>Ga0209913_1000195_pt1 | contig 61961 bp, 61 predicted proteins | sample PersoiDNA2013203_FD_185805 | JGI IMG/M metagenome (GOLD analysis project Ga0209913, IMG submission 185805) | Permafrost soil microbial communities from the Arctic, to analyse light accelerated degradation of dissolved organic matter (DOM) -... | ecosystem: Environmental > Terrestrial > Soil >...
CCCCTGATTCCGTGAGCATTCAAAAAGTGGCTGATCGGGCTGGCGTGTCGGTGGCGACCGTGTCACGGGTATTCAATCTGCCCGACAAGGTCGCCCCCGAAACCCGCACCCTGGTCGAGAAAATCGCGCTTGAAATGGGCTATCTGCCCAATGCCAGCGCACGCACCCTGCGCACCCAGCGCAGCCGGACCCTGGGCGTGGTCTTGCCCACCCTGGTGAACCCGGTGTTTGCCGAATGCCTGCAGGGCATTGCGGGTGCGGCCAGTGCGGCGGGCTACGCCATCGTGCCCCTGACCACCGACTACCGCCTGGCCCACGAGGAACAGGCTGTGGCCAATCTGCTGGCGGGCAATGTGGACGGCATGATCCTGGTGGTGAGCGACCCGGCCGAGTCGACCGCCCTGCAGCGGCTGCAGGCCCTGGCCCACCCCTACGTGCTTTGCTACAACCGCCACCCGGCCCACCCCTGTGTCTCGGTGGACGGCGAGCAGGCCGTGGCGGCCCTGGTGGGCCGACTGGTACAGCAAGGGCACCGGCACATCACCATGGTCAGCGGCCAGCGCGCCGCCTCCGACCGCGCCCAGCAGCGCTGCCGCGGCTATGCCGCCGGCATGCGGGCCGCCGGCCTGAGCCCGGCTCCGGTGCTGGAGGTGCCCTTTCTTGAGCCCAGCCAGCACACCCTGATCGAACACCTGCGCGGGCCGCACCGGCCCACCGCCTTGATCGGCTCGAACGACCTGCTGGCCTTGCGCTGCCTGCGTGCCGCCCGGCTGGCCGGCCTGTCGGTGCCCGGCCAGCTCAGCGTGGTGGGTTTTGACGGCATCGCCCTGGGCGAAGACCTGAGCCTGCGCCTGAGCACCATCACCCAGCCGAATGCCGAGCTGGGGCGCCAAAGCGTCGAATGGCTGCTGCAGGCCCTGCAGGAAGGACTGCCGCCGCCGCCCAATGGCAGCCGCAGCCTGGCCCATGGCTTTCGGGTGGGCGAGACCTGCGCAGCACCCGACACCCCCCATTTTTCAGTTGAAGTCAGTTGAACCCTGTCCTTTCCACCACCCCCTGGAGTGAACCGATGCGAAAACTCATCACCCCCCTGTTGCGTGCCAGCATGCTGGCCGCCGGCCTGGCTGCCAGCAGCCTGGCCCTGGCCCAAAACGCCATCTGCTACAACTGCCCGACCGAATGGGCCGACTGGGGCGGCCAGATCAAGGCCATCAAGGCCAAGACCGGCATCACCGTGCCGCCCGATAACAAGAATTCAGGCCAGTCGCTGGCCCAACTGGTGGCCGAAAAAGCCAGCCCGGTGGCCGATGTGACCTACCTTGGCGTCACCTTTGCCATCCAGGCCCAGAAGGACGGCGTGGTGGCCGGCTACAAGCCCGCCGCCTGGGCCGACATCCCCGACGGCCTGAAAGACCCGCAAGGCCACTGGTTCACCATCCACTCGGGCACCCTGGGCTTCATGGTCAATGTGGACGCCCTCAAGGGCAAGCCCGTGCCCAAGTCGTGGGCCGACCTGCTCAAGCCCGACTACAAGGGCCTGATCGGCTACCTCGACCCGGCCTCGGCCTTTGTGGGCTACGTGGGCGCCGTGGCCATCAACCAGGCGCGTGGCGGCTCGCTGGACAACTTCGGCCCGGCCATCGACTACTTCAAGGCCCTGCAGAAGAACGAGCCCATCGTGCCCAAGCAGACCTCGTACGCCCGCGTGTTGTCGGGTGAGATCGCGATCCTGCTCGACTACGACTTCAATGCCTACCGCGCCAAGTACAAGGACCAGGCCAATGTGCAGTTCGTGATCCCGACCGAAGGCACGCTGGTGGTGCCCTATGTGATGAGCCTGGTGGCCAACGCCCCGCACGCCGACAACGGCCGCAAGGTGCTCGATTTCGTGCTGTCGGACGAGGGCCAGGCCCTGTGGGCCAACGCCTACCTGCGCCCGGTGCGCGCCGGCGCCATGAGCAAGGAAGTGCAGGCCCGCTTCCTGCCCGCCAGCGAGTACGCCCGCGCCAAGACAGTGGACTACGCCAAGATGGCCGCCGTGCAGAAGGCCTTCTCCGAGCGCTACCTCAAAGAAGCCCAGTAAGCCGCCACGGCCCCCCGCATCATCATGCCCACCCTGTCTCCCCAGGCCCAGCGGCTGGCCTGCGCCGCACCGGCGCTGGCCTTCTTCGCCGCCTTCTGGTTGCTGCCCGTGCTGCAACTCGTGGCCCTGCCCGCCCAAAAGGGCTGGGCCACCTACTTCGCCGTGCTGACCGAGGCCCGCTACCTGAAAAGCCTGCTGCAGACCCTGGGTCTGTCCCTGGTCGTGACCGCGGCCACCCTGGTGCTGGGGGCCGGCGTGGGCGTCACCCTGGCGCGCCAGCGCTTTGCGGGGCGGGGTCTGCTGCTGTCGCTGCTGACGCTGCCGCTGTCGTTTCCGGGCGTGATCATCGGCTTTTTCATGATCCTGCTGGGCGGCCGCCAAGGCCTGGTGGCCGACCTGACCGAAGCCCTGGGGGCGGGTCGCCTGACCCTGGCCTACGGGCTGGGCGGCTTGTTCCTGGCCTACCTGTATTTTTCGTTGCCACGCGCCATCGGCAGCTACACGGCGGCTGCAAGCGCCATGGACCCGGCCCTGGAAGAGGCGGCCCGATCGCTCGGTGCCGGCCCCTGGCGCGTGGTGTGCGACGTGTGGTGGCCCGAGCTGGCCCCCACCACCGTGGCCTGCGGTGCGATGGTGTTCGCCACCGCCATGGGCGCCTTCGGCACCGCCTTCACGCTGGCCAGCCAGTACGAGGTGCTGCCCATCACGATCTACAACGAATTCACCAACTACGCCAACTTCGCACTCGCCGCCAGCCTTTCGCTGAGCCTGGGCGCGATGACCTGGGGCGTGCTGTGGCTGGCGCGGCGGCTCGGCCCCGAAGCCCGCAACACGCCCCTGGCCGGAGCCTGAAGCCATGCGCACCCCACGACAAGCCTCTCCTGCGCTGCTGGCGCTGACCGCCCTGGTGGCCCTGTTCATGCTGGCCCCCATGGCCATGTCGGTGCTGGCCGGCCTGCTCAACAACTACAGCCGGGGCCTGAAAAGCGGCCTCACCACCCGCTGGCTGGTCGAGGTGTGGGACACCTATGGCGGCACGGTGCTGGCCTCGCTGGGCCTGGCCGGCGCCTGCGTGCTGGCCTGCCTGCTGCTGGGCGTACCCTGCGCCTATGCGCTGGCGCGCAGCCGCTCGCGCTGGGCCCGCCTGTTCGAGGAGCTGCTGACCCTGCCCGTGGCCGTGCCCGGGCTGGCCAGCGCCCTGGCCCTGATCCTCACCTATGGCGCCTGGCAAGGCCTGCGCCAGAGCTATGGCTTTGTGCTGATCGGCCACATCGTGTTCACCCTGCCCTTCATGGTGCGCACGGTGGGCGCCGCCTTTCAGCGCGACGAACTGCGCTCGCTCGAAGAGGCCGCCCGCTCGCTGGGCGCGCGCTTCGACCAGCGCTTTCTGGGCGTGCTGGTGCCCGCCGTGCTGCCGGCCATCGTGTCCGGCTGCCTGATGGTCTTCACGCTCTCGGTGGGGGAATTCAACCTCACCTGGATGCTGCACACCCCTTTGACCCGAACCCTGCCCGTGGGCCTGGCCGACAGCTACGCCTCGATGCGCCTGGAGGTGGGCTCGGCCTACACCCTGGTCTTCCTGCTGGTGATCCTGCCGGTGCTGTGGGGCCTGCAGGGCCTGGGTCGCCTGATGGAGAAACACCTTGGAACTTGAACGCACGCGCGTGGACATCGTCCAATGCGCCAAAACCTACCCCGACGGCACCCGTGGCCTGCACCCCACCACGCTGCACATCGAACCCGGCGAAGTGCTGGCCCTGCTGGGCCCCTCGGGCTGTGGCAAGACCACCCTGCTGCGCCTGATCGCCGGGCTGGAGCTGCCCGATGAAGGCAGCCGCCTGCTGTTCGGCGACACCGATGTCACCCGGCTGCCGATCGAGCAGCGCGGTGTGGGCATGGTATTCCAGCACTACGCACTGTTTCCGCACATGACAGTGGCGGCCAACATCGGCTACGGCCTGCGCCTGCGGGGCGCCCCCGTGGCCGAGCAACGCCGCGTGGTGGGTGAGCTGGTCGACCTGGTGCGCCTGAACGGGCTGGAGCACCGGCGCCCGGCCGAACTCTCGGGCGGGCAGCGCCAGCGCGTGGCCCTGGCCCGCGCCGTGGCCGTGCGCCCGCGCGTGCTGCTGCTGGACGAACCGCTGACCGCCCTGGACGCCAAGCTCAAGGAACAGCTGCGCGACGAGCTGGCCGAGCTGCTGCGCCGCCTGCACATCACCGCCGTGCACGTCACCCATGACCAGCAGGAGGCCCTGGCCATTGCCGACCGCCTGGCCGTCATGCAGGCGGGGCGCATCGTGCAGGTGGGCGACGGCGAAACCCTGTACCGGCGGCCGGAACACCCCTTCGTGGCCACCTTCCTGGGCCGCGTGAACCGGCTGCAACGCGACGAGGACGCGCGCCGGCGCCACGTGCTGAAGCTGGGCCGGATCGAACTGCCCTGCCCACCGGTGTGGGGCGACCAGCCCCAGCTGCTGCTGCGGCCCGAAGACATCGAGCTGTGTGAAGCACGCCCCGACGTGGCCGAGGCCCAAGTGATGCAGCGGCGCTTTCTGGGCGAACGCGTGCAGCTCAGCCTCAGCCTGCCGCACCAGCCGTTGATCTCGGTCGACGTGGACCGCGATCACCCGGCCCGTGCCGGTGATACCGTGGGGGTGCGTGTCGCCCCCCAGTGCCTGATGCCGGCCGAAGCCATCAGCGCCTGATTGACGCCGCCCGTCACATGCCCCCACAAGACCAACGCCAACACCCCATGCACACCTTGCTGGCCCAACTGACCGACCTGCACATCCGCGAGCCTGGCCGCCTGGCCTATGGTCGGCTCGACACCGCCCCCTACCTGGCCCAAGCGGTGCAGACCCTCCTGCACCTGCCGCAAGCCCCCCAGGCGGTGGTGATCACGGGCGACCTGACCGACTTCGGCCGCGCCGCCGAATACGCCCACCTGGCCGAGCTGCTGGCCCCCCTGCCCATGCCGGTGTACCTGCTGCCTGGCAACCACGATGACCGCACGCAGCTGCGGGCCAGCTTTCCTGAGCACACCTATCTGGGCACCCAGGGCTTTGTGGAATACAGCGTGCCGGTGGGCCCGCTGCAGCTGATCGCGCTGGACACCGTGGTGCCTGGCGCCAGCCACGGCGCGCTGTGCCCGCAGCGCCTGGCCTGGCTGGCCGAAGAACTGGAGCAACAACGCGACCGGCCGGTGATCCTGGCCCTGCACCATCCGCCGTTCCAGACCCTGATCGGCCACATGGACCAGATCGGGCTGCTGCAAGGGGCCGCCGAGCTGGAGGCCCTGGTAGCCCGCCATCCCCAGGTGCAGCGGGTGATCTGCGGCCACCTGCACCGCAGCATCCAGGTGCGCTTTGGCGGCACGCTGGCGCAGACCGTGTCCTCGCCCGCCCACCAGGTGTGCCTGGACCTGGCGCCCGACGCCGCCTCGGCCTGGACGCTGGAGCCCCCGGGCTTCGGCCTGCACGCCTGGAGCGAAGCCGGTGTGCTGGTGAGCCACACCGTGGCCTGCGGCAACTACCCTGGCCCCTACCCCTTTCACGAGGGGGGGCAACTGATCGACTGATCAGCCTGCAGGTTCAAAAGTTGAGCTTGAGCCCCGGGCTGGGCCAGCGCGTGCGATACACCTTGCCCGTGCCCGAGGCAGTGATCCAGACATCGCGCAGGTCGGGCCCGCCAAAACACAGGTTGGTGCAGACCAGATCCGGTACCGCGGCGTGCTCGGTCTGACCGGTGGCCGGGTCGAACACGGTGATGCCACCGTTCAGGATGGTGGCCACGCACACCTTGCCATCGGCCTGCACGGCCAGGCTGTCGAGAAACTGGCAGCCCGGCAGGTTGGCCACCACCCGCGCCGGCTGGAACGGCGACACGGTCTGCACCACGCCTGGCGACAGCACATCGAAGGCCCAGAGCCGGCCCAGGTAGGTGTCGGCCACGTAGACCACTTTTTCGTCGGGCGACAGGCCCACACCGTTGGGGGCCAGCAGCGGCGGGCCGGCGCGCACGATGCGCGAGCCATCGGGCAAGGCGTAGTACAAGCCGCCAAACTGGCGCGAATGCTCGTTGCCGCAGCCATGGTCGGTGAACCAGAAACCGCCCTGGCGGTCGAACACCAGGTCGTTGGGGCCGATCAGGCGCTGGCCCTCGCAGTGGGTGTACAGGGTGCGCACCTCGCCGGTGGCCAGGTCCACGCGCTGGATGCTGCCGCCCTGGTGCTCAGGCGGTGTGGCGCCCGGGATGTTGAGCCCATCCACCGCGTGAAAACGGAACGAGCCACCATTGTTGGTGACATAGGCCGCCCCATCCGGGCCGATGGCGACCCCGTTGGGGCCACCGCCCAGCTCGGCCACCACCTGCACCTCGCCCTGCGGCGTGATGCGGCTCAGCGTGCCGCGCTGGATCTCGGTCAGCAAAAGACTGCCGTCGGGCAGCAGCACAGGCCCTTCGGGAAATTGAAGGCCTGAGGCCAGGCATGTGAGTTCGAGTTCGATGGCCATGCGTGTTGTCTCCCTGCATGAGGTTTGGCGCTGCGAAGAACCGCAGCGCCACCCGTTGTAAGGAGAGCGCCCCCGGGTGTCAGTCCGTCATGCGACATGCCGTGCGCAACCGCGGGGGTCTCAGTGCTCTTCGTGGGCGATTTGGGCCCGGCTGGCGTAGCGCTGGGCCAGCACGGCGCACACCATCAGCTGCATCTGGTGGAACAGCATCAGCGGCAGCACGATGGCCCCGACCGTGCCCGAAGCGAACAGCACTTTGGCCATGGGCACGCCGCTGGCCAGGCTCTTCTTGGAGCCGCAGAACACGATGGTGATCTCGTCTTCTTTCGAAAAGCCCAGCTTGCGCGCCAGCAAGGTGGTGCAGACCAGGGCCAGGGCCAGGATCACGGCGCACACCAGCAGCAGGCCCAGCAGCGAGGTGAGGGGCATGTCCTTCCAGAGGCCCTGGATCACGGCCGCGCTGAAGGCCGTATAGACCACCAGCAGGATGGAGCCCTGGTCCACGTACTTGAGCATGGCGGCACGGCGCTTCACGAAGTCGCCGATCCAGGGGCGCAGCAGGTGGCCGGCCAGAAAAGGCACCAGCAACTGCAGCATGATGTGGCCGATGGCGGCCAGCGGGTCGCCGCCAGCCGCGTGGCGTTGCAGCAGCAGGCCCACCAGCAGCGGGGTGATGAAGATGCCCATCAAGGTGGAAGCCGAGGCACTGCAGATGGCTGCCGGCATGTTGCCGCGCGCCACCGCAGTGAAGGCGATGGCCGACTGCACCGTGGCCGGCAAGGCACACAGGAACAGCACGCCCAGGTACAGATCGGGCGTCACCAGCGGCTGCAACAGCGGCCGCAGAGCCCAGCCCAGCAGCGGAAACAGCACAAAGGTGCTGGCCACCACCACCAGGTGCAGGCGCCAGTGGCTGATGCCGGCCAGCACCGCATCGCGCGAGAGCTTGGCACCGTGCAGAAAGAACAACAGGCTGACAGCCGCCACGGTGAGCCACTCGAAGCCCTGGGCCACCTGGCCCGAAGCGGGCAGCACGCTGGCCAGCACCACGGTGCCCAGGATGGCGAAGGTGTAGTTGTCAGGGATGAATCGCGAACGCGCCATGCGGCCTCCAAAGGGGTGGGCCCAGCGCCATGCCGGGCCCAGGTGGGCGATTAAGCCTCAGGCCGATTCAAAAGTGAAATGCATTTCACTGATGGATTTATTATTCGACCTCATGAATGTCACCCTGCGCCAACTGGAGGTGTTCCGCTCCGTGGCCCTCACCCGCAACTTCAGCCGCAGCGGCCAGCTGATCGGCCTGACCCAGCCCGCGGTGAGCCGCTGCATCACCGAACTGGAGGCCCAGCTGGGCCTGAAGCTGCTCAACCGCACCACGCGCGAGGTCGAACTGACCGAAGCCGGCCGCAAGCTGGCCGCCCGCCTGGAACGCGTGCTGGAGGAGCTGGACAACACCTTGCTCGACGTTCAAGGCATGGCCACCGAACGCCGGGGCCGGGTGCGCGTGGCCAGCAGCCCCACGCTGTCGGCCAACCTGATGCCCGAATGCATCGCGCTGTGCCGCCGCCAATGGCCCGGCCTGCAACTGACCCTGCTGGACCGCATCCAGCACGATGTGCTGGACAGCGTGCGCTCGGGCGAGGTCGACTTCGGGGTGGTGATCGACCCCGGCGAGCGCGAGGACCTGCATTGCGAACCCATCCTGTCCGAGCCCTTCTGCCTGGTGTGCCCGCCCGGGCACGCCCTGGCGCAGCAGGCCCAGGCGCACTGGCGCGATCTGGCCGGCGAATCCCTGGTGCTGCTGGACCACGCCTCGGGCAGCCGGCGCCTGATCGACCGGGCTCTGGACGCTCAGGGGGTGGTGGCCGAAAACGCGCAGGACGTGGGCCACCCCACCACCATCTTCCGCATGGTCGAGGCCGGCCTGGGCCTGTCGGTGGTGCCCGACCTGGCCCTGCCTCCCGAGGGCCTGAACGGCCTGGCCGTGCGCCCCCTGCTGCCCCGGGTGGACCGCGACATCATGCTGGTGCACCGGCGCAACCGGGCCCTGTCGCCCCTGGCCCAGGCCGCCTGGGAGCTGATCCGCGACGTGGCCCGGCAGCGCCAGGCCGTGCCGGCGGTCTGAAACGCCCAGCGCCACCCAGGCGATACTTTCAGGCTCACACCGCACAAGCTTCGCCACATGACTTCACCCCGCCCCCTCTACCCCGCCATCGAACCGTATGAGACCGGCCTGCTCGACGTGGGCGACGGCCACCGCATCTACTACGAGCGCGTGGGCACGCCGGGCGCCAAGCCGGCGGTGTTTCTGCATGGTGGCCCGGGGGGTGGCATCTCGCCTGAGCACCGGCGCCTGTTCGACCCGGCCCGCTACGACCTGCTGCTGTTCGACCAACGCGGCTGCGGCCTCTCCACCCCGCATGCGGGCCTGGAGGCCAACACCACCTGGCACCTGGTGGACGACATCGAGGCCCTGCGGCAATTGCGGCCCGGCACCGAGCGCTGGCTGGTGTTCGGCGGCTCCTGGGGCTCGACCCTGGCGCTGGCCTATGCGCAAAAACACCCGCAACGCGTGAGCGAGCTGGTGCTGCGCGGCGTCTACACCGTGACCCGGGCCGAGCTGGACTGGTACTACCAATACGGGGTGTCGGAGATGTTTCCCGAGAAGTGGGCGCGCTTCCAGGCCCCGGTGCCCGAGGCCGAGCGCGGCCACATGATGGCGGCCTACCACCGCCTGCTGACCGGACCCGATCCGGCCCGCCAACAGGAGGCGGCCCTGGCCTGGAGCCTGTGGGAGGGCGAGACCATCACTTTGCTGCCCAGCCCCAGCAACCATGACCAGCATGCAGACCCCCACTTCGCCCTGGCCTTCGCCCGGCTGGAGAACCACTACTTCATGCACGGCGCCTGGCTGGAAGACGGCCAGTTGCTGCGCGACGCCCATCGCCTGGCCGGCATTCCAGGCGTGATCGTGCATGGCCGCTACGACATGCCCTGCCCGGCGCGCTATGCACACGCCCTGCACCAAGCCTGGCCGGAGTCGGAGTTCCACCTGATCGAGGGCGCCGGCCACGCCTGGACCGAGCCCGGCATCCTGGACCAATTGCTGGCCGCCACCGACCGCTTCGCCAGTCGCTGAAAACGGCTAAAGCCCCAGGCTGGCGGCAATGATCAGGCTGGCTTCCAGGGTGAATTCACCGGCCGCCACCCGCTGGACCAGTTCATCACGGGTGAGCAGGGCAAACTGCGCCACCTCGCCATCCTGGTTCTCGGGGGCTCGCCCGTCCGGCACCTCGCAGACAAACCAGTCAATGCGCTCGACCATGTAGCCGCAACCGCCCCCCTCCGAGCTGGGGCGGGCGAATTCGACGTGGCCGCCATGGCTCAGGGCGGGCATCTGCTCCACATGCAGGCCGGCCTCTTCCCAGGTTTCGCGGGCCAGGGCCTGGTGCAGGGTATCGGCGGCCGACACCATGCCGCCCATCAGCGTGTCCCACAGGCCGGGGTCGTTGGGCTTGTCGTGGGCGCGCTGCTGCACCCAGTGGCGCCCGTCGGGCGTCAGGCCCACCAGGTGCACGGCCTGCGTGGCCAGGCCCAGCACACGCACCGCGCCGCGCTCGATGGTGCCCAGGCGCAGCCCTTGGGCGCCGACCACGGCCAGTTGCTCGTCGCGCCAGGGGCCGCAACGGTCGGCGGCGCGCAAGGCCAGGGCCAGGGGTTGGAAGGCGGCGGTGATGCCGGCCTCGGTGGGCTCGGCCCGCAGGTGCCAGCTCGGCCCACGCTCGTCGAGTTGACGCGACAGGCCCAGGCCGGCAGCCCCCGGCAGCGTGCCCAGCACCGCGTCCTCCACCGAGCCCAGGGTGTGGCCCGCCACTACCAGAGGCAGGCGCGGGCGACGCGGCGCCTGCCGGGCCTGCGCACGCAGGGCCTGCAACCAGGCCGCGCTCAGGGGGGTGTCGGGGTTCACAGCGTGAGGATGGTGCAGCCCGTGGTCTTGCGGGCTTCCAGGTCGCGGTGCGCCTGCTGCACGTCTTCGAGGCGGTAGCGCTGCTCGATGTGGATCTTCACCTTGCCGCTGCGCACCACCTCGAAAAGATCATCGGCCATGGCCTGGTTGCTCTCGCGCGTGGCGATGTGGGTGAACAGGGTCTGGCGCGTGACATACAGCGAGCCCTTGGCGCCCAGCATGCCGGGGGCAAAGGGCGGCACCGGGCCGGAGGCGTTGCCGAAGCTGGCCATCAGGCCGAAGGGGCGCAGGCAGTCGAGGGATTTGTCCCAGGTGTCCTTGCCCACCGAGTCGTACACCACCTTGACGCCCTGGCCGCCGGTGATCTCCTTGACGCGGGCCGCGAAATCCTCGGTGCTGTAGTTGATCACGTGGGCTGCGCCGTTGGCCTTGGCCAGGGCGCACTTGGCGTCCGAGCCCGCAGTGCCGATCAGCTGCAGGCCCAGGGCCTTGGCCCATTGGCAGGCGATCAGGCCCACACCGCCGGCCGCAGCATGGAACAGCACGAAGTCGCCGGGCTGAAGGCCTTCGACCGGGCGGGTCTTCTTGAGCAGGTACTGGGCGGTGAGCCCCTTGAGCATCATGGCCGCACCGGTCTCAAACGAGATGTCGTCGGGCAGCTTGCACACGTTGCGGGCTGGCATCACGCGCACTTCGGAGTAGCTGCCCGGCGGGTTGGCAGCATAGGCGGCACGGTCGCCGGCGCGCAGGTGGGTCACGCCCTCGCCCACCGACTCGACCACGCCCGAGCCTTCCATGCCCAGCTGCAGCGGCATGGGGAAGGGGTAGAGACCGGTGCGCTGGTAGACGTCGATGTAATTCAGGCCCACCGCATGGTGGCGGATGCGGATCTCGCCAGGGCCGGGCTGGCCCACTTCCACATCCACGATCTTGAGTTGTTCGGGACCACCAGGCTGGTCAATGCGTACGGCGCGGGTCATGTCATGTCTCCGGTTGCGGGGGGCGAAGGGAACGATGTTGGGGGCGGACTCTGCATCCAGCAGCTGCGGCGCAGGCCGAACCGGGCGAAATGGTGCCACGAATTGGCAGGGCGTGCTGGTCTCTCGGCGCAAGGCCTGCGGCCGCACTGTAAAGTGCGCCCCCATGCAACACCGACTCAGCCCCTCGACCATCGCCCTGCTCACCCTGCCCCCACTGCTGTGGGCCGGCAATGCCGTGGTGGGGCGCCTGGTGCATGAGCTGGTGCCACCGATGACGCTGAACCTGCTGCGCTGGGTGATCGCCTTTGCATTGCTGCTGCCGCTGGCGGGCCGCACCCTGCGCCGCGACAGCCCCATGTGGGCCCACTGGCGCCGCTACAGTGTGCTGGGCCTGCTGGGGGTGGGCTGCTACAACGCCCTGCAGTACCTGGCGCTGCAGACCTCCACCCCGATCAACGCCACGCTGGTGGGTTCGAGCATGCCGGTGTGGATGCTGAGCGTGGGCGCGCTGTTTTTCGGCGTGCCGGTGGCGCGTCAGCAGGTGCTGGGTGCCTTGCTGTCCGTCGTGGGCGTGGTGCTGGTGCTGAGCCGGGGTGAATGGGCCCAACTGATGGCCTTCAAGCTGGTGGCGGGCGACCTGTTCATGCTGCTGGCCACGATCGCCTGGTCGTTCTACAGCTGGCTGCTGGTGCGCACCGCCGAGCCCCCGGGCCTGCGCCAGGACTGGTCGGGGTTTCTGATCGCGCAGATGGTGTTCGGCCTGGGTTGGTCGGGCCTGTTCGCGGGCGGCGAATGGCTGCTGACGCCGGCGCACATCACCTGGGGCTGGCCGCTGCTGACGGCCCTGGCCTTCATTGCCGTGGGCCCTGCCCTGCTGGCCTACCGCTGCTGGGGCAGCGGGGTGCAGCAGGCCGGGCCCGGTGTGGCGGGCTTTTTCATCAACCTCACGCCCTTGTTCGCGGCGCTGATGTCCACGCTGTTCCTGGGCGAGCACCCGCACCTCTACCACGCGGTGGCGTTTGCCTTCATCGTGGGCGGCATCGTGGTGTCGGCCCGGCGCTGAGCAGCCAGAAAAAACGCCCTGCAACCGTGGGGCTGCAGGGCGCGGGGCAGGCTTCGGGGCACAAAGGCCCCGCAGCCATGCTGAGATCGGTGCCTGATCAGTGGCGGAAGTGACGCACGCCGCTGAACACCATGGCCACGCCACGCTCATTGGCAGCGTCAATCACCTCCTGGTCGCGCATCGAGCCGCCCGGCTGGATGACGCAAGTGGCACCCGCGTCCACCACCACATCGAGGCCGTCGCGGAACGGGAAGAAGGCATCGCTGGCCACGGCCGTGCCTTGCAGGCTCAGATTGGCGTGGCCGGCCTTGATGCTGGCGATGCGGGCCGAGTCGAGGCGGCTCATCTGGCCGGCGCCCACACCCATGGTCATGCCGCCCTTGCAGAAGACGATGGCGTTGCTCTTGACGAACTTCGCGACCTTCCAGGCGAACAGCAGGTCTTGCAGTTCTTCGGCCGTGGGTTGCTTGGTGGTGACGACCTTGAGGTCGGCCAGCTGCAGCTCGTGGTTGTCGGCGCTCTGGATCAGCAGGCCCGAGCCGATGCGCTTCACGTCCATCAGGTTCTGGCCCTTGTCCCAGGCGGTGGCGCCACCGGCGGGCAGTGCGATCTTCAGGATGCGCACGTTGACCTTGGTCTTGAAGACTTCCAGGGCTTCAGGGGTGAAATCGGGCGCCATCAGCACCTCGACGAACTGCTTGCTGACCTGCTGGGCCGCGGCTGCATCGAGTGTGCGGTTGAAGGCAATGATGCCGCCGAAGGCCGAGGTCGGGTCGGTCTGGAAGGCCTTGCTGTAGGCTTCGAGCGGGCCGCTGCCCACGGCCACGCCGCAGGGGTTGGCGTGCTTGACGATCACGCAGGCCGGCACGTCGAAACTCTTGACGCATTCCCAGGCGGCGTCGGCGTCGGCGATGTTGTTGTAGCTGAGCTCCTTGCCCTGCAGTTGCTCGGCCGTGACCAACGAGCCCGGTGCAGGGTACAGGTCGCGGTAGAAGGCGGCCTGCTGGTGCGGGTTTTCGCCGTAGCGCAGGTCTTGCAGCTTGATGAAGCGGCCATTGCTCTGGGCCGGGAACAACTGCTTGGAGGGGGTGTTGTTGCCCTCTTCGAAGTTCAGCGCCGACAGGTAGTCGCTGATGGCACCGTCGTAGTTGCTGATGCGGTTGAAGGCGGCCACCGACAGGCCGAAGCGGGTCTTGTCGCTGAGCTTGTTGCCGTTGGCCTTGAGCTCGGCCACCACGCCAGCGTACTGCGAGGCATCGGTCAGCACGCCCACGTCCTTCCAGTTCTTGGCGGCGCTGCGCACCATGGCCGGGCCACCGATGTCGATGTTCTCGATCGCGTCTTCCAGGGTGCAGCCGGGCTTGGCCACGGTGGCTTCAAACGGGTACAGGTTCACCACCAGCAGATCGATGGTGTCGATGCCGTGCGCGGCCAGCGCGGCCATGTGCTCGGGCAGGTCGCGGCGGGCCAGCAGGCCACCGTGCACCTTGGGGTGCAGGGTCTTGACGCGGCCGTCCAGCATTTCAGGGAAGGCCGTGACCTCGGCCACCTCGGTGACCGGCAGGCCTTGTTCGGCCAGCAGCTTGGCGGTGCCGCCGGTGGAGATCAGCTTGATGCCGAGGGCATGCAGTTCCCGGGCCAATTCGACGATGCCGGTCTTGTCGGAAACAGAAAGAAGTGCGTTCATGCGAGGGTCTTCAGTTTTGGATAGGAAAAATGGGGAGGCGGCTCGGGCCGGGGCGCTGGGCCGGGTCGTCACTTGAGCAGTTCGTGCTCGATCAGCTTCTTGCGCAGGGTGTTGCGGTTCAGGCCCAGCCACTCGGCCGCGCGCGACTGGTTGTGCTCGGCCTGGGCCATCACCACCTCCAGCAGCGGCTTTTCGACCAGGCGGATCAGCATCTCGTGCATGCCGTGGGGCTCTTCGCCGTGCAGGTCGCGGAAATACTCCAGCAGGTTGTCACGGACGCAGTCTTCGATGTTCTTGTTGCTCATGCAGCGGTTTCCAGGGGTTCTTCGTCCTCACCGGCCAGGGGGGCTGCCGGGCTGTCCGGCAAGCGCTCCATGCGGTCTCCCAGGGCGTCGAAATAATCAGCGACAGCGGCCGTTTGGGCGGCGCTGTCTTCCAAGCCGTTGATGCGGGTGCGCAAGGCTTCGCCGTCAGGCAGGCCTTTCACGTACCAGCCAATGTGCTTGCGGGCCGAGCGCACGCCGGTGAACTCACCATACAGCGCGTAGTGGTCTTGCAGGTGCTCCAGCAGCAGTCGGCGCACCTCGGCCACCAGGGGCGGGGCCAACAGGGTGCCAGTGCTCAGGTAATGGCCGATCTCGCGGAAGATCCAGGGGCGGCCTTGGGCGGCGCGGCCGATCATCAGGGCGTCGGCCCCGGTGTAGGCCAGCACCTCGGCGGCCTTGTGCGGGCTGTCGATGTCGCCATTGGCCACCACCGGCACCCGCACCGCGGCCTTGACGGCGGCGATGGTGTCGTACTCGGCCTGGCCCTTGTAGCCCTGCTCGCGGGTGCGGCCGTGCACGGTCAGCATCTGGATGCCGGCCGACTCGAAGGCCCGGGCCAGCACCACGGCGTTCTTGTGCGTCTGGCACCAGCCGGTGCGCATCTTGAGGGTGACCGGCACACGGTGCGGCAGGCAGGCCTGCACCACGGCCTCGGCGATGGACAGAGCCAGCGCTTCATCCTGCATCAGGGCCGAGCCGGCCCACTTGTTGCACACCTTCTTGGCCGGGCAGCCCATGTTGATGTCGATGACCTGGGCGCCGCGCTCGATGTTGTAGACCGCGGCATCGGCCATCATCTGCGGCTCGGTACCGGCGATCTGCACGGCAATCGGCTCTTTCTCGCCCTCGTGATTGGCGCGGCGGGACGTCTTCAGGGAGTTCCACAAATCACGGCGCGAGGTCACCATCTCGCTCACCGCATAGCCCGCGCCCAGCGATTTGCACAGCTGTCGGAAAGGCCGGTCCGTCACCCCCGCCATGGGGGCGACAAACAGCGTGTTTTCAAGCGACAGGTGTCCGATCTGCATGAGGCAAGCAGGGTGGGCGGGTGAGTGGAGGATGGGGGGCCGTCGGCAACGGCATGCTGAAAAATGAGGCACGATTGTAGCTGCTCAAAATTTCAGCAATTGAAATGAGCCTCCATGACGCCGCCTGACACCGTCTTGCCAGGTCTGGTCTGCCTATACTGGGCCACCATGCAAGCCTGGCTCGACTCTCTGCTCGCCCTTCTGGCGCTGCCCCAATACGGACTGGGCACGCTGTTTGTGGTCTCGTTCATCTCGGCCACCTTGCTGCCCCTGGGCTCGGAGCCAGCCCTGTTCGGTCTGCTCAAACTCAACCCCGAGCTGTTCTGGCCCGCCATCGCGGTGGCCACCCTGGGCAACACGCTGGGCGGAGCCCTGGACTGGTGGATGGGCTATGGCGCCCACCGGGTCGCCGACCACTACCACCGCTCGCCCCACCACCTGCGCGTGCTGGGCTGGCTGCAGCGCCTGGGCCCCAAAGCCTGTCTGCTGAGCTGGCTGCCCCTGCTGGGTGACCCGCTGTGCGCCGTGGCCGGCTGGTTGCGCCTGCCCTTCTGGCCCTGCGTGGGCTGGATGCTGGTGGGCAAGGGACTGCGTTACGTGGCCATGACCACGGTGCTGATGAAGCTGTTTCCGGGCTGAACCCGCCCCGGTAGCAGCACTTGCCTGCGTTACAGTGCCGGTTTGAACTGAACTCCACCCTCCTTCAAGAGCGACCTGTCCATGCTTCGTTTCTTCTCGATCTTCCTGGTGCTGCTGGTGGTGCTTTTCGTGGGCGAATTGACCCCGCCGGTGCAACAGTGGCTGATCGTGCCCTGGACGAGTTTTCTGGCCTCTGCCAGCGCCTTTCTGGTGCAGGCGGTGGACACCAATGTGGTCTCTTACGGCAAGGTGCTGCAAAACGCCAAGACGGGCATGGGGGTGTCGATCGAGGCCGGCTGCAATGGCGTGGAGGCCTGCCTGATCCTGCTGGCGGCCCTGACGGCCTACCCGGCCCGCTGGCGCTACAAGCTGGCGGGCATCGGCATCGGCTTTTTGGCCATCCAGGCCGTGAACCTGGTGCGCATCATCACCTTGTTCTACTTGGCAGGCTGGAATGCCCAAGCTTTCGAATTTGCCCATCTGTACCTGTGGCAGGCTCTGATCATGCTGGACGTGGTGGTGGTCTGGCTGGTCTGGATGCGCTGGGTGGCGCGCCAGGACTTCCGCCGCGAACACCTGCAGGCCGACACAGGAGTCGCGTCATGAAGCCAACCTCGCACAGCGTCATCAGCGGCTTTTTTCTGCGTGCCATCCTGTGGCTGGTGCCCTGCCTGGCACTTTGGTACCTGGGCCGCAACTACGTGGCCGTGGCGCCGGCCTGGCTGGCCGAATGGGCCATGAAGATGGTGTTTCCGTTCTGGGCCCATGGCTCGGAGCTGCACGGCACCCAGCAGGTGCTGCTGACCGGGCTCACGGTGAAGATGCCCGGCGGCCGCCTGGCTGATGTGACGCCCGAGGCCAACGTGCTGACCTACGCCTATGGCATTCCGCTGCTGGCGGCCTTGTTCCTGGCCGTGCGCGCCAAGGGCTGGTGGTGGAAGATCCCGGTGGGCGCCGTCGCCCTGCTGCCCTTTCAGGCCTGGGGGGTGTGCTTCACCTGGCTGCTGCAGGTGGCGGTGCAGGCCGGCGAGGCCACACGCGCCCAGACCCGCTTTGATGCCTTTGACACCAACCTGATCGGGGCGGCCTACCAGATCGGCTTTCTGCTGCTGCCCACGCTGGCGCCCATCCTGATCTGGCTGGCCCTGGACCGGCGCCTGATCCAGCAAGTGCTGGTGGAAGGCGCCTTGAGTGCGGGCGACCAGGACTGAGGGTGGTCCTGCCGGCCCGCCCACTTCACCCATTTACTTGGGCAGCAGGCTGAGCGTGTCCTTCTGCATGGACTGGTAGAGCGACAGCATGCGGGTGGCGGCTGTCTGGCGCACCTGCTCCTGCGAGAAACTAGAGGCCGCCTGGGCCAGGTCGGCATCACTGAGGCTGGCATTCGACGACGCCAAGGCCCCCGACTGCGCACTGAGCTGATCAAAATTGGCCTGCAGCCCCGACTGCGAGGCGCCAACCCCGGCCTGCTGGTCATTCACCTGCTGCATGGCCTGGCTGATGGCCTGCATGGCGCTGGCCTGCCCGCTGCCGCTGGTGAGATCGACGCTGCCCAAGCCCAGGGCGTTGGCCGACACGCTGCCCAGGCTCAGGCTTTGGGTATCGCCCGCATTCGGCCCCGTCTGCAGTTGGGCCGAGAAACTGCCATCCAACAGGTTCTGACCATTGAACTGGGTGTTGCCCGAGATCTGGTTCAGGTTCTGGGTGAGCTGGCTGGCCTGCGCCTGCAGGGCCTGCCGGTCGCTGGCCGACAGACTGCCGTTGCCGGCCTGCACCGCCAGGTCATTGAGTTGCTGCAGGTTGGAGCTGACCTCACCCAAGGCACCCGAGGCCGTCTGCAGCAGTGAGCTGCCATCCTGTAAGCCCTGCATGGCCACCGCCGTGCTGGACAGCTGCACGCTGAACGAACTGGACTGGGCCAGGCCCGCCGCGTTGTCCAGCGCCGAGTTGATCGCCTTGCCCGACGACAGCTTCTGCCCCAAAGACTGCAGCCGCGTGAGCGAAGCAGACTGAGCCGCAAGCAAACCGTTGGGGGTGGAAGAGTTGATGGCGTTCATGGCGACCTCGCGAAGGACAGCCGGTTAATTTGGCCGAATTATCGGACTTTGGCGTCAAAAACACCAACAGTGGCCCCAACACCCCCTCAGCAGGCCAGGATGGCGCGCGTGAAAAAGCCGCGCCAAGGCGCGGCTTTCGGGGCGTCCACCCACCTGCGGAGCGGTATGGAGCGCAAGGAAAGTGGGGACGTGCTCAGACGTTGAACAGGAAGTTCATCACGTCGCCGTCCTTGACCACGTACTCCTTGCCTTCGGCGCGCATCTTGCCGGCATCCTTGGCGCCCTGCTCGCCCTTGAAGGCGATGAAGTCTTCAAACGCGATGGTCTGGGCGCGGATGAAGCCGCGCTCGAAGTCGCCGTGGATCACGCCGGCAGCCTGGGGAGCCGTGTCGCCGACGTGGATGGTCCAGGCGCGCACTTCCTTGACGCCCGCGGTGAAGTAGGTTTGCAGGCCCAGCAGCTTGAAGCCGGCGCGGATCAGGCGGTTCAGGCCCGGTTCGTCCTGGCCCAGCTCGGCCAGGAACATGGCGCGGTCTTCGTCGCTCATGTCGGCCATGTCGGCTTCCATCTTGGCGCAGATGGCCACCACGGGGGCGTTCTGGCCAGCAGCGTAGTCCTTCAGACGGTCCAGCAGGGGGTTGTTGTCAAAGCCGTCTTCGCTGACGTTGCCCACAAACATGGCCGGCTTGGCGGTGATCAGGCACAGGGGCTTGATCACCAGAAGGTCTTCCTTGCTCAGGTCCAGGGTGCGCACCGGCTTGCCCTCGTCGAGGGTGGCCTGCACGCGGGTCAGCACCTGCACCAGCTTGGCGGCTTCCTTGTCGTTGCCCGACTTGGCGGCCTTGATCGAGCGCTGCAGGGTCTTCTCGACCGTGCCCAGGTCGGCCAGGCACAGCTCGGTCTGGATGACTTCGATGTCGGCGATCGGGTCGACGCGGCCGGCCACGTGGATCACGTTGTCGTCTTCAAAGCAGCGCACCACGTTGACGATGGCGTCGGTTTCGCGGATGTGGGCCAGAAACTGGTTGCCCAGGCCTTCGCCCTGGCTGGCACCGGCCACCAGACCGGCGATGTCGACAAACTCGACGATGGCCGGGACGATGCGCTCGGGGGTGATGATCTCGGCCAGTTGGTCCAGACGCGGATCCGGCACCTCGACCGTGCCCACATTGGGCTCAATGGTGCAGAAGGGGTAGTTCTCGGCCGCGATGCCGGCCTTGGTCAGGGCGTTGAAAAGAGTGGACTTGCCGACGTTGGGCAGGCCCACGATGCCGCATTTGAGGCTCATGGAGGTTGCTTTCTTGGTGATGGTTCCCTGGCACTGCGGTGCGACCGACAGGGCCACGCGCGAAACCTGCAAGCTGCGGCCTGATCAGCCGCCCTCTTGCCTTGCCTGGGGAAATTGGCGCTGATTGTACTGATCAGCGCCGGCTCAATCGAAGCGGTACCGGCCCTGAACCACCTGCCCCACGCGCAACACGCGCTCGGCGCCGTCGATGACGATGGCGTTCATGCCGAAGGTGATGCCGCCGCCCACCCGGTCATCCCGGCGGAAGGTGCGCAGGGTGTCGCCCACTTCGGGGCTGGGGGTGGCAGTGGCCGGGTCGATGTCGGGAATGGGGCAGCGTGTGCAGGGCTTGACCGGGCGCAACACGGCCGCCCCGTCGTCGGCCCGGATCACGATGTCTTCCAGGCGGTCTTCGTCGAAAGACTCCATCCCTGCCAGCACCACATTGGCCCGAAACCGCTCCACGCCGACCGGCGCATGCCCGGCCTGGCCCAGGCGCTGGTTGAGTTCGTCCACCGAGGCCTCGCTGCAGACCAGCACGGGGAAGCCATCGCTGAACTGGTTGGGGGCCTCCAGGCCGTTCGTCCATTGAAGGCTGGACAGGCGGCGCTGCTCGGGGTCAAAGCGCACCAGTCGCAGGGGGCGACCCAGAAAATCGCTGAACCATTGGGCCGCAAGGTCACCCATGTCATAGGCCTTGACGGTGTCTTTCCAGACCTGTGCGGTGCATGGCGCCTCGACCCCATCGATGGCCAGGTGCAGGGCCAGCATGCCCGGGGCGCGCAGCACCATCTCGTAGGTCTTGAGCTGGGGCCGCACCAGGGCCATGCGCGGCAGCTCGCGCTGGCTCACGAACACGCCCTCGGGGTCGACCACCATCCAGGCCCGGTCCAGTTCCAGGCCGGTCTCGGTCAGCACCGCTTCCTGCACCTCGACGGCGGCACAGGATTTGATCGGGTGCACAAACAGGCGCGCCACCGTGCCTTGAACGTCGAAATCAGCCTCTGAGTCCCATGTCATGTCCCGCGCACTCCTGATTTGCTTGCAATTGGTCAGCACAAACACCCCGCAAGGTCAAATGACGCTTGCGCAAGGTCAGGGCGGGATTGTGCCTGCCTCCTACAATCAGGCCCCATGACGCAAGCCTTTGATGTGTGTATCCGTGGCGCCGGCGTGGTCGGCCAGACCCTGGCCCTGCTGCTGGCCCGTGAACGCCTGCGGGTGGCCCTGGTGGCCCCACCCCGCCCCGCCCAGACCGAGCCCCCCACCCAGGATGTGCGGGCCTATGCGCTGAACAACGCGTCGCAGCAATTGCTGGAGTCGCTGCGCTGCTGGCCGGAGGGCGATGCGGTCACGGCGGTCACCGGCATGCAGGTGCTGGGCGATCAGGGCGGTGAGGTGGTGTTCTCGGCCCGCGAGCAGCACACCCCGGCGCTGACCTGGATCGTCGATGTGCCTGCGCTGGAAGCCCGGCTGACCGAGGCGGTGCGTTATCAGCCCCAGATTGAACGTGTCGACAGCCCGCGCGATGCCGCCCTGACGGTGGTCTGCGAAGGCCGCGCCAGCCGCACCCGCGAAGAGTTCGGCGTGCAGTACGAGACCACCCCCTACCCGCACACGGCCATCGCAGCCCGCCTGCAGGCCACAGAGCCGCACGGGCAACTGGCCCGCCAGTGGTTTCTACCCGGTCAGGTGATGGCTTTTTTGCCTTTGGGTGGCGATCAAGGGAACTCCATCGCGCTGGTGTGGTCAGTGCCTCATGCCGAGGTTGCCGAACTGATGTCCCTGCCCCCCCAAGAATTTGCCGATCGCGTGGCCGCCCAGGCCGGCCTGCCTGCAGGTTCGCTGAGCCTGAGCAGCGAGCGCGCCAGCTGGTCGCTGCAGCAGTCGCGTGCCGACCGCTGGGTGGGTGCCATGCCCGGCCAGCCCCCCGCTGGCCAGGTGCGCAGCTTTGCCTTGGCCGGGGATGCGGCCCATGCAGTGCACCCGCTGGCCGGCCAGGGCCTGAACCTGGGCCTGGGCGATGTCGAAGCCCTGGCCCGCGTGCTGCGCGAGCGTGACTACTGGCGCAGCGTGGGCGACCCCAAGCTGTTGCGCCGCTACGAGCGCGAGCGCAAGGCCGGCATCTGGGCCCTGGGCCTGGCCAGCGACGGGCTGCAAAGGCTGTTTGACCACACCCTGCCCACGGTGCAGAACGCCCGCAACTGGGGCATGAACCAGTTCAACCGCAGCGGCCCCCTCAAGAGCTGGGTGACCCGCCTGGCCATGGGCCTGGCCTGATCCCGGCCCTTTTTCACTTTTGCCCCCACACCCCAGACCCCACATCATGAAAAAAGCCCTGATTCCCCGCCTGCTGCTGGCGGCATTGCCCCTGCTCAGCCTGGGGGCCATCGCCCAGGAGGCGGTGATCAAAAAGGCCTTGGCGGCCCGCATTCCGCAACTGCAGAACATCGACGAAGTGCGCAAGACGCCCATGAACGGTCTCTACGAGGTGCGCGTGGGCAATGACTTGTTCTACACCGACGCCAAGGGCAACTACCTGATCCAGGGCGAACTGATCGACACCGCCCAGCAGCGCAACCTGACGGAAGAGCGCGTGGCCAAGATCACGGCCGTCGACTTCAGCACCCTGCCCATGGGTGACGCGTTCACCATCGTGCGTGGCAATGGCCAGCGCAAGATCGCGGTGTTTGAAGACCCCAACTGCGGTTACTGCAAGCGCTTCGAGAAAGACCTGTCCAAGGTGGACAACGTGACGGTCTACATGTTCCTGTACCCCATCCTGGGCCCGGATTCGGCCGACAAGGCGCGCAACCACTGGTGCGCCAAGGACAAGAGCGGTGTCTGGCTTGACTGGATGGTGCGCGAGAAGGCGGCCCCCAACGCCAGTTGCGACGTGGCGGCCATCGCCCGCAACGTGGAATTCGGGCGCAAGTACAAGATCACCGGCACGCCCACCATCATCTTCTCGGACGGCAGCCGCGTGCCCGGCGCGCTCAACACCCAGCAGATCGAGCAGCGCATCGCGCAAGCAGCCAGCCCCAGCAAAGAGTGATCCAATCACACGCCGGTGGGGGCTGAGTGCGTCGTTCACGCCACACTCGGCCCACTGGATTGCCCTGGCCTGCGGCTGGGGCTCGCAAACCCGGCCACAATCCGGGGCATGAACACCTCCGTCCCGACTCCCCATCCGGCTGGGGCCCCCTTGTCCCTCGTGATCGAGCGCCTGGGTTATGCCGGCCTGGCGCCCTTTGTGTTGCTGGCCCTGCTGATGTGGCTGGTCACGCCCGACCTGATGCCTTTTGTGGCGCTGGCCCTGATGGCCTATGCGGCCACTGTGGCCTCGTTTTTGGGCGGCATCCATTGGGGCATCGCCTTTCAACAGGGTGAAGCCGCCCCACGCATCCATCTGGTGTGGGGCGTGATCCCGCCCATCGTGGCCTGGATTGCCGTGGTGATGCCGATCTATGCCGGCCTGCCGCTGCTGGGCCTGCTGCTGGTGGTGTGCTATTTGGTGGACCGCAAGACCTGGACCTCGCCGCAACTCAGGCCCTGGCTCACGCTGCGCTTCAGGCTCACCGTGGTGGCCACCCTGAGCTGCCTGCTGGGCGCTGCCAACACTTGAACGCCGCCGCCGCGCACCCAGCGGCGAACCGCCCCGCCTACTGCCCAACCCGGCCCGTATGAAACAACACCCCAGCGCTCCGCACTACCGCATCGACGCCCGGCAACGCCACGCCCATCTCTACGAGGTGACACTGACCATCCCCGCCCCAGCGGCCCAGCAAGAGGTCTCGCTGCCGGTGTGGATCCCGGGCAGTTACCTGGTGCGCGAATTCTCCAAAAACCTGCAGCAACTGCAGGCCCGGCAAAAAGGCCGGCGCGTGGCCGTTCAGCAGCTGGACAAATGCCGCTGGCAAGTGGCCAGCCAGGCTGGCAGCGCGCTGGAGCTGCGCTACGAGGTCTATGCCTTCGACAACTCGGTGCGCACGGCCTGGCTGGACAGCCAGCGTGGCTTTTTCAATGGCACCAGCCTGTGCCTGCGGATCCACGGCCAGGAAGGCCTGCCCCACCAGATCACGGTGGAGTCGCCCGACGACAGTTGGAGCGCCGCCACCGCCCTGACCGCCCTGAAGACCGACCGGCGCGGCTTTGGCCTGTACCAGGCGGCCGACTACGACGAGCTGGTGGACAGCCCTTTTGAGTTGGGCGACTTCTGGCAGGCCAGCTTCAGCGCCTGCGGCGTTGAACACCAGATCGTGGTGGCCGGGGCCCCGGCGTCCTTTGATTCGGCCCGGCTGCTGCGCGACACCCAGCAGATCTGCGAGACCGCCATCCGCTTCTGGCACCCCGAGGTCGACCCGTCCAAGCCGACGGCCAGCGGCGTGCCCCACCAGCGCTATGTCTTCATGCTCAATGTGGTGGACGACAACTACGGCGGGCTGGAGCACCGCGCCAGCACCGCGCTGATCTGCGGCCGCCGCGATCTGCCGCGCCTGGGCGAAACCCGCACGCCCGAGGGCTACACCACCCTGCTGGGCCTGATCTGCCACGAGTACTTTCACACCTGGAACGTGAAACGCCTGCGCCCCGCCGAACTGGCGCGCTACGACTACACGCAAGAAAACTACACCCAGCTGCTGTGGTTCTTCGAGGGGTTCACCAGCTACTACGACGACCTGTTGCTGCGCCGCGCCGGTCTGATCGACGATGCCGCCTACCTGCGCCTGCTCAACAAGGCCCTGAACCAGGTGCTGCAGGCCCCGGGGCGCCTGGTGCAGAGCGTGGCCGAGGCCAGCTTTGACGCCTGGGTGAAGTACTACCGGCAAGACGAAAACACCGCCAACGCCACCATCAGCTACTACACCAAGGGCTCGCTGGTGGCCCTGTGCCTGGACCTGACGCTGCGCGCCCAAGGCCAGAGCCTGGATCAGGCCCTGCGCACCGTGTGGCAACGCTGCAGCGGCGGCCCCATGAGCGAGGCCGACTTTGCCGAGGTCCTTCGGGACCTCTCGGGTCGCGATTTCGGGCCCGAGCTGAAAGCCTGGGTGCATGGTGTGGCCGACCTGCCGGTGCAAGCCTTGCTGGAGCAGGCCGGCGTGCGTTGGCACGATGATCCGGCCCAGCCCGCGCAGGCCCTGGGCCTGCGGGTGACGGAAAACGGCAGCATTCAGATCAAGGCCGTGCTGCGCGGTGGCTTGGCCGAGAAAGCCGGCATGGCCGCCGGTGACGAGTGGCTTGGCCTGGAATTGGCCGCAAAGAGCGGCACGCAGGGCTGGCGCCTGACCAAACTCGACGAACTGGCGCTTTACGCCGGGCAGGCCAAACGCGCAACTGCCCTGGTGGCACGCGACCGGCGCCTGCTGCGCCTGCCGCTGAAGCTGCCGGCACAAGCCACCACGGTGCGACTGGCCATCGAGCAGGCTGCATTGGTGAAGGCCTGGCTGGGGGGTGCTCCAACGACAGGCCCGGCATCAGGTGGCGTACCAGCCGGCACGCCCGTCGCTGCCGACGCCAGGGCCCCAGTGCCTCAATCGCCCCGGAAAACCGGCGCGCGCTTGGCCAAGAAGGCTTCCACACCCTCGAAGTAATCGTGGGTGCGGCCCATGGCTGACTGGGCATCACGCTCGGCCAGCAGCTGGGCGTCCAGCTCGCGCGTGGTGGATTCACGCAGCAGGCGGCGGGTGGCCACCAAGGCGGCCGTGGGCATGGCCGCCAGACGGCGAGCCAGTGTCAGCGTGGTGCCGAGGCAATCATCTGCCACGTCCCAGATCAAGCCCCAATCCCGCGCCTGCTGGGCCGCGAGCTTGTCTCCGGTCAGTGCCAGACCCAGCGCACGTGTCAGGCCCACGCGGCGCGGCAGCAGCCAGGTGCTGCCCGCGTCAGGCACCAGCCCGATCTTGCTGAAGGCCTGGATGAAGCTGGCCTGGGGCGAAGCAATCGCCAGATCACAGCTCATCACCAGCGACATACCGGCCCCGGCCGCCACCCCATTCACGGCCGCCAGCACCGGCATGCGCAAGGCCTGCAGGCGCCGGGCGGTGGGGTTGAAAGCCTGATCGATCACCGGCCCCGGGTCGGCACGGCGCACCCGGTCGGCCCCGGGGGCGAAGTCGAAGGCCGACAGATCGGCCCCTGCGCAAAAACCCCGGCCCGCCCCGGTCAACACCACGGCACGCACGTTCTCGTCGGCCTCGGCGGCATCCAGGGCCGCCCACAGGGCGCGGTGCATGGCCAGGTCGAAGCTGTTGAGCGTCTGCGGCCGGTTGAAGGTGATCAGGGCCACTGCGCCGGCGCTGGCGTCGTCGGTGGCATACAGAACAGCGGGCTGGGCGTCATCGGTCATGCCAGGTCTCCTCATGGGCGTTTTTTGAATGGGAGCAGACATTCTGCCCAAGCCCCTCAGCACGCATTGCAACCCGTTTGACAGCCGGACGACAAATCGCTTGGGTATAGTCCCGGCAACCCCTACTGACGGAGAAAAGGTTTATGGCTTACGAAACCATCGAAGTGCGCGTCGAGGCTGACCAGGTCGGCATCATCACCCTGAACCGCCCCAAGCAGCTCAACGCCCTGAACGACCAGTTGATGACCGAACTGGGCGCCGCCCTGCGCGAGTTCGATGCCGACGCCAAGATCGGCTGCATCATCGTCACCGGCAGCGAGCGCGCCTTTGCCGCCGGGGCCGACATCGCCGCCATGGCCAAGTTCAGCTTCCAGGATGTGTACAAGGGCGACTTCATTTCGCGCAACTGGGAAACCATCCGCAGCATCCGCAAACCCGTGATCGCCGCTGTGGCGGGCTTTGCCCTGGGCGGCGGCTGCGAGCTGGCCATGATGTGCGATTTCATCATCGCCGCAGACAACGCCAAGTTCGGCCAGCCCGAGATCAAGATCGGCGTCATCCCCGGCGCGGGCGGCACCCAGCGGCTGCCACGGGCCGTCGGCAAATCCAAGGCCATGGACATGGCCCTCACGGCGCGGATGATGGACGTGACCGAAGCCGAACGTTCGGGCCTGGTGAGCCGGGTCGTTCCGGTGGACAAATTGATGGAAGAAGCCCTGGGCGCTGCGCTGGTGATCTGCTCGTACTCGCAGATCGCGGTGATGGCCGCCAAGGAGTCGGTCAACCGCGCCTTCGAAGGCACGCTCTCGGACGGCGTGATGTTCGAACGCCGACTGTTCCACTCGCTGTTCGCCACCCAGGACCAGAAGGAAGGCATGGACGCATTTTTGAACAAGCGCAGCCCAAATTTCACGCACCAGTGATTGCGCCCCAAATTTTGTGTCTATAATTGAGGGCTCAGACGAAATGAGTCTGAAACAAAAGCCTCAATCGCAAGGCTTTTGAAAAGTTGGCGCTTTAGCTCAGTCGGTTAGAGCGATGGAATCATAATCCACAGGTCCGCGGTTCGAATCCGTGAAGCGCCACCAAAATTTCTTCAAGTGCTGCAAGCACTTGAGCGCAAAAGCCACCTTCGGGTGGCTTTTTTGTTTGCAGAGCGGCAACAAAGACACCGCACACTCCCTGATCTCTCGACAAGGTCCAGAGTCCAACGACCTGCCAGATGGCCGTTGCCCACATTCCGGTTCACCCCAGGAGGGCCCCATGAACGCACTGACCCAGTTGGGCATCGAACTGCCCAGCCTCAGCTACCTGATCGGATCGGTGATCTTCGGTCTGGTGGGCCTGGTGGCCTGGCGCCATGGCCGACGCACCGAGCGCCCTGTCGTCAAATGGAGCGGGCTTGCTCTGATGCTCTACCCCTACGCGGTCTCGGAAACCTGGATGCTATGGGCCATTGGCGCCATTCTGTGCGCCTGGCTTTGGATACAGTGGAATGACTGAGGGCGAGACCACCCAGACGCATGAAGGCACATGCCCCGGCCAAAACACCCGTTCACAAGCGCGGCGCCAGCACAGTCGCCGAATCGACGGTACTCTCAGCCTCCGGACTTTCGACCTCTGGATTGGCCAGTGCATGTAACTCATAGCCAATCCACAGCAGGGCAAGCACCTGGGCAATCCTCAGGACACGATCAAACACTCTGTTCTCCAGTTCGAAACTGGCCACATTGGAACAGAACACAGGCACCCACAGATTCCCGGCCACCTGCCTGAGGACCCATTTCTGGCCTTTATGAAAAATAGGTCCGGAATTCGGCAGATATATCACTCAGATCAAGGCTTCCAAAGGCACAGGTGATTGACAATCCGGGCTCCATCAAGCCCGCCCGCATCATGGAAGACTTTGTCAATAGCGTACTCGAGCGTGCCCAGGGGCCGTCATTCGACCTGCATACGGCCATCCACCTCATTGAAGAACACGACAGCCTGCTGGCCTTGGAGTTCCTGGATTCGGCTTTTCAACAGTTGGGCCCCGCCGAAGTGCCAAAGCCCTTGCTCCATGCCCTGGATACAAGGCGGTCGACGCTGTTGCTGGCGTTCTACAGACGCTCGGTGAACTACCTGAAATCGTTCGAGCATCTGGAACAGGCGCTCAGGAACGGCTTTCCAGGGCTGACCATGGTCGACCGCTACAGGCTCAAGGACGCCATACAACATCACATCGCCAAGATGAAGGCTGACTTGACAAAGCCCCCCACCCCAGGACCATCCAGCGCCTGAGCCTGGCGCAGGCGCCCTACCCCTGAGAGCGCACCGTCAGGTGCTGCAAGACCAGATCGAGCACCTGCTCCAACTCAGCGGGCGCCTCCAGGCGGTACATGGCTCGGCTGACGGCTTCCGGCGAGCCGACGCGTACCGTCAACCATCCGGGCCGGGCGCGCTCAAAGACGGGCTCATCATTCACGTCATCGCCGGCAAACAACAGGGTTTCACTGGCACTGCGCTCCAGCAGGCACAGCACCGCATCGGCCTTGTCAGGTGCAGCGCGTTGCAGCACGTTGACCACGGCCTTGCCTCCCAGCGTGGACAGATCGGCTGGCAGCGGGTTCAACCAGGCCTGGATGGCCCGCAACGCATTTTGCGGATCGGGCGCCTGGCGATAGTGCAGCGTCAGCGAGAACTGCTTGTCTTCGAACATGACGCCGGCTGCTCGCAGTCCGGCACCGCGATCGCGCCAGCGGGCACGCAACCCGGCCAGACCACTGGACTCGGCGATCGTGCCCAGCCCCTCTGCACCGTGGTTGCCAATCAGATAGTGCGGCTGAAAGCCCAGCCTCGACCGGGCGTCTGCCACGCTTCGCCCTGTGACCACCGCCACCGGCGACAACATCGTCAGCCGACGAAGGCGCTCGGCCATGCCCTCGGACACCTGGGCATCGGCCGGGTGATCGACGATGGGAGCCAGTGTGCCATCGAGGTCGAAAACGAACAGGACACGCCTGCGCATCAGGCGTGACAGGGCCTGCAACCCCTGGACAGCCAACAGATCTTGCATGACGCTTCTCAACCTCCGTTGTGGCGTTGCATGCGGGCTTCAATGCGCTCGCGCAGGCGCCAACGCGCTGCATCCGTGAGCATGCGCCCGGCCCATCGGTACACATTGTCGTCACGCACCGTGGTGCGCAGATTGGCCATGCGTTCTCGTTGTTCGGCCTCGGGCATGGTCAGGGCGCGGTGCAAGGTATCGGCCCCTTCTTCCACGTGGTAAGGGTTGATGATCAGGGCCTCATTGAGCTCGGCTGCAGCGCCAGCAAAGCGACTCAGCACCAGCACGCCCTGCTCGTCATCGCGTGCAGCAACGAACTCCTTGCACACCAGGTTCATGCCGTCGTGCAAGCTGGTGACCAGGCAGATTTCGCTGGCCCGATAGAGTTCGTTGACAGCCTCGAACTCATGGTGCTCTGCCAACAAGTGCACCGGCAGGTAGCCCGACCGACCAAACCGGGTGTTGAGCCGCTCGGTCGCCTGATGGATGCGCTGTTGAAAAGCCTGGTACTCATCGAGCGTGCTGCGTGAAGGCGCGGCCACCTGGATCAGGCTGAACTGTCCCACCCACTGCGGGTACTTTTCCAACAAGCGCTCCACCGCGTGCAAGCGCTCCAGAATGCCCTTGGTGTAGTCGAAACGGTCCACCCCAACCGCCAGCTTGTGCCCCGCAGGCATCCCGAGGCGCTGGCGCACCGCATCCCGGCAGTTCGCTATCACAGGCCAACGCTGACGCTCCTGCTCGTCGGGCCAGGCGATCGAAATCGGGTAGCTCTCGATCAGCGTGGTCTGCTTGTTGACGGTGATGGTCGAATGTTCGTGTTCAATGCGGGCTTCCAGATGACGGTCCACGGTCTCCATGAAGTTCTTGCAGTGGTAGCGCGTATGAAAGCCGACGATGGTGCTACCCAACAGGCCTTGCAGCAACTCCTCGCGCCAGGGGCAGATGCCGAAGGACTCAGGGTTGGGCCACGGAATGTGCCAGAACGTGAGGATCGTGGCACGTGGCAGGCGCTGACGAATCAAGGCAGGCAACAAGGCCAGGTGATAGTCCTGCACCAGCACCACGGGATCCGCACTGCGTGCCTCAGCCACCACCGCGTCGGCAAAACGCTCATTCACGGCGCGGTAGGCCAGCCAATCGGATTCGCGAAACACAGGGCGCACGTGGGCCACATGGCACAGCGGCCACAAGCCCTCATTGGAAAAGCCGCTGTAATAGCCCAATTCCTCTTCCGCACTGAGCCAGAGGCGGCGCAGGGTGTAGTCGGCACTGCCGGGCGGCACCATCACGCGGTCATGCGCGTCGACGACGCTGTGGTCCGCACTGCCACCGCCGTGGGCAATCCAGGTGCCCGAACAAGCACGCATCACCGGTTCGACCGCCGTGACCAGACCACTGGCCGGGCGTTTGCACACCACGTTGTCGCCACGCTGCTCATGGATGTAGGGCTCGCGGTTGGACACCACCATCAACTCATCGCCGCGCAACTGGGAGCGCAGCAGGGCCCGCAGACGTTCCGGCCCCCAATGGTCGTCGCGATCGAGCGAACGCCGATAGCTGTCCTCCAGATCGCGCAGGCGCTCACGGAAATCTGCGGCCAGAGGCGCCAATTCACCACGGGTGCTGATCAACGGGCTCAGCAAGCCTTCTCCACGCAACAGCGCCCGGGCACCGGAGACCCAGCCACGCCAGCTCAGTTGAGCCACCACCACCGTGATGACAGAGATGACCAGCCCCAAGCCGGCCATGAATGCGATCAGGTACTTTTGCGTATCCTGGCTGCGCCGCTCCACAAAGCTGAGGTCATGCAGCAGCACCAGATTGGCCACCCGCTCACCATCAACCACCACCGGATGCATGCCCACATGCACCGCACCGCTGGCAAGAGGCAACTGCGCCAGGGTTTGGGCCGACAGGCTGCGCGCTTGGGCACACCCAAGATCCGCTGGATAGGTACCAGACTTGTGAACGATGGCGTCATCGGAGCCGCACAAGGCCATGGCAAACAGGCGCTCGTCCTGCACGGCCCGGTTGAACAACGCCTGAAGCCGTGCGGTGCGCTGCCGCGTTGGCTCAGGCAGGGCCTCTGCAATCGGCTCGGTCAGCGCACGGGTCACCAACTCACCGCGCAGCGACAAGTCCCGCGAAGACCAGCGCAGCGTGAGCTTGTCCATCAACGGCAATGCCAGGTACGCCGCAGCCACCAGGGTCAACACCAGTGGCAGGAGAAATCGGAATTGCAGTCGCAAGGTATTCAGGATCATGGTTCTAGCCTTCCCTTCGTGCCCCTCGCTCCCCTCTTCCCCCTGACGCCATCCTGGTTCGGATTTCGTCTGCAGTTCGAATTGCCAGATCATGTGCCGGATGGACTTTGGTGCGTCAGGCCATCAAAATACATTTGCACAAATATACATGACTGCATTTCACAACCCGATGTCAGGAGGTGTGCCTTGCCCCAGTTACAGCCAAATGCCAACCTTGAATTGGCCTTGATCGGGAATTGCGCCGTCAACGCGCTCATTGATCGTCAGGCCCGTATCGTCTGGTGCTGCATGCCCCGCCCCGACGCGGATCCACTGTTCCATGCCTTGCTCGATTCCAGCGCTGGCATTGGGCTGGACGGCACCCTGGCCGTCGAGCTGGAAGGCCTTTGTCGATCGGAGCAGTCTTATGATGAAAACACGGCCATTGTGCGGACGCGCCTTTTCAACACTGCCGGTGCGGGTATCGAGGTGATTGATTTCGCGCCGCGCTACCGCAGCCGAGATCGCATGTTCAGGCCAGCCCAATTGGTGCGCCGGGTCCGGCCGCTATCGGGTCATCCAAGGGTTCGCTTCGTGCTGCGACCACGAGCCAACTGGGGCAACACCCGCCCCGAACTGACCCGGGGAAGCAACCATGTCCGCTACGTGACGCCAGATTGGACCTGGCGGGTCAACACCAACATACCCATCACCTACCTGGTGGACGAGACCTGGTTCTCTCTGCCTGGTCCAGTCAGCCTGCTGCTGGGCCCGGATGAATCGCTCAACGGAGGAGTCGAGGAGACTGCACGCTTGTTCGAAGAGGAAACCCACGCCTATTGGCGTCATTGGACCTCGCGTCTGGCCCTGCCGCTGGAATGGCAGGACGCCGTGATCCGCGCAGCCATCACACTCAAGCTCTGTCAGTTCGAGGAGACCGGTGCGATCCTGGCCGCCGTGACCACCAGCCTGCCCGAGGCACCGCACAGCCAACGCAACTGGGACTACCGCTATTGCTGGCTGCGCGACGCATTTTTTGTGGTGCGGGCGCTCAACAGCCTGGCCGAAGTGGGCACCATGGAAGACTATCTTCGTTGGTTGCACGATGTGGTGCGCGCCAGCCCCGGTCATGTACAACCGCTGTATGGCGTCGGCCTGGAGTCACAACTGCCCGAACGCTTGCAGGCCGGCCCATCCGGCTACCGAGGTATGGGCCCCGTGCGCGTGGGCAACCAGGCCTACGAACATTTCCAGCATGACGTGTACGGCAACATCGTGCTGGGTGCGGCCCAGTCGTTCCATGATCATCGGCTGCAGCGACGGGCAGATGCCGGAGATTTCCGACTGCTCGAACGCATGGGAGAACAAGCCTGGCATTTGCATGACGTACCCGATGCCGGGATGTGGGAGTTGCGCACGCGGGCACGGGTGCACACCTCGTCATCGCTCATGTGCTGGGCCGCCTGCGACCGCCTGGCCAAGATCGCCCACAAGCTGGTCCTGCCCGAGCGCGAAGCATTCTGGGCTGAGCGCGCCACGATGATCCGCACCAAAATCCTGAAGCGGGCATGGAGCGACAAACGTCAGGCCTTTGTCGAGAGTTTCGAGGGCGAGCATCTTGACGCCAGCGTGCTGCTGATGTGCGAAGTGGGCTTCATCGATGCACTGGACCCCCGTTTCGTGAGTACCGTCCGGGTGTTGGACAACGAACTGTGCGATGGCCCCTTCATGCGCCGTTACGAGGCCCCTGACGATTTCGGCCTGCCGGAAACCGCATTCAATGTCTGCTCGTTCTGGCGGGTTGACGCCTTGGCCAGAGTAGGCCGCCTGGACGAAGCACGCGCCAGCTTCGAACTGTTGCTCAGCCATCGCAATCACGTGGGATTGCTCTCAGAGGATCTGGCGCCGAAAACTGGTGAGCTCTGGGGCAACTTTCCACAGACCTACTCGATGGTGGGGATCATCCACGGTGCCATGCGCCTGTCACGGCCCTGGGATCAAGTGGTTTGAAGGGATCAACAGGGCCGCAGGCTCAGGTCGCTTGCACTGCATGGTGACGCCCCTGCGACCCAATGCACCCTGCCAGATGCGAAAAAGCGCCGACACCTTGCGGTGTCAGCGCTTTCTGATGGACAGACGTCTCAGTCAAGCAGCCGAATCGGCCATGACCTGAGCATCACGCTCAACGAACGGGACGCTTGCGTGCGTCGTGCGGAACGAAGGGACGGGCCGGACCGGGGCCGGCGTGACGCGGAGCGCCACCAGGCTTGCGGGCGGCGAAATCACCACGGGGCGCAGCGCCGCCGCCGAAATCGCCGAAACCCGACTTGCGGCCATAACCCTGACCATCGCGCTGCGGCTCACGGCGGCCACCGCCAAAGCTGTCAGCCCCCTGGAAACCTTCGCCACGGGCCGGGCGCTGGCCACGATCACCCTGGCCGCCAAAGCCACCACCGAAACCACCACGGTCACCGCCGCCGAAGCCGCCACGGTCACCACCACCAAAGCCACCGCGATCACCGCCGGCAAAACCGCCACGGCCACCGCCGCCGAACTTGCGGTCACGCGGACCGTAGTCACGGCCTTCACTGCCACGGCCACGACCACCAAAGTCGCCACGCGGACGCGCATCGAAGCGCTGTTGCGGCTCCATGCCGGGGATGACTTCGGCCTTGAAGGTCTGCTTGCTGTAGCCCTCGATGTCGAAGATCTTGCGACGATCGCGGAACTCGGCAAAGGTCACAGCCAGGCCATCGCGGCCGGCACGGCCGGTACGGCCAATGCGGTGGGTGTAGTCTTCAGCCTTCATCGGCAGACCGAAGTTGAACACGTGGGTGATGGTGGGCACGTCAATGCCACGGGCCGCCACGTCGGTGGCCACCAGAATCTGCACCTGACCGCTGCGCAGGGCCATCAGGCGACGGTTGCGCAAACCCTGGCTCAGGGCACCGTGCAACGCAACGGCCGAGAAACCTTCTTGCTGCAGATCAGTGGCCAGGCCATCACACTCCACTTGGGTGCTGGCAAACACAATCGCTTGGTCGATGGTGGTGTCACGCAGCCAGTGGTCCAGCATCTTGCGCTTGTGCTGGGCGTTGTCAGCCCAGAACAGCACCTGCTTGATGTTGGCGTGCTTCTCTTGCGGAGAATCAATCTGGATGCGTTGCGGCTCGCGCATCACGCGGGCAGCCAGTTGCTGAATGCGCGGCGCGAAGGTGGCGCTGAACATCATGGTCTGCTGACGTTGGATGGTGAGCTGGTTGATTTCAGCCAGATCGTCCGAGAAGCCCAGATCCAGCATGCGGTCGGCTTCGTCCACCACCAGGAACTGAACCTGGTCCAGCTTGATCTGCTGCGAGCGCTGCAGGTCGAGCAAGCGGCCCGGGGTGGCCACCACCAGATTGGCGTTTTGCAGCTTGGCGATCTGCACTTGGTAGGGCATGCCGCCAACCACGTTGGCAACACGCAGGCCACGGCAATGCTTGACCAGGTCGATGGCGTCATGGGCCACCTGCTGAGCCAGTTCACGGGTCGGGCACAGGATCAGGGCGCCGGGAACGGCAGCCTTGAAGTTGCGGGCGTTGGTGGGGTCCTTGCGCTTGGGGCGCTTGGGGGCGGGCTCACCACGGGCAGCGGCTTCGGCCACGGCGCGGTCGAACTCGGCACGGGCATCGGCCTCGGCCTGGGCTTGTTGCTGGATCAGCGTGTGCAGCACCGGCAGCAAGAAGGCGGCGGTCTTGCCGCTACCGGTCTGGCTGGAGACCATCAGATCGATGTAGCGAGCGGCTTCGCCGGCTTGCACGTCGGCAGGCAGGGCCAAGGGAATAGCCTTCAACTGCACGGAGGTGGGTTCGGTGTAACCCAGGTCGGCAACGGCCTGGACCAGTTCGGGCGCCAGGCCCAGCTTCACGAAGCCATTGGGGAGTGCGGGTTCTGCGGGCTGGCTGGCAGCATCAGATTCGGTACCCAGCACCTGGGCGGCAACTTGGGCCACCACGGCGGCGGTGGAAACAAAGGATTCGGCAGGCGCGATGTCGCCCTGCACTGCAAGAGTGTCGGTCATGGTTTTCTCACACGAAATGCGCCGCCGGCGTAGCCAGCGGACGCTTCGTCAATGGTTAAACAACATCAACCATCAAACGAAGCCTGAGCCATCTGGTGTCTGGGAGACGATGGCGCGGGTGGGCGTTTCAGCGAATCTGGAAGACCGACATTCATCGATCCGGATGAGACCTGCTTTTCTGGAAAGCTCTGAGTCATCATCCACAGCCGCAAGCCCGGGAGTGAAGGGAGATGCACAAGAAGCACCCGTTTCCGAGTGCAGCCTGCGATTGTGACAGGTTCAGGGTTTTCCCGCAAGAGAAAGCCCCAAAATGACTTTGATGCGCTGCCAGTGATGGCCGCGCACCGGGCGCTCACAGCTTGAGCAAGTGCTCGCGGTAATGCGCCAGTTCGTCGATCGACTCATGCACATCGGCCAGGGCGGTGTGCTTCTGCGCCTTCTTGAAACTGGCATAGACCTCCGGCTTCCATCGCCTGGAAAGCTCCTTGAGCGTGCTGACATCCAGGTTGCGGTAATGGAAAAAGGCCTCCAACTTGGGCATGTACTTGACCAGGAAGCGCCGGTCCTGACCGATCGAGTTGCCACACATGGGGGCCTTGCCCTTGGGCACGTACTGGCGGATGAACTCGATCAAGCCGGCCTCGGCTTCGGCTTCGGTGGTGGTGGACGCCTTCACCTTGTCGATCAGGCCGCTGCGGCCGTGGGTACCCTTGTTCCAGGCGTCCATCTTGTCGAGCTGAGCATCGCTCTGGTGGATCACGAAGACAGGGCCTTCAACCCGCGGTTCCAGGTTCGGTCCGGTCACGACCACTGCGATCTCGATCAGGCGGTCCACCTCGGGGTCGAGTCCGGTCATTTCGCAATCCAGCCACACCAGGTTGAGGTCGGATTTGCTCAGGGGAGAAATGGTTTCTGACATGGGCCGATTGTCGCTGATGGCCTAAACTCCGCCACCATGCCTGAAGCCTCCTCGACCCTGAAACCCGCGCTGCTGCTCACCAGCGTTTTTGCGCTCGCCCTGGTGGCCAGCGTGTTGCTGCGCCTGTGGCTGTCATCTCGACAGATCCGCCACGTGGCACAACACCGCGCCATGGTGCCTGCGCCGTTTGCCCAGAGCATTTCCCTGGCTGCCCACCAGAAGGCGGCCGACTACACCATCGCCAAGAGCCAGCTCGGCATGCTGGAGTTGGCCTGGAGCACGGCCACCCTCATGGCCTGGACGCTGCTGGGTGGCCTGGATGCCCTGAACCAGGCTCTGCTCGGCTGGCTGGGCTCGGGCATGGTGCAACAGTTGGCACTGTTGGGCGGCTTCGTGCTCATCGGCGGTCTGTTGGACCTGCCGTTTTCGCTGTACCAAACGTTTGTGATCGAAGAGCGCTTCGGCTTCAACAAGATCACCTGGCGCCTGTGGCTGGGCGACCTGCTGAAGTCCAGCCTGCTCGGCCTGCTGATCGGCCTGCCCCTGGCCAGCCTGATCCTCTGGCTGATGGGCAGCACAGGGCGCTTCTGGTGGCTTTGGGCCTGGAGCACCTGGATGGGCTTCAGCCTGCTGATGATGGTTGTCTTCCCGACCTTCATTGCGCCGCTGTTCAACAAGTTCCAGCCCCTGGAGGACGAAACGCTCAAAGCGCGCGTGACGGCCCTGATGCAGCGCTGCGGCTTTTCGGCCAAAGGCCTGTTCGTGATGGATGGCAGCCGTCGCAGCGCCCATGGCAATGCCTATTTCACGGGCTTTGGCGCTGCCAAGCGAGTGGTGTTTTTCGACACCCTGCTCAGCAAACTCTCGCCAGCAGAAGTGGATGCCGTGCTGGCCCATGAATTGGGACACTTCAAGCACAGGCACATCCTGAAGCGCCTGATCGGCGTGTTTGCCTTCAGCCTGGTCGGCTTTGCCCTGCTGGGCTGGGTCAGTGGCCAGGTGTGGTTCTTTGCCGGCCTGGGGGTGCAGCCCTCGTTGACCGGCGCCAATGACGCCCTGGCCTTGCTGCTGTTCATGCTGGTGGTGCCTGTCTTCAGTTTCTTTGTCTCGCCCCTGATGGCACGCATGTCGCGCCGCCACGAGTTCGAGGCCGACGCCTACGCGGTGGCCCAGACCGACGGGCAGGCCCTGGCCAGCGCGCTGCTCAAGCTTTACGAGGACAATGCCTCCACGCTGACACCCGATCCGGTGTTTGCCAATTTTTACTACTCCCACCCTCCGGCCTCTGAAAGGCTGGTCCGCCTGGGCACTTGAAACGGTTTGGCTCCTGGCCCACACGCCCCCTCCATGAACGCCCAGCAATCCCCCTCCAAGCCAGAGCGCCCCTTGCGCGCCCTGAGCCCGACCGAAATCGTGACCCGCCTGGCCCACCACCCAGGCTGGCGGCTCAACGGCGATGGTGCCGACATCTGCATCGAGAAGAGCTATGCCTTCACCAGCTATGGCGACACCATGGCCTTCGTCAATGCCGTGGCCTTCATCGCACGCCGGCGCGATCACCACCCTGAATTGGTGGTGCGCCCCCACAGCTGCGCGGTTCGCTTCAACACCCATGATGTGAAAGGCCTATCCGAGCGCGACTTCGATGCCGCCACCCAAGTCGATGCCCTGCTCGACACCGACCTTGCGGGCAGCCCCTCGTGAGTGAGCGCCGCACCTTGCAAGAGGGCTTGGTGGTGGCCAGCCACGGGCGCCACTGCGTCGTCGAGAGCGCCGATGGCGTGAGGCGCATCTGCCACCCCCGCGGCAAGAAGAGCCAGGCCGTGGTGGGTGACCGTGTGAGCTGGTTGTCGGCCACGCCGGGTCAAGGCGAGGAAGGCACCATCGAGAAGGTGCTGCCCCGCAAGAATCTCTTCTACCGGCAAGACGAGATCCGCACCAAATCCTTTGCCGCCAACCTCGACCAGGTGCTGATCCTGGTGGCCGCCGAGCCGGAGTTTTCGGCACACCAGCTCTCGCGCGCCCTGATCGCAGCCGAGGCTGAGCACATCACCCCGATCATCGGCCTCAACAAAAGCGATCTGGTCGAGCCCTTTGCCCGCGCCTGGGCCCGGCTGGCCCCGTACCGGCACATGCATTACGGCGTCATGCCCTTGTCGCTCAAGAAATCAGGCGAGGTCGACCGCGAGCACCTGCTGCGCCTGCTGAGCCACAAGAACACCCTGGTGCTGGGCCCCTCAGGCTCGGGCAAAAGCACCCTGATCAACCTGCTGGTGCCCGGCGCCCTGGTCGAAACGCAGGAGATTTCGCAGGCCTTGAACTCGGGCAAGCACACCACGACCAGCACCTCCTGGTACTGGGTGGACGCCGAGCGCCAGACAGGGCTGATCGATTCGCCGGGCTTTCAGGAGTTCGGACTGCACCACATCGACCCGGCCCAGTTGGCGGCCTACATGCCCGACCTCAAGCCCCATGTGGCGAACTGCAAGTTCTACAACTGCACCCATCTGCACGAGCCGGGCTGCGGGGTCATGGCTGCGGTGAGCGCTGAAGACCGCCCGGACGCCATCAGCGAGCAACGCTACCGCATCTATGCCGACCTGTTTGCCGAGCTGAGCCAAAGCCGCTATTGAGCCCAATATTGAGGCCATTCTTGAGGCCATGACGGCCTCGCCAGCCGATCAGGCAGGCAACAAAGGGCGCAGCGCCTCGACCAGTGCCTGGCACTGGTCCGGTGTACCGACCGTGATGCGCAGGTACTGCTCGATGCGCGGCAATCGAAAATGCCGCACCAACACCGCGCGTTCACGCAGCCCGGCGGCCAGCAAACCCGCATCACAACGCGGGTGGCGAACAAACAGGAAATTGGCCTGCGAGGGCAGCACCTCAAAGCCCAGGTCTTCGAGCTGCAAGGCCAGCCCTTCGCGGCTGTGCATCACGGCCTGGCGGGTCTGATCGAAGTAGACCTGGTCCTCATAGGCCGCCTGAGCTCCGGCCTGGGCCAATTTGTCGAGGGGGTAGGAGTTGAAGCTGTTCTTGACCCGCTCCAGGGCATCGATGAGATGGCGCTGGCCCATCGCGACCCCCACCCGCAGGCCTGCGAGCGAACGCGACTTGGACAGCGTGTGCACCACCAGCAAATTGGGATGCTGCTCAATCAAGGACACAGCGCTCTGGGCGCCAAAATCAACATAGGCTTCATCCACCAACACCACCCTGTCTGGGTGCAGCAGCAGCAGACGCTGGATCTCGGCCAAGGGCAAGCCGATGCCGGTGGGTGCGTTGGGATTGGCCACCACCACCCCTGCGGGCAAGGTGTCCGGCGGTGCGACCAGGTCGGAAACCTCGAGACGCAGGCCCTCGCGCAAGGGAATCTTCTGGGCGGGAATGCCGTACAGGTCGCAATAGACACTGTAGAAGCTGTAGGTGATGTCCGGCATCAGCAGGGGAGCGCCGCCCTGCTGGAAAAAAGCCTGGAAGGCGTGGGCCAACACCTCATCCGACCCATTGCCCACAAACACCTCACCCCACTGCAAGCCATGGTGGGCTGCAATGGTGCGACGCAGCTCAAGGGACTCCGGATCAGGGTAGCGCTCCAGGCCGGATCGGGTGGCAGCGTTGATCGCCGCCAGCGCCTGAGGCGATGGCGGATACGGATTCTCGTTGGTGTTGAGCTTGACCAGACCGGCCATGCGCGGCTGTTCGCCGGGCACATAGGGCTTGAGCGTGCCCACCAGAGGGCTCCAGAAACTCGGATTCATGACAGAAATCTCGCTTGGATGAGTGCCCCAGGTCGCAGGGCTGAATCAGATGGGGAGGTGGGCAAGCCGAAAGCAGTCAGGCAGGCGGTGCCCCAAAAGGCACCATCAGCCCAGCAGGCGCGCCAGCGTCAACAGGGCCAACAACACCATCCACACCACGACCGAGCGCCACACCAGGCCCACGATCTGGGCCAGATGCGCCACTTCGGGCTCACGGCCTGGCGTGCTGTCGCTGTCCGCCGACTCGGCATCGGCCTCGCCGGCCGAAAATTCGGGCAGTTGCGAAGGCAGGGCAGTGACCTTCAAGGCCTCGCCGCCCAGCCGCACATTGATGGCCCCTGCCGTCGCAGCCAGCACCACACCGTCGTTGTCGTTGGGAAAGCGTTGGGCCTGGTAGCGCCACCCATCAATGGCCTCCTCGAAGTTGCCGACCACGGCAAACACCAACGCCGTCAGCCGGGCGGGCAGCCAATCGATCACCGTCCAGGTCTGGGCCGCGGCGTGCTGAAGCGCCTCGCTGACAGCCTGCTGCCCCGCCCGGTTGCGATAGCGCCAGTAACGCGAGACGAACTCGGCCAGCCGGTAGATCACGGCCCCGGCGGGCCCCAGTCCCACGGCGGCCAACACGGAGTACCAGGCCAGCACACCAAACACATGGCGGTGCGCCGCCAGCACCGAATACTCGATCACGTGACGAACGATCTCACTGCGCGGCAATTCGCTGGCGTCCACCTGCTGCCACTGGGCCAACAGCTCGCGTGCACGCGCCTCGTCGCCATCTTCAAGGGCATCACGGATGTCGGTGAAGTGGTGGCTGAATTGCCGGAAGCCCAGCGTGACATACAGCACGGCCACGTTCCAGAGCATGGCCACAGGCCAGCCAACGAACACCCACAGCAACCAGTGGATCGCCAGCGCCACCAGCGCCGGAAACAGCACCGCCAAGCCCCAGGTGATCCAGCCATGCTGGGGCTTGCCGGCATCAAAATTGCGGCTGGCGGTGCGAGCCCAGGCCCGCAATCCCGCATGAATCGGGTTGCTGCGCCCCAAGGGTCGGGCCTGCTCGATCAACAAAGCCAAAAGAATGGCGAAAAAGCTCATGCTGCGATGATACCGGTGGCTCTTGCCGCTTCTGCGTCGCAGGCCTCAAGCCGCCAGAAATCGGTAGAAATTGCGCAACATGCCTGCCGTGGCGCCCCAGATGAAACGCTCCTGCTCGCCATCCATCCAGGGCATCGAAAACCATTCGCGCCGCACGCCTTCGGCCTCATAGGCATGCCGCCGGTGGTTTGCAGGGTTCATCAAAAACGCCAACGGAACCTCAAAGGCTGAGGCCACCTCATCGGGGTTGAGTTGCAGCTTGAATCCTGGGCTGACCAGACCCACCACCGGGGTGACGATGTAAGCCGTGCCCGTGGTGTAGATGGGCAAGCTGCCCAGGATCTGCACATGCTCAGGGGCCAGCCCCACCTCCTCCTGGGCCTCGCGCAGGGCCGTGGCCGCCGGCGATGCATCGGTGTCGTCCATGCGCCCGCCTGGAAAAGCCACTTGCCCCGAGTGCGTCGAGAGGTGCTCGGTGCGCTGGGTGAGCAAGATGGTCGGTTCATCGCGCAGCACGATGGGCACCAGCACCGAGGCCTGAGCGGGCTGCCGATTGGCAAAGCGCCGTTCCATCGTCACTTCGGGCTGCCAGCTTGGCGGCAGCGCAAACCGCTTTGCCAAGGCCTCAGGACGCAGCCGATCAGCTCCCACGGCAGGCAAATCGGCATCGGTGCGCAGCACAGGCACCGCACGCGGGTCAAAGTTCGGCAGACGGGACAGGGGCGTGAGGGCAGAGGTGTCGGTGCTCAAGGGAGTGCCCCTGGAAGGAAAACAAGGATGCGGCCCACAAGATGACGGTCCGCGAAAACAAAAAAGCCGCTGACAGCGTGGGCTGCAGCGGCTTTCCCGGAAGAAGCTGTCAAGCTCAGGCGGCAGCAGCCACCTTGTTGACACGCGCCGGCAGCTTTTCCTTGATGCGAGCCGACTTGCCGCTGCGCGAACGCAGGTAGTACAGCTTGGCACGACGGACATCGCCACGACGCTTGACTTCGATGCTGGCGATCAGCGGGCTGTAGGTTTGGAACGTGCGTTCCACGCCTTCGCCGCTCGAGATCTTGCGCACGATGAAGCCACTGTTGAGGCCACGGTTGCGCTTGGCGATCACGACGCCTTCGAAAGCCTGAACGCGCTTGCGGGTGCCTTCAACCACGTTCACGCTGACGATCACCGTGTCGCCAGGGGCGAACTCGGGAATGGTCTTGTTCAGACGAGCAATTTCTTCTTGCTCAAGAGTTTGGATCAGATTCATGAGGACCTCATACGATCTTGCCCGCGCCATGATTGGCAGTGTCGGAATGACTTGCACCTTGCTGCACAGACCTGAAACAAGACACCGTGCTTGCGCACAACGCTCGCCCCATGCCTCGTGGACAATTTCCGAAGAGAACTTCGAAGAATTTGCAAGGTGGCTTGCTCTAAAAAATCACAGAGCAAGCGGCCGGCCAGAGGATCGAAAAGCCTTTGATTATAACCAATCAGGAATTTCTGACCAGAGCCGCCTCATCCTTGGGGCTCAGCAGGCCCGCCTCACGCGCGGCCGCAATCAACTCAGGCCGATGTTGCGCAGTGATGCGCAGGCGCTCATCCCGCCGCCAGCGCTCGATGTGGGCATGGTGCCCCGACAGCAGCACATCCGGAACCGGTACCGGCGCAGCCCCCTCAGCGGGCTGCCAGACTTCCGGTCGGGTGTAATGCGGGCAGTCCAGCAAACCATCCAGCGCCGGATTGAAGCTGTCGAACTGGTGACTGCCCTCGTCATTGAGCACACCGGGCTGCAACCGTGTGACAGCATCGATCAGGGCCATCGCGGCAATTTCGCCCCCCGACAGCACGAAGTCACCCAGGCTGATCTGCGCATCCACATGGGCATCGATGAATCGCTGGTCGATGCCCTCGTAGCGGCCACACAGCAAGATCGCACCCGGGCTCCGCGCCCACCGCTCCACCCCGGGGTGGTTGAGCACCTGCCCGATGGGCGAGAACAGCACAACCGGGGCCCGCTGAGGCTCGGCCAGGCTGGCACGGTCGGTACGGATGGCTTGCAGGCAGCGTTCCAGAGGCTCGATCATCATGACCATGCCAGGCCCGCCACCGAAAGGCCGATCGTCCACACGTCGGTAGTTGCCGTGTGCGAAATCGCGCGGATTCCAGAGACGGACGCCCACCTGCCCCGAGGCATAGGCCCGGCGCGTCACGCCGGCGGCCAAAAACGGCTCGAACAACTCGGGGAACAGGGTGATGACGTCAAATCGCATGGGTTGCTGCCGGCTCGGCTCAGTAATCAGGCTGCCAATCGACGGTGATGCATCGACCCGCCAGATCCACCTTGTCCACATAGGCGCCCACAAACGGCACCATGCGCTCCAGGGTTTTGCCATCCTGCTCGTAGGCGATCACCAGCACGGTCTGGGGCCCGGTGTGCATCAGGTCACGCACCACACCGAGGGCCAGTCCTTCGCGGTTCACCACGTTCAAGCCCATCAGGTCCACCCAGTAATACTCATCGGTGGCTGCGGTCGGGAAACTGGATCGGGGCACGAAAATGCGCGCGCCCTTCAGGGCTTCGGCCGCATTGCGGTCGGGCACATCGTGTGCCGTGGCCACCACGGAGTCTGAGTGTTCCTTGGCCTCCTTGATGGCCAGGCGCACGGTGCCAGCGAAGGTCTTGGCGCCTTTTTCGGCAGGCTGCAGGTACCAGCGCTTGGACGAAAACAGGGCTTCTGGCGTTGCGCTGTAAGGCAGCACCCGGAACCAGCCTTTGATGCCCCAGGCATCGGCAATGCGGCCCACCTCGATGGCATCAGCCGGCAGTTCAGCAGCCTCGAGCGGGGGAAAGTTCTGTGACATGAAAATGCAGGCCCCAAAAAAATTCAGGCCGGCGGTGCGAACACTGCCGGCCTGTCTGTGCGCTCAATCAGCAAAGCGAAGAGCGTGCGGATTGAACGCGTGGCGCGATCAGGCAGCCTTCTTGGCGAGTTGCTTGATCAGGCGTTCGACGGTGTCGGAAGCCTGGGCGCCAACGCCCTTCCAGTAGGTCAGACGGTCTTGCGCAATGCGCAGGCCTTCTTCCGATTCCTTGGCGCTGGGGTTGTAAAAACCCAGACGTTCAATGAAACGGCCATCGCGACGTTCGCGCTTGTCTGCGACGACGATGTTGTAAAACGGACGGGCCTTGGAGCCGCCGCGGGAGAGTCGAATGACGACCATGATTTATCCTTGGGTGGTGGAATTTCTTCCGAAATTTCTTTCAGCGTTGAGACACGCGACATAGCCACCCGGCCAGCGACACGCTGAAAAGCTCACGATTATAACCGCTTCACATTTTCATGCCCATCATCCGACCCAGTACCGAGGCCGACGTGCCTGCCATCACCGCTCTTTATGCCCACCACGTGCTGCATGGCACAGGCACTTTCGAGGTCGATCCGCCCAGTGAAACCGACATGGCCGCCCGGCGCGCCGACGTGCTGGCCAAGGGCCTGCCCTACCTCGTGATGGAACACGAGGGCCGGGTGGTCGGCTTCTCGTATTGCAACTGGTTCAAGCCCCGGCCAGCCTATCGCTTCTCTGCCGAAGACTCCATCTACATGGCCCCCGAGGCCAAGGGCCAGGGTTGGGGCCGGGCCCTGCTGGCCGAGTTGGGCGCCCGGGCAGAGGCCGTGGGCGTGCGCAAGCTGATTGCCGTGATCGGCGACTCGGCCAACGCCGGCTCGATCGGCGTGCACCGCAGCGTCGGCTTCACCCCGGCCGGCGTGCTCAAGGCCTGTGGCTGGAAGTTCAACCGCTGGCTCGACATCGTGCTGATGGAAAAAAGCCTGGGCCGGGGCGACAGCAGCTCGCCCGAGTAAAGTCGGCGCATGAAAAACAAAACCCTGGCGGCGTGGCTGGCCTTTCTGGGCGGGCCACTCGGCCTGCATCGCTTCTACCTCAAAGGCTGGAGCGACTGGCTGGGCTGGGCGCTGTGGGTGCCGACCTTGCTGGGCCTGTGGGGCCTCGAGCGCGTGCAGGCGCTGGGCCTGGACGACACCCTGAGCTGGGTGCTGCTGCCGGTGCTGGGCTTCAACATCGCAGCCTGTGCCCTGTGCGCCATCGTCTACGGGCTGATGACGCCCGAGAAATGGAACGGCCGCTACAACCCCGGTGTGGCAGCGGATGCCCCCTCTGGACGCACCCACTGGGGCACGATTGCAGTGCTGGCCGCCGCGCTGTTGATCGGCACAGGCGTGCTGATGGCCAGCCTGGTCTACAGCTTTCAGCGCTATTTCGAATACCAGATCGACGAGGCCCGCAAGATCTCGCAGCCCACCGACTGAGCCTCAACAGTTCAGTCGCGCAATGGCAGGGGATTGAGCGGATCACCCCCGTACAGCCAGGGCACATCCAGCAACCGGTCCCCGAGAACCTGCATGCCCAGGTCGCGCCCCCAGCGCAGCAAGCCGCTCGAATGGAAGATACGCCCGTTGCGCTCGGCCCGGGCCTGCACACGGGCACAGCGTTGCCAACGGTTCAGGGCGTAGCGCTGCAATCGGGTGGGCAGATCGATCTCCGTCATGGCCAAGGATTGCGCCAGGGCATGGGCATCCTCGATGGCCATGCCCGCCCCCTGGGCCAGGTAAGGGCGCATCGGGTGCGCGGCATCACCCAACAGGGCCACGCGTCCACGCGCCATCTGCTCTGCGCCCGCCACTGGCGGCCTGTCGCACAGCGCCCAAAGGCGCCATTCAGGAACCGCCCTGATCAGATCCTGCAAGCCGGCACAGGTACCGCCCATGGCGGCCTGCAACTGCTGTGCATTGGTGCTGTGGTCCCAGTGGCTGAGATCGCCCTCCACCTCACCGTGCACGATGGCCACCACGTTCTGCCAGTCTCCACCACGCACCGGGTAGGCCACCACGTGCAGGCGCGGCCCCAGCCAGGCCGTCACCGATTGGGTGCGCAAGCCGGCAGGCAAAGACGATTGCGGCAGCATGGCACGGAAGGCCAGATGGCCTGTGACGCGTGGCCGGGTGTCACCCCATACCTCACGCCGCACCTGACTCCACAAACCATCGGCCCCCACCAGCACATCACCTTCGATGCGCTTGCGCCCTTCCAGCTCCAGCGCCACCCCCTCGCCGGCCGCCGCGGCATGAACCCCCTGCACCGGCGAAGCCTGGTGCAAGGTGACCTGGCCATGAGCGCGGACAGCCTCCAGCAATACATGGTGCAAGTCAGCGCGGTGGATGGTGGCATAAGGCGCCCCATACCGCCCCTCGGCACGTCCGCGCAAGGGCAGCGCCCCCAGCACGGTACCGGACAAGGCAGAACGCACCTGCAGCCGATCCGGAAACGCGGCCACCGCATTCAACGCAGTCTCCAGGCCCCAGTGGTGCAACACGCGAACCACGTTGGGGCTGATCTGGATCCCCGCCCCCACCTCACTGAAGACCGGGGCGCGTTCGTACAGGCGCACCACCCAGCCGGCTTGCGCACAGGCCAGGGCGGCGGCCAAGCCACCAATACCGCCACCGGCCACCAAAACTTCGATCTGCTGACTCATCCGAGGATTGTGCCGCGCTCAGAGGGCTCGTTTTCGACCAAGCCTTGCGCTCGCTCAAGCACATCGACCGGCGATGGCCGCCCGAAGAGGTAGCCCTGAAAGGCCCGGCAGCCACTTTGGTGAAGGAATTCAAGCTGACCCAGCGTCTCCACCCCTTCGGCCACCACGGCCAGATCCAGGCTGTTTGCCAAGGCCAGGATGGTGCGGACGATGGCGGCATCGTTGGGATCGACCAGCACATCCCGCACAAATGACTGGTCGATCTTCAGCTGATCCAGAGGCAGGCGTTTGAGGTAACTCAGGCTCGAATACCCGGTCCCAAAGTCGTCCAGCGAAAAGCGCACCCCTTCCATTCGCAACTCGGTCATCTTGGCAATCATGTCCTCCACGTCGGTGAGGAGCAGGCTCTCCGTCAACTCCAACTGCAGGCACCGGGCCCGCGCCCCCGAGCGCGCCAGACTCTGCCGCACCCAGGCCACGAAATCAGGGTGCCTGAACTGCCGGGCACTGACGTTGACGGAGATCGTCAGATCACTTGTGGCCTCTTGCTCCGACCAGCGCACAAGTTGCGAGCAGGCCTGGTCCAGCACCCACTGCCCCAAGGGCAGGATCAGCCCCGTCTGCTCGGCCAGCGGGATGAACTCGGCTGGCGAGACCATGCCGCGCTGCGGATGAGCCCAGCGCACCAGGGCTTCCGCGCCGGTGATGCGCCGCGCGTCATCGACCACAGGCTGGTAGTAAAGCAGCAACTCATGGCGCAGCAGCCCCTGGCGCAGATCCCCCTCCAGCACCGACCGCGCCGTGACCGCAGCCTGCATCTGCGGGTCAAAAAAGCGCAGCGTGTTGCGCCCGTTCGCCTTGGCCTGGTACATGGCCAGGTCGGCGCGCTTGAGCAACTCGTCAATCGGGGTGTCATCACCCTGGAACAGGGTGATGCCGATGCTGGGGGTGCTGTAGTACTCCAGGCCATTGAGGTCAAAAGGCTTGTTCATGCTGGCCAGCAGTTTCTCGGCCACGCGCTCCGTCTGCTCGGCCGCAGCGGCCCGATCACTGGCCAGGTCTTCCAGCATCAAGACGAATTCATCGCCGCCGAAGCGTGCCACCGTATCGCACTGGCGCATGCACTTGACCAGGCGACGCCCCACCTGCACCAGCAACTGGTCGCCTTTCGCGTGACCCAAGGTGTCGTTGAGGTCCTTGAAGTTGTCCAGATCCAGAAACAACAGCGCCCCGTGGTGCCCCATGCGCTCACTGGACAGGCAGGCCTGGTGCAGGCGGTCGATCAGCAAGCGGCGATTGGGCAACTCAGTGAGCGCGTCGTAGAAGGCCAGTCGCTCAATCTCGCGCTCGGCGCGTTTGCGATCGGTGATGTCGCGCGCCACGCCGAGAATGCCGGTGATCTGGCCTTCGTTGTCTCGAATGGGGGTCTTGATGGTTTCGAACAAGCCATGGTGGCCGTCCGCAAACACCATGTCCTCCTCGTAGATCGTCGGCTGCTTCAACTTCAGCAACTCCAGGTCACGGGCCCGGTAATGCTGTGCAGCCGCCTGCGGGAACAACTGCTCATCGGTGTGCCCGACGATGCCCGCCTCACCGCGTCCAGCGAACCGCTCGAAGACCGGATTGCAGTACTGATAGCGCCCACCGACGTCCTTCAGGAACACCATGTCCGGCAAGGCATTGACCAAGGCGCGCAAGCGGGTCTGGTTCTGCTCAAGCGCCAGCTCCATGGTTTTGCGTTCGGTGGTGTCGATGGCAAAGGCGATGAAGCCAATGACCCCGCCGTCTGCACCCCGCTCCGGGGCCAGCGTGGTGTGGCGGTACCGCACCTGACCCGACGGCAATTCGACACGGTTCTCAAACACCACCAACTCGCCCGCCAACGTGCGTTGAACAAAGGGCAGCATGCGCTGCAGGCGGTCCGGCGAGACGATGGCCGACAAGGGCTGCCCGCGCATGGCCTCCACCGAGTGACCGAACCAGGAGGCATGGGCTTCGTTGACAAACTGGAACCGCAGGTCTCTATCCAGCCGAGACACCCCACCCGGCATCTGCATGAGGATGCTGGCCAGTTGCGCGTCTTTCTCATGGGCCCGACGCTCAGCCTCCTTGCGCGGCGTGACATCGATGTTGAAGCCGACCAGCCCCCTCACCGCCTCGCCTTGCCAGAGTGGCGCCACGATGCACAGGAATGAACGCATCCGCCCCTGCACCGAGGTGTCCATCTCGTACTCGATCACTTCACCTTGCCAAGCCCTTGCGTTGTAGCGCGCCCAGCGCTCCTGCTCCTCCACCCGGTCGGTGCACTGGGCCGGCGTCAGCCCCAGTTGCGAGCCGAAATGAGCCACGCGGGCCGGGTTTTCCAGCACCAGCCGCTCCTGCTCATCCCGCACCCAGGCCTCGAAAGGCATGTTGTCGACCATGGTGCGCAAGACAGCCTCATTGCTGCGCTGCACCTGCTCGTCCAGCTTTTCACGCGTGATGTCCAGCACCAGACCATCCCACATGACGCGCCCATCGTCCAAACGCCTGGGCGCGGAGCAAACCCGCAGCCAGCGCATGGCACCATTTCTGACCGGCATCCGCACCACCACATCCAGCACCGACATCGCGCGCGCCGACTCGACCTCCGCCGAACGAAGCAAATCCAGGTCCTCGGGCAGCAGGCGCCCATACAGCAGCATCGGATCACGCAGGACATCGGCCATGTTCATGCCGCCCACGCGTTGCACTGCGTCGCTCACATACACAAAGCGGTTATTTCCGTCCGGATCGCGCTCGGCCTGAAACAGCAATCCGTTGGGAATGTTCCTGGCCAGCGCGGCCAATTGAGCTTCACGGTCACGCAAAGAGACTTCCGTGCGCCTCACCAATTCATAAGGCAGACGGATATTGATGGCAAAAACAGCGCGGAAGATGAGCCAATCCGCAAGCACTTTGAACACATGCCCCAGCACGTTCAGAGAGTCTTCGGGCGCGTGGTAGCTGGCAAATACAACTTCGCCCAGAGCCATCACGAAACAGGCTCCTGCCAGCCAGAACCCACGGGACCGCCCGGTGCGCTGAGCCGAACCCCAGAAAGTCACGGCAATGGCCAGATTGGCCAGGCACAGGGCATATTCAACAAACACCTTGAAGGTTGTCAGACCGTAGTCCGGCACATAGACGGCAGGCAAGCCATTCGAATGCCAAGTGAACAACCAGAACAAACCCAGCGAGACGCCGATCGCGCCCCAAAACCAGCGTCCAGCAGCCCCCGGCAGGCGAAGATTCAGCGCCAGCATGGCCAAGGCCAGGGTCTCGAAAATACGGGCCGCCAACCAGAAAAATATCGCCTTCGAGGTAGTCGACTCTGACAGCAAGGGCGGCATCCCTGCATAGGAAAGCGCATGCAGCAGATCGCAGACCGCTGTCACCGTGAAGCCGAAAATCAGGGCATTGGACTGTCGACGCTGCGCCCTCTCCAACGAATACCAGGACACAGCCACCACCAGGGCCGCCACCACCACGGCGGAGACCTCCAGCATCAAATGCAAGCCCAACCAGAGGCCCTCACCCCGCTCGAACAGCCGCACCGGGGGCGACAGCAGCAACACCGACAAAAGCACTCCCGCAGCCATCCCCAGTCGGGTGGTGGTCTTGCGCGCCTGAAGACTGGCGTCTTGGTCCTTCATTCTGAAAACCTATCGATTTCGTTACATCCTTTATCAGGCAAAAACGACCGGTCGACAATAAGAATGTGGAGCACTGCAGCCGAAATACCTCACTGCCAACAGACACCTGCACAAGAACGACCTTCGTCAGCCCGAGGCAAGGTCAGGCTACCCGAACCGCGTGGGCGTCCATGCTGATTTCGCACCGCTTGGTGCTGCAGATGCCAGTCCGCCGCTCCAGCAGGGCTCAACACGTGCTTCCCACGCCAGTGGTGATGAATCCCATCGATGAAAAATCCAAATCGGGCAGGCCTGAATGCAGTGGAGACCGACCATCAAAGCCTCGGCAGTGGCCCAAACGGGCAGCGAACCGACGGGTCCCTGACACCCGACACCATCGATCAGAGCGCCTGAGGTTTGCAGCTCAATTCCACGACAATTTGCTCCACTCAAGAATGAGCGGTCACTTGGCAGCAAATTCGCCAGCCCCGAACCCTTTCAATCACCAATAGCCGGCCCACCTTCACAAAATGAAAATCAAAAACACGAGATTTTCACAATATCAATTCATTGCAGCCATCCAATGGATCCAGAAGTCCCCGACCCTGCCCCCATAAATACATTTAGTCACAACTTCGCGAACAAGGCGCAGCACCATCCCACGTTCTTGACCGACAAGACAGCAAAAAGCCCGGACAGAAACAGGTCTGTCCGGGCTTTTTGTTGTCATGCGCCAGCCAGCGCAGAACGGGATTCAATCAATCAAGCTGCAATCAGGAATTGCGCGCGGTCCTGGTCCTGAATCCACTTCGGGGCCTTGCCTCGGCCCGTCCAGGTTTCACCGGTGGCGGGGTTGCGGTATTTGGCGGCGACTTTGCCACCCTTGGCAGCAGAACTGCTGCGAGCGCGCGGTGCCTGGAAAATATCTTCAGCCGTCAGACCAAAATCAGCGACCAAGGTACGCACTTGTGCCACCGCGTCGGCGGTTTCACGCTTGCGAGCCTCTTGAATCTGCTGCTCCAGGGCTTCGCGTTGCTTCAGTAGATCCTTGTACGTAGTGCTCATGATTTGATCAACCCATTCGTGTTTAAAAGCCCATTATAGAAATAAATTCGAGCCACACAAAGATCAGAACTGAACGCCCCCTGAGATTTGAGGATTATCTTCACAGAACAGACATGTCCGTCAGATTATTCAAGTGTCCGCCCGTGGCGAAATGCTACGTCGCTCAGAGCTTGGAGCCCACGGGCCAAGCCAGGACTTTGTCAATTCTTCGACCGTCGAGGTCCACCACTTCAAAAATCCAGCCGGCACACTCGATCCGTTCACCCGTCGCCGGTAAATGACCTGTTTCAAACATCAGCAAGCCCGCCAGGGTGTTGTAGCGGCCGCGCTCTTCATCGGGCAACTCGCGAATATCCAGGCGGGCCCGCAATTCATCCACCGGCATCAAGCCATCCAGCAGCCACGACCCGCCCTCACGACGCACAGCCCAGGCATCAGCCTGCGCCAGGGGCTGCAATTCACCGGTGATGGCCTCCAGCACATCGTGCGGCGTCATCAAACCCTGAACCACGCCATATTCATCCACCACCAGCACCATGCGGGCAGCGCGCGCCCGAAATTGCTCCAACAACTCCATGCCACTGAGGGTTTCCGGCAAAAATGCAGCCGGCAAGGCATGGGCCTCAATGGGCTCCGCGTGGTCAGGCCCCAACTCCAGCAGCGTGGCGACACTGATCAACCCCACCACATCATCGAGCGAGCCTCGGCAGACCGGGTACCAGGAATGACTGCTCAACGCGCCTGCCGCACGAATCCGTTGCAGGCACTGGGCCGCCGAATCATGGGCCTCGAGCCAATCGATTTCAGCCCGGGGCAGCATCATCGAAGTCAGGGGCCGATCGTCCAGGCGAAACACGTTCTGCACCATCTGATGCTCATGCTCTTCGATCACCCCGGCGTCCAGCCCTTCTTCGAGGCTGGCCACAATCTCCTCTTCGGTCACCGAACGCCCCCCCGACTGATCGACCCGCAGCAGACGCAGGACGGCCTGGGTGCTGAGTGACAGCAGACGCACAAAAGGCTTGGCCCCGACCGCCACCCAGGACATGGGACGCGAGATCCAGCGGGCCACCGTTTCCGGGTACAGCTGACCAATGCGCTTGGGCACCAATTCACCGAACACGATGGTGATGAAGGTGATCACGGTCACCACCACCGCCGTCGCCGTGACACCGGCCACGCCCTCGGGCATGTTCCAGCCCACCAGCCAGTGGGCCAGGCGCTCACTGAATGCGGCCTCACCCAGAATGCCGTTGAGCATGCCGATCGAGGTGATGCCGACCTGGACCGAGGACAGGAATTGGGTGGGGTCGTCGAGCAGGGCCAGTGCCGTGGCTGCCCCCTTGTCACCCGCTTCGGCCATGGCCGTCAAACGGGCTTTGCGACTCGATGCCAGCGACATCTCGGACATGGCAAACACTGCATTGAGCAGGGTCAGGAAAGCGATCAGCAGGAAATCCATGCAGGGGAGTGGAGAATCAACACCATGGCAATGTACTTGATTGGTGATGTCCAGGGCTGCAACGATGCCCTGGGCCGGCTGCTGGACACGCTGGGTTTCTCACCCAGCCGTGACACGATTTACCTGTTGGGCGACCTGGTCAACCGGGGCCCTGACTCCACCGGGGTGCTGCGGCGCCTGATGAAACTCGAGGACGCAGCCCGTTGCCTGCTGGGCAACCACGACCTGCACCTGCTGGCCGCGGCCGAAGGCCTGCGCCCGCCCGGACGCAAGGACACCCTGCAGGGCATCTTGCAGGCCGAAGACCGCGACACCTTGATCGACTGGGTGCGGCGCCAGCCCCTGGCCCGCCATGAGAACGGGGTGTTGATGTTCCATGCGGGCGTGCTGCCCAGCTGGACACCCGGCCAGGTCATGGATCTGGCCCAGGAGGTGCACACCGTGCTGAGCGGCCCCGACTGGCTCGATTTCCTGCGCAACATGTACGGCAACCTGCCCCTGGGGTGGCGAGACGGCCTGCGTGGCCACGACCGCCTGCGCGTCATCGTCAACGCCCTCACGCGACTGCGTTTTTGCACGCCCCAAGGAGAAATGGAGTTCGCCAGCACGGAGAGTGCCGATGGCGGGCCACCAGGCTATCTGCCTTGGTTCGATGTGCCTGGACGGGCCACCGCTGACACGCTGGTGGCGTTTGGCCACTGGTCGACGCTGGGTTGGCAGAATCGCCCCAAGCTGCTGTCGCTGGACACGGGCTGCGTCTGGGGCGGGTGCCTGAGCGCGGTGCGCCTGGGCCCAAACCCTGCCGAGCGGGAACTGATTCAGGTGAAATGTCCGCCGGCCCAAAAGCCAGGACGCTGAAGAGACCAACACCGGGCTTCAGCCTGAACCAAGGCTGCCGGCCCGGAGAGGACGATCAGGAAACGACCGGATCGGCTGCCTTGAACAGTGCAGCGACCTTGCGCTTGGGCTTGATATTCGACGAAATCGCCCGGGCAGGTGCCTTGGCAGCGGCTTCCCAAGCGGGTGCTGCATCCACGGCCGGGGCCTGATAAGGCTGGTCAAAGAAAGGGTCCCGGGGCGCCGAATGGGTACGGTAGGAGCGGCGTTCGCGGCCATAGCCCTCAGCAGTTGCCTCGGTGCGCTCGCGCTCACGTTCGCGCGGTGCCGGACGGCCTTCACCCTGCTGGTACATGCGGCGACCTTCGTTGATGCGCTCGCGAGGACGGTCTTCGTCGTATTCCAGGGCTTCGACTTCGATCTTCTTCTTGATCAGCTTCTCGATGTCGGCCACCAGGCGGGCGTCATTGTTGCCGCCCACAAAGCTCACCGCCAAGCCTGACGCGCCTGCGCGACCCGTCCGGCCGATGCGGTGCACGTAGTCTTCGGCGTTGAAGGGGATGTCCATGTTGAACACCGCCGGCACGTCCTTGATGTCCAGGCCGCGGGCCGCCACGTCGGTGCAAACCAACAGGTCGACTTCGCCCTTCTTGAAGGCATCGAGCGCCTTCAGCCGCTCGTCCTGGCTCTTGTCGCCGTGCAATGCGGCCGTCTTGAGGCCATCGCGGTCCAGCGAGCGCGCCAGTCGGGCACAGCCCAGCTTGCTGTTCACAAACACAAAGGCCTGCTTGATGCCTTGCCGACGCAACACCTGGTGCAGGGCACGGCGCTTGTCGTCATCGTTCACACCATAGAAGTGCTGCTCCACGGTGGACGCCGTGGCGTTCGAGCGGGCCACCTCGATGGTGATCGGGTCTTGCAGGTAGCTGCCGGCCAGCCGCTTGATCTCGGGCGAGAACGTGGCCGAGAACAGCAAGGTGGTGCGCTGCTTGGGCAAGTAGCTCAGAATGCGCTGCAGATCGGGCAGGAAGCCGATGTCGAGCATGCGGTCTGCCTCGTCGAGCACCACGTATTCGACCTGGTTGAGCACCGCGTTCTTGGCCTCGATGTGATCGAGCAGCCGCCCCGGCGTGGCCACCAACACCTCGACGCCGCGCTTGAGTTCGGCCGTCTGAGGCTTCATGTCCATGCCACCAAACACCACGGCGCTGCGCAACTGGGTGTACTTGGCATAGAGCTTGACCTGTTGCGCCACCTGGTCCGCGAGTTCGCGGGTGGGCAGCAGCACCAGGGCTCGCACGGGGTGGCGTGCTGGCGACGTCGAGCTGTTTTCGTGCTTGAGCAGTCGCTGCAGCAAAGGCAGCGAAAACGCAGCCGTCTTGCCGGTGCCGGTCTGTGCGGCCCCCATCACGTCTTTGCCCGTGAGCACCACCGGAATGGCCTGGGCCTGGATGGGGGTCATGGACTCGTAGCCCATCTCGGCCACGGCGCGAGCCAGGGGCTCAGCGAGCGATAAATGTGAGAATGATGTCGTCATGAAGCCTTGTATTGTCGCACCGGCGGGGAAAACCCGGTAATGCGGCGTATTTTGGGGGCCACAAAAAGCGGCCTCGCCGTCTTGATTGCCATGAAATTGATAGCTACCTATTCAATCAGGGAAAGGCCTGTAGGCCAATGACTCAGAGATTTCGGGTGTTGAAAGTGTCGCAAGCGCGAACCGTGCCCTCACGCAGCCCGGTGGCAAACCAGCGCTGGCGTTGAGCACTGCTGCCATGCGTGAAGCTCTCGGGCACCACCGCACGCCCAGCGGCTTTTTGCAAGGCATCGTCCCCGATGTGGGCTGCAGCGTTCATCGCCGATTCGATGTCGCCGGTCTCCAGGATGTGCCGGCTCTGATCGGCATGCTGGGCCCAGACGCCGGCCAGACAATCAGCCTGCAGTTCCAGCCGCACACTCAGCGCGTTGTAGCGCTCCGGGCTGACCCGGCCGCGGGCCTCGTCCAGCTTTTGGCTGATGCCCAGCAGATGCTGAACATGGTGCCCCACCTCATGGGCGATCACATAGGCCTGGGCAAAATCGCCTGGCGACCCCAGACGGGTGCGCAAGACCTCATAGAAATCAAGGTCGATATAGACCTTTTGATCCGCCGCACAATAAAACGGGCCCATGGCCGACTGCCCTTGGCCACAGGAGGTTGGGGTACTGCCCCGGAACAGCACCAGACGAGGCTCGCGGTACTGGCCACCGGAGCGCTGAAAGATGTCTTTCCAGACATCTTCGGTATCGGCCAGCACCACCGAGACGAAACGCGCCAGGCGATCTTCGGCGGGCGGGGCATGGCTGGTCACCGGTGCGGCCGGTGCGGGGCCTCCGCCGCCTTCCAGCAAGCCCAGCAAGGTCAGTGGATTGATGCCCATGAACCAGCCCACGGCCAGCACCACCAGCACGGTGCCCAGCCCCAAGCGCCCGCCTCCCAACGAAAAACCACCGCCACCTGCAGCAGGCTGGTCTCGGCGGTCTTCAACATTGCTGGAACTTCTCTGGTCTTCCCATTTCATGTGGCGCTCCCAAGCCGACAAACGGCGGTCAGCGCGGATGCTACCCGGGAGCGGCGCTCAAAAACGGCCGGTCAGCGTGAAAAATGGCACAGCACGAGGCCGCCACAGCGCAGGGTGGGTCGATCTGGCGGGCTTGGGTGCGCTTGGGCGCGCTTGAGCGGGGGTTCAGAAGTCAGGGGTTGCGGCTCTGGATGCCTGCGCTTTCGCAGGCTGGGTGCACAGGGCGCCCGGGCACAGTGCCGCACATGGCGGCCAGTTCACGCTGCTGCACCCACGCAGGCACAGAAGCAAAGGCATCAACCTCTTGCGGGCTGGTGCTGTGCAGCAGGCCGCCACGGCTCAGGAGCTCAATCATGACCAGGACAGCCAATACCCCGCCCACGGCAATCAGCATGGGAAGGTCCAGCCATTGCGTCCAACGGATCGTTCGACTGGAAGAGATTTTCATGACACTGCGCTCCTGTTGGGTGACAGGAAATCGTAGGTAAGCAGATATTTCAGGGCTGTAGGACGGACGCCCATCCCATCGTGCGAAATGTCCAATAGATGACCCAAGCACCGCCCGCATCGACGGGGACGCCGTCAGGAACAGGCCGCCCCAGCCTGGAGCCCCCACCGGTCAGTCGAGGATCACCCAGGACTTGGTGACCGTTTCCAACACCTCGAAAGCGCCCACAAAGCCGGCCGGGATGTGCAGGCTGTCGCCCGGACCGGCTTCGCGCCAACCGCCGTGCGGGTCATGCACGCGGCAGCGGCCTGACAGGACGGTGAAAACCTCCTGCTGGGCAGGACCGAATTCGATGCGCCAGCGGCCCGGTTCACAACGCCAGAGCCCGCTGCTCAGGGCCGTGGCCTGGCCCACCGGGGCCGTCACGGCCGTCCAGGTTTCTCGCAGGGGGTTGCCCACCTCCAGCCGCTCGGGCCGGGGCCGGGAGAGTTCGGGCGCCCCTGCCGACTCGAGCGTGTAGCCGGTGGTCTGTGCCGGCGGAGGGGTGCTCAAGCGCGCGGCAGGGTCACGCCGTGCTGACCCTGGTACTTGCCGCCGCGGTCCTTGTAGCTGACCTCGCAGACCTCGTCGCTCTCGAAGAACAGCACCTGGGCGCAACCTTCGCCCGCATAGATGCGGGCAGGCAGCGGGGTGGTGTTGGAAAACTCCAGCGTCACATAGCCTTCCCACTCGGGTTCGAACGGCGTCACGTTGACGATGATGCCGCAGCGGGCGTAGGTGCTCTTGCCCAGGCAGATGGTCAGCACATTGCGCGGGATGCGGAAGTACTCGACGGTGCGGGCCAGCGCGAAACTGTTGGGCGGGATGATGCAGGAGTCGCCCTCGAAATCGACAAAGCTTTTCTCGTCGAAGTTCTTCGGGTCGACCACGGTGCTGTGGATGTTGGTGAACACCTTGAATTCAGGTGCGCAGCGGATGTCGTAGCCATAGCTGCTGGTGCCGTAGCTGATGATCTTGCGACCCTCCTGCTCACGGATCTGCCCCGGCTCGAAGGGGTCGATCATGCCGTGCTGCTCGGCCATGCGCCGAATCCATTTATCGCTCTTGATGCTCATGGGAATGCTCCGTTGCCCGCCCTGGCGCAGGCCGGGCGTTGGGCGGCCCATTGTAGGGCAGCCCGCCAGCGCTCAAGCGGGGATGACAGCGGCCTGGCCGGCCACAAAGGTCTGCTCGATGAGGCGGTCGTCACCCAGCACGATCAGAGCGAACAACAGCTCGTCCAGGTTGCGCGCCTGGGCCGTCTTGCGCGCCAGCAAGGGCGTGGCCTGGGGGTTCAACAACACGAAGTCGGCTTCGCTGCCGGGTTGCAGGTTGCCAATGCTTGGCGCACCCGCCACACCGCCCAGGCCCAGCGCCTGGGCCGCACCGGCCGTGTGCTGCCACCACAGCTGCTGCGGGCTCAGCGACAGCCCGGGCTTGGTCTGACCCTCGCGGCCCACGTAGTAGGCGGCCAGCATGGTGTGGAAGGGGCTGAACGAGGTCCCGCCGCCCACATCGCTGGCCAGGCCGTAGCGGTAGCCCACCCGGTCGGCGCCCTCGTAGTCAAAGAAGCCACTGCCCAGAAACAGGTTGCTGGTGGGGCTGACGGCCGCTGCCGCACCGGTTTCACGCATCAGGGCCCGGTCGTCGTCATCGAAGTGGATGCAATGGGCATAGATGGCGCGCTCGCGCATCAGCCCGAAGTCGGCATAGGTGCCCAGGTAGCTGCGCGACTCCGGGAACAGCTCGCGCGCCCAGGCGATCTCGGCCTTGTTCTCGGCCACATGGGACTGCACCCACACCTGCGGGTAGCGGGCCGCGAGTTCGCCGGCACCGCGCAACTGGGCGGGGGTGCTGGTCGGGGCAAAGCGCGGCGTGATGGCGTAGCCCAGCCGATCCACCCCATGCCAGCGGCGGATCAGGTCTTCGGTGTCGATCAGGCTTTGTTCGGTCTGATCGCGCACCCCATCGGGCGAAAAACGGTCCTGCAGCACCTTGCCGGTGATGAAGCGCATCTGCCGCTGGCGAGCCTGCTCGAACAAGGCATCGACCGACGCCGGGTGCGAGGTGGCAAAGGCCAGCGCCGTGGTCACGCCATGGCGCAGCAATTCGTCCAGGAAGAAACCCGCCACCTCGGTGGCGTAGTCGCCATCGTGAAAGCGCGATTCGTGCGGAAAGGTGTAGTTCTCCAGCCAGGGCAGCAGGCCCTCGGCGGGCGAGCCGATCACATCGGTCTGCGGGCAGTGGATGTGCAGATCGACAAAGCCCGGCGCCAGGATGCGGCCCGGGTGATGCGTCACCACCACCCCCGGGTAGCGGTCGATCAGCTCGCGGTACGGGCCCACGGCCCGCACCACCGGCTGGCCCTGGGCGTCGGGTCCGATCACCAGCAGGCCGTCTTCTTCATAGACGGCAGAACGGTCATCGGCAAATCGGAGGATGGCGGCGCGGTGTGCTTTCATGGGGCCGCAGCATACCTGCCCTCACCCAGCCACCCATATGCCGGGCGCCATAACCGCTATCGCGACACCGGCATGCTGGCAGCGCCCGCACGCGCCAAGGCCGCTCAGGCCGCAGAGCCCACCGAACCCGCCAGGGCCACCAACCCGCCCGCCAGTTGGCCCACCTCGGCATGGCCGCCGGCCAGCGCCTGCGCCGCGGCGCGCTGGCTGCGCGCCCCGCTGCGGCAGAAGAACAACAAAGGCTGCGGCTCACCCAGCCAACGCGGCAGCACCTGGGCCAGCTCGGCCAGGGGCACCGATTGCACGGGGCGCCCGACCAGGCGCGTCAGACCGCTGGCCAGGTGCTCATGGGGCTCCCGCACGTCCACCAGCCGGGCCTGCGGGTGGCGGGCCAGCCAGTCGGCCAGCGCCTCGGGCGTGATGCCCGGGGCCTCGGCGAGGTCTGTCAGAGCGGGCTCCACCGGCGCAGACTCAACCCCAGACTCTGCCCCAGACTCAGCCCCTTGCCCCATTTGCAAGGCGGCGCCGCAGGCGAGCAGGCGCTCACAAACCTGGTTCACAAAGGCCTCATCCACCAGCAGGCCAAGGGACAGGCGCACCGAGGCCATGCTGCGCGACGCCGGCCAGCCCATCGCGGCCAGCACGGCGCTGGGCTTGGCCTGTGCTGCCGAGCAGGCGCTGCCGGCGCTCACCATCAGGCCGGCCGCCTCCAGGGCGCTCATCAGGCGCTGCGCAGGCACACCGGGCCAGGAGACATTGAGCGTGGTGGGCAGGCTGTCTTCCAGGGCCGCGTTGAACACCACCCCGGGGAAAGCCGCCTCCAGGGCCTCACGCAGGCGCAGCCGATAGGCCTGCAGCCGCGCCGGCGGGCAGAAGGTGTCGCCGCGCTGCAAGGCCGCCAGCACGGCGCCCAGGGCGGCGATGCCGGGCATGTTCTCGGTGCCCGACCGGGCGCCGCCCTCTTGCCCACCCCCGGCGATCAAGGGGGTGAAGGGGCTGCCCTCACGCACGTACAACAGGCCCACGCCCTTGGGAGCATGCAGCTTGTGGCCGGAGAACGGGGCGTAATCGATGCGGCTGGCACTCAGGTTCAGGCTGAGCTTGCCCAGGGCCTGCACCCCGTCCACCAGCCAGAGCGCGGGGCTGCCAAGTTCGCGCAACAGGGCCTCGATGCCCGCCAGATCGCTCACCACGCCGGTCTCGTTGTTGGCCGCCATGGTGCACAACAGCCCCACCTGGGGCAAGGCGGCGCGCAAGGCGGCCAGGTCGTGCCGGCCCCGCCCATCGACGGGCAAGGCGCGCACCTCAAAGCCCAGGCCCAGCACTCGGTTCCAGTGCGCCAGCGCCTCGGGCACGGCCTTGTGTTCGGTGGCGCCGTACAACAGCACCCGCCCTGCCGGCAGGCCCTGGCGAAGTCGGTCACGCAGGCCGCACAGAGCCGACAGCACCGCCGTCTGGATGCCCTCGGTGGCGCCGCTGGTGAACAACAACTGCCCTGTGGGCGCACCCAGCACCTCGCGGGCCCGTTGCCGGGTCTGGCTGAGCAGCGCCTGCGCCCTCAGGCCCAGGGCATGGGTGCTGCTGGGGTTGCCATAGGCGCTCACCATGGCCGCCTGGGCGGCGGCTGCGGCTTCGGGCAGCACGGCACTGGTGGCGTTGAAATCGAGGTAGAGCTCGGTGGGCAGGTCCAGGTTCATGGCGGTTCGGCAAGGTTTTCAAGGGCTGGCCGGTGGCCAGGCAAGCCCCAAAGTCTAGGGACCTGGCCCTTGAAAAACATTCCAAAAATCCCCCACATAACGTGTATTGAGAGAACATTTTCCCAATATCAAGCCAAGAAACAATATGAACCCACTGGACCGCATCGATCTGCAACTGCTGGACGCCCTGCAACACGATGGCAGCCTGTCCATCGCCCAGCTCGGGGAGCGGGTGGGCCTGTCGTCCACGCCGTGCTGGAAACGTGTCAAACGGCTGGAGGACGAGGGCTACCTGGAGCGCCGCGTGGCCATCGTCAACCGCAAGAAGGTAGGCCTGCCGATCACGGTCTTCGTCAGCCTGCGCATCGCCCGGCACGATGAACGCTGGCTGGCGCAGTTTGCCGCCGCCGTGACCGCGTTGCCCGAAGTACAGGAGTTCCACCGCATGAGTGGCGACGTCGACTACCTGCTGAAAGTGGTCACCACCAGCATCGAGGGCTACGACGCGTTCTACAAGAAGCTGATCCGGGTGGGTGAGCTCAGCGGGGTGTCGTCGGCGTTCTCGATGGAGCAGATCAAGAGCAGCACGGCCTTGCCGCTGGCCCTGCCGGGGCGCCAGGACGGCGCCTGATGCCAAGGCCCTGTCGCTGTTTTGCTGCTAAGTTCGGGCCCAACCACCTCGTTCACCATGCCCCTTCGACCCTCCACCCCCTGGTTGTCGCGCCGCCTGCGAGCCCTGAGCCTGCTGCTGGTGCTGGCGGCCCTGTCCGCCTGCTCCAGCCTGCCCAAGCCGGCACCGGTGGCCCCGACCCACGCCATCGCCGGGTTCGAGGACACGCCGCTGGCCAGGATGACCCAGGCGCAGCTGCCTGCCGATGACCGCTCGGGTTTTCTGCTGCAGCCCTACGGGCCCAACTCTTTCGCCACCCGGCTGGCCCTGTGCCGGCTGGCCACACGCAGCCTCGATGTGCAGTACTACCTGCTGCAGTCCGACCACACCGGCCGCACCCTGATGCGTGCCCTGCGCGACGCGGCCGCCCGCGGGGTGCGCGTGCGCGTGCTGGTGGACGACCTGCACACGGCGGGC
>Ga0209913_1000196_pt1 | contig 61754 bp, 53 predicted proteins | sample PersoiDNA2013203_FD_185805 | JGI IMG/M metagenome (GOLD analysis project Ga0209913, IMG submission 185805) | Permafrost soil microbial communities from the Arctic, to analyse light accelerated degradation of dissolved organic matter (DOM) -... | ecosystem: Environmental > Terrestrial > Soil >...
CAACAAGCTGGTGGACCAATCGAAGAACTAAATCAATTTCTCTTTTCCCTCGTTCCAGCGTTCGCTGGGACCACGGTAATCGAAAATGGAAGGAAGAAAAGGACGCGCGAGCGTCCTTTTTTATTTCACGGTATGTTTACGCTGCAGGACTTTTTCCTTCTTCCTTTCCTTCCTCCAGGAGACCAACGTGCAACTCATCGGCATGCTCGATTCCCCCTATGTCCGCCGCGCCGCCATTTCCCTGCAGTTGCTCGGCGTACCATTTGAACATCAGTCGGTATCGGTGTTCAGCGCCTTCGATCGCTTCCGTGAAATCAATCCGCTGGTCAAGGCGCCGTCGCTGGTATGCGACGACGGCACCGTGTTGATGGATTCGGTCTTGATCACGCAATATGCCGAAGCCTTTGCGCAGAAAAAACGCAGCCTGCTGCCGACCGATTTCATCGAGTTGCAACACGCCTTGCGCATCATCGGCCTGGCCATGACGGCGTGTGAAAAGAGCGTGCAGATCGTCTATGAGCGCAAATTGCGGCCGGCCGAGAAGTTACACGAACCGTGGTTGTCGCGCGTGAGCGGCCAGGTGCTGGCGGCCTATGCGGCGTTGGAAGATGAATTCATCAAGCGTCCGCGTGCGGTGACCAGCGCGACCATCGACCAGGCCACGCTGACGACGGCGGTGGCCTGGTACTTCACGCAGCAGATGGTGGCTGACGTGGTGCCGGCGGCCGACTATCCGGCCATGGCGGCACTGTCGAAAGCGGCCGAGGGTTTGCCGGAGTTCATTGCCGCGCCTTATGGCGACGGCATTTGCCAGATGAAATAAGCTTCCGTCGCGATGCAACGGAAGCTGCCGGCAGCCTATTCGGCCAGCAGCGTCTCGATGTCGCTCACCATTTCTTCTGGCTTGGTGGCCGGCGCGTAGCGTTTGAAGACGCTGCCGTCCTTGCGCACCAGGAATTTGGTGAAATTCCATTTGATCGCCTTGCTGCCGAGCAGGCCGGGCGCGGCGTTCTTGATATAGGTAAACAGCGGATCGGCCTGGTTGCCGTTGACGTCGATCTTGGCGAACAGCGGAAAGCTGACGCCGTAATTTTTTTCGCAAAAGGCGCCGATCTCGGCGGCCGAGCCCGGCTCCTGGCCGCCAAACTGGTTGCACGGAAAGCCGAGCACTTCCACGCCCTTGTCCTTGAACGCGCGATAGATGCTTTCCAGTCCCTGGTACTGCGGGGTGAATCCGCATTTGCTGGCGGTATTGACGATCAGGACCACCTTGCCGCGATACTGCTCCAACGACGCCGGCGTATTGTCGGGCAGGGCCGGCTGGAATTCGTAAATGGTGGTCATGTTGGCCTCGTCAAAAATGGAATAGCATCCATGATAGCGGAATGCGCTTCAGCGCAACTGTTCCGGCACCCGTGCCGCGGCACGCGCGGTCTCGAGCGCGATCAACTCGCGGCGCAGCAGTTCGGCCAGGCTGTGATCCAGCGTCTGCATGCCGGCGCCTACTGCGGCCTGCATGACCGACACCATCTGCGCCACCTTGCCTTCGCGGATCAGGTTGCGGATGGCGGGCGTGGCGAGCAGGATTTCGTGGGCGGCGATGCGGTTGCTGCCGTCCCTAGTTTTCAGCAGGACTTGTGAAATCACCGCGCCCAGCGATTCCGACAGCATGCTGCGCACCATCTCTTTTTCATCACCGGGAAACACGTCGATGATGCGATCGATGCTCTTGGTTGCCGATGAAGTGTGCAGCGTGGCCAGCACCAGGTGGCCGGTTTCGGCCGCCGTCAGCGCCAACCGGACGGTGGCCAGGTCGCGCAGTTCGCCGACCAGGATGACGTCGGGATCTTCGCGCAAGGCGGCGCGCAGCGCCTGTGCGAACGAGTGCGTATGGGCGCCGACGGCGCGCTGGCTGATCAGGCTTTTGTCGCAGCTGTGGATGAATTCGATGGGATCCTCGATGGTCAGGATGTGCGCCGGACGCTGTTCGTTGATGTGCCTGACCATGGCCGCCAGCGTGGTCGATTTTCCGCAGCCGGTGGGACCGGTCACCAGGATCAGGCCGTGCCGGCGCAGGGCCAGTTCGCCCAGTATCGGCGGTGCGCCCAGTTGCGCCAGGCTCCGGATCTCGTGCGGAATGGTGCGGATCGCCGCCGCCGGGCCGCGGCTCTGGTGGAAGGCATTGATGCGAAAGCGCGCCAGGCCGTCGACGGCAAAAGAAAAATCGCATTCGAGCTCGCGCCGGTAGGTCGCGGCCTGCTCTGCGTCCATCAGGGCCTCGAGCATGGCGCGCAGCTCATGTTCTTGCAAAGGCGGCATGTTGATGCGCCGGATATCGCCGCGAATGCGCAGGATAGGCGGCAGGCCGGTGGAAAGATGCAGGTCCGAAGCGTGATTCTTGACTGAAAAGGCAAGCAGGTCGGGAATGTCCATTTATAATCTCTGGCAGTAAAAAACAGCGTTGTCCCTCCCCGAACCCCAGGATTATGTCGTCAATCGCAAAACAGTTGCAAGTTGTCAACTCCCGCATCGCGGCCGCAGCCCAGGCCGCAGGCCGGGATCCGCAAGCGGTCCAGTTGCTGGCGGTGTCGAAGTTTTTTGATTTTGCTGCGGTATTGGAAGCCGTGCGGGCAGGCCAGACGGCATTCGGCGAGAATTACGTGCAGGAAGCGCTGGACAAGATTGCTGCACTGAAGGCCGCGGCGCCTGAGGCGCAGGTCGAATGGCATTTCATCGGGCCGATACAGAGCAACAAGACGCGCCAGATTGCGGAGCATTTCGACTGGGTGCATTCAGTCGATCGCGAGAAAATTGCGCGCCGTCTGGCAGAACAACGTCCGGCGCATTTGCCGCCGCTGAATATCTGCCTGCAAGTCAACATCAGCGCCGAAGACAGCAAGAGTGGCCTGGCGCCGGATGCGTTGCTGGCGGTGGCGCAAGCGGTGGCGGTGTTGCCCGGGCTGCGCTTGCGCGGCCTGATGGCGATCCCGGCGCCGACCGAGGTGGTCGCCGAGCAGCAGGCCGTCTTCCGGCGGCTGCGCGAATTGGCGGCGCTGTTGGTCAGCCACGGCATCGCCTGCGACACCTTGTCGATGGGCATGTCGGCCGACATGGACGCGGCGATTGCCGAAGGCGCGACGATCGTCCGCGTCGGCACCGCCATTTTCGGGCAGCGCCAGGCACATCATATCGATACAAGTCCATCATCGTAGTTCGTTGTTATCTACAGGAAGAGAGCATATTTTGAAGATAGGTTTCATTGGTGGCGGCAATATGGCCACAGCACTGATCGGTGGTCTGGCCGGCAAGCTGACCGAAGGCAAGAACATCCATGTCATCGATCTCAATCCCGAGTCGCTGGAGAAGCTGACGCAACGCTTCGGCGTCACCACGGCACTGCAGCCGGACGACACGCTGGCGCATTGCGACGTCATCGTGCTGGCGGTCAAGCCGCAACAGATGCGCGACGTCGTCGCCAGCATCAAACCCTTCATTGCGACGCAACTGGTGCTGACCATTGCCGCCGGCATTCGCAGCGTGGATCTGTCGCGCTGGCTGGGTGGCCATCAAGCGGTGGTGCGCGCCATGCCCAACACGCCGGCATTGATCGGCAAGGGCATCACCGGTGTGGTCGCGATGGCCGGCGTCAGCGCTGAGCAACGCGCCGCCGCCGATGCTATTCTGCGCGCCGTCGGCGCCACCCTGTGGCTGGACAACGAAAGCCTGATCGATCCGGTGACGGCGGTATCGGGTAGCGGCCCGGCCTATGTGTTCTATTTCATGGAAGCCATGCAAAAGGCGGCAGCGGAGCTGGGCCTGACGCCGGAGCAAGGTGTGGCGCTGGCCAAGGCCACCTTTGAAGGTTCGGTCGAACTGGCGATTCGTTCGCCGGAGCCCTTGTCGGTGTTGCGCGAACGCGTGACATCCAAGGGCGGCACCACCTATGCAGCACTCACCAGCATGGAAAACGACGGAGTCGGGCAGCACATCATCACGGCCGTCAAGGCCGCCGCTGCCAGAGGGAAGGAATTGGGGGAGGAGTTTGGTAAGGATTCGTCATAACGTGCGTCGCTACAGTTCTATTATTTTTGCAGCGCTGCTGACAGCCTGCGCGGGCGCCCCGCAAGCCGATGGCGATTTTTATACCGTCCGAAAAGGCGATACGCTGATCGGCATCGGTCGTGCGTTCGGCCAGAGTTATCACGACCTGGCCGCCTGGAACAAGATTTCCGACAAGGACGACATCGATGTCGGCCAGGTCGTGCGCGTGCGGCCGCCACCGTCGGTGGCGCCGATTGCGCGCGCCAAAGCGACGGGGAGCGAATCGGCTGCAAGTGCCGGGCGAGAGCGCAAGGCTGCCGAAGCCAAGAAGGATGCCGATGCAGCCGCGCCGTCTGCTGCCGATGCGGAACGCCTGGACTGGATGTGGCCGGCGCAGGGCAAGCTCAGCACTTCCACCGACCGCAATCTGAAAGGCATCGACATCGCCGGCACTGCAGGCCAGCCGGTGTGGGCGGCCGAAGCCGGCAAGGTGACGTATGCGGGACGCGGTATCCGCGGCTACGGCAACATGATCATTGTCAGGCATAGCCGCACCTTGTTGTCGGTGTATGCGCACAACAAGTCGATTATGGTCAAGGAAGGGCAGAGCGTGAACCGCGGCCAGCAGATCGCCGAAATGGGCGACACCGACAGTAGCTCGGTGAAGTTGTATTTCGAGATCCGCAGCAACGGCAAGCCGATCAATCCGACGCCGCTGCTGCCGAAACCGCGCAGCTGATGCGTGCGAGCGACTTGTTTACGATCACGGCCTCGCAGCAAGATCGCAAACAGGTGCTAGCGCAGGGCGTAGTCCAGCGCCATGCCGGCGAACATGGCCGCGCCCAGCCAGTTGTTGTGCATGAACGCGGCAAAGCAGCGGGCGCGGTCGCGTTCATGGATCAGGCGATAGTGATAGATCGCGCAGCCGGCGGCAACCAGCATGCCCAGGCTGAACCAGGTGCGCAAGCCGTACTGCCAGCCTACCGCCCAGAAAATTCCCAGCGCCGCGACATAGCACAGCATCACCGCCAGCACGTCGAAGCGGCCGAAGGTGATCGCTGAGGTCTTCATGCCCAGCTTGAGGTCGTCGTCGCGGTCCACCATCGCGTATTCGGTATCGTAGGCGACCGCCCAGAAAATATTGGCCACCAGCATCAACCATGCCGCCAGCGGCACCGTGCCCTGGATCGCGGCAAATCCCATCGGGATGCCGAAGCCGAACGCAATGCCGAGGTAAGCCTGGGGAATGGCGAAAAAGCGCTTGAAGTAGGGGTAGCTGCCGGCCACGATCAGCGCGGCTACCGATAACTGCTTGGTCAGCCCGTTGAGCGGCAGGATCAGCAGGAATGAAACCAGCGCCAGCACTGCCGCCACCAGCACCGCTTCCCAGCCCTTGATCTTGCCCGCCGTCAGCGGACGGTCGACGGTGCGCTTGACGTGCTTGTCGAAATCGCGGTCGGCATAGTCATTGATGGCGCAGCCGGCCGAGCGCATCAAAATAGTGCCCACCGTAAATATCGCCACGATGCGCCAGTCCGGCCGGCCGTCGGCGGCCAGCCACAAGGCCATCAGGGTCGGCCACAGCAGCAGCAGGATGCCGATGGGTTTGTGCAGGCGCACCAGTCGTAGGTACAGGGAAAGGCGATTCAAATGATTCATGAATGATTCAGGTCGGGGCCGAGGAAAGCAAAAGCGCCATTATAAAGGGCGCTGAAAAGTGCCGGGCAGGGCCGGATTTTGCCTGGTTTTGACCGAACTCTTTTTCAGAAAAAGGCGGTCTTCGTGAACAGATGTAACAATGGGTATGAATTTTTGCTCAAAAAAGCGAAATTATTTGCGATTGAGGAAATTAGACGTTAATGTACGACCGGTGTAACGAGACAGTCACAATGACTTGATAACATCGGTCACCTTTTTGGGAGGATTAGCCTAATGAAATTGCATCTGAAAGCCTTTGCCGCTGCCGCCGTCCTGGCGAGCATGTCCACCTCCGCGTTTGCGGTCACTGAAATCTCCTGGTGGCATTCCATGACCGGCGCCTTGAGCGAGCGCGTCAACACCATGGCTGACGAATTCAACAAGAGCCAGTCCGATTACAAAGTCATCCCGGTCTACAAGGGTACTTACGACGAGTCGATGGCCGCAGCGATCGCCGCCTACCGCGCCGGCAATGCGCCGGACATCCTGCAGATTTTTGAAGTCGGCACAGCGACCATGGTGTATTCCAAGGGCGCCATCAAGCCGGTCTACGAAGTGATGCAGCAAGCCGGCGAGAAGTTCGACCAGAGCGCCTACGTGCCCGCGGTCTCCGGTTACTATTCGACGGCGAAGGGCATGATGTCGTTCCCGTTCAACAGTTCGACCACGATCATGTTCTATAACAAGGACTTGTTCGCCAAGGCCGGCCTGGATCCGAACAAGCCGCCTGCAACCTGGCAAGAGTTTGTCGGCATGGCCGCCAAGATGAAGGCCAGCGGCGTTACCTGTCCTTACACCACCACCTGGCAATCGTGGGTGCAGCTGGAATCGTTCGCGGCCTGGCACAACACGGAAACTGCTTCCAAGAGCAATGGTTTCGGCGGCCTCGACGCGCGTCTGAAAATCAATGGTCCGCTGCAAGTGCGTCACATTGAAAACCTGTCCAACTGGGCCAAGCAAGGTTATTTCATCTATGCAGGTCGCAAGGATGAAGCCAACGCCAAGTTCAACGCCGGCGAATGCGCAATCATCACCGGTTCTTCGTCCGCCTATGCCGATATCCGCAAGAACGCCAAGTTCAAGTTCGGCGTAGCACCGTTGCCGTACTACAGCGACGTCCAGGGCGCACCGCAAAACACCATCATCGGCGGCGCTTCGCTGTGGGTCATGGGCGGCAAGAAGGCTGACGAATACAAGGGCGTGGCGAAGTTCTTCACTTACCTGTCCAAGCCTGAAGTGCAAGCCAAGTGGCATCAGGAAACCGGCTACCTGCCAGTGACCAAGGCGGCTTACGAAATCACCCAGAAGTCCGGTTTCTATGAGCGCAATCCCGGCACCGACGTCGCTGTGAAACAGATGATCGTCAAGACGACCGATAAATCGCGCGGTATCCGTCTGGGCAACTACGCACAAATCCGCACCGTGATCGACGAAGAACTGGAAAACGTCTGGACCGGCAAGAAGACGCCTAAGGAGGCACTCGACAGCGCCACCAAGCGCGGCGATGAATTGCTGGCACGCTTCGAAAAAGCAAATAAGTAAGATCCGCCCTACGATCTTGCGAGAGATCATTGCCCTCACCGGCAATGGCTTCTCGCTACAAATCGTGAGCAGGATTGAAGATGCCATCTTCACACTCAGCCCCGGCCCGCGCCGGGGCGATGTATTTCTCAGCAGCTCAGTCAGTCTTTTGTAATTCTTCAGTAACTCCATTGATGCGGGATGTAATCGTTTTCAAAATCCTTGCACCGCATCGCTTTTAGGGACATAAGCTATCGTGGAAAAACGCGCTCGCTTCACTTCTTCATGGCTGCCGTATGCGCTGGTCGCACCGCAGATCCTGATCACGATATTGTTTTTCTTCTGGCCTGCAATGCAGGCCTTGTACCAGTCGGTGCTGCTGCAGGACGCCTTCGGCGGTTATTCCGAATTCGTCTGGTTCGACAACTTCGCCGCCTTGTTCGGCGATCCGACTTATCTGGCGGCCTTCCAGACCACGGCGATCTTCTCGGTGCTGGTGGCAGTCGGCGGCATGGTGGTGTCGCTGGTGCTGGCGGTGTTCGCCGACCGGGTGGTCAAGGGCGCATCGGTCTACAAGACTTTCCTGATCTGGCCGTACGCCGTCTCGCCGGTGGTGGTGGGCGTGTTGTGGATGTTCCTGCTGAGTCCGTCGCTGGGCCTGATTTCGCACGTGCTGGGTTGGCTCGGTTTCAACTGGAACTACATGATCAACGGCAACCAGGCGATGACGCTGATTGTCATCGCCGCCATCTGGAAGCAGATCAGCTACAACTTCCTGTTCTTCCTGGCCGGCCTGCAATCGATTCCGAAATCGCTGATCGAAGCGGCCGCAATTGACGGCGCCGGTCCGGTCAAGCGCTTCTTCACCATCATCTTCCCGCTGATTTCGCCGACCACCTTCTTCCTGATGGTGGTCAACATCGTGTACGCCTTCTTCGACACCTTTGCGATCGTCGAAGCGACCACCCACGGCGGTCCCGGCAAGGACACCGAGATCCTGGTCTACAAAGTGTTCAGCGACGGCTTCAAGGGCGGCGACCTCGGCAGCGCCGCGGCGCAGTCGGTGGTGCTGATGTTCGTGGTGATCCTGCTGACCGTGGTGCAATTCAAGTATGTAGAAAAGAAGGTCCAATATGCATAAGCATTTCATCGTCGGGGGGGCGCAAGCATGATAGAACGCCGTCCCATACTCGACGCCATCAGCCATCTGGTCTTGATCATTGGCGTGATCGTCGTGATCTTCCCGCTGTACGTGGCTTTCGTCGCCAGCACGCAGACTGCGGAGCAATCCGCCATGTCGCCGATCTCGCTGATGCCGGGCACTGAAATGATCAAGAACTACACCACCGTGCTCACCCAGGGCGCTTCCGGCAATGTCTCCTCGCCGCCGGTCTCGCGCATGCTGTGGGTCAGCCTGGTGACGGCGCTGGTGATCGCCATCGGCAAGATCTCGATCTCCATGCTGTCGGCGTTCGCCATGGTCTACTTCCGCTTCAAGGGGCGCAACCTGTTCTTCTGGATGATTTTTGTCACGCTGATGCTGCCGGTGGAGGTGCGCATCACGCCGACCTACCAGGTGGTGTCTGATTTCGGCATGCTCAACAGTTACGCCGGCCTGACGGTACCGCTGATTGCATCGGCCACCGCGACCTTCCTGTTCCGCCAGTTTTTCCTGACGGTGCCCGACGAGCTGGCCGAGGCGGCGCGCATCGACGGCGCCGGACCGCTGCGCTTCCTCAAGGATGTGTTGTGGCCGCTGTCGCGCACCAATGTGATTGCACTGTTCGTGATCATGTTCATCTACGGCTGGAACCAGTACCTGTGGCCGCTGATGATTGCGACCGAGCAAACCATGTACCCGATCGGCATCGGCATCAAGACGCTGATCTCCGGTGGTGATTCGGCAGTGGAATGGAATATGGTGATGGCTACGATGATCCTGGCAATGTTGCCGCCGGGTCTGGTCGTTGTGGTCATGCAAAAATGGTTTGTTAAAGGTTTGGTCGATTCCGAGAAATAGAGACATGGCGAAAATTCATCTGAAACAGGTCAAGAAGACCTACGGCAAAGCGCCGAAAGCAGTCGACGTTATCCACGGTATCGACATTGATATCGCTGACGGCGAATTCATCGTCATGGTCGGTCCGTCCGGCTGCGGCAAATCAACCTTGCTGCGCATGGTGGCGGGACTGGAAGAAATCAGTTCCGGCGACATCATGATCGGCGACCGCGTGGTCAACAACCTGGAGCCGAAAGAGCGCGACATCGCGATGGTGTTCCAGAACTACGCGCTGTATCCGCACATGAGCGTGTACGAAAACATGGCCTATGGCCTCAAGATCCAGGGCTTGCCGAAAGCCGAGATCGACACGCGCGTGCAACGCGCTGCCGAAATCCTGGAACTGGGTGCGCTGCTGGAGCGTACACCGCGTCAACTGTCCGGTGGCCAGCGTCAGCGTGTGGCGATGGGGCGCGCGATCGTGCGCAAGCCGGCGGTGTTCCTGTTCGATGAACCGCTGTCGAATCTGGACGCCAAGCTGCGCGTGCAAATGCGCCTGGAAATTCAGAAGCTGCATGCGGCGCTGCGCACCACCAGCCTGTACGTCACGCATGATCAGGTCGAAGCGATGACCCTGGGCCAGCGCATGATCGTCATGAACAAGGGGCGCGCCGAGCAGATCGGCACGCCGGCGCAAGTCTACGGCAAGCCGGCCACCACCTTCGTCGCCAGCTTTATCGGCTCGCCGCCGATGAACCTGCTCAACGGCAAGCTCAGCAACGACGGCGCACGCTTCACGTTCGACGACGGCTCGACGGTTGATTTACCGGCCTCGAACGGCATCGGCGGCGGTGCGCGCATCCTCGGCATCCGTCCGGAACATCTGCAACTGGGACGTCCCGGCCTGAACATGGAAGTCGAACTGGTCGAAGCACTGGGCGCCGAATTGCTGGTGCACACACGTTGCGGCGGCCAGAGCATGGTCATTCGTTGCCCGGCCGGCACCGATGTTGCCATGGGACAAACGGTTACCGCCGGTTTCGACGCGAATCTGTTGCACTGGTTTGATCCGCAAACCACGCAGCGCATCGACTAGTTAGTTGTCCAAAGCCACCACGATATCCAGCTCGACACAGGCGTTGCGCGGCAATTGCGCGACGCCGACGCTGGTGCGTGCGTGGCGACCCTGTTCAGGTCCGAACAAGTCATAAATCAGGGACGACGCACCATCGGCCACCGCGCTTTGCTGGCTGAAGTCTTCGGTGCTGTTGACGTACACATTGAGCCGTAGAATCTTGTCGATGCGCTGCAGGTCGCCGACCGTGTCGCGCAATGCCGCCAGCGCGCGGATGAATGCTGCGCGCGTGGCGCCTTTGGCATCGTCTATGCTCACGTCGCGTCCCAGCTTGCCCGACACCAGCACGCGTTCGCCGTCGCGCGGCAACTGGCCGCTGATCCAGGCCAGGCCCTGGTGCACCACGCCGGGTGCATATTGCGCGCCGGGCGCGGCTGAGGCGGGCAGGGTGATGGCAAGTTCAGATAGACGTTGTTCCAGATTCATGATGGTTTTCCAATGAGGTGAAGAGTGCCGGATGGCGTTGAGGTCTATAATAAATTTCCTGGCAGGCTGACTGCAAAGTATCTTTTCTCAGGCTAGCCCCAAAAATTTTCCCGATCACGATGTCTGCTCGCAAACTTCCTTCGCTCACCGCCCTGCGCGCCTTTGAGGCATCGGCGCGGCATCAGCGTTTCACGCTGGCGGCGCAGGAACTCAATGTGACCGCGGGCGCCGTCAGTCATCAGGTCAAGGCGCTCGAAGATGAGCTCGGCTTGACGTTGTTCGATCGCTTGCCCAATCAATTGCTGCTGACCGATGCCGGGCGACGCTATCTCGAGGTCGTCGGCGATGCCTTTGATCGCCTCGAACGCGGCACGCGCGCGCTGTATGCACGCCCCGGCCGACGCCTGGCGATCTCCACCTCGCCCAACTTTTCCGCCAAATGGCTGGTGCCGCGCCTGGGCGCCTTCACTGTACTGCATCCCGAGCTCGCATTGCGGCTGGAGCAAAGCGCACGTCACGCCAACTTCATCCGTGAAGACATCGACGTGGCGATCCGCTATGGCGAAGGACCGTGGCCGGGCTTGTCGTGTACGCGCCTGGGCGACGAATTTCTGTTGCCGGTATGCGCGCCTTCGTTGGCAGGGCTGCGCTCGGTCGACGATATCGCCGCTGCCAATTTGCTGCACATCAATGACCGTCAGCCGTGGTCGGACTGGTTTGCCGCGCAAGGCGAAGCGCGCGAGGTCGGCAACGGCATCGTGTTCAATCAGGAGAGCGCCGCGGTGGACGCCGCCATCGCCGGCCAAGGCATCGCGCTGGCGCGTGCATCGCTGGTCGCACACGCCTTGCAGCAGCGCCTGCTGATCGCACCATCCCCTTTCATCCAGGCGCTCAAGCAGGCCTACTGGCTGCTCTATCCGCAAGAGGGCGAGACCGATGGCGCCATCGCGGCTTTTTCCAATTGGTTGTTGCAGTCGTTTGAAGCAGACCGGCAATTCTGGCAAGGAGTGACCGGCAATTAATCCGTAAATAAAAAGGGAGACAAGGATGGACAAGAGTCGTCGCAATTTGATCAAGGTCGGCGCATCGGCCGCGGTCGGTAGCATGTTGATGGGACAGAATCTGGCGCAGGCGCAGGTCAGGAACGGACAAGAGAGTCTGGTGGTGACACCGCTGGCGGGCAAGATCGGCATGCGCCTGGCCACGGCCCGCGTCGGCGCCGGTGGACCGACCGTCGTTGCCGTCCTGGACGATGGTCGTGTGGTTGACCTGAAGAGCGAAGCACAACGCCAGAGCGTGACGCTGGGTTTCGATGCCACGTCCATGCTGGCGCTGGTGGCCAGCGGCAATGCCGGCTTCGCACAAGTCAAAGCGGTGGTCGATCGCGCTGCGCAACAATCGGCTTTGCCCGCGTTGAACCAAGTGGTGCTGATGTCGCCGATCCCGCGCCCGGACCGCAACATTTATTGCGTCGGCTGGAACTACCTTGATCACTTTGAAGAAGGCAAGAACGCGCGCGCCGACAAGGCGGTGCAAAAACTGCCGGACCACCCGGTGTTCTTCAGCAAAGCCACCCATACGATGAACGGGCCCTTTGATGCCATCCCGCACGACATCACCAATTCCAATACCACCGACTGGGAGGCGGAACTGGCCGTGGTCATCGGCCAGCGCGGCCGCAACATCCCGGAAGACAAGGCGATGGACTACGTGTTCGGCTACGCCGCCTACAACGACACGACCTCGCGCGAGGTGCAGCAGAAGCGCCATGGCGGGCAATGGTTCAAGGGCAAGAGCCTGGATGGGCATGGACCGATGGGACCGTGGATCGTCACCGCCGCCGGCGTTACGCTGGATGAGGTGCGCGTGATTTGCCGCGTCAACGGCGTCGAAAAACAGAACGCCAGCTACAAGCAGATGTATTTCAAAATCCCGCGCATCATCGCCGAGTTGTCGCGCGGCATGACGTTGGAGCCGGGCGACATCATCGCCACCGGCACACCGTCGGGCGTCGGCTTTGCGCGCACGCCGCCGGAATTCCTGAAGCCGGGCGACCTGCTCGAAACCGAAATCACCGGGGTCGGGATCATTCGCAACCCGATCAAGTCGGAAGTGTAGCCATCAGGCAAACAATCGCAGCAAAAAGAAATGGCCCGGCATCGTGATGACGCCGTGCCATTTTTTTTTTGCACTGACAGGGAGTGCACGCAGGGACGACGCCTGCGTGTTTCCAGTGTGGCAAATTATTCCTCTTTCGCTGTGGCAAATCTTGTTTGCCGATAGGCGCCAATGCCAGTCTGGGCCTGATGTTCGCGTGCTTGCCGCAGATCTCTGTGCAAGCACCTAGGGGATTCCCCTATATCGACAATCGGCATCGCTGCATAAAATCGTTTCAACATACTCAAGAAGATGTCACTCTAAGACAAGATCGGTCCCCACGCCGAAATAGGAAATACGATGAATGCAAATATCGAGCAGTTCGCTTCCCATGTCTACCACGATCGCAATTTTAATTGCGATACGGCAAAGATCCTTCCCGGTGAATACTATTACACGCACCACGACATGATGATCGTGACGGTGTTGGGTTCCTGTGTTTCGGCCTGCATCCGCGATCGCGTCACCGGCATCGGCGGCATGAATCATTTCATGTTGCCCGACGGCGGCAACGATGCCGACAGTCCGGTTTCTTCCTCGATGCGCTATGGCACTTACGCCATGGAAATCCTGATCAATGAAGTACTCAAGGCCGGCGCCAAGCGCGAAAACCTGGAGTCCAAAGTCTTTGGCGGCGGCGCGGTGCTGCGCGGTTTCAACGCGATCAACGTCGGCGAGCGCAATGCAGCATTCGTCAGGAGTTATCTGCGCACCGAAGGCATACGCGTGGTGGCGGAAGACTTGAACGACATCTGGCCGCGCAAGGTGCATTACTTCCCGCGCAGTGGAAAGGTGCTGGTCAAGAAACTGAAATCTGCCGATCCGGCATTGGAAATGAAAGAACGCGATTACGCCGGCAAACTGGCCAAGAAGCCAGTCGGCGGCGAGATCGATCTTTTTTAATTGCTCAATATTTTTCTTCTACGAGCGGCACGCGCTGTGCCGGATCGTAGAAGAACCTTTCTTCGGCGATGCGTTCGCCTTCCCAGCGTTGGTAGGCCAGTTCTTCCATATTGGTAACGGTGCCGTCCAGCCATTCGAAACGGAAGATCCAGCGCACCACGACCTTGTCGTCTTCCACGAACACCGGTCGTACACATTTCGACTTCAATGACTTCACGCGCGCCATCACCTTGCGCTCGTTGGCAACGTGGGCGTCGCGGCCGAAGCGCGGCGGGTTGCCGTTTTCCTGCATGGTCGAGTCTTCGGTATAGAACTCTTCCACCGCTTCGATGTGCGCATTCGCTTCCACGCGCGCGATGAATTTTTCCAGTGTGTCTTTGCTTGGCATCGGGATCTCCTCGGTTGTCGCTCGTCTATTTTGCCTGAGCCAGCGGCGCGCAGCGCGTCCGGATCTCGCTATTTTTATCTTGTTGCCACCAACTGTCGGCTTGTTCCTGTCCGGCCTTGCGCAAGACCTCGCGCAGTGCGGCGGCCGGTTGCAGGTTGAGTTGCATGTTGTGTTCGCGCATGCGCGCGTAATTGTCCTGGATGCGGCTCTTGACGTTGGCCCAACTGGCCTCGCTGGTCGACTTGGCGGCTTGCGTCAGCGTTGCTTGTTGTGCCGCCGTCAGCTTGTTCCACGCGTCCTGGTTGATGATGGTGTAGCTCAGCGGGATCGCATAGCTGATCGCGGTGAAGTTGGGTAACTGATCCCACAGCCGATTGCCGGCGCCGCCGTCGCCCGAGGACAGCACTGCATTGAGTTCGCCCGAGACCAGCTTGGGACCGACCGCGGAGAACGGCAGGTTGACGCTGTTGGCGCCGACGCGCTGGAATACACCGCGGCTGTTGTCGTCATAGGTGCGGATGTTGAGCGCCTTGACCGCGGCCACGTCCGGCAAGGCCTTGGCCGACCAGATGCCCGAGGGCGGCCATGGCGTGGCGTACAGCAGGCGCAGGTTGAGCGCGGCCAGATGGCGTTCGAGTTCGGGGCGGGTGCAGGTGAACAGGGCTTGCGCCTGTTCGAAGTCGTCGACCACGAAGGGCAGCGACGACAGCAGGAAGAAGGAATCGCTGCCGCCCAGGATGCCGGCGAAGAGCGTGCCGATCGCCACCTTGTTGCTGCTGACCGCGCTGACCTGGTCCTTGCCCTTGTAGGGATTGGCGGCTTCCTGCAGGGTCGTCACGGTGATGTCGCTGTTGGACAATTTATTGACGGCCGCGGCAAATTGCAAGTCGGCGCTGGCGGTGATGGAGGTGGCCGGGTATTCGTTGATCAACTGCAGCGTGGCGCTTTGCGACCAGGCTGGAGTGGCCTGCAACAAAACCGTCGTGATCGTTGCGGCCAGGCTGCAACGTCGGGCGAATGAACAAACGGACATGCGGGCTCCTTGCTTGGTTCTTGTTGAGGACGAGCGGAAGTGCATTTTCTAAGCCGAGGCCGGTCGCGCCAGCGCCAGCCATTGTTGCACCGAAGGGCGTTGCCATTGGCGTTGCGCGTAAGCCAGCAACTTGGGCGGCAGGGCGTCGCCATGCAGCGCCAGGCGATTGAGCATGATCGCCAGGTCGACATCGGCGATGCACCATGGGCCGAACAGGTGGTCGGTGCCTTCAGCGAGCAAACCATCGGCCGCTTCAATCAGTTTGAGCGCGGCGAATTGCGCCGCCGTCGACAAGGGTTCGCGTTTCTCGCCGAGGAACACCACTTCGGTCGGGCGCTCCTGGCGGATCGGCATCAGGTCGCTGCGTAGCCAGGCCTGGATCTCGCGGGCCTTGGCCTTGTCTTGCAGCGCCTGCGGATAGAGCGCGCCGGCTTGCGGGAAGCGCTCTTCCAGATATTCGCCAATTGCTGACGATTCCGACAGATGGAAATCGCCTTCGCACAGCGTCGGCACACGATGGCTCATCGACAATTGCGCATATTCCGGCAAGTGATTGTGTTGCAGCGTCAGGTCGACGGTGCGCAGTTCGAACTTGATCTGTTTTTCGGTCAAGGCGACGAACGCCGACATGGCATAGGGACTGATGAAATGGGCATCGGTGAACAGGGTAAAAGACGACGAGCTCAAAACAATTCCTCCGTGATGGGATGATGAATTACTGCTCTTGTTGGCAAAAGCGCAGGCGGTTGCCGAAGGGATCGGCGATTTGCATCTGCTCTCCCCAAGGCAGGGTTTCGACACCGGGGCGGGCGTAGGGATAATCTTTGGCCAGCAGTTCCTGATGAAACTCAGCGATGCCGTGCACCCGCGCAAAGAGGGTTACGCCCGGCGCGGCGTCGCCGTAGTGTTCGCTCAGATGCAAGACCAGCTCGGAACGGTTGATCTGTAGATATAGCGGCGCACCCGCTTCAAAGCGGTGCTCCCAGTCGAGTTTGAAACCAAGAAAATCGAGATAGAACTCTCTGGCCTTGTCTTCGGAAAAAATGCGAATGATAGGGATCGCTGGCAACAATTGCACGGCACTTCCTTTGCTGGTTCAGCCTTCTGTGAGCGCTGCTTCATGCAGCATGTCGACACCCGGCAAATTGCAGGACAGCACCACTTTGCGCACCGTATCGATGGCGGCGTGGCGGGTGAAGCTCTTGCGCCAGGCGATCACCACGCGGCGCGACGGCACCGGCTTGGTGAACGGCACGTAGCGCACCGTGCCATCCTTGGCATGCATGTCGGTCACCGAGGCACGCGGCAGCACGGTAATGCCGATGCCGGACGCCACCATGTGGCGAATGGTTTCCAGCGACGAGCCTTCAAAGGTGCGTGCGATGCCGTCGCCGGCAGTCGAGAAGCGCGACATCTCGGGGCAGACTTCCAGCACCTGGTCACGGAAGCAGTGGCCGTTGCCGAGCAGGAGCATGGTTTCGGTCTTCAGGTCCTGCGCGGTGATTTCCTTGCGCTCGGCCCATTTGTGATGTTTGGGCAAGGCGATGACGAATTCTTCGTCATACAGCGGTTGCACGATCAGGCCGTGTTCGGGGAAGGGCAGCGCCATGATGGCAGCGTCCAGTTCGCCCTGGCGCAGCAGCTCGATCAGGCGCGTGGTGAAATTTTCCTGCAGGATCAGCGGCATCTGCGGCACGGTCTCGATCATGGTCTTGACCAGCGAGGGCAGCAGGTAGGGGCCAATGGTGTAAATGATGCCCAGGCGCAGCGGACCGGACAGCGGATCCTTGTTCTGGCTGGCGATTTCCTTGATGGCGGCAGTTTGCTCCAGCACGCGTTCGGCTTGCGCCACGATCTGTGCGCCCAGCGGCGTGACGGAGACCTCGGTGCCGCCGCGTTCGAAGATGACGACGCCCAGTTCGTCTTCCAGTTTCTTGATGGCGACCGACAAGGTCGGCTGCGCCACGAAGCAGGCTTCGGCGGCGTGGCCGAAATGCTTTTGGCGCGCGACGGCGACGATGTACTTGAGTTCGGTGAGTGTCATATGAACTTATGCGAGCTGATATGCGCAGACTATAGCTCATTTGCGGGTGGCATGCAGGGCGGCGCCCGCATGCTAGAGTTGCGTCCAATCGCAGAAAAAATCCCCGGATTGGCAAAGCAGAACATGCGTAAAAAACAAGTATGGATGGAGGTCGCAGCGCTGGCTGCCGTGATGCTTTTTCCGCTGCCGGCACAAGCCGCCGGCGATGTGGCGGCTGGCAAGGCGGCGTTTGCCAAATGCGCCAGTTGCCACCAGATCGGCCCGTCGGCGCGTGCCGGCTTCGGTCCTCAGCTTAACGGCATCGTGGGCCGGCCGGCGGGGTCGAGCAAGGACTATCGTTATTCGGCAGCGATGCAGAATTCGCACATCGTCTGGACTGAGGACAAGCTGCGCGCTTTCATGAAGTCGCCCGGAGATGTCGTGCCCGGCACCAAGATGCGGTTCTGGGGTATCGGTAATCAAAAGGATCTGGACAATCTGCTGGCGTATATGAAGACGTTTCCTTAGTTTTCTTGGTTTCTTCGGAGTCGGCGGCTACTTCTTTGGCGCGCTCTTCGTGCAGTCCGTCCCCCTCGCCCGGTCCGATTCCATATGGACGCGTACGCCATTGATCTCGACATCACGCTGCCGTGGCAGTCGCCAGTTCAGAGCACCATTCTCGGCCGCTTTTTTCAATTCGTCGGCACATGCCGCTGTGGCGATCAATTTTCCTGTCAATTGCCATTGATTGGCGGCGTCTTGTGCGAACAGCGCCGGTTCGTTGCCATTGGCGAAGACCAGCAATTGCTCTGCCGCCTCAGGATCGGATTTGACGAAATAGGCGTCGCACAGATAACTCTCTTTCGTCATGCAAAGCGGCAGCCGATAGTTTTCCTGCGCATTGCGCCAATCCTTGTCGGCGAATTCTTTCGGCAGCTTGCGATCGGATGGATGCATGAGGATATTCGCGTTCAGATCAGGCCCCTTCGCCGTGAATTCTTCTCTTGCCCAGCGATCGGTGCTGGCCAGCGCCAGACGCGCTTTGCCCTGAACGGCGGCAGGATAGGCGCTGTTTTTTTCTTCGCTGATTCGTTTCAACTCCTGCACGCCGTAACGCGCGCCGTTAAAACGCAGGAAGCGAAAATCGAAGCGATCCGAGCTGATCTTGCCTTCAGCGAGTCGATGCACCTGATCGATCACCGCAAGGCGTGCCGGATCGGCCGACGGCGACAGCAACGCCAGAAAAATCACAAGGATGGCGAAGCTGGCCAGCACGTTGGTGGCGGAGATGCGCTGAAGATTGTCGCGCATGCGAACGGCGGCGAGTGCATAACCGGTGGCGTACATCGCCGCAACCAGCGCGCATGTTGCACCGCTGACGCGGCTGACGGTCCAGCCGTATTCGGCGACCCGCAAGCCCAGCGAATACGTCGCCAGCAATACCAGCGGCACTGGCAACAGGCAGGCGATGCGTGTACAGATCGTGAAGAAACGCTGTGTCCTTTGTGTCAGGTGATTGCCGTCCTGATACACCGTATTGATCAGCACCACCAGCAGAGCCGTCGCGCCCAGCAGCACATACGATGCGCGCCGGGTTTGCCACAAAGGTTCCAGCCCGGTCGTCAGGATGCTCAGTAGAAATGCGCCGATAACAATCGTCGCCATCGGTAGCAGCCACGACAGCAAGGTCAGCAGCAGCTTGCGAATACCTGCGACGATTTGTGGACGGACGTCGCTCAGGTGCAGCGCGAACGAAAACGCCAGCGTCGTGACGGGGATGTTGAACCAGCTCTTTTCGAGCAGTTTGCCGAGGAAAGTGAGTTTGATCAGCGAGAACAGGGCGTTGCCGGTTTCCAGCACCAGCCAGAACAAGCCGGTGAAAAGTGCGGCAAACATCAGTTGCACCAACAGCTTCCAGGCCATTTCAAAATAGCTGCGATAGCTGGCGATGCGTTTGCCGTCGGCATTTCCGGCCAGCATCATGGCTTGCGCGATGAACAGGCCGGCGATCGTGAGCAATATCAGCACCGGCGAGGGCATGCTCTTTGACTCATCGGCTGATCCATTGCCGCAGCAGGTGCCATCGATATGCGGGAGCGGCAGGAGCGAGGACAAGTCGGCGCGCCAGGCGTCATAAACTCCCAGGCCGCACAGCACGACGGCCAGCGCCGCCAGCCAGATCAATACATTGCGGCGCGACAGATGGCCGATGCCTGATACCGCAATGATGGGCAGAAATACTGCCAGCATGAGCGCGGGGATAAACAACATCGGGTTTGTCACGATCCCGGACTTGGCGGTCCAGCTTGCATATAGCGCATAGAGCAGCACGCCTTGCACAATGCCGATCCCGACGCGCAGGCGGCCGGACAAGATACTGACCGGAGATTGCAAAGGGTCGTTGTCGTCTGCGGGCGCGGCGTTTTGCATGAGGCCTCCGGTGAAAAACGCTACTGTCGGTGAAGTCGGGCTGCTTGTAAATGCCTGAGAGGCGCAGCGCGAAAAAAAACCGCGGCATCGTCAGACTTTGAGAAAGTCTTCCTTGCCACCCAGCCAGCGCTGCAAATGTGCGTCGACGATGGCAGTGTCGGTTTGCAGCAGTGTCTGCGCCAGGTTGCGCGCTTTTTCCACCAGCCAGTTATCGGTCGCCAGATCGGCGAAACGCAGCAAGGCTTCACCCGATTGGCGTGCGCCGAGAAATTCGCCGGGGCCGCGGATTTCGAGGTCGCGGCGGGCGATTTCAAAACCGTCGGCGGTTTCGCGCATGGTCATCAGGCGCTGCTTGGCGGTGCCGCCCAGCGGACTCTGGTAGAGCAGGATGCAGGCACTGGCGGCGGCGCCGCGACCGACGCGGCCGCGCAGCTGATGCAACTGCGACAGGCCGAAACGTTCGGCGTGTTCGATCACCATCAACGAGGCATTGGGCACGTCGACACCGACTTCAATCACCGTGGTGGCGACCAGCACATGGATTTCGCCACGGCTGAAGGCGTCCATCACGTCCTGTTTTTCGGATTGCTTGAGGCGGCCGTGCACCAGGCCGATGCGCAGTTCGGGCAAGGCTTCGACCAACATGGAATAGGTGTCGGTGGCAGTCTGCAGTTGCAACGCTTCGGATTCTTCGATGAGCGGGCAGACCCAGTAAATCTGACGTCCTTCCTGCGCGGCGGCGTGCACGCGTGCAATCACTTCATCGCGCCGGTTCTGATCGATGGTGCGTGTGACGATGGGCGTGCGTCCGGGCGGCAGTTCATCGATCACCGAGACTTCAAGGTCGGCATAATAGGTCATCGCCAGCGTGCGCGGAATCGGCGTGGCCGACATCATCAGTTGATGCGGCACCACCTGGTCATCGCCCTTGGTCGGCAGCTGGTCCGGCGCGGTATTGTCAAAAGCCTTGTTGCGCAAGGCCAGGCGCTGGCCGACGCCGAAGCGGTGTTGTTCGTCGACGATCACCAGGCCCAGTTTCTTGAATTGCACATTGTCCTGGATCAGCGCATGGGTGCCGATCACCAGGCGTGCTTCGCCGGATTCGATCAATGCATTGGCGGTGGCCTTTTCTTTTTTCTTGAGGCTGCCGGTGAGCCAGGCGACCTTGACACCGAGCGGCTCCATCCACGCGGCGATCTTGCGGAAATGCTGGTCGGCGAGGATTTCGGTGGGCGCCATCAGCACCGCCTGGAAGCCGCTGTCGATCGCTTGCGCCGCCGCCAGCGCCGCCACCACGGTCTTGCCGCTGCCGACGTCGCCTTGCAGCAGGCGCTGCATCGGAAACGATTCCTTGAGGTCGTGGCGAATCTCGTCGAGTACGCGTTGCTGGGCGCCGGTCAGCTTGAACGGCAGTTGCTTGATGAAGGCCTTGGAAATCTTGCCCACGGTCGGCAGCGCGCTGGCGTTGCGCGCGCGGCGTGCGGCTTGGGCGCGCTTGAGCGACAACTGCTGCGCCAGCAGTTCGTCGAACTTCATGCGTATCCAGGCCGGATGCGAGCGTTCTTCCAGCGCGTACTCATCGACGTCGGTCGGTGGATTGTGCAAGAGCCGCACCGAGGCTTCGAAGGCGCCCAGTTTCAGCTCGGCCAGCATCGCCGGCGGCAGCGTGTCTTGCCAGTCGAGGCGCGACAGCGCGCCGCCGATGGCCTTGCGCAGATAGGCCTGCGACAGGCCTTCGCCGGCCGGGTAGACCGGCGTCAGGGCGGTTGGCAGGGGCGCGCCTTCAAGCACGACTTTGTAAGTCGGATGGACCATCTCGGCGCCGAAGAAGCCATGGCGCAATTCGCCGCGCACCCGCACCCGCACGCCCTCGGCCAATTGCGTTGCCTGGCTGCCGTAGAAGTTGAGGAAGCGCATCACCAGCGGGCCGCTGTCGTCGGCAATCGTCACCACCAACTGGCGGCGCGGACGGAACTGGATGTCGCTCTTGCTGACTACGCCCTCGACTTGTACGACCTGGGTGCCGCGCAGGCTGGCGTCATGGATGCTCATGACCTGGGTTTCATCTTCGTAGCGCAGCGGCAGATGCAGCGCCAGGTCCATGTCCGAGCGCAGGCCCAGTTTGGCGAGCTTGTTGAGCGCCTTCTGGGCATTGCTCAACGGGGCGGCGCTCCTGGCGGACTTGCCTTCCTTGGTGCTGTCGGCGGAAGCTTTCTTCTTCGGTGCTGGCATGCAGAGAGGTTTCTATGTCGAGAAAGCGTAAAATAGAGGGTTCGGCGCTATTTTACTGTGCTTATCCACAGTATTGCTGCTTCTATTACTTATTTTCCATGTATTCACTTTCCGATTTCGATTTCGACTTGCCGCCCGGGTTGATCGCGCAACTGCCGCTGCCCGAGCGCAGCGCCTCGCGCCTGCTGCAGGTCGACGGCGCAGCCTTGACCGATCGCCGCTTTGCCGACATCGTCGACTTGCTGGCGCCCGGCGACCTGCTGGTATTCAACAACACGCGCGTGCTCAAGGCGCGCTTCTTTGGCGTCAAAGAAACCGGCGGCAAGGTCGAGGTACTGGTCGAGCGTGTGCTCGACAACCGCAGCGTGCATGCGCAGGTGCGCGCCTCCAAGTCGCCGCCGGCCGGCACCCGCATCCGTCTGGCCGATGCCTTCGAGGTGATCGTCGGCGAACGTTATGGCGAATTCTTTACCTTGCTATTCCCCTCCGACGTGTTTGAGCTGCTGGAGCAATACGGCAGCCTGCCGTTGCCGCCGTACATCGAGCACGCTGCCGACGAATTCGACGAGACACGCTATCAGACCGTATATGCCAAGGAGCCCGGCGCCGTGGCGGCGCCCACCGCCGGCTTGCATTTCGACCAGGATCTGCTCGACCGGCTCAAGACCAAAGGCATCAGCACCGCCTTTGTCACGCTGCACGTTGGCGCCGGCACTTTCCAGCCGGTGCGGGTGGAAAACCTGGCCGAGCACAAGATGCACAGCGAGTGGTACACGATTGCGCAAGAGACGGTTGATCAGGTGCACGCAGTCAAGGCGGCCGGCGGCAAGGTCGTCGCGGTCGGCACTACCAGCATGCGCGCGCTCGAGTCGGCCTCGCAAACCGGCGCGCTGCAAGCCGGCAGCGCCGACACCAAACTGTTCATCACGCCGGGTTACACCTTCAAGACGGTCGATCGCCTGATCACCAATTTCCACTTGCCCAAGTCGACGTTGCTGATGCTGGTCTCGGCCTTCGCCGGCTATGACAACATCCGCGCCGCCTATGCGCATGCCATCGCGCATCAATATCGTTTCTTCAGCTATGGCGACGCCATGCTGCTAACCTGTACAAATCATGCTTGAATTTACCCTGCTCAAAACCGACGGCAAGGCCCGTCGCGGTCGCGTCAAACTGAACCACGGCGTGGTCGAAACGCCGATCTTCATGCCGGTCGGCACTTACGGTTCGGTCAAGGCGATGTCGCCGCTGGAACTCAAGGAAATCGACGCCCACATCATCCTCGGCAACACCTTCCACCTGTGGCTGCGCCCGGGCCTGGATGTGGTCGCCAAGTTTGGCGGCCTGCACGCGTTCATGGGCTGGGACAAGCCCATCCTGACCGACTCCGGCGGCTTCCAGGTGTTTTCGCTGGGCGAGATGCGCAAGATCACCGAAGCGGGCGTGCACTTCGCCTCGCCGATCAATGGCGACAAGTTGTTCCTGTCGCCGGAAGTATCGATGCAGATCCAGCGCGTGCTGAACTCCGACATCGTCATGCAGTTCGACGAATGCACGCCGTATGAAATCGATGGTCGTCCCGCCACGCAAGTGGAGGCAGCGCAATCGATGCGCATGTCGCTGCGCTGGGCCAAGCGCTCACTCGATGAGTTCAAGGGGGGCGGAAATCCAAATGCGCTGTTCGGCATCGTCCAGGGCGGCATGTTCGAAACCCTGCGCGACGAATCGCTGGCGGGCCTGAACGAACTTGGCTTTGACGGCATCGCCATCGGCGGCCTGTCGGTGGGCGAGCCGAAAGAAGACATGATGCGCGTGCTGGAACACATCGGTCCACGCCTGCCGGCCGACAAGCCGCATTACCTGATGGGCGTCGGCACGCCGGAAGACCTGGTGGCCGGCGTGGCCAACGGCGTCGACATGTTCGACTGCGTGATGCCCACGCGTAATGCGCGCAACGGCTGGCTGTTCACGCGTTTCGGCGATATCAAGATCAAGAATGCGCGCTACAAGGAAGACACCAAGCCGCTCGACGAGACCTGTGATTGCTACGCCTGCAAGAACTTCTCGCGCGCCTATCTGCATCATTTGCACCGCACCGGCGAAATCCTCGGCGCGCGCTTGAACACGATACACAATCTGCATTATTACCTGCAGATCATGAAGGAAATCCGCGCCGCCATCGATGCCGGACAGTTCGCCCAGTTCGTCGCCAAGTTCAAGGAAGAGCGCGCACGCGGCGCCTGAGTTTTTCTTGGCTTCATAAAAAATGCCGCACGGCTTTGATCGCCGTGCGGCATTTTTTTGTCCTGCTGGACTACAGCGGCATTACCAGTTCCACACCGTGCCGTCGCGCAGACGGCAAGTCGGCAGGTAGGCGCGTTCGTAAGGGAATTTGAGCGCAGCCGCTTCGTCGATGTCCACACCCAGGCCGGGCGCATCGGGCAGCATCAGGTAGCCCTTGTCGTAGTAATAACCGTGCGGGAACACTGCATCTGTTTCGGGCGTGTGGCGCATGTATTCCTGCACGCCGAAGTTCGGCACCCACATATTGAAGTTGAGCGCCGCCGCCATGCTCACCGGCGACAGATCGGTGGCGCCGTGGCAACCGGTGTGCACCTGATACAGCGAGGCCAGGTCGGCGATGCGACGCAGGTGCGTGATGCCGCCGGCGTGGACCACGGTGGTGCGGATGTAATCGATCAGCTGGTTCTGGATCAAGTCCTTGCAGTCCCAGATGGTGCTCATGATTTCGCCGACGGCCAGCGGCGTGGTGGTGTGCTGGCGGATCAGCTTGAAAGCTTCCTGATTTTCGGCCGGGGTGGCGTCTTCCATCCAGAACAGTTTGAAGGGCTCCAGCGCTTTGCCGAGCTGGGCTGCTTCGATCGGCTTGAGGCGGTGATGGCAATCGTGCAACAGGTGATGGTCGCTGCCGTATTTGACGCGTACCTTTTCGAACAGGTCGGGCGTGTGGCGCAGGTATAGGGGCGTGTCCCAGATTTCTTCATCGGGCAAGCCCTTGTCGGCCGGTTCGTAATACATGCTGCCCTTGCCGACGCCATAGGCCTTGTCCAGGCCAGGCACGCCGGATTGCACGCGGATCGCCTTGTAGCCCATGTCGATGTAATGGCCGACCGCATCCAGCGCTTCGGCGTGGTCGCGGCCGTTGGCGTGGCCGTAGACCATCACGCCTTCACGGCTCTTGCCGCCCAGCAGTTGATATACCGGCAAGTTGGCCGCCTTGCCCTTGATGTCCCACAGCGCCATGTCGACGGCGGCGATTGCGGTCATGGTGACCGGACCGCGGCGCCAGTAGCCGCCGCGATAGAGGTATTGCCAGGTGTCTTCGATGCGGGAAGCGTCGCGACCGATCAGGCAAGGAATGATGTGATCCTCCAGATAGGATTTGACGGCAAGTTCGCGTCCGTTCAGGGTGGCGTCACCGATACCGTAAATGCCCTGGTCGGTTTCTATCTTGAGGGTGACGAAGTTGCGGCCTGGACAGGTCACGATGACCTTGGCGCTGAGGATCTTCATGGATGCTATTTCCTTGTCTCGATGCGGGGCGGTCCGGTTTTGGAGTGACCTGGGCGCCCGGCTGTTCTGAATAAAATTCAATTTGGTCTAACCAATATTGATTATGGCACTCCAATTTACCGCGCGCAATAGTCCACCTGGAAGGCGATGTTGTAGCCTTTTGTTTTTAAGCCACAAACTGGTTGTCAGGATGATTGACATGGTCAGACCAAAATGAGAGTATCGCTCAAATTGGTAGACCGCTGATTGCTTTGAACGCTGCTTTTCTATACAGTGGATAGACCAATTTAAGTTAAAAAAAGAGGGTTTTATGGCAGATCGTCAGATTCGATCATCAGCCTCAAATGTGGATAACGCATTAAAAGATAGACCAGCAAGAAAAGCAGCGCGTTCAGAATTGTTGGAACCAGTTTCAGTGCCGGAGCGTTCGTATCAGCGCCTGGCGGAACAGATTGCAGACCTGATCCTGCAAGGCGAGTTCAAGGCCGGCGAGCGCCTGCCTTCCGAGCGCAGCCTGGCGGAGCGGTTTGAAATCAGCCGTACTTCGGTGCGCGAAGCGATCATTGCGCTGGAAGTGCAGGGACTGGTGGACGTACGCGGCGGTTCGGGTATTTATGTCTGCGACGCGGCGACCAAGCCGGTGGGCTTCATTCCCGACGGCGGCGCCGGACCGTTCGAGTTGTTGCGGGCGCGCTGGGTGATCGAATCGGAAGTGGCGGCGTTGGCGGCGCAAAACCGCAGCGATGCCGACATTGACAAGATCTACACGCAGCTGGCGGCGATGGGGCGCAACTTTAACGACAAGCTGGCCAATGAAGCGGATGACAGGCTGTTCCACATCCGGATCGCCGAAGCCAGCGGCAACAGTGTGATGGCGCAAGTCGTCACGGCATTGTGGGATCAGTTGCGCGGCGTGTTGTGGAAGAAGCTGGAAGAACATTTCCATACGCCGCAGTTGCGCGAAGCCTCGCTCGAAGAGCACCAGAAAGTCTTCGACGCCCTGGTGGCGCGCGATCCGGTGGCCGCACGCGATGCGATGCGCGAGCATCTTGAGCGTGTGATGAACGAGTTTAAAAAGGCATGGCGCTAAGACTTCGGTCCCGTCATGCGCAATGAAAGAACGTCCCGCAGAGGACGTCACCCACGACGGAGACAGCGATGAACACAACCAGCATCAGCACCAATCTGTGCCCCCCGGCGTGCCTCCGTGCACGCAGCTTCGCGCCGTTCACGTAGGCGGCGCCAGGCACGCTGCGCCGCGCAGGCGGCATCCCCTTTAAAAACGCATGACAAGGCAGTCGGCAGGTCCGCTCTGCAAGGGGATTCTTGCGTCTTCGATTTGTGGTTTTACCAGTTTTGAATTCGGCCATGCCCTGCATACCGGAATCAATTTAGGGCGGAGCAATACCGCAAACATCCGAGCATAAGAAGAGGAGAAGAAATGAAACTACGACGCAGTTTGGCAATGGGAGGGCTGGCAATCGCCGCCGCTGGCGTATCGATGCAGGTTTCTGCACAGAGCAGCGTGACGATCTACGGCGCGATTGATGATGCGCTGGTCTACACCAACAACCAGGGCGGCTTGCACAACCTGTATCTGCGCACCGGCAACCTGAACGCCAGCAAGATCGGCTTCAAGGGATCGGAAGATCTGGGTGGCGGTTCGCAGGCCGTGTTCACATTGGAAAACGGCTTTGACGTCAACACCGGCGGCATGAGCTCGGCCAATACCCTGTTCAATCGCCAATCCTTCGTTGGCCTGGTCAACAACACCTACGGTAGCGCGCTACTTGGTCGCCAGTACACGCCATACTTCCAGTATGTCGGCGCGATCGGTCCGACCAGCGTGCTGACTGGCGCAACCGGCGCCCACCCGGGCGACGTTGACGGCCTCGACACCACCGTGCGTATCAGCAATGCATTGACCTACATCTCGCCGACCTTCGGCGGCGGCGCGCAGATCAGCGCCTTGTACGGTTTCGGTGAAACAGCAGGTTCGACTTCCACCGGCAATACCTATAGCCTGGCAGGCAAGTACGACGTCGGTCCGTGGAATTTTGCACTGGGCTATCAACGCCTGAAGAACGGCTCCGGTCCCGCCAATGCATGGAATGCCACCGCTTCGGGCAGCTTCGCCACCTCGGCAATCAATAACGGCTATGTCTCTTCCGACAACGTCGTGATGATCGCCGGCGCCACACGTTACACCACCGGCAACTGGATGTTCGGCGCCAACTACGCCAATGCGCAATACAAGCCGGGCACCGGTTCACTGTTCTCGCAAAAAGCCACCTTCGATACCCTGGGTGTGATCACCACCTTCCAGGCGACACCGGCATGGATGCTGGCTGCAGGTTACAGCTATACCCGTGAGCGCGCCGCCAACGGCATCACTGATCCGGCCAAGTATCATCAGATCGCGCTGGAGGAAACCTACTCGCTGTCCAAGCGTTCGGCCTTCTACCTGCTGCAGGCGTATCAGCTGGCACGCGGCCAGACGCTGGGTAAAGCCGGTACCGGCAACATCGTCAACGCAGTTGCTGTCGTGGGCGATTCGCAAAACGGCTCGCCATCGTCAGGACGCAATCAGGCTGTGATCATGGCGGGCTTCCGTCACTTCTTCTGATTGCGCAGTGGGACTGAAATAGCTTGAGGTTGGCCACCCGGATCCTGTTAGGATTCAGGTGGCTTTTTTGGCAAAGAATAAAAAAATAAGGCAGCCGCTTTAAAGCAGCGCCATACAGTAAATACTGTGGAGACAACATGATCGAATCGAACGCGGCCGTTGGCCGTCATCACCATGCGCGTCACCTGCTGGCGTCATGTGCGGCGCTTGTTGCGCTGACTTGTGGCGTGGCTGCGCACGCCGCTGACGTCCGCGTCATGTGCTATCAGGACGGCAATGAATGCGACGTCACTGCTGAACTGGCCAAGCGTTTTGAGGCCAAGAATCCCGGCACCAAGATTATCATCGACAAAGTGCCCTACAAAACTGTGGTCGAACAATTGCCGGTGCAACTGGCATCGGGACAAGGTCCCGATATCGCCCGCGTGACCGAAATCGGCGGCTTGTCCAAGTACTACCTCGACATCGGTCCGTATGTGCAGGATCGCGCCTACTGGGAAAAGAATTTCGGCAATACCCTGTCGTGGATGCGCACCAGCGCCGGCGACAAGGGCATCTATGGCCTGATGTCGCAACTGACCGTGACCGGCCCTTACGTCAACAAGACCCTGTTCGAGCAAGCCAATGTGCCGCTGCCCGGTCCCAAAGCGACTTGGGATGACTGGGTTGTCGCCACGCGCAAAGTCGCCAAGGCCACGCAACTGGAAGCCTCCATGGCCTGGGATCGCTCCGGCCATCGTTTCGCCGGCCCCGCCATCAGTTACGGCGCCAAGCTGTTCACCGCCAGCGGCGACCTGGTGGTCGACGACGGCTACAAGGCGCTGGTGCAAAAATTCGTCGGCTGGAACAAGGACGGCACCATGTCCAAGGAAGTCTGGGCCGGTGCCGGCGGTTCGGCTTATCGCGACGGCTTTGAAGATTTCAAGAATGGTCGCATCGTGATGTACCTGAGCGGCTCCTGGCAAATCCGCCGCATGAACAGCCAGATCGGCAAGAATTTCGACTGGATCGTGGTGCCCAATCCGTGCGGACCGGCGGCCTGCTCGGGCATGCCGGGCGGCGCCGCGTTCGTCGCGCTCAAGGGCAGCAAGTCGCCCAAAGAAGCCGGCCGTTTCCTCGACTTCCTGGCGCAGGAAGATGTCTATGCCGAGATGATGGTCAAGACGGAAAACCTGCCGGCGCATCAGGGCCTGGTGCAGAAGGGCGTCAACTATACCTCGGCGCCAGAAATCAAGGCGGCGCTGGCGGTGTTCTCGACCGATATCCCGCGCCTGTCGCCGCTGGCTTATCGGCTGCAAGGCTATCAATACAATCGCTCGCTGATGTTCCCGACCGTCACGCGCGTGACCCAGGCCATCGTCGGCGAGATGAGCGTCAATGACGCCATGACGCGGCTCTCCAGCGACATGGCGGAATCGGTCAAACAGGCCAAGAAGTAAAGAGGGACGCAACGGCCTGCCGGGCCGTTGCGTCGCTGCTCGCCGTTTTGCCAACCGTCTTGTCGTCCGGGAGAAGTCGTGGGTTTCATCGCAAGTTGCTTTTTCAATCTGTTTGAACCGTTTTTTCGCATCGGCCAGCGCTGGCTGGGCTTGTCGCGCATCGCCTGGTTGTTCGTCGGCCCCAACCTGGTGATCTTCGGGCTGTTCACCTTCCTGCCCATTCTCATCAATTTCCACTACGCGATGACATCCGGCGTGCAGATCATGCCGGCGGCGCGACCCTTTGTCGGCGCCGAAAACTTTTCCATGCTGTTCGAGTGCAGCAATCACTTCGACATCTCCACCTGCAACCAGGATCTGTTTTGGAAATCGATCGCCAACACGTCCAAGTTCACCGTGCTGCAAGTGATCCTGATGGTGTTCTTTTCGCTGCTCACGGCGCTGGTGCTCAACCGCAAAATCATCGGCCGCAGTTTCTGGCGCGGCGTGTTCTTTTACCCGGTGCTGCTGTCGCCGGTGGTGGTGGCGCTGCTGTGGAAGTGGATCCTGCAAAAGCACGGCTTGCTCAACGCCGGCCTGATGGCCGGGGGCTATGACGCGCAGGAATGGCTGACCGACGCCAATTGGTCGTTCTTCTGGGTCATCTTCGTGTCGATCTGGGCCCACATGGGTTTCTATACATTGATCCTGCTGGCGGGTTTGCAGGCGATTCCGCGTGATGTATACGACGCCGCCGAGATGGACGCGGCCTCGCCCTGGCGCACGCTGAGCCGCATCACGATTCCGTTGTTGATGCCCAATCTCATCGTGGTGGTGGTGCTGGCCTTGATACGTGCGATCCAGATCTTCGACGAAGTGTTCGTGCTGACCGGCGGCGGGCCGGGTTCGGCCACCACCTTCATCGTGCAATACATCTACCAGGTCGGCTTTGCCGAGCAGATCCACCTGTACGGCCTGGCGGCGGCGGCTTCGCTGGTGCTGGCGGCGGGCATCCTGGTGCTGACGCTGCTGCAACTGAAACTGTCGCGCGCCGGCGAGGCCGGCAAGAAAAAACGTTGACGCTTGCGCGCAAATAAAGACGCATTGATACAAGACTATCGAGACTGGCTACATGAAAAATTTCCTAACCCGTACGCGCGGTCGCCGGCGCCTGCATTGGACCGACTGGCTCAGCTACCTGTATCTGCTGATGGGACTGTTGCTGATGTTTGCGCCGGTGTTGTGGCTGGTGCTTTCTTCGCTCAAGAGTGAAGCGGCGATCAGCGAATTTCCACCGACTTTGCTGCCCTACACGCAAAAGATGGTCAAGCTCGGCGGCGAAGCCGATGACGGCAAGTTGCATCCGGTGTTCACCGTCAAAGGCGCGGACGGCAAGCCGCGTGAGATGGTGGAGCTGCGCCGCAAGGGCATCATCGCCACCATGATCGATCCGGCGCATCCCGGGCAAGCGCTGAAAATCAACATCAGGGAGCGCCAGCCGGTGCGTGAAGTCAGCGTGGCGAGCGGCAACTATACCGAGCTGTTCGGCAAGTTCAACTTCCTGCAAAACCTCAACAACAGCGTATTCATCACGGTGATGGCGACGGCGATCACCTTGTTGTTCAATTCGATGGCGGCGTTCGCCTTGTCCAAATATCGCTTCACCGGACAAAAGGCGGTGCTGCTGCTGATCGTGGCCACGCTGATGATTCCGCCCACCATCATCCTGGTGCCGGCCTTCCTGATTGTCTCCGGCGTCGGCTTGTTCAACAGCCTGTGGGGCGTGATCTGGCCGGCGGTGGCGACGCCCACCGGCGTGTTCCTGCTGCGTCAATACATGCTGACGATACCGGACGAGCTGATCGAAGCGGCGCGCATGGACAATGCCAGCGAGTGGCGCATCTACTGGAAGATCGTGCTGCCGCTGTCGGCGCCTGCCTTGGCGGTGCTGGCGATCTTCTCCGTGATGTGGCGCTGGAATGATTTCCTGTGGCCGCTGCTGGTGTTGTCGAAGCCGGAAAACTTCACCTTGCAGCTGGCGCTCAACTCCTTCCAGGGCGAGTTGACCACCGAGTGGCATTATCTGCTGGCAATGACCGTCATCACGCTGGTGCCGGTGACGCTGGTGTTCGCCTTTTTACAAAAATACATCGCCACCGGCATTGCCAGTGCGGGCGTCAAATAAGAGACCAACAAGTCGGGAGCAGCATCATGGCAACGCTGAAATTGCAACAAGTCGTCAAACGTTTCGACAGCACCACCACCTTGCACGGTATCGACCTGGAAGTGCAGGACGGCGAATTCGTGGTCTTCGTCGGTCCTTCCGGTTGCGGCAAGTCGACCTTGCTGCGCGTGATCGCCGGGCTCGAGCCGGCCACTTCCGGCCAGGTGCTGATCGCCGGCCAGGACGTCACCCAGCGTTCCGCCGCCGAGCGCGGCTGCGCCATGGTGTTCCAGTCCTACGCTTTATACCCGCACATGAGCGTGTACGACAACATGGCGTTCGGACTGATCAATTCGGGCGTCAAGAAAGCCGAGGTGGTGAGCAAGGTCGGCGAAGCGGCGCGCATGCTGCGCCTGGAAGAGCTGCTGCAACGCAAGCCCACGCAATTGTCGGGCGGCCAGCGCCAGCGCGTGGCGATCGGACGCGCCATTGTGCGCGATCCCAAGCTGTTCCTGTTCGATGAGCCCTTGTCCAATCTCGATGCGGAACTGCGCATTTCGATGCGTGCCGAAATCCGCGACCTGCACGCGCGTCTCGGCACCACCATGATCTATGTCACGCACGACCAGGTCGAAGCGATGACCATGGCCGACAAGATCGTCGTGCTGCGCGCCGGCAAGGTGGAGCAGATCGGCGCACCGCTGGCGTTGTACAACCATCCCGCCAACAGTTTCGTAGCCGGCTTCATCGGCTCGCCGCGCATGAACTTCCTGCCGGTGGCGGCGCTCGACGCCAACCTGATCCGGCGCCTGCAACTGCCGGCCACGGCGCACACCATCGGCATCCGCCCCGAGCATGTGGTGCCGGACGCCGCCGGTGCGATCACCTTGCAGATCACCCAGATCGAACGCATGGGCGGCAGCAGCCTGGTGCGGGGCAAGATCGGTGAAGACCGCGCCGTGGTGCACGACCTTGACGGCAACGCTTTCGAATTCGTGGTCAACGGCCAGACCGACTTGCAGGAGCGCGGCAGCGTGCAACTCGATTTCCCGACGGCGCAACTGCATTGCTTCGGCGCCGACGGCGTACGCATTGAGCTCGATACGCAACGCCATGCCGCGTAAAAAAATACGCATTAAAAATTCATCAGGCATCGCCAGGATTACGCCATGACTTCATTGCTGCACCCACCGCAATTCCGTCTCGAACAACGAAGCGGCAACCACCTGCACTTGCGCGGCGACACCGCGGCGGTGATCGATGTGTTCGTGCTGGAGCACGACATCATCCGTGTGCGCGTCTTACCCGACGGCCTGGCGCGCGGTCCGCGCAGCTGGGCGATTGCACCGGGACAGGAAGATGTGGCACTGGACGGGCGCGATCGTCTCGACCTGAGCGGATATGCGCTGCCGGCGTTCGACCTGCGCGAGGACGTTGGCACACTACAGGTGCAAACCGCAGACGTGCGTCTGGAACTCAGCCTGAACGGCGGAGCTTGCGTCTGGTCGATCCGGCGCGACGGCGTCTGGCATGTGGTGTTGCAGGATCGCGCCACGCAAGCCTACAACTTCGGCTGGTGGGACGAGCGCGTCTATCACTACAAGGCGCGTCGCGCCGATGAAATCTATCTCGGCCTGGGCGAGCGCGCCGGCTCGCTCAATCGCGCCAATCAGAGCTACAAGATGGTCAATGTCGACGCCATGGGGTACAGCGCCAAGACTACCGATCCGCTCTACAAACACATCCCGTTTTACCTGACCTGGCAACCGCAGGCGGCGCTCGGTTTCGGCCTGTTCTACGACACGCTGGCGGACTGCACCTTCGACATGGGGCGCGAGCTCGACAACTACCACGGCGCCTATCGCCATTTCGTCGCCGAGCACGGCGATCTCGACTACTACTTCATCGCCTCGGCGCATTCGCCGCTGGATGCCGTCAAGCGTTTTACCTGGCTGACCGGCACGCCGGCCTGGATGCCGAAATCGGGGCTGGGCTATTCCGGCTCGACCATGAGTTACACCGACGCGCCCGACGCCCAGCAGCGCATGCACGAGTTCCTCGACAAATGCCGCGAGCATGACATCTTGTGCGATTCCTTTCATCTGTCGTCGGGTTATACCTCGATCGGTCCCAAGCGCTACGTGTTCAACTGGAATCACGAAAAATTCCCCGACATCCACGGCTTTACCCAAGGCTATGCCGACCACGGCGTGGCGCTGTGCGCCAACATCAAGCCTTGCCTGCTGCAAGACCATCCCGCATTCGAAGAAGTGCGGCGCGCCGGCCTGCTGATCGCCGCACCTGATGGCACGCCGTCCTGGGTGCAGTTCTGGGACGAGGTCGGCGCGTATCTCGACTTCACCAATCCGGCCACCATAGACTGGTGGAAGGGGCAGGTCAAAACCGCGCTGCTCGACTACGGCATCGCCTCCACCTGGAACGACAACAACGAGTTTGAAGTCTGGAACACCAAGGCGATCGCCCATGGTTTTGGCACGGCATTCCCGGCACACCAGGCCAAGGTACTGCAAACCATGCTGATGATGCGCGCCTCGCGCGACGCCCAGCGCGAGCATGCGCCGCAGAAACGGCCGTTCCTGGTGTCGCGTTCCGGCGGCGTGGGCATGCATCGCTATGTGCAGACCTGGTCCGGCGACAATTACACCTCGTGGGAAACCCTGCGCTACAACATCAAGATGGCGCTCGGTTTGTCGCTGTCCGGAATTTCCAATATCGGCCACGACATCGGCGGCTTCGCCGGCCCGGCGCCGGGGCCGGAGCTGCTGCTGCGCTGGGTGCAGCATGGCGTGTTCCTGCCGCGCTTCAGCATCCATTCCTGGAACGACGACCGCAGCGCCAACGAACCCTGGATGCATGCGCAAGTCACGCCGCAGATTTCGGCGCTGATCAAGCTGCGCTATCGCCTGATTCCCTATCTCTATCATTTGCTGTGGCAGTGGCGGTGCGACTACGAGCCGGTGCTGCGCCCGATCTTCGCCGAGTTTCCCTGCGACCCGCGCTGCTATGAAGAGGGCGACGACATGATGGTGGGCGAGGCCTTGTTGCTGGCCTCGGTGGTCGAGCCGGGCCAGGTCGAACGCAGCGTGTATCTGCCGGAAGGCGCGCGCTGGGTGTGCTACTGGAGCGGTGAATTATTCGACGGCGGCAAGACCGTCACCTTGCCGGCGCCGTGGGAGCAGCCGGTATTCCTGATCCGCGAAGGCAGTGTGTTGCCGCTCAACGTGGCCGAGCAGCATTTCGCCAGGCCGGCCGACCAGCGTGCCTTCCTGATTGTGCCGCCGCAAGGCGTGGCGGAACTGGAAGGACGGTGCGTCGAAGACGACGGCGTTTCCGAAGCCTGGCGCGACGGCGACTACGGCTGCTGGCAGGTGAGCGCACGCGGCGACGTGCACAGCCTGCAACTGACGCTGTCGTTCCAGGGGCAACTGATGCGACCGCACGATACCGTGCAGGTGCAGTTGCCGGCGTATGAGCAGCGTCAGATCGCCATCGTCAACGGCGCGCTGCTGACACAAGAACGGCGGGGCGGCTGGCGGTATCTGACGATCGCTCTTTCCGTTTGATTCCCTAGGCCGGCGCACGCCATTCGCTGACGCGGGCGCGCAGCTCACGCCGTATCACTTTACCGGTGGTCGTCATCGGTAATTCATCGACAAAGAAAATCTCGCGCGGATATTCGTGCGCGGCCAGGCGTACCTTGACGTGCTCCTGGATCTCGCGCTTGAGCGCATCGTCGCCGTCCACGCCATCCTTGAGCACGATGATGGCGACCACGATCTCGGTGCGCTGCGGATCGGGTGAGCCGATCACCGCCACCATCTTCACGGCAGGATGTTGCAGGATGTTGTCTTCGATTTCGCCGGGGCCGATGCGATAGCCGGCCGAGGTAATCACATCGTCGTCGCGGCCGACGAAACGGATGTAGCCGTCTTCGTCCATGCAGCCGGTGTCACCGGTGAGCAGCCAGTCGCCGACGAATTTGTCTTGCGTGGCTTGCGGATTATTCCAGTACTGCAAAAACATCACCGGGTCGGGGCGCTGCACGGCAATATTGCCGTCGCTGCCCGGCGGCAATACCTGGCCCTGGGCATCGACGATGGCGAGCGTGTGGCCGATGGCGGCGCGACCGATGGCGCCGGGATGGCAATCCATGATGGCGGCGCATGAGGAGATCGTCATATTGCATTCAGTCTGGCCGTAGAACTCGTTGATGGTCAGGCCGAAGGTCTTGCGGCCCCAATCCAGCAATTCGGTGCCCAGTGATTCGCCGCCGCTGGCTACCGAGCGCAAGGCAAAGCGCCAGCGTTTCTCGGGCTCGCTGACAGTGCGCATCATCTTCAGCGCGGTCGGCGGCAGGAAGGTATTGCGTACGCCGTAATCCTGCAACAACTGGAAGGCCGCTGCGCCGGTGAATTTTTCAAAGCGATGGGCGACCACCGCCACGCCGTGATGCCAGGCCGGCAGCAGCACATCGAGCAAGCCGCCGATCCAGGCCCAGTCGGCCGGCGTCCAGATGCGATCGTGCTCCAAGGGGAACAGATTGTGCGAGAGTTCGACACCGGGCAAGTGCCCCAACAACACGCGGTGCGCATGCAGCGCGCCCTTGGGCTGGCCGGTGGTACCGGAGGTGTAGATGATGACGGCCGGATCGTCGGCGCGCGTCTGTACTGGCGTGAGGTCGCTGCTGGCATGCTTCAGCGCCTGCTGCAAATCCAGCGTGCCGTCGTAAGCGCCGTCGATGGTGAAGATGGTGGTGAGTGCGGGCAGGCGGTCGCGGATGCCGGCCAGCTTGGCGGCGCCGGCGGCGTTGGTGACGACGACGCGGCTGCCGCTGTTGTGCAGCCGGTATTCCAGCGCCTCGGCGCCGAACAGCGCAAACAGCGGGATCGCAATCGCCCCGATCTTGTAGGCGGCGACGTGGGCCATCGCGGTTTCCGGCGCTTGCGGCAACAGGATGGCGATGCGGTCGCCGCGCTCGACGCCGGCTGCCAGCAGCAAATTGGCCAGGCGATCCGAGCTTTCCTTGATCTCGCCGAAGCTGTAACGGCGGCTGGAACCATCGCCGGCAACGTGGATCAGAGCAAGCTTGCCGGGCTCGCTTTCAGCCCATTTGTCGCAGACATCGACGCCGATGTTGTAGTACTCGGGGATATGCCAGCGGAAGGCGTTGTTGATGTCGTGATAAGGCCGGGCGTCGGTGGGCAGCATGATGGAACAGGTCTCCTGAGTTGTGCGTGACCCGTTTGCCTGCAATGAGTGCGGCAACCGGCGTCTTGTATATTCTTGTTGGCTTGCTAATGTACCCCTGCACCCCCATATTGGCGATGCCGATATAGCAAGTTTTCCCGACGGCAAGCCTATTTTGCCCTGTTAATGCCGCTTTCCTCCGTTTCAGCCTGTCCGGAATGGGGGGAAGCGTGCGGCGCAGTGCTAAAATGCGGGGCTATTTTTTAAACAACCATTTGGAGCGACACGTGTTTATTACCGATGCAATTGCACAAACTACTGCTGCAGGCCCAGCCGGCCTGATGGGCAATCTGACCAGCTTCCTGCCTATCATCCTGATGTTCGTTGTTCTGTATTTCCTGATGATCCGTCCTCAGATGAAGCGTCAAAAAGAACAAAAGGCCATGATGGAAGCGCTCTCCAAGGGCGATGAAGTCGTCACTTCCGGCGGCTTGCTGGGCAAGATCGTCAAGGTGAGCGATGCTTACATCACCGTTGAAGTCTCCGAAGGCAATGAAGTCGTCGTGCAAAAAGCAGCCATCACCACGCTGCTGCCCAAGGGTACCCTGAAGGGGCTGTAATCTGGGCTGACATGAGCGCACTCCGCTACCTGCGGATGCGCTCATTCTTGCTTTCACAGCCATCGCAGTCCATCCCGGATGTTCATCATCAACGCTGAATCAATATGAATCGTTATCCTCTCTGGAAGTACTCCCTCATCGTCATAGCCCTGCTGTTCGGCACGCTGTATACGCTGCCCAACTTCTTCGGCGAATCGCCTGCCGTGCAAATCAGCAGCGCCAAATCCACCATCAAGGTGGACAGCGCAGTCGCCGAGCGCGTGCAGCAGATCCTGCAACAGGGTAGCCTGGCGCCAGAGAGCGTCGCATTCGATAACGGCAGCGCGCCCTCCGTGCGCGCCCGCTTCGCCAATACCGACACCCAGTTCAAGGCCAAGACCTTGCTGGAAAAAGGTCTGAATACCGATCCTGCCGATCCGACTTACATCGTCGCCTTCAACCTGCTGCCGAATACGCCGCAATGGTTGCAAAGCCTGCATGCCTTTCCGATGTACCTCGGCCTGGACTTGCGCGGCGGCGTCCACTTCCTGATGCAGGTTGACATCAAGGCGGTGCTCAACAAGCGCCTGCAAGGCCTGCAATCGAGCGTGCGCAGCGTGCTGCGTGACAAGAATATCCGCCACAACGGCATCAACCGCAACGGCGACCAGATCGAAATCCTGTTCCGCGATGCCGATACCCGCGACAAGGCGCGTAACGTGCTGGCCGGTGAAGTCTCCGAGTTGCTGTTGCAAGACGCCGGCAGCGGCGACGACCTCAAGCTGATCGCGACCTTGCGTCCGGAAGCGCTCAAGCAGACCCAGGAAGACGGCGTCAAGCAAAACATCTCGACCCTGTCCAAGCGCGTCAATGAGCTGGGCGTGGCTGAACCTATCATCCAGCGCCAGGGCGCCGACCGTATCGTGGTCCAGTTGCCGGGCGTGCAGGATGTCTCGCGCGCCAAGGACATCATCGGCCGTACCGCTACACTGGAAGTACGCATGGTGGACGACTCCGTCACCCGCGGCACCGAAGAGAGCGCTACGATTCCATTCGGCTCCGAGCTGTTCAAGATCGGCAAGGGCGCACCGGTGGTGTTGTACAAAGACCCGGTCCTCACCGGCGACTACATCTCCAACGCGTCGGCCAGCTTCGATGAGAACCACCAGCCTGCGGTCAGCATCGACCTCAACGGCGACGGTGGCCGCAAGATGCGCGACGCCACCCGTGAAAAGGTCGGCAAGGCGATGGCCATCGTGCTGTTTGAAAAGGGTAAGGGCGAAGTCCTGACGGTAGCGACGATACGCTCCGAACTGGGTTCGCGCTTCCAGATCACCGGCATGGGATCGGCCGAAGCTTCCAGCGACCTGGCCTTGCTGCTGCGCGCCGGCTCGCTGGCTGCGCCGATGGAAATCATCGAAGAACGCACCATCGGCCCGCAACTCGGCGCAGAAAACATCCGCAAGGGTTTTGACGCGACGCTGTACGGTTTCGCCGCCATGGCCATCTTCATGATCGTCTACTACCAACTGTTCGGTTTGTTCAGCGCATTGGCCTTGTCGGTCAACGTGCTGCTGCTGATCGCGGTGCTGTCGACGCTGCAAGCCACGCTGACCTTGCCCGGTATCGCCGCGATTGCGCTGGCGCTGGGTATGGCGATTGACTCCAACGTGCTGATCAACGAACGTATCCGTGAAGAGCTGCGCAACGGCAATTCGCCGCAGGCGGCGATCAGTATCGGTTTCGACCGCGCCTGGGCGACCATCCTCGACTCCAACGTGACGACGCTGATCGCCGGCCTGGCGCTGCTGATCTTCGGTTCCGGCGCGATTCGCGGTTTTGCGGTGGTGCACTGCCTGGGTATCCTGACGTCGATGTTCTCGGCGGTGTTCTTCTCGCGCGGCCTGGCCAACTTGTGGTACGGCCGCAAGAAGAAGCTGACCAGCCTGGCCATCGGCCAGATCTGGAAGCCCAAGACCGATGTCAAAGCCGACGTCAAGGTCAAATAAGCGTAGCGAACAGAACGACACCATGCGCCTTTGCCTGACCACGTAGTCCGGAGCAAAGGCGCAGTACAGAAAGGTATGTGATGGAATTTTTCCGCATCAAAAAAGATATCCCCTTCATGCGCCACGCGCTGATATTCAACGTCATCTCGGCGCTGACTTTCGTGCTGGCAGTGTTTTTCCTGCTGAGCCGCGGCTTGCACTTCTCGATCGAATTCACCGGCGGCACGGTGATGGAAGTGGCTTACACCAAACCGGCCAATATCGAAAACATCCGCAATTCGGTTGACGGCCTTGGCTTCACCGACACCCAGGTGCAAAGCTTCGGCACCGCGCAGGACGTGATGATTCGCCTGCCGGCGCAGCATGGCGTCAACGCCACCCAGCAAAGTGAAAAAGTGATTGCTGCGCTGAAGGCGCAAGACCCTGACGTCACCCTGCAACGGGTGGAATTCGTCGGACCCCAGGTGGGCGATGAGTTGGCGCATGACGGTTTGATGGCGCTGGCGATGGTGGTGATCGGCATCGTGATTTACCTGGCGTTCCGCTTCGAATGGAAATTCGCGGTCGCCGCCGTGATCGCCAACTTGCATGACGTGGTGATCATCCTCGGCTTCTTCGCCTTCTTTCAGTGGGAATTTTCACTGACGGTGCTGGCGGCGGTGCTGGCGGTGCTGGGCTACTCGGTCAACGAATCGGTAGTGGTGTTCGATCGCGTGCGGGAAGCCTTCCGCGATCGTCGCTACGGCAAACTGTCCGCGCCGGAAGTCTTGAACCATGCGATTACCAGCACCATTTCGCGTACCATCATCACCCACGGCAGCACGGAAATGATGGTCTTGTCGATGCTGGTCTTCGGCGGTCCGACCTTGCATTACTTCGCGGTCGCGTTGACGATCGGCATCTTGTTCGGTATTTATTCGTCGGTGTTCGTCGCCGCCGCCATCGCCATGTGGCTGGGCGTCAAGCGTGAAGACCTGATCAAGCCGACCAAGCCGAAGGACGAAACAGACGGCGCCGTGGTATAAGTTTTTCACGCGCAAGTTTTGTATTACCGCAGGCTGTTTCTCAGGAAACAGCCTGTTTTACTTTCAATATCCGGATAGCCATCATGTCCCAGCCTGAACCAGTCGCTGCCTCCGGCGACGCCGATATCGATTTTGACCGCCGTTTCGGCGGTATCGCCCGCCTGTATGGCGCACAAGGCCTGGCGCGTTTTCGCGCGGCGCATGTGTGTGTGGTCGGTGTCGGCGGCGTCGGTTCATGGGTCGTCGAAGCGCTGGCGCGCAGCGCCATCGGCAAGATCACCATGATCGACCTCGACAACCTGGCCGAATCCAACGTCAACCGCCAGATCCACGCGCTGACCGACACGCTCGGCAAGGCCAAGGTGACGGCGTTGCACGAACGCATCCTGCAGATCAATCCCTATTGCCAGGTCACCGAGGTGGAGGATTTCCTCACGCCCGACAATGTCGGCGAGATGATCGGTGTGGATCGCTTCGATTACGTGATTGACGCCATCGATAACGTGCGCGCCAAGGTGGCGCTGATTGCCTATTGCCGGGAACACAAGATCCCTTTGCTGACCAGCGGCGGCGCCGGCGGTCAGATCGATCCGACCAAGATCGAGATCCGCGATCTGTGCCGCACCGAGCAGGAGCCTTTGCTGGCCAAGGTGCGCAAGCGCCTGCGCGCGTGGCACAAGTTTCCGCGCGGGACCAAGAACAAGTTCGGTATCGATGCGGTGTTTTCTACCGAGCCGTTGCGGTTTCCGGAAGGGGAGGTGTGCGAGGTGGATACTGACGATGCTGCGGATGGGCTGGATACCGTTGACGCCGATGGTCGGCGCCAGGAAGCGGGTGTTACCGGGTTGAATTGCGCGGGGTTTGGTTCGGCGATGGTGGTGACGGCTTCGTTCGGGTTGGTGGCGGCGGGGTTTGTGTTGCGGAAGATTGTTGAGCGGCCTTGAGTGGGCGTTCTTTTCAATTTGAATTTTGTTTCGACTTTATGTCGTAGGTAGTTTCGTCTTTTCTTTCTTCGATCAACCCTTTGCCGGGGGCGGCCCGGCAGCCGCTCACTTTTCTTGCTCCGCCAAGAAAAGTAAGCAAAAGAAGGGTTGGAGCACTGCTCCAACAAAACTGGTTCGTAGCCCCGCTGCGCGGGGTTCCCGGTGTCGGCAGGCGCAAATCGGGAGGGAAAATAAACTCGCTGCGCTCAGACAAATTTTCCCTCTTTATCCGATTTGCACCTGCCGCCACCGGCTACTCGCAAGCGGACTTGGAGACTGGCTCGCTGCGCATCGCCAAGGGAGGGAGTGTGGTTGGGAGATATTTGGTCTTTTTTTCTCTGTCGTTCCAACGCAAGTTGGAACCCAGCGTCGTGAAGACGGTTGAATGATGCGCTGACGCCACGGGATCCCCGCGTTCGCTGGGACGACAGACAAAAAAGTATCGCTAGACGTTTGACAGTGCGAAGCCGAAGGCGAGCCGCTGGGGCGGTTACCGCTGATGAGTTGCCGTTGGTGACGCGCACAAATCGGAAAAAGAAGGGAAAAATGTCTGAGCGAAGCGAGTTGTTTTCCCTTCCCGATTTGTGCGTGGCATCAACGGGGATCCCCGAAGGGGGCGACGAATCGCGGTCGCCTTTCTTTGCTCACTTTCTTTGGCGAAGCAAAGAACGTGAGTAGCCGCCGGGCTACCCCCGGCAGGGTCGTCCGAAGAAAGAAAAATTGAAACTACCGAAGAAGTCAGGTCGGAACAAAACACAAAAAGATCGAAAAAACGACCTCCACAGCTAAGAATACAAAACCCGCACACCAATAAAAAATGCCGCCTGACTCTCACCAGGCGGCATTTCCATTCAGAGCAAAAAACTACACCATCAGAACCCCAGCGTACGTCCATCCGGATTACGCGGATCCGAATAGCCGAAGAACATGCCATCCTTGATCTGGATGGTTTGCGTACGTCCCATCGAAGGCTGCACGCTGATCTTTTGACCCTTGTCTTGCAGGATCTTGATCGTATCGGCGCTGATGCCCTTTTCGATACGCAGTTGGTCCGGCGCCCATTGGTGATGGATACGCGGCGTGATGGTTGCTTCGGCAACGTTCATGTCGTATTCAACCACGTTCAGGATGGTCTGCATCGTGGTCGTGATGATGCGGCTGCCGCCAGGACTGCCGGTGACCAGGAACGGCTTGCCGTCCTTGAGCACGAAGGTTGGCGACATCGAGCTCAGCGGACGCTTGCCCGGCCCGACGGAGTTGGCTTCGCCGCCGACCAGGCCGAAGGCGTTGGGCACGCCCGGTTTGGCCGAGAAGTCATCCATCTCGTTGTTGAGCGTGATGCCGGTGCCGGTGGCGACAATGCCGCTGCCGAAGTTCAGGTTCAGGGTATACGTCGTGGCGACCAGGTTGCCGTCCTTGTCGGCGACCGAGAAGTGCGTGGTTTGGTCGCTTTCATACGGTTGCGGTTTGCCGGGCTTGATTTCGGACGATGGCGTGGCGCGATCAGGATTGATCTTCTTGGCCAGTTCGTCGGCGTAGCCGCGCGACGTCAGGCCCTTGACCGGCACCTTGTTGAAATCCGGATCGCCCAGGTATTCGGCGCGGTCGGCGTAAGCCAGCTTCATCGCTTCGGCCATCAGGTGGATGCTCTGCGCGCTGTCTGCGCCGTATTGCTTCAGCGGATAGCGTTCCAGGATATTCATCATCTGGATGATGTGGATACCGCCGGAGCTTGGCGGCGGCATCGACATCACTTGATAGCCGCGATAGTTGCCGACCACCGGTTCACGTTCGACGACCTTGTAGTTCTTCAGATCGGCGGCGGTGATCAGGCCGTTGTGCTTGTCCATTTCAGCAACGATCTTCTTGCCGATCTCGCCTTCATAGAACACCGAAGGGCCTTTCTTGGCGATCAGCTTGAGCGATTTTGCCAGGTCTTTTTGCACCAGCTTTTCGCCGGCCTGCAGTGGACGACCATCCTTGAAGAAGATCGCCTTGCTGGATTCCCATTGACCCAGGTGGTCGCGCTCGGCGGCCAGGATCAGCGCCAGGCTTGGGCTCACCGGGTAGCCTTTTTCGGCCAGCTTGACGGCCGGAGCGATCACGTCGGACAGCTTCATCGTGCCGTATTTCTGCAGCGCATGCGTGAGGCCGGCGACTGTGCCGGGTACGCCGATGGCCAGGTGGGTGTACAGCGAACGGCCCGGTGCGACATTGCCCTTGTCGTCCAGGTACATGTCGCGGCTGGCCTTGGCAGGCGCCATTTCACGGAAGTCCAGCGCCACGTTCTTGCCGGTCTTGGCATCGTGAATCATCATGAAACCGCCGCCGCCGATGTTGCCGGCGTTCGGCAACACCACCGCCAGCGCGAAGCCGACGGCGACGCCGGCGTCAATCGCATTGCCGCCGCGTTTGAGGATGTCGAGGCCGACTTGCGTCGCCAGTTCCTGCTCCGAAGCGACCATGCCGCTCTTGGCCATCACCGGACTGATGATGTCGTAGGTCAGGTCGTATTTGACGATCGGCGCCGCGGCTGGAGTTGTTTGCGCCTGGGCAGGCAGGAAGGCGAGGGAAGTGCAAAGGGGCAGCAATGCCATGGAGGCCGGCTTGACCAAGCCGTTGATTTTCCACATGGGGGATTCTCCTGAGGTTGTCTGTAATTATGGTGATACGGATGCTTTCGCATCGACGATTGTAGCCTCAGGAAATGCGCTGTCTATAGAAATTATTAATAAATTTTGTGTTTGTATAGGCGAGCTCGACGCTGCTTGTTTGCGTTTTGTCAGCGACTGCGTGGCAGCGCAGCGAGACTGGAACGCCTCTCACGCCTATTGATGAGATGCGCTCTAGGTACTTTCGCGTACGGCCAGTTGGAAGCCGAGATCGAGGCGCGCCTTGTCGATGGGCTCGCCTTTGAGCTGGCGTATCAACAGTTCGGCGGCCTTGTAGCCAATATCGTAACGCGGCGTCACGATGGTCGTGATCGAGGGGGTCGCGCAGGCTGCCCACGACAGGTCGTTGAAGCCGGCAATCGCCATTTCCTGCGGCACCTTGATGCCGCGCCGCTGGCATTCGAACAGCGCGCCCAAAGCGAGGTCATCGTTGCAACAAAAAACCGCATCGCAATCGGGGGCAAGCGCCAGTACGCGCGCCAGCAATTGCGCGCCCATGTCCACTGTGGTCGGCGTCGGCAACAAGACTTCGACGTTCGGATCCAAGCCGGCTTCGGCCAGTCCTTTGCGGAAACCTTCGCGGCGTTTCATCATGCGCGGATCGAGTTGCGCCGCCAGGAAGGCGGGGCGCCGATAGCCGCGTTCGATCAGATGCTGCGCCACCGCATAACCGGCTTTGGTTTGTGAAAAGCCGACCGACATGTCGCTATTGCTTTTGCCGAGGTCGAACATGCGCACTGCCGGGATATTGTTGTTGGCCAGTTGCTGGCGCAGCATGTCATGCTGGTCCGAGCTCGACAACAAGAAGCCGTCCGGCGCATGCGCCAGGTAGGTGGAAATCAGCCGGCTTTCTTTTTCTTTGGAATAGCCGGTCTCGCCGATCAGGAACTGGTAGCCGGCCTGCGACAGGAAATCGCGAATGCCGCTCAGCGTTTCGATGAATACCGCATTGGTCAGCGACGGCACCAGCACGCCGATCACTTGCGAGCGTGCCGATGCCAGCGTGCTGGCGGCCTGGTTGGGCACATAGCCGAGTTTCTTGATCGCCGCGGCAATGCGTGTGCGCGCTTCCTGCTGCACCAGCTCCGGCGTCTTCAGCGCGCGCGACACCGTCATCGGGCTGACCTTGGCGGCGGCGGCGACGTCGACGATCGTCACGCGTCCGGTGGCGCGGCTTCCTTTGGCGGTTTGGACGGTTTTTTCGGCGGCGGCTTTTTTGCTCATATCGGGGCGGAAATCTTGGTAGCCAACATCATACCTGAGCGTTCCCGCCAGAGCCGACTTGCGGTCTTGAATGCATCATGCTGCGCCGCCGCATCGCAGTCCCGGCGGACTTCCCGGCGTGCAGATATTCATACAAATGATTTGACACATAAATTTTGGTAGCGTTATCATCGCGGCCAATGTTAACGCTAACATCACAGCATGTAGTCGGCGTATGGCAAAAAATTCCTTTTCATAAACACTACACAGATAGTGTGCACGGCAGCCTGTTGGGCAACGATCAAGGCGCGTCGTCGAGACAATGTAAAGACTCCGTAGTGGATGGCAGGCATGGTGTTGACGGTGTGGTGATGATGGCCTTTGGGCGCCTGCGCTATCGACCCTGGAGACATCCTCATGTTCGGATTGAGTAACGAAGCAAGCCTGTTGTTGAACGCCTCCCTGGCGATCGTGGTGCTGATCGTGATGATCACGCGCCTGCGCATCCACCCCTTCATCGCCCTGATCATCACCTCCGGTTTCCTCGGCCTGATCTCCGGCATGCCCTTGCCGAAAATCGTCAAGTCCTTCCAGGACGGCTTCGGCGGCGTGCTTGGTTTCGTCGGCATCGTGCTGGGCCTGGGCACCATGCTGGGCAAGATGATGGCCGAATCCGGCGGCGCCGACCAGATCGCGCAGACGCTGGTGCGCGCCTTCGGCAAGCAGCGTGTGCACTGGGCCATGATGATCGGCGCCTTCCTGGTCGGCATCCCGCTGTTCTTTGAAATCGGTTTCGTGCTGCTGATCCCGCTGGTGTTCATCGTGGCGCGCCGTTCCGGCGTGCCGCTGTTCAAGATCGGCATGCCGATGTTGGCCAGCCTGTCGGTGATGCACGGCCTGGTGCCGCCGCATCCGGGCCCGTTGCTGGCGATCGGCATCTTCGGCGCCGATATCGGCAAGACTATTTTCTACGGCCTGGTGGTCGGCTTGCCGACGGTGATCATCGCCGGCCCGATGTTCGGCGCCTTCATCGCCAAATATGTTGACATCAAGCCATCAGAAGAACTGATGGAGCAGCTGGCGCGCGAGCCGCAAACCAAGGATCTGCCAGGCTTTGCGATCACCTTGATCACGGTGTTGTCGCCGGTGTTCCTGATGTTGCTGAAAACCTTTGTCGACGTCACCTTGCCGGAAGGCAGCGCCATGCGCGACCTGATGGATTTCATCGGCAACCCGATCGTGGCTTTGCTGGCGGCGCTGATGTTGTCGCTGTACACTTTTGGTCTGGCGCGCGGTTTCACGCGCCAGCAAGTGTTGAAGTTTGTCGACCAAAGCCTGGCGCCGACTGCGGCCATCGTGCTGATCATCGGCGCCGGCGGCGGTTTCAAACAGATGCTGGTCAATAGCGGCGTCGGCACCGCGATCGGTCAACTGGCCGTGCATGCCCAGATTTCGCCTTTGCTGCTGGCCTGGTTCGTGGCCGGCGTGATTCGCGTGGCGACCGGTTCGGCAACGGTGGCGACGATTACCGGCGCCGGCATCGTAGCGCCGCTGGTCACGCTGATCCCGGGCACCAACCGTGAGTTGCTGGTGCTGGCCACCGGCGCCGGATCGCTGATCCTGTCGCACGTCAACGACGCCGGCTTCTGGCTGGTCAAGGAATACTTCAACATGAGCGTCAGTGAAACATTCAAGACCTGGACGGTGATGGAAACCATCATTTCGGTGGTGGCGATCATCTTCATCATGTTGCTCAATCTTGTTGTCTAAGGCAGTCCGCATCACGGCCAGAGAAAAGCAAGAGAAATCAAAGGAAATCCCTATGTCGCACTTCATGCTCGGCGTCGATATCGGCACCACCAGCACCAAAACTGTCGTGTTCACGTTGGACGGCCAGGTCGTAGCCCAGCATGCAGTCGAATATCCGGTGCTGTGCACCGAGCCCGGCATGTCCGAGCAGGATCCCTTGCAGATTTACGAGGCCACGCTGGCCTCCATCAGCGCCGCCATCGCGGCCGCCAAAGCGCAGCCTGAGGACATCGCCTTGCTGTCGTTCAGCGCTGCGATGCATAGCCTCATTGCGCTCGACGCCGACAACAATCTGCTCTGCAACAGCATGACCTGGGGCGACATCCGTGCCAGCGTCTGGGCGGAACGCATCAAGGCCGAGTTCGACGGCCAATCCATCTATCGCCGCACCGGCACGCCGATTCATCCGATGTCGCCGCTGTGCAAGCTGATGTGGATGCGCCATGAAAAGCCGGCGCTGTTCAAGCAGGCGGCGCGCTTTGTGGGTATCAAGGAATACGTGTTGTTCCGCCTGTTCGGCGAATGGCTGGTCGATTACTCGATTGCCTCCGCTACCGGCATGTTCAATTTGCAGCAACTGGACTGGGACGAGGGCGCACTTGCCTTGTTGCAGGTCGACGCGGCGCAATTGCCGCAGCCGGTGCCGACCACGCATCACCTGCAAGGTCTGGATGCCGCCATCGCGCAACGGCTGGGCGTGCGCACCGATACGCCTTTCGTCATCGGCGCCAATGACGGCGTGTTGTCCAATCTTGGCGTCAACGCCATTCATCCGGGCCAGGTCGCGGTCACCATCGGCACCTCCGGCGCGATGCGCACCGTGATTGATCGGCCGATGACGGATGCTTCCGGTCGCACTTTTTGCTATGCCCTGACCAAGGATCATTGGGTTGTCGGCGGCCCTGTCAACAACGGCGGCAACGTGTTCCGCTGGGTGCGTGACGAACTGGCGACGGCGGAAGCGGAACAGGCGCGCGCCGACGGCCTGGATCCCTATGATGCGCTGACCCATATCGCCGAAGGCGTTGCGCCCGGCGCCGAAGGCCTGCTGTTCCATCCGTATCTGTCGGGGGAGCGGGCGCCGCTGTGGAATGCCGACTTGCGCGGCTCGTTCTTCGGTCTCGCGCTGCATCATCGCAAGAAACACATGATCCGTGCCGCGCTGGAAGGTGTGATCTTCAATCTCTATTCCATCCTGCCTGCCGTGGAAGACCTGATCGGTCCCACCAAACGCATGATGGCGACCGGCGGTTTTGCGCGCTCGGCGCTGTGGCGCCAGATGATGGCTGATATTTTCAATCGTGAAGTGGTGGTGCCGCAAAGCGTTGAGTCGTCGTGCCTCGGCGCGGCGGTGCTGGGTCTGCTGGCATTGGGCAAGATCCGATCGCTGGATGTGATTTCCGACATGGTGGGATCGACTAACCGTCATTTGCCGATTCCTGAAAACGTCGCCATCTACGAACGTCTGCGGCCCATCTTCATGGCCATCCCGAACAAGCTGGCCGACGAATATCGGGCGTTGGCCGCGTTTCAGCGGCGCGATATCAACTAAGTAATTTACACACCAGTAACTCAAACCAGGAGACAGAATGACGACAACACTACCAGCAGGCCTGCAGAGTTTTTCGCTGGCCGGCAAACTGGCATTGATCACCGGTTCCAGCGGCGGCATCGGCCTGGCGCTGGCACGCGGCCTGGCAGCGGCCGGTGCGTCCATCGTGCTCAATGGCCGCGATGCGGCCAAGCTGGCGAGCGTTGCCGCCACGTTGCGTGCAGAGGGTTACACCATCCACGAGTCTTCATTCGACGCCAGCGCGTCGGCATCGGTGGAAGCGGCAGTCGCCAAGATCGAGGCCGACATCGGCCCTATCGAGATCCTCTTCAACAACGCCGGCATCCAGCGCCGCGCACCGCTGGAAGATTTCAAGGAATCCGACTGGAACGACCTGATCAGCACCAATCTCAACAGTGTCTTTTTCACCGCCAAGGCGGTTGCGCAAGGCATGATCAAGCGTGGCCGCGGCAAAATCATCAACGTCTGCTCGGTGCAGAGCGAACTGGGCCGTCCCAACATTGCGCCATACACGGCGACCAAGGGCGCAGTGAAAATGTTCACCAAGGGCATGGCGATCGACTGGGGCAAGTATGGCTTGCAAGTCAACGGCCTCGGCCCCGGTTACTTCAAGACCGAGATGAACATGGCGCTGGTGGCCGATGAAAAATTCTCCGAGTGGCTGATCGGCCGCACGCCGTCGCGCCGCTGGGGTGACGTCGACGATCTGGTCGGCGCGGCGGTATTCCTGTCCAGCGACGCATCGAAATTCGTCAATGGGCATATCCTCTACGTCGATGGCGGCGTGACGGCAACTCTGTAACCTGCTCCTGATCATACTGCGAGGCCATGATCTGGCGCCGGACGGTGCTCCGAATCCTCATGTACTCAAGTACCTTCCGGTTCGTCCGCTCCGTCCGTCACTGGTTGATGACCTCTCGCTACAGATCATGAACAGGTTTCAAATACTCATAAGGACAACATCATGCAACAAGGCATCGTCATTCACGCACCGCACGACTTGCGCGTACAGGAACTGGAAACCGCTGAACTGCAACCGCATCAGCTCAAGGTCAAAGTGAAGGCCGGCGGCATTTGCGGTTCCGACCTGCACTACTATCATAACGGCGGCTTCGGCACCGTGCGCATCAAGGAACCGATGGTGCTGGGCCATGAAGTCTCTGGCGTGATCGCCGAAACCGGCGCCGCCATCAACGACATCAAGGCCGGTACGCGCATCTCGATCAGCCCGAGCAATCCTTGCGGCCTGTGTAAGTACTGCCAGGAAGGCAAACACAATCACTGCCTCGACATGCGCTTCTACGGCAGCGCGATGCGCATGCCGCACGTGCAGGGCGCCTTCCGCCAGGAGATCATCATCGAACGCGCCCAGGCGCACGTGGTCGCCGACTGCGTCAGCGACGGCGAAGCGGCGATGGCCGAGCCCTTGTCGGTGGCCTTGCATGCAGTGCGCCGCGCCGGTCCCTTGTTCGGCAAACGCGTGCTGGTCACCGGCTGTGGTCCGATTGGCGCACTGACCGTGATCGCTGCGCGCCGCGCCGGCGCCGTGCAGATCGTTGTCACTGACGTCGCCAAGATGCCTTTGGAAAGCGCGCTCAAAGTCGGCGCCGACCAGGCCATCAATGTCGCGCAAGACGCCGATGCGCTGAAAACCTTTGCGCAAGACAAGGGGACTTTCGATGTGCTGTTCGAGGCCAGCGGCAATGAGCAAGCCTTGCGCTCGGCCCTGGAAACGCTGCGTCCGGGCGCCGTGATCGTGCAGGTCGGCCTGGGCGGCGATATCAACTTCCCGGCCAACCTGCTGGTCGGCAAGGAACTCGAATGGCGCGGCGCCTTCCGCTTCCATGAAGAGTTTGCGCTGGCGGTGGAATTGATGAACAAGGGCCTGGTCGATGTGAAGCCGCTGATCTCGGCAACCTATCCGTTTGAAAAATCGGTGGAAGCGTTTGACATTGCCGGTGACCGTTCCAAGATGATGAAGGTGCAGCTGAGCTTCAACTGAGCTGATTGCCGAGTCATAAAAAAGCCGCTCACGTGAGCGGCTTTTTTTATGTCCCTGTGGAGGAGGGCGCGGCGGGATAAACATACTAGTCAGCTTGTTGTAAGAATGCATCAATAAGTGATATCCGCTATATCTTGTTAGATATGCCGTAAATACAATCCGGCCCATGTTCGATATAGGGGCTGCACACCCACAATCCTGCTGCAGCCTCTTCCATTCGCGGGTCGTCACCACACGATACCGCAGGCGTTCACTCGAACGAAAAAAACATCGGACATACATTTTTACATCCAACTCAGGGGACTTCATGAAGAACAACGTATTCGCCCTGGCGGCTCTGGCTGCCCTGGCTTCCATCGCCACCACTGCGCAGGCGCAGAGCAGCGTCACCGTCTATGGCGTCATCGACACCAGCCTGACATACACCAGCAAGGTCGGCGCCAACAACGGCAGCCGCTTCAGCATCGACTCGGGCGACCTGGCGACTTCGCGCATCGGTTTCAAAGGTACTGAAGATCTGGGCGGCGGCTTGTCGGCGATCTTTAATCTGGAAAACGGCTTCAACGCCGACAACGGTGGCCTCGGCACCGCCAATGTACTGTTCGACCGCAAATCGGTGGTCGGCCTGAGCGGCGCCTTCGGCACGGTGACCATCGGTCGCCAGACCGACTACCTGGAAGACATCGGCTCCAAGTACACCTCGGTGCAAACCTTCGGCGGCAATGGCGTCAAGGGTGGCCACTTCAATAATCTGGACCGCACCGCAGGCGGCGCTCGTACCGACAATTCGGTGCGCTACGACACGGCCAACCTGAGCGGCTTCACCGGCAGCCTGTTCTACGGCTTCGGCGAAGTGGCGGGCAAGACCTCGGCCGGCCAGTCGTTCGGTTTTGCCGGCAACTACGCCAACGGTCCGTTCGGCATCGGCGCCGCTTACTACCAAAGCAAACTGGCGGCGGATGCATTGCCGGCCCGTGCCGGCGACACTGGCCTGAAAACCTTCACCATCGGCACCAGCTACCAGGCCGGACCCGCCAAATTGTATGCGGCATGGTCGCAATCCAAGCAACCGGCAGCGGCTGCCGTGGCATCCACAGGTCTGGTCAACATCACCACCGCGACCAAAGCCAACATCTTTGACGTCGGCGTGGACTATGCGCTCACCGGTAATTTCCACTTGCTGGGCAGCGTGATCTATGACCGCGCCAACATCAATCGCGTGACCACCGGCAAGACCAAAGTCTCGACCACGCAACTCAACGTCGGCGTGGATTACTACCTGTCCAAGCGCACCGACATCTATGCGATGTACACCAATCAGCGCGCCAGCGACACCATCAATCCGGGTGTCGTGAATGCGGCGTACTCGTCGTCGCCGGCCGACGACAGTTCGCAGAACGTGGTGCGCCTGGGGCTGCGCCACAAGTTCTGATTTCTATACAGTCTTGAGGGCATCAGCAGCAATTGAACATGGCAGGCACCGGTAATCCGGTCCTGCCATTTTTTATCTGCTGCCGGTTGTTACTTGCCGATGGTGATCCACTTGCCGTACTTCGTCACCTGGGTTTCATCGAAATTGAAACCCAGTCCCGGCGTCTGATGCAGGATTACATTGCCGTTGCGATGCTCCAGTTGGCGATCAATCAGGCGGCGGAAGTTGAGCACCTGGTCGTCCCAGAAAAACTCCACGTAACGCGCATTCGGCGTGGCCGCCACCAGCGGCGCATGCACGTCATGGAACCAGTGCGGGCACATGATCTTGCCGTAGCTGGCCGCGGTCGCAGCGATGCGCCGCCATTCGGTGATGCCGCCGCAGACCACGGCATCGGTTTGCAGGATGGCGGCGCCGTCCTTGTCCAGCAACTCCTTGTGATACCAGCGGCCGTAGCCGATTTCGCCGGTGGCGATAGGCACGCGGGTGAGCTTGGCGAGTTTGGCATGGCTGTCGATGTCGTCCGGCGAGAACGGCTCTTCGATGAAGTAGGGATCGTATTGTTCGATGCGGTTCACATGCTGCAAGGCCTGGGTGACATCCGACCAGCCGTTGTTGATGTCCAGCATCAACTCGATGTCCGGGCCGATGGCTTCACGCGCGGCGCGCACGCGTGCTTCTTCTTCCTTGGGCGAGAGGCGGCCCGATTTCATCTTGACTGCCTTGAAACCCTTGTCGACATAGCTGGCCATTTCATCGCCCAGCATGTGCGGCGTCTTGCCGTCGAGGTAGTAGCCGCCGCTGGCGTAGGCCGGCACTTCATCCAAGTGCACCGCACCCAGGAACTTGTGCAGCGGCAGCTTGTGGGTGCGCGCATTGAGGTCCCACAACGCGGTGTCGAGGATGCTGAGCGCGCGCATCACGGTGCCGGCGCGACCTTGCAGCAAGGCTTCCTGATACATCGCCTGCCACAGGCCTTCGACGGCGTAGGAATCCTTGCCGATCAGGACCGGCGCCAGCAATTGTTCGACCGCTGCCGTGAGAATCGCACCGCCGGTGCTGCCGACATAGCAAAAGCCGATGCCTTCGACGCCGTCGGTCGAACGCACCTTGACCAGGCCGTAATGGCGCGATGACACGGTGCGCGTGGCGAACGAGGTGACACGGTCGAGCGGCACCTCGGCGAAGCAGACTGAAATGGATTGGATGATGGGCATGATGTTTCCTCCTGATTGAAATGGGCGCGCTGCACTTGTCGTCTGGTGCAGCGTCGAGCACATTCTGATTGACGCCAATCGATGAAAACAGTACGTTCCGATATCTTGAAAAGATAATTATTCTATTGATCGGACTTCAGATCTGACATCACCCCAGGGAGGGACACCATGGATTCACGTTTTTTACAGAGCTTCATCCACGTTGCCGAGCTCGGCTCCATCGCTGAAGCTGCGCGCCGGCTCGACTTGACGCCGGCTGCGGTGGCCCAGCGCGTCAAGATGCTGGAAGAGGAAATGGGCATGAGCCTGATCCGCCGCTCGGGCCGCACGGTGGCACCGACCGAGGCGGGCGCGCGGATCCTCGAACGCGGGCGCAAGGTCTTGCGCGACATCCGCGACTTGCGCGATGACCTCAACGACAGCTCGGACCTGTCCGGCCAACTGCGCCTGGGCGGTGCGCCGACCATGATGCTGGCGGTGCTGCCGGACCTGGTGTCACAGTTCCTGAGCCGGCATCCGCAGGTCGACACCTACCTCGAGCCGGGCACCTCGGCCACGCTGTTCCGCAAGGTGGTCGATGGCGACCTCGACGCGGCGCTGCTAATCCAGCCTTTGTTTGAATTGCCCAAGAGTTGCGGCTGGCACACCATGCGCGAAGAGCCGCTGGTGTTGCTGACGCCGGCCTCGATGGAAGTCGCGGATGTGCACGCCACGCTGGAGCGCGAACCATTCTTGCGTTATGACCGCGGCACCGTCGGCGGCCAGTTTGCCGACGCCTATCTGCGCCAGTATGGCATCCGCACACGTCAGCGCTGCGAGCTCGACGGTCTGGACGCCATCGCCGCGCTGGTCGATCGCGGCATCGGCGTGTCGCTGGTGCCGGCCTGGCTGGCGGCGCGCGGCAACAAGCTGGCGCTCAAGCGCTGGCCCCTGCCGCACCGCTCATCGAAGCGCGTGGTCGGCATGATCTGGACGCGCACCTCGGCGCGCACACGGCTGGTGAGCTCTTTCCTGGCGCTGGTCAAGAACTGGCAGGCGAGCGACTGAGCAGGGGGCGGATTGCCCTGCAGGAAGATAAAAATTCTATTGATTGACGTAAGCAGAGCATCACTATTCTCTTGCCCTGAACGCGCAATACTGGCGGCCATCAGCAATACGCCAGGAGACCATCACATGCCTACTTCACTTACCCCCAAACTGCGCGGCGTCCTGTCGCCGGTGCTGACGCCTTTTGAGGCTGACCGCACACCCTCGGTGCCGCGCTTCATCGAACATTGCCGCACCTTGCTCAACCACGACGTCGGCCTGGCGATCTTCGGCACCAATTCCGAAGCGACCTCGATGAGCGTGAAAGAAAAACGTGCCTTGCTCGACGCCATCCTGGTGGCCGGCATGCCGGCCGCGCGCATGATGCCCGGCGTCGGCGCCTGCAATCTGGACGACACCGTCGAGCTGGCGCGCCACGCGGTGGCGGCAGGTTGCGGCGGCGTGCTGATGTTGCCGCCGTTCTTTTACAAGGGCGTCAGCGAAGAGGGCTTGTTCCGCACGTTTGCCGGCATGATCGACGCCGTCGGCGACGCACGTTTGCGCGTCTACCTCTATCACATCCCGCCGGTGACCCAGATCGGCATCAGCCTGTCGCTGATCGAACGTTTGCTGAAGGCGTTTCCCAACGTCATCGCCGGCGTCAAGGACAGCGCGGGCGACTGGCAAAATACCGCGGCGATGCTCAAGGAATTCGGCAAGGATGGCTTCGATGTCTTTGCCGGCAGCGAGACCGGTCTGGTCGAGACCATGCGCCACGGCGGCGCCGGCGTGATTTCCGCCACCGCCAACATCAACCCGGGCGGCATTGCCGGTTTGTTGCGCGACTGGCAGCACGATGACGCCGATGCCAGGCAGGCGGCGTTGAACCAGGTGCGTGCGACCTTCGGTCAGTTCCCGATGATCGCCGCGATGAAGGCGGCGATGGCGTCCGGCCTCAACGATCCGGTCTGGAACAACGTGCGCGCGCCGCTGGTGGAGCTCGACCGCATCCAGCGCGAAACCCTGCTGCGCCAGCTCGACGCGCTCGGCTTCCAGCTGTATCGCGGTCAAGTGGAGGAAGCGGCCGCAGCACATTGAACATGCAGTCAAACAAGCAGCACCACATTCACCATAACACCAGAGCGTGCCGGCGACTGCGCAATTGAAACGCAGCGCCCAAGTCGCCGATACGATAACCAGGAGACACCATGCAACCCCACACCACGCTGGCTTCGGCTGCGCACGACGACGTGCGCCCGGCTTCCCAGGATGCGGCCAACGCCGTCTTCAAACGCGCCGCCTGGCGCTTCATCCCGCTGCTGTTCGTGAGCTATGTCGTGGCTTACCTCGACCGCGTCAACATCGGTTTCGCCAAGCTGCAGATGCTCAGCGACCTGCAGTTCAGCGACGCCGTCTACGGCCTTGGCGCGGGTTTGTTTTTCCTCGGCTATTTCCTGTTCGAAGTGCCAAGCAATTTGCTGCTGCACAAGCTTGGCGCACGGCGCTGGATTGCTCGCATCATGATCACCTGGGGCGTGCTGTCGGCGGCCACGGCCTGGGTCGATTCACCGACCATGTTTTATGTGATCCGCTTCCTGCTTGGCGTGGCTGAAGCGGGCTTCTTCCCGGGCGTGATCCTGTACCTGACCTATTGGTTTCCCTCGCACCGGCGCGGTCGCATGACGGCCCTGTTCATGGCCGGCAATCCGGTCTCGGGCATCGTCGGCGCGCCGTTGTCGGGCTATATCATGCACGCCTTCGGCGGCACCATGGGCATGTCGGGCTGGCAGTGGCTGTTTATCCTGGAAGCGATACCGGCGGTGATCCTGAGTGTGGTGATTTATTGCTATCTGGACGACCGCGTGGCCGACGTCAAATGGCTCAATGCAGAAGAGAAGAACCTGATCAGAAATGAAATCGAGCAAGATGCCAAGGTGCGCACGCACAGTTCGGTCAGGAGCGTGATGCTGTCGCCGCGCGTGTGGCTGCTGTGCCTGATCCTGTTTGGCGTGATCATGGGGTCGTATGCGATCGGTTTCTGGCTGCCCAGCATCATTCGCAGCGCCGGCATCGCCGATCCTTTCCACATTGGTTTGCTGGCGATGATTCCTTACACTGCGGCGCTGATCTCGATGCTGCTGGCCAGCCGCAGCGCCGATCATTTCCGGGAGCGTCGCTGGCACGTCATTGTGCCGGTGCTGGTCGCCGCGATCGGCTTCTGCATCTGCGCCATGAGCGAGAACCAGATCGCGCCGGCCATCTTCGGCCTGAGCCTGGGTGCGATGGGCGTGGTGACGGCAGTGGCGATGTTCTGGGCCTTGCCGACCGCGTTCCTGGGCGGTGCCGGCGCCGCCGCCGGGATCGCGCTGATCAACTGCACCGGCAACCTGGCGGGTTTCGTCAGTCCGTCGGTGATCGGCTGGCTGAAGACGCAGACGCATTCGGTGTCGTCGGGACTGTTCTTCGTGGCGGCGATGCTGGTCTTGTCGGCGCTGCTGGTGCTGCGCTTCATTCCTGCAAAGATCGTCAATCGCTGACCAGGTATGCAGCAAGGGTTGAGTGCGCTGTTGCTCCGCTCTCGTCAGTTGCGGGGCGGTCCGCGTCTCCCCAGGTAATCGGTTGGACGCGCTTGCGATTGACGGTCAGGTCGAATACGTCAAAGCGGTTGTAGTAGCCGACCACATCGTGGAACTGCTTGGGTTCGATGCATGCCGACAAATCGAAGCTGGCATAGGCGATGCCTTCGTCGGCTTGCAGTGAATCGCCGATCAGCGTGCCGGTCGGCGTGACGAACTGAGTGACGGCTTTCGGCGTGCGTTCCAGCAGGTCCGCCACGGATCTGTCCTCGGCCGTCAGCATGTCGAACGCGCGCTGATCCAGGGTGCTTCCGCACAGGATGCCGTAGGCCTTGGCTTCAAAAGAATGGGCGCTGGCACGGATGCGGTTTGCCGCTACGTTGTCGAAGTTCTCTCCGCTGGCCGGCTTCTTGGTCGGCCAGATCGGCGGCCAGCTGGAGATATGGATCTGTTCACCCTGGGCGATGAGCGAGTAACGTGCCAGCGGATTGGTGTTTTCACCGCAAATGAGGCCGCCGATCTTGCCGATGCGCGTCGCCGCGACTTGCAACCCGGCGCCGTCGCCGGGCGCCCAGACCATCTTTTCATAGAAGGTCGGCACCAGCTTGCGGTGATGATTGAGCAGGCTGCCGTCATCGCCGATCAAGACATTGGAGTTCCAGATGCAGCCCACGCTGACCGGCGTCGCTTCGCTGAATCCCATCGAGACAAACACCTTGTGGCGTGCAGCGGTGGCGCGAAGCTCCGCCATCTCGGGACCGTCAATGAGCAAGCTGTTGGCGACCATCTTCTTGAACCACTCGTGGTTGTAGATGGGCGCCCACAGAGCTGCCCATACCGGAAAGCCGGGAATGAATGATTCGGGAAAGACGATCAGCTCGGCGCCGTTGGCGGCTGCTTCGCCGATCAGGGACAAGGCCTTTTGCAGTGTTGCAGCGCTGTCCATATACACCGGCGCGACGTGCATCGCCGCGACTTTGACGGTAGGGAGGTTCATGACGGGATCCTTTTATTGAGCAAAGAAAAATGATTCAGTGGGCGACGGCCTGTTCCACGCCGATGCCGGTTTCGCGACGCACCGCGAGTTCTTCCCAGCGGGCTATCGCGCGTTTGTCGGCGATCAGCAGCGAGAAAATGAAGACCAGAAAAAATCCGACGGGAATGGAAATGATGCCGGGGTTGCGCAAGGAGATCAGCGGCGCCTTCAATCCCACCAGGCTGGTGGCATCGTCGGCAATGGTTGCCGCCTGCGCGGCAGCGCCGGCCCTGTCCTTGTACAGTTTGTCGCGTGCTTCCGCCGTCACGCCTGAAGAATTTTTCTCGGCATCGACAATGCGCACGTCCAATGCGATGACGGTGGCGAGGGCGGCCGCTTTTTGTTGCAGCGGATAAGTCATGTTGGGCGATACCAGCACCAGCACAATGGCCAGCGCGGTGCCGCCGATCACGCCTGCCAGCACGCCGGCGGTGCTGCAGCGTTTCCAGTACAGGGTCATCAGGAGCGCCGGCAAATTGGCGGACGCCGCCACCGCGTACCCCAGTCCGACAAGGTGGGCGACGTTCTGTCCCTTGGCGAGTATTCCGCAGACGACGCAAATCACCGCCATCATCAGCGTCGCCACACGGGCGGCACGCACCTGTTCCTGCTCGGTTGCGCGGCCGTTGCGAATGGCGCCGACGTAGACGTCATGCGCCAAGGCAGATGCCGCCGCCAGCGTCAGTCCCGCCACCACGGCCACGATGGTGGCAAAGGCCACGGCGGCCACGAACGCCAGCATGAAATTACCCGCCAGGCTGTCGGCGCCACCACCCAGGAACTGCGCCAGCATCGGCGCGGCAAGGTTGCCGCCTTTGTCGAGCACGACGATGGCCTTGGCTCCGACATAGTGGGCTGCGGCAAAACCGATGAACACGATCAGCAGATGACATACGCCGATGGCCAGCATCGCCCACAGCACCGAACTGCGCGCCGTCTTGGCGTCAGGGACGGTGAAAAAGCGCATCAGGATATGCGGCATGGCTGCAGTGCCGAGCACCAGCGCCAGCCCCAGCGAGAGTTGTTCCAGCGGGTTCTTCAGATACAGTCCCGACTCCAGGAAGCGTTGTCCGGCTTCCTGCATGCCCAGCGCCTGTGAGCCCTTGAGCAAGGTCTCGCTGACATATGATTGCAGCAACTGATTGCGGGTCAGGGACACAAAGAATTCGGACACGTTGAATCCGAAGGGAGCCCACGACAGGATCACCAGCACGAAGCATGAGGAGATCAGCAGGATTGCCTTGATGACTTGTACCGAGGTGGTTGCGCGCATGCCGCCGAACACGACATAGGTCAGCATCAGGATGCCGACCGCCAGCACCGAAATTTCGTAGGGAATGCCGATCAGGGCGCGCAGGATGACGGCGCCGCCGACGATCTGCGGCACCATGTAGAACACTGCAACGATGATGCTGGACACCGCGGCCGCTACCTTGGTGCTGCGAAAGCTGTTGCGGTAGGCCAGCACATCTCCGAGCGTATAGCGGCCGAGATTGCGACAGGGCTCCGCCACCAGCAGGAGCACCGGGATGAACGCCACGAAGAAGCCGATCAGGTAAGCAATGCCATCGTAGCCATACAGCGCGATCAGTCCCGAAACGCCCAGGAAGGCGGCGGCGGACAGATAATCGCCGGCAATCGCGAGACCGTTGCGGATGGGGCCGATGCCGCCGCCGGCCGTGTAGTAATCGGTCGCGGTGCGATTGCGTTTGGCGGCAAGGTAAGTAATGAACAGGGTTGCGCCGAAGAAGATCGTGAAGATTGCCATGGTCATTCCCTGGAAATCGTCGCCGACCAGGACCTTGGTCTGGGCGCTCGCGCCGCCAGCAATCAGAATGAGCGCCAGGGCCAGCACCAAGGCTGGCAAACGTTTGGTGTTCAGCAATGGAGTCATGCCAATTCCTTTTGGGGTTGAGGTAAGGCTCCCATCCGGGCCACTTCCAGGTCCAGCTTGCGCATGTTGATGGCGTAGATATAGGCGATCAGGCCGCCGATGGGATATTGCAGCAGGCCATAAGCCAGGCCGATGTTGACCACGCCGAACAGCCGGGCGTGGAAGATCGACGGATAAAAGGTCGTGACGGCGGGAATGGAAAAATAGAACAGCGTGCCGACGATGAAGAGCGTCAGGACCACTCTTCTGCGTTGGCGGGCGACTGCATGAAATTGCGGATTGCGATACATGGTTGTCCATGTGTCGGACAGATTGTCGTTCTGCATGTAGCCCCCTGAAAGGTTGCACAAATGAAAAAAACCAAACCGGCGTGTACCCGCACGTCGTCGGGCTGTTGCGGCGACACCGGGGACTCACTTGGCGAACGAAGGTTAGCAGTCCGTTTTGGGGAAGAAAACTGGCGATTGCGCAATCACCATTGCAATTTTGCAATTGGCATTTCTTACTATTTCGGTGCGTAAATTGCTGCGAATGCACATTTATCGTGCTCGATATAGAAGATTTTTGCTGCGATATACTGATTATTCGGCGTGTTGCCGGATAACCCATTGCGAAAATGCAGATGAGCACAAAAACCCCCAATTGGAATGACTTGCGTATCTTTCTGGAGGTAGCACGCGCCGGGACGCTGTCCGGCGCCGCCGCCAAACTGCGTGTGGATCATTCCACCATCAGCCGGCGTATCGCCCAGCTGGAGGCGATTCTCAATGCGCCGGTATTCGAACGCGACCATCAGGGCTTTCACATCACGGTGAAAGGACGCGAGTTGCTGGAACATGTAGAAGCCATGGAGTCGGGCGCACTGGCGATCGGTGAATCCTTGTCCGGCACCTCGCGCATTCCGTCCGGGCCGGTGCGCATCGCCACCATGGAAGGCATCGCCTCACTGTATCTGTCGCGGCAATTCGTGAGTTTCAAGGAGCGCTATCCGCTGATCCAGATTGAACTCGTCACCTCCACTCAGCTGGTCCATGTGAGCCAGCGTGAAGCGGACGTTTTTTTGAGCTTCTTTCCGTCCGAAGGCAAGGGGCTGGAGGTGGAGCCGGTGGGGGCGTTTCCGCTCCATCTCTATGCCTCCGAAAGCTATCTCGCCCGCCACGGCGTGCCGGGCTCGGTCGGCGAGCTCAGGGATCATCAGTTCGTCTCGTATGTTGACGACCTGATTCAACTCAATACGGTGCGCTGGCTGGAGGAGGCCATCAAGAATCCGCCGGTGGTGTTTCATTCATCGAGCATGATTGCCCAATTGTTTGCCGCCGCCGAGGGTGGAGGCATCGTTATGCTGCCGGCGTTTTCCAACGCGGAGCGATTCGGTTTGCGCGCGCTGCTGGTGGACCAGATCGACGTGAAACGCACCATCTGGATGACGGTGCATCGCGAACGCTGTTTCATGCCGCGTATCAAGGCGGTTCAGCAATTCATCAAAGACATCCTGGCGCGCGACTTTCCTTTGCCGCCGGGGATCAGGAACAACTGAACGCGCAAAAAAAAAGCGCCCCTCACAGGGAGGGGCGCCTGGCTGCATCACCAATCCTTGCGGATTAACGTTTGAGCGCCGGCGCTTGTGCGCCGCCCTTGCCAAACACCAGCTGCACCACGACGGCCACCACGATATTGAGCGCCAGCGCGATCAGACCGGTGTACAGCGTGTACGAATCGGCGCCGATGTGGAAGGTATGCACCGGCTTGATGCCGTCTGCAT
>Ga0209913_1000197_pt1 | contig 61615 bp, 42 predicted proteins | sample PersoiDNA2013203_FD_185805 | JGI IMG/M metagenome (GOLD analysis project Ga0209913, IMG submission 185805) | Permafrost soil microbial communities from the Arctic, to analyse light accelerated degradation of dissolved organic matter (DOM) -... | ecosystem: Environmental > Terrestrial > Soil >...
CGATAACGTGTCGATCACCGTCAAGCTGATCAACCCGATCGCCATGGAAGAAGGCCTGCGCTTCGCAATCCGCGAAGGCGGCCGTACCGTCGGCGCCGGCGTTGTTGCCAAGATCCTGGGCTAAGTTCCACTCGCTGCGGGTCCGGCCAAAAGTAGTGCTGGCACTCAACCCCGGTTGGGTGCTAGAATAGCGGACTCGCTGTAAAGTTTTACGTAGGGGCGTAGCTCAATTGGCAGAGCGTCGGTCTCCAAAACCGAAGGTTGGGGGTTCGAGGCCCTCCGCCCCTGCCACCGAATTCTGGTGCAGGGCACCGAAAGTAAAAACAGAATGTCTAATCAATCCGTGCAAACCGTTAGCACGTCCGGCGATAAGCTCAAGGTCGTGTTGGCGGTGGTTGCAGCGATTGCAGGCGTAGCCGGATTCTTTGTTCTGGCAGGTCAACCAACCCTGGTGCGGGCAGCTGCGCTTGTGGTTGGTTTGCTTATTTCCGTCGGCATTGCTTACACCTCCGCCTCTGGTCGCGACTTCATCAATTTTGCGAAGGAAGCCGTTCGCGAAACGAAGAAGGTTGTCTGGCCAACGCGCAAAGAAGCCACGCAGATCACGATGCTCGTGTTCGGCTTTGTGCTGGTGATGGCAGTGTTCCTGTGGGGAACAGATAAGTTACTGGAATTCCTGTTGTACGACGTAATCCTGGGTTGGAAAAAATAATGAGCGATAACGTGCAAGACGATACCACGGGTGAGCAGCCGGTCGAACCGACGGCTGAATCCGTGGCAACGCCAGCCCCAGAGGCTGGTGCACCGCTCAGCGTCCCGGTCAGCAGCAAGCGCTGGTACGTTGTGCATGCCTATTCGGGCATGGAAAAGAGCGTGCAGCGCAAGCTGACGGAAAATATCGAGCGCGCCGGCATGCAGGACAAGTTCGGCCAGATCCTCGTGCCGACCGAAGAAGTTGTCGAAGTCAAGAACGGCCAGAAGTCCGTCACCGAGCGTCGTTTCTATCCCGGCTATGTGCTGGTTGAAATGGAAATGACGGACGAGACCTGGCACCTGGTCAAGAATACGTCGAAAGTCACCGGCTTCATCGGTGGCAAGTCGAACAAGCCGACGCCGATCCCGACCCGCGAAGTCGAGCAGATCATGCTCCAGATGCAGGAAGGTGTCGAGAAGCCACGGCCGAAAGTGCTGTACGAAGTGGGCGAGCAGGTCCGCATCAAGGATGGCCCGTTCACCGATTTCAACGGCAACGTTGAAGACGTCAACTACGAAAAGTCCAAAGTCAGCGTGTCGGTCACCATCTTCGGCCGCGCGACCCCCGTCGAACTCGAGTTCGGTCAAGTCGAAAAAGTTTAAGCGCCCTACGGAGCGTTCCGGGTATCCGGAGAATCCACCCGAGGAGCCCTGCCACGTTGTACCGGCGGGGCGCTACCACTCAAGACCAACGATAGGAAAGCCATCATGGCAAAGAAAATCATTGGCTTTATCAAGCTGCAAGTTCCAGCTGGTAAGGCAAACCCATCCCCACCGATCGGCCCAGCACTGGGTCAGCGCGGCCTGAACATCATGGAATTCTGCAAGGCGTTCAACGCCCAGACCCAAGGCCTCGAGCCAGGCATGCCGATCCCTGTCGTGATCACCGCTTTCGCCGACAAGTCCTTCACCTTCGTGATGAAGACGCCGCCGGCCACGTTCCTGATCAAGAAGCATTCGGGCGTGCAAAAAGGTTCGCCGAAGCCACATACCGACAAGGTTGGCACGCTGACCCGCGCTCAAGCGGAAGAAATTGCAAAACTGAAGACCCCTGACCTGACCGCCGCCGATCTGGAAGCCGCTGTGCGCACCATCGCCGGTTCGGCTCGTTCGATGGGCATCACCGTTGAGGGTATCTGATCATGGCAAAACTGTCCAAGCGCGCACAAGCCATCAAGGCTAAAGTAGACCGTACCAAAGTGTACCCGTTCGACAACGCCGTCGCCCTGATCAAGGAACTGGCCACCGCCAAGTTCAATGAATCGATCGACGTGTCCGTCCAGCTGGGCGTGGATCCGAAGAAATCGGACCAGGTCGTTCGTGGTTCCGTCGTGCTGCCAGCCGGCACCGGCAAGACCGTTCGCGTCGCCGTTTTCGCTTCCGGCGAAAAGGCCGAAGCTGCCAAGGCAGCTGGTGCTGACGTGGTCGGCATGGAAGACCTGGCAGAACGCGTGAAGGCCGGCGACATGCCGTTCGACATCGTGATCGCCTCGCCTGACACCATGCGTATCGTCGGTACCCTGGGCCAGATCCTGGGCCCACGTGGCCTGATGCCAAACCCGAAGGTCGGCACTGTTACCCCTGACGTCGCTACCGCCGTGAAAAACGCGAAAGCCGGCCAGGTTCAGTACCGTACCGACAAGGCCGGTATCATCCACGCGACCATCGGCCGCAAGTCGTTCAGCGACGCAGAACTGAAGAGCAACCTGGTTGCCCTGATCGAAGCCCTGAACAAGGCCAAGCCAGCCTCGTCGAAAGGCGTGTACCTGCGCAAGGTCTCGCTGTCCTCGACGATGGGCGCTGGCCTGCGCGTCGACCACGGCACGCTGGCTGCTTAAAGTTGCTCGAAAAATGGGGACAGACCCCATTTTTCAGGAAACAAAAGAATCAAGTCCCGGCGGAATATCAGCCGGGCGCATCTTTGGGCTGGCAGGTGCGCAAGTGCCTGCCAGGCAATCAAAGACCGTTGGGCGGGAAGCAGCAGGCAGGCTTTCCGTTAATTGCAGGTGCAAGCCCGCGCCCAACGCAGATGGTGTACCCGAACAAGTTTTGCAGTCCATTGGACTCCTAACCTCGGACGCCGTTGTTCGAAACCGATACAGGAATCATCCTGTGTCCTTAAAGGAGATTGACCGTGGGTCTTAATCTGAATGACAAAAAGGCCGTCGTCGAAGAGGTTTCCGCAAAAGTAGCAACTGCGCAAACGATCGTCGTGGCTGAGTACCGTGGCATCCAGGTTGCTCACTTGACGAAACTCCGTGCAACCGCACGTGCCCAGGGCGTGTACCTGCGTGTTCTGAAGAACACGCTGGCTCGTCGCTCCGTGGAAGGCACGCAGTTCGCCAACCTGGCCGATGCAATGACCGGTCCGCTGATCTACTCGATCTCGGATGATGCCGTGGCAGCAGCGAAAGTCATCAACGACTTCGCCAAAACCAACGACAAGCTGGTTGTTAAGGCAGGTAACTTTGCAGGCAAGCAGCTCGACGTAGCTGGCGTGACTGCACTGGCGAGCATTCCAAGCCGTGAAGTCCTCATCTCGCAGCTGTTGGGCGTTATGCTGGCACCGGTATCGGGCTTTGCACGTGGTCTGGCTGCTCTGGCAGCGAAGAAGAGCGAAGGTACGGAAGCTGCTCCTGCAGCCGAAGAAACCGCTGCTGCCGAAGCTTAATTGCTTTCGCCGCACGTTCTCGTCAAGTAATCAATTCTGTAGCATACAAATCAATTAGGAGTTTCAAATGGCAATTAGCAAAGACGATATCCTGAACGCAGTGTCCGAAATGTCCGTGATGGACCTGAACGAACTGGTCAAGGCCTTCGAAGAGAAGTTCGGCGTGTCGGCAGCTGCAATGGCCGCTCCAGCCGCTGGTGGCGCAACCGCCGCTGCTGTTGAAGAGCAGACCGAGTTCAACCTGGTGCTGACCGAAGTCGGCGCGAACAAAGTCGGCGTCATCAAGGCTGTTCGTGAAATCACCGGTCTGGGCCTGAAAGAAGCCAAAGACGTCGTCGACGGCGCACCGAAGACCGTCAAGGAAGCCCTGTCGAAAGCTGACGCTGAAGCCGGCAAGAAGAAGCTGGAAGATGCAGGCGCCAAGGCTGACCTGAAGTAATCGTATTACCGGCGCCGGTAACCTTTAGCGCCTGAGCCAAAGCTGCGGATTTCCTCTCGGAAGGGAGGAGGTCCGGCTTTGGCTCCTTTGTCGTCTCTGTCGTATTTGTTGTTTTGTAACCCTGCAGTATCCGTTTCGTTCCCGTTTTTTGTCGTCCTGGCTTGAAAAGATAGTGCCTTGAGGTTTCGCCTGTGTGACCACAAGCATACAAGCTGAAACCTGAATTTTCTATCCTTTCCTGTCACTCACGGAGTGTCCATGCACTACTCATTTACTGAGAAGAAACGCATTCGCAAGTCATTCGCGAAACGCGCCAACGTCCACAACGTTCCGTTCCTGCTGGCAACCCAGCTCGAGTCTTACGAAAACTTCCTGCAAGAACACACATCCGTGTCGACTCGCAAGAATGAGGGCCTGCAGTCTGCCTTCACTTCCATCTTCCCCATCGTTTCGCACAATGGTTTCGCACGCCTGGAATTCCTGTCCTACGTGCTGGGCGATCCTGCGTTTGACGTGAAAGAGTGCCAACTCCGTGGCCTGACCTTCGCATCCCCGCTGCGCGCGAAAGTGCGCCTGGTGATCCTGGACAAGGAATCCCCGACCAAGCCGGTCGTCAAGGAAATGAAGGAGCAGGAAGTCTATATGGGCGAACTGCCCCTGATGACGACCACCGGTTCCTTCGTGATCAACGGTACCGAACGGGTTATCGTATCGCAGCTGCACCGTTCCCCGGGCGTGTTCTTCGAGCACGACCGCGGCAAGACGCACTCGTCCGGCAAACTGCTGTTCTCGGCCCGTATCATTCCTTACCGCGGCTCGTGGCTGGACTTCGAGTTCGATCCGAAGGACATCCTGTACTTCCGCGTCGACCGTCGCCGCAAGATGCCCGTGTCGATCCTGCTGAAGGCCATCGGCATGACGCCGGAACAGATCCTGGCGAACTTCTTCGTGTTCGACAACTTCAACCTGCGCTCCGAAGGCGGCGAGATGGAGTTCGTCTCCGAACGCCTGCGTGGCGAAGTCGCGCGTTTCGATATCGTCAACCCGAAGGACGGCAAGACCATCGTCACGAAGGACAAGCGTATCAACGCCAAGCACGTGCGTGAAATCGAAGCCGCCGGCATCGCCCACATCTCCGTGCCGGAAGACTACCTGCTGGGTCGCGTGCTGGCCAAGAACATCGTCGACCCGGACACGGGCGAAGTGGTGGCCTCGGCCAACGACGAGCTGACCGAAGAAGTGCTGAACCGCCTGCGCGATTCCAGCATCTCGTCGATCCAGACGCTGTACACGAACGACCTGGACCAGGGCGCCTACATCTCGCAGACCCTGCGCATCGACGACACGGCCGACCAGACCGCCGCCCGTATCGCGATCTACCGCATGATGCGTCCAGGCGAACCGCCAACGGAAGAATCCGTCGAAGCGCTGTTCAACGGCCTGTTCTACAGCGCCGACCGCTACGACCTGTCCGCCGTCGGCCGCATGAAGTTCAACCGCCGTATCGGCCGTGACGAACTGACCGGCGCGATGACGCTGTCGAACGAAGACGTGCTGGCCGTGATCAAGATCCTCGTCGAGCTGCGCAATGGCCGCGGCGAAGTCGACGATATCGATCACCTGGGTAACCGTCGCGTGCGCTGCGTGGGCGAACTGGCCGAGAACCAGTTCCGTGCCGGCCTGGTGCGCGTCGAGCGTGCCGTCAAGGAACGCCTCGGCCAGGCCGAAGCGGACAACCTGATGCCGCATGACCTGATCAACAGCAAGCCGATTTCGGCCGCGATCCGTGAGTTCTTCGGTTCGTCGCAGCTGTCCCAGTTCATGGACCAGACCAACCCGCTGTCCGAGATCACCCACAAGCGCCGTGTTTCCGCACTGGGCCCGGGCGGCCTGACGCGCGAACGCGCGGGCTTCGAGGTGCGCGACGTGCACCCGACCCACTACGGCCGCGTCTGCCCGATCGAAACGCCGGAAGGCCCGAACATCGGCCTGATCAACTCGCTGGCATTGTATGCCCGCCTGAACGAATACGGCTTCCTGGAAACCCCGTACCGCAAGGTCGAAGGTTCGAAGGTGACCGACAAGATCGACTACCTGTCCGCGATCGAAGAGGGCCGCTACATCATCGCCCAGGCCAACGCCGCGATCAACGAAGAAGGCCAGCTGGTCGACGAGCTGGTGTCGGCCCGTGAAGCCGGCGAAACCATCCTCGTCTCGCCGGAACGCATCCAGTACATGGACGTGGCACCAGGCCAGATCGTGTCCGTCGCCGCGTCGCTGATTCCGTTCCTGGAACACGATGATGCGAACCGTGCACTGATGGGCGCCAACATGCAGCGCCAGGCCGTGCCTTGCCTGCGTCCTGAAAAGGCGCTGGTCGGTACCGGTATCGAACGCACCGTGGCAGTCGACTCCGGCACGACCGTGCAGGCGCTGCGTGGCGGCGTGGTCGATTACATCGATGCCGGCCGTGTGGTGATTCGCGTCAACGACGAAGAGGCGCAAGCCGGCGAAGTCGGTGTCGACATCTACAACCTGATCAAGTACACCCGTTCGAACCAGAACACCAACATCAACCAGCGTCCGATCGTCAAGGTGGGCGACCGCGTGGCCAAGGGCGACGTCATCGCCGACGGCGCATCGACCGACCTGGGCGAGCTGGCACTGGGCCAGAACATGACCGTGGCCTTCATGCCATGGAATGGTCTGAACTTCGAGGATTCGATCCTGATCTCGGAAAACGTCGTCAAGGACGACCGTTACACGTCGATCCACATCGAAGAACTGTCCGTGGTCGCGCGCGACACGAAACTGGGCGCGGAAGAAATCACCCGCGACATCTCGAACCTGGCGGAAAACCAGCTGGCTCGTCTGGATGAGTCCGGTATCGTCTACATCGGCGCCGAAGTCACCGCCGGCGATACGCTGGTCGGTAAAGTGACGCCGAAGGGCGAAACCCAGCTGACGCCGGAAGAGAAGCTGCTGCGCGCCATCTTCGGCGAAAAAGCCTCCGACGTGAAAGACACGTCGCTGCGCGTGCCTTCGGGCATGGTCGGTACCGTCATCGACGTGCAGGTGTTCACCCGCGAAGGCATCCCACGCGACAAGCGCGCCCAGCAGATCATCGACGACGAGCTGAAGCGCTACCGCCTGGACCTGAACGACCAGATGCGTATTGTGGAAGGCGATGCCTTCCAGCGTCTGGAAAAAATGCTGATTGGCAAAATCGTCAATGGTGGTCCGAAGAAGCTGGCCAAGGGCGCGGCGATCACGAAGGACTACCTGGCCGACCTGGACAAGTACCACTGGTTCGACATCCGCCCGGCGGACGACGACGCGGCGACGGCACTGGAAGCGATCAAGGAATCGATCGCCGAGAAGCGCCACCAGTTCGACCTGGCCTTCGAAGAGAAGCGCAAGAAGCTGACGCAGGGCGATGAGCTGCAGCCTGGCGTGCAGAAGATGGTCAAGGTCTACCTGGCCGTCAAACGCCGCCTGCAGTCGGGCGACAAGATGGCAGGCCGCCACGGTAACAAGGGTGTGGTTTCCCGTATCGTGCCGGTGGAAGACATGCCGTACATGGCCGACGGTACGCCGGCAGACGTCGTGCTGAACCCGCTGGGTGTTCCGTCCCGGATGAACGTGGGTCAGATTCTCGAGACCCACCTGGGTTGGGCAGCCAAGGGCCTGGGCATCCGCATCGGCGAAATGCTGGCGCAGCAGATCAAGGTCGAAGAGATGCGCAAGTATCTGACCACGGTCTACAACGAATCGGGCGCGAAGGAAGATATCGCCTCGTTCAGCGACGAAGAAATCATGGGCCTGGCGCACAACCTGAAGAAGGGTGTGCCGTTCGCAACGCCGGTGTTCGACGGCGCGCACGAATCGGAAATCCGCCGCATGCTGGACCTGGCGTATCCTGACGATATCGCGAGCAAGCTGGGCATGACGCCTTCGAAGAACCAGGTCACGATGTACGACGGCCGCACCGGCGAAGCGTTCGAGCGCAAGGTCACCGTCGGCGTCATGCACATGCTGAAACTGCATCACCTGGTCGACGACAAGATGCACGCCCGTTCCACCGGTCCTTACTCGCTGGTGACGCAGCAGCCACTGGGCGGTAAAGCCCAGTTCGGCGGCCAGCGCTTCGGTGAGATGGAGGTGTGGGCACTGGAAGCATACGGCGCATCGTATGTGCTGCAAGAAATGTTGACCGTGAAGTCCGATGACGTGAATGGCCGTACCAAAGTGTACGAAAACCTCGTCAAGGGCGATCACGTGATCGAAGCCGGCATGCCGGAATCGTTCAACGTGCTGGTGAAAGAGATCCGTTCCCTGGGTATCGATATCGACCTGGAACGCACCTAAGACAGCCGGAAGCGGGGCAACCCGCTTCCCCCTGGCACCTAGCACGGCCCGGTTCGGACGAACCTGGCAAGAAAATGAAGAAATTCATCACTACCTGGAGTGATACATGAAAGCCCTGCTCGATCTATTCAAGCAAGTACAGACGAACGAGACCTTTGACGCGATCAAGATCGGTCTCGCCTCGCCTGAAAAAATCCGTTCGTGGTCCTACGGCGAAGTCAAGAAGCCGGAAACCATCAACTACCGTACCTTCAAGCCTGAGCGCGATGGCTTGTTCTGCGCCAAGATCTTTGGCCCGATCAAGGACTACGAATGCCTGTGCGGCAAGTACAAGCGCCTGAAGCACCGCGGTGTCATCTGCGAGAAGTGCGGCGTTGAAGTCACGCTGGCGAAAGTCCGCCGCGAACGCATGGGTCACATCGAGCTGGCGTCGCCGACCGCGCACATCTGGTTCCTGAAGTCGCTGCCGTCGCGCCTGGGCATGGTCCTGGACATGACGCTGCGGGACATCGAACGCGTTTTGTACTTCGAAGCATACGTCGTGACCGATCCCGGCATGACCCCGCTGAAGAAGTGCCAGATCATGTCGGAAGACGACTACGCCGCCAAGTACGAAGAGTACGGGGACGACTTCACCGCATTCATGGGCGCCGAAGGCATCCGTGAACTGCTGCGTTCGATCGACATCCACCGCGATGCCGAGACCTTGCGCGTGGAACTGAAGGAATCGAAGTCCGAAGCGAAGATCAAGAAATACGCCAAGCGCCTGAAAGTGCTGGAAGCGTTCCAGCGTTCGGGCATCAAGCCCGAGTGGATGATCATGGAAGTGCTGCCGGTGCTGCCGCCGGAACTGCGTCCGCTGGTCCCGCTGGACGGCGGCCGTTTCGCCACGTCCGACCTGAACGACCTGTATCGCCGCGTCATCAACCGTAACAACCGTCTGAAGCGCCTGATGGAGCTGCGTGCTCCAGAGATCATCACGCGTAACGAAAAGCGCATGCTGCAGGAAGCGGTCGACTCGCTGCTGGACAACGGCCGTCGCGGCAAGGCGATGACCGGCGCCAACAAGCGTCCGCTGAAGTCGCTGGCCGAGATGATCAAGGGTAAGGGCGGTCGTTTCCGTCAGAACTTGCTGGGTAAGCGCGTCGACTACTCGGGTCGTTCCGTCATCGTCGTGGGTCCGCAGCTGAAACTGCACCAGTGCGGCCTGCCGAAGCTGATGGCCCTGGAACTGTTCAAGCCGTTCATCTTCAACAAGCTCGAATTGATGGGCCTGGCGACGACGATCAAGGCCGCCAAGAAACTGGTCGAGATCCAGGAACCGGTGGTCTGGGACATCCTGGAAGACGTCATCCGCGAACACCCGATCATGCTGAACCGTGCGCCAACGCTGCACCGCCTGGGTATCCAGGCGTTCGAGCCGGTGCTGATCGAAGGCAAGGCCATCCAGCTGCACCCGCTGGTCTGCGCGGCGTTCAACGCCGACTTCGACGGTGACCAGATGGCCGTTCACGTGCCGCTGTCGATCGAAGCGCAGATGGAAGCGCGTACCCTGATGCTGGCGTCGAACAACATCCTGTTCCCGTCGAACGGCGAGCCGTCGATCGTGCCGTCCCAGGATATCGTGCTGGGTCTGTACTACGCGACCCGCGAGGCGATCAACGCCAAGGGCGAGGGCATGATGTTCCCGGACGTGTCGGAAGTCATCCGTGCCTACGACAACAAGGAAGTGGAACTGGCCACGCGCATCACCGTGCGTATCGTCGAGAATCCGAAGGATCCGGCGACGGGCGAGTTCGTCCGTACCGTGACCCGTTACGAAACGACGGTCGGCCGTGCCATCCTGTCCGAGATCCTGCCGAAAGGCCTGCCGTTCAGCGTGCTGAACCGCTCCCTGAAGAAGAAAGAGATCTCGAAGCTGATCAACACGTCGTTCCGCAAGTGCGGCCTGCGTGCCACCGTCGTGTTCGCCGACCAGCTGATGCAGTCGGGCTTCCGCCTGGCAACCCGCGCCGGTATCTCGATCTGCGTGGACGACATGCTGGTGCCGCTGGTCAAGAAGACCCTGATCTCGACGGCCGAATCCGAAGTCAAGCAGATCGAGCAGCAGTACGCGTCCGGTCTGGTGACGGCGGGCGAGCGTTACAACAAGGTCGTCGACATCTGGGGCAAGACCTCGGACGAAGTCGGCAAGGCCATGATGGACCAGCTGAAAGTGGAAGACGTCGTCAAGCGCGACGGCACCACGACGACGCAGGAATCGTTCAACGCCATTTACATGATGGCCGACTCGGGCGCCCGTGGTTCGGCAGCGCAGATTCGCCAGCTGGCCGGTATGCGTGGTCTGATGGCAAAACCTGACGGCTCGATCATTGAAACGCCGATTACGGCGAACTTCCGTGAAGGCCTGAACGTTCTGCAGTACTTCATCTCGACCCACGGCGCTCGTAAAGGTCTGGCCGATACGGCACTGAAGACGGCAAACTCGGGTTACCTGACCCGTCGTCTGGTCGACGTGACGCAGGATCTGGTCGTGATCGAGGACGATTGCGGCACGAACAACGGCACGCAGATGAAGGCAATGGTCGAGGGCGGTGAAGTCATCGAAGCCCTGCGCGACCGTATCCTGGGCCGCGTGGCGGGTACCGACATCGTCAATCCTGAAACCCAGGAAACCGTGTACGAAGCCGGCACCTTGCTGGACGAAGACATGGTCGAAGACATCGAACGCATGGGCATCGACGAAGTCAAGGTCCGCACGCCGCTGACCTGCGACACGCGTTACGGCCTGTGCGCCAAGTGCTACGGCCGCGACCTGGGCCGCGGCATGCTGGTCAACTCCGGTGAAGCCGTCGGTGTCGTTGCAGCACAGTCGATCGGTGAGCCGGGTACCCAGCTGACCATGCGTACCTTCCACATCGGTGGTGCGGCATCGCGTGCGGCAGTGGCCTCGTCGGTCGAAGCCAAGTCGAACGGTATCGTGCGCTTCACGGCAACGATGCGTTACGTCACGAACGGCAAGGGCGCGCAGATCGTCATTTCCCGTTCCGGCGAAGTGCTGATCACGGACGATCACGGCCGTGAACGCGAGCGTCACAAGGTGCCTTACGGTGCGACCCTGATCGTCAAGGATGGCCTGACGATCAAGGCCGGCACGCCGCTGGCAACGTGGGACCCGCTGACCCGTCCGATCATCACGGAATACGCCGGTACGGTGCGTTTCGAGAACGTCGAAGAAGGCGTCACCGTTGCCCGTCAGGTCGATGAAGTGACCGGCCTGGCAACCCTGGTCGTCATCGACGCGAAGCGTCGCGGTTCGCTGACGAAGACCATGCGTCCGCAGGTGAAACTGCTGAACGAAGACGGCCACGAAGTGAAGATTGCCGGCACCGAACACGCCGTGGCAATCGGCTTCCAGGTCGGCGCGCTGATCATGGTGAAGGACGGCCAGCAGGTATCGGTCGGTGAGGTTCTGGCGCGTATCCCGACGGAATCGCAGAAGACCCGCGACATTACCGGCGGTCTGCCGCGCGTTGCCGAGCTGTTCGAAGCACGTTCGCCGAAGGACGCGGGCATGCTGGCCGAAGTCACCGGTACGGTGGCCTTCGGTAAGGAAACGAAGGGCAAGCAGCGTCTGGAAATCACGGACATGGACGGTAACAAGCACGAGTTCCTGATCACCAAGGACAAGCAGGTCCTGGTCCACGACGGTCAAGTCGTGAACAAGGGCGAGATGATCGTGGACGGCCCGGCCGATCCGCAAGACATCCTGCGCCTCTTGGGTATCGAAGCGCTGGCACGTTACATCGTCGACGAAGTGCAGGACGTCTACCGTCTGCAGGGCGTGAAGATCAACGACAAGCACATCGAAGTGATCGTGCGCCAGATGCTGCGCCGCGTGCAGATCACCAACGCCGGCGACACCGACTACATCGTCGGCGAGCAGGTGGAGCGTTCGGAACTGCTGGAGCAGAACGACAAGATGGCCGCGGCGGACAAGCTGCCTGCGACCTACGAAAACGTGCTGCTGGGTATTACCAAGGCATCGCTGTCGACCGATTCGTTCATCTCGGCCGCATCGTTCCAGGAAACCACCCGCGTGCTGACCGAAGCGGCGATCATGGGCAAGCGCGACGGTCTGCGCGGCCTGAAGGAAAACGTCATCGTCGGCCGCCTGATCCCAGGCGGCACGGGCCTGGCCTTCCACCGCGCCCGTCGCGAGAAGGAAGTCTGGGAAGCCGAAGAACGCACCGCCCTGCTGCAAGCCGAGCGCGCAGCCATGAGCGGTTCGGACACGGAAGCCGTCGAAACGACGACGACCCACGACGAGGGCGGCGAGGCGTAAGCTTCTCCCTCCGCAGTCTCAAGAACGGCACCTTCGGGTGCCGTTTTTTTTGGCGCTGCCCTTGAGTGTTTCCCGAAAACCGACCGGTTTCTGAGCAAAAACCGGTGTCAGACACCGGTTTTTTAGCAATACCAGTTTCCGGATAACCGGTCGGTCCGCCGTAGCGGTCAGATACCGGTTGTGCAACGACGGCGGCGAGGCGTAAGCTTCTCCCTCTGCAGTCCCAAGAACGGCACCTTCGGGTGCTTTTTTTTTGCACTGCGCGACGGATGTTTCCTGAAAACCGGTCGGTCCGCCGCAGCGGTCAGACACCGGTTTTTTAGCAATACCAGTTTCCGGATAACCGGTCGGTCCGCCGTAGCGGTCAGATACCGGTTGTGCAACGACGGCGGCGAGGCGTAAGCTTCTTCCCCTGCAGTCACAAGAACGGCACCTTCGGGTGCCGTTTTTTTATGTGCGCGGCCGCAGCTCGTTCGTCCGCTTGAAGTCGCAAATAGCGGTGGAGCCATAGGGGACCGTCCCCGGTTTTTTGCTCACGCTGCGGGCGTTACCTTAAAGTCTTAGCTGGCTGGAATGTTGTTACATGACACCGACTACAGCGTCGGTGTTGTACTTCTACTTTACAAGCGGTGACTTGTAATCTACTCTCACAATTCCAACGGTCATTGCAAGGCGCAGCAATGGATTACCTCATCAGTACCCTGGACCAGGTGCGGCCCCTCCTGGTCGGTTTCCGCAAGAAGGCCGGGCTCAGCCAGGCTGCCGTGGCGGCGCGGCTGGGCATCTCGCAGCAGGCCTACGCCCGCATGGAAGCGCATCCGACCGATGCGAGCGTGACGCGCCTGTTCACCGTGTTGCAGCTGCTGGGCGCCACCGTGGCTTTCGGTCACGCCGCGCCTGCCGCGACGGGGCGCATCAGGGAGGTGCCCACGCACGCCTTGCCGGCAGGACGCAGGGCAACCGTAACGGAGACCCCGTCTACAAGTGACTGATGATGTCCGGCTGATCCAGCCAGCGGTCATGCCGGCCGTCCACATAGCGGATGGGCGCGGCGGCCAGTTTCGCATCGCCGATGTCATCGAGCGCGGTCACGTTGATGGCGACGAATTCCCCACGAATGGGTGAACGACCGAACTCGAACAGGCGCACGCCGCAATGCCGGCAGAATTGGTGGCGTTGCAGGTGGGCGCCGAAGGTGTACTGCGTCAGGGCGTCGTCGCCCGAAAGCAGCCGCAGCCGCTCCGGCGCGATCATCGCGCCCCACCAGCGCACCTTGGCGCAGATCGAGCAGTTGCAGCGAACGGTGCCGTCCGCCAGGTCCACGTCCGCCTCGAAGCGCACCGCGCCGCAGTGGCAACTGCCCAGATGGCGGGTCACCGGACTGCCTTGCCGTCGTTGTCGAGCACGGTGACCTCGCCCCAGCCCAGCGCCCGCACTTTCGGTTCGATCTTGCGCAGGTCGCCGACGATGACCCAGACCAGGCGCTCCGGCTGGATGAACTTGCCGGCGGCGGCCGCCAGTTGCGGTTCCGTCAGCGCGCGCAGGGTCGACGCGTAGCGCGACCAGTAATCGTCCGGCAGGCCCAGGTTGACCGTTTCCAGCGCCGCCGCTTCCAGCGCATTGATGGTCTCGAAGCGGCCGGCCAGCCGCGACGTCATATTGCGCATGATGCTGGTGAATTCCTCGCCCCGGATGGGCCGCTCGCCCGCCACGGCGCGGATTTCCTTCTGCACTTCGGCCATCGCCTCCGTCGTCTTGTCCGTCTGCACGGGTGCCGTGACGACGAAGCTGCGCTGCCCGCGCACATTCGAGAGTCGCCCATTGGTGCCGTAGCTCCAGTGTTTGTCCAGGCGCAGGTTGCGGTTCAGGCGCGAGGTCGCCATGCCGCCGAAGTTCTGCATCACCGGTTCGATTGCCAGGTCTTCCGGCTGGCCCTGCGGCAGGGAAATCTGGCCCGCCACGATGGTCGACTGGGGCGCATCGGGCTTGTCGATCAGATAGATGCGCTTGCCGGCCGTGAGAGGGACGATGGCCACGCCCTTGCGCGGCACGGTGCCGGCCTGCCACTTGCCGAAGGCGGCCTCCAGCATCGGTTTCACTTTTTCCATCGTCGTGTCGCCTGTGACGATGACGGTGGCGCTGCCCGGCTTGAACCAGTCGGCATGCCATTTCACCAGATCGTCGCGGGTCAGGCTGCTCACCGCCGACTCGATGCCCGAAGCCGGCAGGCTGTAGGCATTGCCGTTGCCGTACAGCAAGCCGGGCAGGATGCGCTGGGCCAGGCCGTTCGGTTGGGCCTTTTCCTGGGCGATCTGGGTCAGGCGGCGTTGCTGGTACAGGGTGAACTGATCCTGGGGGAAGGCCGGCGTCAGCGCCGCTTCGGCCATCAGCGCCAGCGACGGGGCCAGCTGGCCGGCCGTGGCCTGCAGCCGCACCAGCGACAGGTCCGTGCCGGTGCCGGTGGACAGGCGGGCACCGAGCGACTCGAGTGCGTCGGACATCTGGAAGGCGTCGCGCCGCGCGGTGCCCTTGTCCAGCAGTTCCAGGGTCAGCGAGGCCAGGCCGGCCTTAGCGGGGGTATCGGCCGCCACGCCGGCGTCGACGGCCAGCGCCACGTTGACGATGGGCGCCGCATGGCGTTCCAGCAAGATCACCTTCAGGCCGTTCGACAAGGTGGCGCGCTGCATGGCGGGAAACTTGACGTCAGGCGCGTCGCCCAGCGCGGGCAGCAGTTTGCGGTCGAGTGTGCCAGCCGTGGCCGACAGCTTGGCGAAAGGCTTGACCGTCATCGTGTAATGGTGGGCGCGCAGCCATTTGTCGCCAGCCGCCTTCAGCTGGGCCGGCTTGGCCGTGCCCACGATATCGAGCTGCTTCAGGTAGGCGTCCGGGCTGCCGCCGTAGGTCATGCTTTCGGCCAGCACGTCGGAGCGGCCGCCGAAGCCGCCCAGCCGCTCGATGCCGCGCGAGAAGTTCGACAGGGTCATGGCCCGCACCCGCGCCAGTTCGGCCGGCGTCGGCCCCTTGTCCAGCAGCGTATCGAGCACGGCATCCACTTCCCGCTCCACGTCGAGCGGGTCGACACCGGGGCGCACGGTAACGACGATATCGAAACTGCTGGAAAGCTCGCTCGTGTCGACACCGGCGGACACTGCGGTGGCCAGCCGCTTCTCGTCGATCAGCCGGCGGTTCAGCCGCGCACTTTTCGAATTGGCCAGCACATCGGATAACAGGCCCAGCCGCGTTGCATCGGCATCGCGCCAGCCGGGCAGGTGATAACTGCGGTAGATGCGCACCTGCGGCACATGGTCTTCCATTTCATCGCGCAGATTGCGCTCGAATGTGGGAACCCATTCGGCCATGCGCGGCAGCGGCGGACCCGGCGGAATCGAGCCGAAATACTTCTGCACCAGGTCCAGGGCCGCCTGCGGCGTGATGTCGCCGGCCAGCGCGATGACGGCATTATTCGGGCCGTAATAGCTGCGATACCATTCGCGGATATCGTCCAGCGAAGCCGCATTCAGGTCGTCCATGCTGCCGATGACGGGCCAGGAATATGGGTGGGAATACGGATACATTTTGGCCGAGCGTTCCTGCCACACCCGGCCATACGGCTGGTTTTCACCCTGGCGTTTTTCGTTCTGCACGACGCCCCGTTCGCGTTCCAGCATCTCCTTCGAAATGTAATTGCCCAGGAAACCCATGCGGTCCGCTTCCAGATACAAGGTGCGTTCCAATGCCGGCGTCGGCACATCTTCGAAGAAATTGGTGCGGTCCGTATTGGTGGTGCCGTTGCGGTTATTCGCGCCCAGGTCGTCCATCGCTTCGCGGAAGCCGTGCGGATAATTTTCCGAGCCGTTGAAGAAGAAATGCTCGAACAAATGGGCAAAGCCCGTCTTGCCGCGTTTTTCATTGCGCGACCCCACGTGGTACCAGATATTCACGCCGACCAGGGGCACGCTGTGGTCTTCGTGCACGAGCAAGGTCAAACCATTTTGCAATACAAATTTCTTATAAGGAATTTCGTACGGCTTGCGGTCGAATGCCGTTGCAGCCGGTTTCACCGCGCTATTGCCCGAAGCGGGCGCGGCGATTGCCATTGGTAGGGAAGCGGCCAAGCCGGCGGCGAGGACGAGTGCAATCATGCGTTGCATAGTCACCTGATATTCGAAAATAAGGAAATACTGACCCAACCATTGTACCGCCCATTTGGGCTCTACAGTCGTGCCAGGAATGAGCGCATCCATGCTAAGATTTGGTCATGATCGCCTCGGCATTATTCTCTCCCGCTCAGCAAAAACTGCTGGGCCTGCTGTTCGCCCGCACCAGCGAAGGGTTTCACCTGAACGAGATCATGCGGCTGACGGGCCTGGGAAGCGCCTCGGCCCAGCGCGAATTGAAGCGGCTGCACGAATCCGGGCTGATTCTTTCCGAGCGGATCGGCAATGTGCGCCAGTTCCGCCCGAATAAGAACAGCCTCGTGTATGAGGAATTGACGAGCATCGTCAAGAAAACTTTCGGCCTCGTCAGCGTATTGAATTCCGCGCTGGCGCCGATGCGAAAGTCGCTCAATGTCGCCTTCGTCTACGGTAAGACGGCCCAGGAACAGGAAGCCTCGAACGACGCCATCGAATTATTGCTGATCGGCGAAAACACCACCTACGGCGAATTGCTCAGCCGTTTGCCTGTCGCGGAACGCATCCTGCGACGGAGAATCAATCCCAACCTGTATTCGCTGCCCGATTTCCAGCGTCGCCTGCGGGAAAAGCAGGGGTTTATCCTGGATGTGCTGGACCAGCGCAAGATATTCGTGCTGGGTGACGATACGGATCTGGACGATATCGTCCGCAAGGCGGACGAACCCGTCACGCAATAAAGCGCCGATACGACTTATTTGGCCTGATGCGGCACCGGGTAATGATCCGCGACCGCCTGGCCGGCGCTCATGCTCGGCAGATTGACGGGGAAACCCACGGTGAACCGGGTAAATGAACCTTGCTGCGATTCGCAGCCGATGGTGCCGCCGAATGCCGTGATCACCTTGTGGCAGAACGCCAGGCCCATGCCGGTGCCGCCGCCGCTGTGGCGCGTCGTATAAAACGGATCGAAAACATGGGGTAATACGTCGGCTGCAATGCCGTGGCCCGTGTCCGTTACCACCATCAGGTTCTGGTTGGCTGTGGCCGATCCATGGCATTCGATCAGCACCGTGCCGCGGCCAGCCACCTTCAGCGCGTGCAGCGCATTTTTCAGCAGGTTATACAGCACGTACACCAGCAAGGTATCGGAACCGTAGAAACGGAAATCGTCGCGCACCGACACGCTGACGAGGTCGCGCTCGCGGTCCGTGAACGGGTAGCAGGCCAGCGCCTCGTCGATGCAGCGCTTGATGTTGTGGACGGCAAAGCCGTCGCGTTGCAGGGAACCGGCCCGCGCCGACGCCAGCAGCATGTCGACAATGAAATTCGACCGCGACACTTCCGTCTCGATATGCTTGGCGATCTCGCCCAGGTAGGCCAGCTGCTCGGCATTCAGGCCGGGCGCTTCGGAGCGCTTGTAGCCGGCGATCAGTTCCGGCAGGCTGCGCGCCAGCACGCGCGACTGGCTGCGGATCGTCGCCAGCGGCGTGCGCACTTCATGGGCGATGCTGGCGGCCGTGGCGATGGGGTCGGCCAGCAGGTTGTGCCTCACCATCGCCTGGGCAATCAGGCCGAGGCTGGCCGCAATGAAGATCACGCCGGGCGGATACAGGGCCACGCCGTAGTTGCACAGGTAATCCACGGCCGCGGCGAAGTAGATCAGGATGCTGACGAGGCAGTAACGCAGCCGGGCCTTCTCCGTCGATAGCGCTACCTGCTGGCGGCGGTACAGCAGGTACAAGCCGCGCGTGACGACGACCACCGTCTGGATCAGGTGCACGGGATGCAGCCATCCGGCCTGCGGGTAGTAACCGAAGAAAAATGGATGCATGCCCTTGATGACCAGGTCCGTCGTGGCGATCATCGCCATCAGCACGCCCGCCAGCGCATAGCTGCCGTGCACCAGCGGCTTCTCGGCCTTGTCGCCCGTCAGTTCCGTGATGAAGTGATACAGCGTGGTGGGCAGGAACAGGATCGGCAGGTAACCGAGGCGGGCGATCGTCAGCGCCAAGTCGGGATCGCGCACCTGGAACAGCACGGCCCAGGCGGCCTGCCAGAAGAACGTGGTGACGCAGACCAGGAAGAAGGTCAGGCTGATGCGGCTGACGCCGCGCGAATTGAGCACATAGGCCCCGTAGCCGATAAACAGCAGCGACACCAGGCCGGGCAGAATGGAATACATGCGGTCCTCTCGCCAGGGTAACAAATCTGAAGCAGGCAAGCGATCTTAACAACGGAAATCCACAATGTCCCAGCCAATTTGCCCCTAAACAACTTCGGGTTGCGCTAGATCAAAAGTGCTCCATGCATTCAGGCAAAAAGTAGAGGTGTTCGGCAACTGATGCCGATGCCACCGGACACAAGCAGCCGGACGGCCACCAAACCAGGGAGCACTTCATGTTCATGCACGCCAACGTAGCGAATGACGCAGACATCAACGCTGAACTGACCTTTCATCATCAGCTGTCGATCTACCTGAAGGATTCGAACGCCTACGGCAACACCTACTTCGCCCGCTACTTCGAATGGCAAGGCATCTGCCGCGAGAAGTGGTTCTATGAATGCATCTCGCGCGACATGCTGCAACAGGAAGGCGTGTTCATCACCAAGCATGCCCAGCAGGACTACCTGGCGGAGACCTTCCCGTTCCAGGAGATCACCTGCGAGGTCAATAGCTACGACGTCAAGCGCTGCTCGTTCTGGCTGGAATTCCGCTTCTATGCGAACGGCGTGCCCGTCTCCGTGGGGCGCCAGCAGATCGTCTTCGCCAGCCATGCGAAGCAGATCAAGAGCCTGCCGGAACTGGTGCTCAAGCGCATCAAGCGCTACCAGATCCAGAAGTAAGCAATATGTGCACAGAAAGACATGGATTATTATTTTTAGGCAATAAACTGTCCGACCAGGGGCGTAAGCTGGAGCTTACCCCACTTCGGAGGCGCCATGAAGCCGGACAGCTGTCAATTGTGGAACCCGCGGGCTGCAGCCCTGTGGAGCCTGTTGTTTTCTCCTGCATTCGGCGCCTGGGTGCTCGCGGCCAACTGGCGCGTGCTGGGACGGCCGGACAAGGCGCAGGCGGCGCGGCGGTGGAGTTACCTGATGGTGGGAACGGTGTTGCTGGCAGGCGTGGCCGGCGCGCTGTTCGAAAGCCATGCGCGGCACCTGCCGTCGGTTGCGACGGCGGCATGGATGGCTGCGTGGTGCTGTTTCCCCGCCCGCGAACAATGCCGCTACGTGGCCGACACACTGGGGAGGAATTACCGGCGCCGGCCGTGGTGGCCGGCCCTGCTGGGCGGCATCGCCGGCTGGCTGCTGCTGGCGCTGCTGTCCTTGGGGGCGGCCACCTTGCTGGTCCGCGCGGGCGGCTTCTACATCTGAGCCGCCGCCCGGACGACGGCCTTACGGCCGGGCGCTTTCCTTGGCGATCCAGGCGTCGATCTTCGCTTCGAGCAGACTGAGCGGCAACGTGCCGTCGCCCAGCACCTGCTCGTGGAAGGCCGGCAGGCTGAACTTGTCGCCCAGTGCCGCCTGCGCGCGCTGGCGCAGCTCCACGATCTTCAATGCGCCGATCTTGTACGCCAGCGCCTGGCCCGGCCAGGCCATGTAGCGCTCCGTCTCGCTCTTCGCCACGGCGTCGTATCCCAAGGTGTCCTTCATGTACTGGATGGTCTGCTCGCGCGTCCAGCCCTTGGCATGCATGCCCGTGTCCACCACCAGGCGGGTGGCGCGCAGCAGCTCGTCGTTGAGGTGACCGAAGTACTGGGCGGGGTCTTCGAACAGGCCCATTTCGCGGCCCAGGGTCTCCGCATACAGGGCCCAGCCTTCCGTGAACGCCGTATTGCCGCCGAATTTACGGAAGTTCGGCAGGCCCAGTTCCTGCATCAGCGCGATATGGAAGTGGTGGCCCGGCTTGCCTTCGTGCAGGAAAAGGGTCGTCATGCCCGTGTTGCCGTACTTGGCCGGATCGGTGACGACGGACCAGAACACGCCGGGACGCGAGCCGTCGGCGGCCGGCGCCGTGTAGTGGTCCGAGGCCGTGTCGCGGCTCAGTTCCGGCTCCAGGCGCAGGTCCAGCTTGGCCTTTGGCAGCAGGGTGAACATCGACGGCAGCTTGGTATCGAGGATGTCGTTGAGCTTGTGGTACTCGGCTTGCACTTCGGCATCCGTCTTGAACGGGAAGAAGCGCTTCTGCTGCGACACCCACACGGGCAGACCGGCGGCCGGGCCGTCGTAGCCCAGCTTCGGTCCCAGGCGGGCGAATTCGCCCTGGATGCGCGCCACTTCCTTCAGGCCGATGGCGTGGATCTGCTCCGGCGTCAGGTTTGTCGTCGTCGAGTCCGCCACGCGCACGGCATACCAGGCCGGGCCGTTCGGCACGGCGGAGAAGCCCGTCGACGTGCGGCAGGCGGGAATGTACTGCTGTTCCAGGAAGGTGGCCAGCCGCGCCAGCGCCGGCATCAGCTTCGTTTCGATGGTGGCGCGGTAGGCGGCCGTCAGGCGGGCCTTGTCGGCGTCCGGGAAGGCGGCCGGCAGCTTCTTGATCGGCGTGTAGTAGATGCTCTGCTCGGGCGTGGCACTGACCAGCTTCTGGAACTGGGGCAGGGCCGACAGCATGATGGCCTTCGGCTGCGTGACTCCCGTTTTCATGCCTTCCTGCATATTGACGATGGCCTGGTCGATCCACGCCGGCAATTGCGTCAGGCGCTTCAGGTAGGCGTCGTACTGGGGCACGTTGGTCAGCGGCTGCGACGCCTCGCCACTGGCGAAGTTGGCCAAGGTGATGGGCATGCTGTCCATCTGGCTGATCGGCAGCAGGTGGCCCGGGTAAGGCTGGTAAGAGAGCAGGGTCTTCAGTTCGAAGGCCAGCACGTCGTAGTTGATCTGGTCGCTGCGGGTCAGCGCGCGGCGGTCGACTGCCTGCAGGCGCTTCTGGAACTGGCGGTAGCGGCCAAACTGCCTGGCGCGCTCGGCCGGGGCGATGGCCATGCCGATCTGGTCGTCGAAGCGGTTGTCGCCGTTCTCCGTGGCGCCCACGGGTTCGAAGCGGGCGACGGCATCGTAGTACTCGTCGGCCAGCTTCAGGAACTGCTTGCTGGCGGCGGCCGAGACCGTGGCCGATACCTTGCCGGCCGGCGGCGTGGCCGCCTGGACGGGCGCGAACGCCAGCAATAACGCGGCGGCCAGTGCGCCCAGTTTGATACGCTTCATATCTGATTCCCGAAGATAAAAGGTTGGAAACATTCGGGCCACAGCATAAGCGATCCGGCCCGGCGGCGGAATATCCGGTGCCGGGTTGCATGCAAAAATAAGCGTCAGGCCAGCCTGGCGGGCATCGCTTCGGCCAGCCGGTGCTCGTACAGCGCCGCCACCACGTCCGACTGCGTGACGATGCCGGCAAAGCGTTCCTCGGCATCCACGACGGGAATATGGTGGAGGCCGCTGTCGGCCATCAGCGGCACCAGGTCGACGATGGGCGTGTCCAGCCGCGCCACGCGGGGCCGCGCCGTCATGATCTGGCCCACCACCTCGGCCTTTTCCGAATGCGACCTGCCGCTGGGGCGGAGAAAGTCGCGCAGGCGCGTGCGCATCGAGCGGTAATCGTCCAGGCCGCTGTGGCGCAGGAAATCGCCCTGGGTGACGATGCCGATGACGCGGCGGGCGGGATTGAGCACGGGCACGGCCGCGATATGGTGGGCACGCATGGCCCGCCACGCTTCGGCCAGGCTCGTGGCGAACTCGGCCGTCACGACATCCTTCGACATGATGTCGCCGCAACTGATGACGCCGAACCGGCGCTGGTAGGCACGCAATTCCGTCTGCAGGAACAGCGCTTCCAGGTCGTCGCGGCTGATGTCGAGCACCTGGCCGTAGCGTTTGAGTACGTCATCCAGGTCCTGCGGCTGGAAGCCCAGGCGCACGGTAGGCACGTCGTCCTTGGTGGCATGCGGGTTCGGGTGCGTCACCACCTGGCTGTGCGGGTAGCGCCGGCCCGTCAGGTTGTTGTAGGCGATGGCCGCCGCCACCAGCAGCAGCGAATCGATCAGGATGGGACCGAAGGCGAACGACCAGCCCGCCGCATGCACTGCCGGACCACCGATGACGGACGTCAGCGCGGCGGCGCCACCGGGCGGGTGCAGGCAGCGCAGGCTGAACATGGCGCCGATGGCCAGCGCCGTCGCCACGGACGCCAGCACCGGCTGCGGCAGTGCATGGCCGAGCCAGCGCACGCAGGCGGCCCCGACGAGGGCGGAAACGACATTGCCGCCGATGACGGACCAGGGCTGGGCCAGCGGGCTGGCGGGAAGGCAGAACAGCAGCACGGACGACGCGCCCATCGGCGCCACCAGCCAGATGGCGTTTTCGCCCAGCAGCACGTGGGCCACGATGCCCGTGATCAGGAGGCCGAGGAGGGCGCCGCAGCAGGCACGCAGCCGTTCGGCGGCGCTGGCTGTCCCTGCCGCCGGAACGAAAGCGGTAAAGAAGGATTTGGAAAGCATCTTTCCATTATCCCATGGCTGGGTTTGGGTTGCTGGGTCGGGGAATACGGTGATACGGGGAGGCGGTGGTAAGTCTTTGATTATGCTGGCCCTGGTGACGCTTAGTCGGGATCGCGCTCAAACGCCCGTGTTCCAGCAGGTAGCTGGATCCAGGGGTGGCGGCGGCAGTCGTACACCGATATCTGCGGCGGCGGGAAGTCGGGATCGGCGAAGGTGCCAACCGCAACGAACACTTCATCGTCCACGTCGTCTTCCGTATGAAAAACCGTCGTGCCGCAAACCGGACAGAAATGGTAGACAAACCCAGAGCCGGCGTCGCCCGTACGCACGTAGACCGTGGACCGACCGCTCACCGAATAGGGAAGGGGAAACCCCGCTACCGGCGCAAATGCGCTGCCGGTGCGCCGCTGGCAGGCCAGGCAATGGCAGATGCCCACGCCGTTCGGCTCGGCCATCACTTCGATCTGCAGCTGGCCGCAGCTGCAGGACGCGTTTCGTGTCGCCATGATGTCCTCCGTGGTGTGAAGGGCTCGATCTTCACACGTTGCTGCCGACCGGTGTACGACTGGTTTCGCCAACCAAAAGCGGACCTTCGACGAAGCATGAGCTCATCCGCAAGCAAACAAGCTCTCTACTCCACGTTCAATCTGCAGGAACACATTGGAATATGGGCTCAACTCAGGAAATTCGCGCCGTGGATCGCACCTAACGACACAGTCTAGTGCCGCAGCCAGAGATTTACCAAAGGCTGAAGAGGTTGCCCACTTACTATCTCCACGAATCCACACACTGATAAAGCCATCTTCACTCGTCCTGGCAAGGTTGGTCCCCATCCGAACATAGTAGAGATCAGCGTTTCCTGCCGCGCGAGCGATTCCTCTGGCTTGCCAGTGCCGGCCGTTCAATTATTCGGAACGGCCCCGGATTGCGGCCGCTTTACGCGTTCAGCCGTCTGCGCAACTTTCAAACCTGCCTCGAACGCGCTCGGGTCCGCGGCAGCCCTGGCGCCGGCAGCTCGCCCGGCGTTTTCCGCGATGCTCTCGGCGATGCGGAAGCCTTCGCCTAGACTGCTGCGGTTCTCCCTTCCCGCATGCCCGCGCATTGTCATGCTGGCGCCGATTGCGCCGCTGTTGTACCCGCCGCCACGATGGATGACCATCTCCCCTCCATGGAAGGCCGCGCAGGCGCCAGTCCAGGCGGATCCGTCGCCCGGGGCCCCCACATAGCTCAGATGCTGGCAGTCCTCGACGAATTCGCCCACGTTGCCCAGCATGTCATGCAGGCCAAAGGCGTTCGCCGCGTACATGCCGACCACTGTGGTCAAGCCAGCGTAGTCATCACATGCAACCGGGTCTCTTGTCTTGCCTGTCAGGCGGGTAATGGCCACCTTGCCGCTACGGTCGAAAACATTCGCATGCTTGCACAGGTCGGCCGGATCATCGCCAAAGGGATAGCGCGCGGTGCTCCCTGCGCGTGCAGCGTACTCCCATTCTGCCTCGCTTGGCAGGCGGTACTGATTTCCGGTTTGCTTCGACAGCCATTTGATGTATTCGTTGGCATCAACCCAGCTCACGCACATCACCGGGTGATAGTCACCAGGCGCGTTCGCGGGCGAGTTCCAGCTGACCTTGCCCACTTCGATGCCCCATTCATTCGCTGCCAGTTTCCAGCAATCGCCCTCGGTCTGGTAGCCGGTGGCGTCGACGAACTGGCGAAACTGCCCGACTGTCGTTTCGTATTTGGCCAGTCTGAATGTCTTGATTGTGACAGGATGCACCGGCTCCGACATGGGGCGGTCAGCCTCCTTTGGATTGGCCGTGCTCCCCATCAGGAATGTGCCGCCCTTGATCGTGACCATGGGCGGAGGGGTTACCGAAGCGGTGGCGGCCGACAATGGGCTGTTCACGCTTGCCAGGATGAGCAAGGACAGCATGAGAAAATTTTTGTTCATTGAATATCTTGGAGAAAAGGATGCCTCAGCCGGCCAGCCGTGATCGACGATCACGTGCCTGCGACGATCGCACAACCGAGCGCTGGGGGCGAGCGGCAGGTGACGAATCGACAGCAGCACCGACGAATTGCAAGCAGACGCCGTCTTGGCCGGGCGGGAAGCCCGAAGCTGGGCCGCATAACGGTATGCCGGCGGGGTGCCGCGGCAGGGTGGTGGCCGCTCGCCGGCCTACATCGCTTTGAAGAGATGCACGTAGGCGCGACTGACACGCAATTCGCTGGCATGGCCCTTAATGCGCAGGAACATGCGGCTCCTCTCGTCGCGCCGCGTGCCCGCCAGATAGTTCAAGTTGATCAATGTGGCGCGGTGGACCTGCCAGAATTGCTCAGGATCGAGCTGCTCGGTCAATTCGATGATGGTGGTGCGGATCAGGTATTCCGCACTGGCGGTTTGCACCACGGTGTACTTCTCGTCCGCATGAAAGAAAAGCACGTCGCTGACTGCGATCTGGTGCACGTATTCGCCCTGACCGGCGCGGATGAAACGCAGCCGCGCCGGCGCCGCCGGCCCACGCGTCAACTGCTGAAGGGCATTTGCAAAACGCGCATCGCCTGGCGCGTCGTGGCCTGCCGCTTGCAGTGCGAGTGCGGCCTTGACGCGCTCGATCGTGCGCACCAGCCGATCAGACTTGTAGGGCTTGAGCAGATAGTCGAGTGCGGCGTGATCAAATGCTTGCACCGCATAGCGGTCAAAGGCCGTCACAAACACGACCCGGGTATCGCCTTCGATGCCTTGCGCCACCTCCAGGCCGTTCAGGCCCGGCATCTGGATATCGAGAAAGGCGAGGTCCGGCTCGAGTTCCTCGATAGCGGCCGAGGCATCATTGCCATTGCGTGCAATGTGCACGATTTCCAGTTCGGGCCATAGCAATGCCAGCTGCTCCTGAAGATACAGCGCCAGATGTGGCTCGTCGTCGGCTATCAGAGCGCGCGTCATGCCGGCGACCTGTAGGGAAGGGAGAGCAAGGCCTGCATGCCAACGGCCTGCGGCATCAGTGTCAAGGCCGCGCTGGCGCCGTAGCGGGTGTGCAGGCGCTCACGAATATTCGACAAAGCCATGCCGTTGCCCTGGCGGCGCGAGCGACGCGCACTGGCAAGCCCCAGGCCATCGTCCTCGACCCGGATGTCGAGCCGGCCATCGACGACGCGCGCGCGGATGCGCACCCGGCCCCCCTCGACCTTGGGTTCCAGCCCATGTTGGATGGCGTTTTCAACCAGGGGCTGCAGCAGCAAGGTCGGCAAGGTTGCCGCGAGCGCCTCATCGCTGGCGTCGATCTCGAATCTCAGGCGTTCCTCCATGCGGATTTGCAGCAAACTCAGGTAGCTGCCCGTCATCGCCAGCTCGGCTGCGAGCGTGCTCTCGGTATTGCGCAGCTGGTCCGGGCTGGCGCGCAGGAAATCGGTAAACGTTTCCAGCATCAGCTTGGCGCGGGGGGCATCGCGGTCGATCAGGCTTTGCACATTGGCCAGCGTATTGAACAGGAAATGCGGCTCGATCTGAGCCTGCAGCAAGCGCAGTTGCGCTTCCATTGTCTGATGCAGCAGGGTGTCCTGCCTGACGCGCAGGCGCCACCAAAACCAGTTGGCCACGGCGACGACCATTACGAAGGCCAGGAACACGGACTGCGCCGCGCCGTGGGCCAGGAATGCACCCCAGGCATTCCAGCCGCCGAGCCATGCATCAGCGCTCAGGCTCAGTGCCGTACCCAGCACGGTGCCGGTTATGGCGATGACGGTGACGATCAGCGCAGCGCGCTGGCTGCCGGCTTCCGACACGGTGTCGATGCTGGTCTTTGGCAGCAGCTTTTCGATGACACGCCTGATCGCCAACATGCTGTAGGCGATACATAGGCAACTGAACAGGTCGAACAGGCGACCACGGAGCACGCCATTGATAAACATCATGCAAAAGCCGATCGGCAACGCCAGCGCGGAGGCGATGGCAAGCTGTGCCCAGACCGGCTCGGGGCGGAACTTCTTGAGCACCCAGAACGAGCGCCAGGCTAGTTGCAACGAAGAATTAATTTTCATGCAGTCGATTATAGTTCGACGGCATGGCTGAAACCTTCTGGCGGCGACAAGCTACTTCCGACGTGAAGCGTGCTGTCGTCAACAGGGCTTCATTCCGTGAAACTCGGGATATCAGCGTACCCGGCGCACCAAAGCGCAGGCTGGTGGCGTGACGTGACGGGAGGCTCGCGGCTTGCTTGTTCTTCATCGCCGATCCGAGCGTCACGCTGGCCGCTGCAGTCTCAACCCGGCGCGGCCCCATGCGCCACCAGATCCAGCGGCAGCGCCGTCGTGTACTTGATCTGTTCCATCGAGAAGGCCGACGACACGCCCGTCAGGTTGGCGGCGCGGATCAGCTTTTTGTAGAAGCGGTCGTAGCCTTCGATATCGGTCGTCACCACTTTAAGCAGGTAGTCGACGTCGCCGCTCATCCGGTGAAACTCCAGCACCTCCGGCAGGGCGACGACGGCGGCGGCGAAGTTGGCCAGCCATTTCTCGTCGTGCTGGCTGGTACGCACGCTGACGAAGACCGTCACCGGCAGGCCCGTCTTGCGGCGGTTGACGATGGCGACGCGGCTGTCCAGGTAGCCTTCTTCCTCCAGCCGCTTCAGCCGTTTCCAGCAGGGCGTGCTGGTCAGCCCGACCCGTTCGGCCAGGTCCGCCACGGACAGCGTGCCGTCCACCTGCAACGCGCCCAGGATGGCGTAATCAAATTTGTCGAGATGATTCATTCTGTCGTATTCCGTTATTTGGAATGTCTATGCTGTTGTGGGGCCATATAACAGCCATTTTAGGACATATTTATCGCCATTAACAATTAAGCTATCCCGATGACGACCGAACTCTACCTCGATGGCAATGCCACCAGCGCCGTACTGCCCGCCGCCCTGCACGCCGCGATCGATGCGATGGCCCACTGTTACGGCAATCCCAGCAGCACCCATGCGGCCGGCCTGAAAGCCAAGGCCCTGATGCTGGGCGTGCGTGAGCGGGCCCGACGCCTGCTTGGCACGGGCGACGGCCGCCTGATGTTCAACAGCGGCGCTACCGAAGGCATCCAGACGGCCATCCTGTCGGCCCTGTGCGCCATCCGGGACCGTCGCGCCCAGGGCCTGCCCACGGGCGAACTGCTGGTCTACGGCGCCACCGAACACAAGGCCGTGCCGGAAAGCCTGGCGCACTGGAACCGCCTGCTCGGCCTGAACCTGGCCGTGCAGGCCTTGCCCGTGGACGGCAACGGCCGTCACGACCTGGCCGTGCTGCGCGAACTGGCGCCCCGGGCTGCCCTGGTCTGCACGATGGCGGCAAACAATGAAACGGGCGTCATCTCCGACCTGGACGGCATCGGCGCCGTGCTGGAGGGCAGTGCCGCGTTCTGGCTGGTCGACTGCGTGCAGGCGCTGGGCAAGCTGCCGCTGCAACTGGCAGGCACGCGCATCGATTACGCGCCGTTTTCCGGCCACAAGCTGTATGCGCCGAAAGGCATCGGCATGCTGTATGTCCGCGCCGGGACGCCGTTCACGCCGCTGATGATGGGCGGCGGCCAGGAAGCGGGCCTGCGCTCCGGCACGGAAAACATGGCCGGTATCGCCGCGCTGGGCGCCGTGCTGCAGGCGCTGGAGGAGGGTGGCACCTTCCGCACGCATGCCGAGCTGGTGGATTTCCGCGACCGCGTGGCGGACAGCCTGCGCCAGGCCCTGCCAGGCATCGTCTTCAACGCGCCCTTCGACGGCGCGCTGCCCACCACGCTCAATTTCTCCGTGCCCGGCCTGTCGAGCAAGGAACTGCTGGACCTGTTCGACGCCGCCGGCATCCGCGTCTCCGCCGGCAGCGCCTGCTCGGCCGCGAAGGCCGCGCCCAGCTACGTGCTCGACGCCATGGGCCTGCCCGAATGGCGCAGCAGCAGCGCCGTGCGCCTGTCGTTCGGCCCGGCCACGGACGCAGCGACGATCGCCGCCGCCTGCGAACGCATCGTCCACTGCGGGGCGGCACTGCGCGCGGCGCCAAAGCCCGACGGGCTGGTGCAACTGACGGCGGGCGGCGCCCACACGTGGCTGGTCTGCGATGCCGCCAGCGCCACCTGCGCCGTCATCGACCCGCAAGCAGCGCTGGAAAACCGCATCGGCACCCTGGTCCAGGGCTACCGGGTATTGGCCCGGCTGTCCACACGCGATGGCAGCGGCTGGCCGGAAGGTGAAGAGGCGCTGGCGCTGGGAGGACGGCAACTGCGCCGGCTGGCGGCCGCTGGCGGCGCGACCTGCTACCTGCTGGACGACACCCATGCCTTCACGGGCCACGCCAGCGCGGCGGACCTGGCAACCTTGCTGTCGCCGGAGACCTTGCTGTGCACCGCGTCGGCCCAGCAGGATGCCTGCTGCACCAGCCTGCGCGTGGCGCTGGCCCAGCGCACGCCGTCCCTCGATGCGGAAGTGAACCTTGACGGCGCCGCCCTGGCCGCGTTGCTGGAAGCTCATCCGGATGCGCTGCTGGTCGACGTACGCGAAGCCCATGAGCATGCGGCCTCCGATACCGGCGCCGGTTATGCCGCCATCAGCGTACCGCTGAGCCGCCTGGCTGGCCAGCTGCCCCGCTGGCTGGGCCCGGATGGCGCCCGGCGTCCGCTGGTATTTTTCTGCCGCAGCGGCAACCGCAGCGCCAGCGCCGCCGATTGCCTGCGCCGCCACGGCTATCGCCAGGCCTACCACCTGGCCGGCGGCATGGCACTGCGCGGCTGAGCGCTTTTACCTGACTTACCTGTTTTGCCTTTCGCGGCGGCCTTGGGGTCGCCGTTTTTTTTCGTTTGCCGTCCGGTTGGGATGGCGCGATACTGTCCTGCCCCAATAAAGCGACCGGAGCGAGCCATGACCACAGTCGACCAACTCCACGGCAGCTGCCTGTGCGGCGCCATCGCCTACCGCGCCGACGGGCCGGTATTCCACGCCAGCCACTGCTACTGCACCATGTGCCAGAAGCAGCATGGCGCCGGGGCCGGCTCGTATGCCAATGTCGGCAGTGCCGGTTTCGTCGTCGAGCGGGGCGCGGCCTCTGTCGTCGAATACGCCTCGTCCGACCATGGCCGGCGCGGCTTCTGCGGCATCTGCGGGTCGACCCTGTACTGGCGCAGCACGCAGGCGTCGGACCGGATCGCCGTCACCCTGGGCACCTTGGAACCGGAATACGCCGGGCCGGTCGAACGCGAGCTGTATATCGATACCAAGCCGGGGTGGCTCCCCACGCGTTGAGCGCGCTCTGGTGTTGTAGCTCTTGCATTGCAGGTTTTACATTTCTAAGGGGATATATGTACGCTAGCGTACAGTGACGTCCCGTGCGCCCGCCTAACATTGCCTGGAACATACTTCCAGTTACGGCGGGCCCCAAGCCTGCCAGTCAAGCGAGGCACCCCTTGAAACAACAGCTCCCACGGTGGGCCGGCTTGCCGGCCGGCTTTCGCGAATCCACATCGGGTTCCCTGCCTTCATCCAATCCCGAAGACGACGACCTGCCCCTGAGAGCCGAGCTCTTCAGTGCACAGCAGATGGCCAATCACGGTCGTGCACTGGCCGCCACCCACCGCCTGAGCAAGAAAGGCGGCGGCGACCGTCTGCTGGCGCGCCTGACCGACAATGCCGGTGTGCTGCGCACCACCATCGAGGACCTGACCACGACCGTCAAGGAAGGGCGGCAGGTCACGCCTGCGTCCGAATGGCTGCTGGACAACTACTACCTGCTGGAAGAACAGGTGCGTATCGCCCGGCGCCACCTGCCGAAAGACTACAGCAAGGAGCTGCCGCGGCTGGAAGCGGCGCCCGGCATATCCGGCGGCACGCCGCGCGTGTACAAGCTGGCGCTGGAAGTGATCGCCCATGGCGATGGCCGCGTCGATCCGGAAAGCCTGTGCCGCTTCGTCGAGGCCTACCAGGAGCTGGCCCCGCTGACGCTGGGCGAGCTGTGGGCCATTCCCATCATGCTGCGCCTGGCGCTGCTGGAAAACCTGCGCCGCGTGGCCGCGCGCGTGGCGGAAAACCGCTTCCAGCGCGACCTGGCCAACAGCTGGGCCGACCAGATGGTCGACATCGCGGACAAGAACCCCAGTGGCCTGATCCTCGTCGTGGCCGACATGGCGCGCTCGAATCCGCCCATTACCAGCGCCTTCGTGGCCGAGATGGCGCGGCGGCTGCAGGGCCAGAGCCCGGCCCTGACCCTGGCGCTGACGTGGATCACCTACCGGCTGGCCGACAGCGGCCAGACCATCGAGCAGCAGATCCAGGCCGAAATCGGCCAGCAGGCGGCCGAGCAGGTATCGATCGCCAACAGCATCGGCAGCCTGCGCTTCCTCGGCACGATGGACTGGCAGGAATTCGTCGAGACCATGAGCAAGGTCGAACACGTGCTGCGCGAGGACCCGGCCGGCTTCTACGGCGCCATGGATTTCGCCACGCGCGACCAGTACCGCCACGTGATCGAGAAGATCGCGCGCCGCTCCGCGCTGGCCGAGGCGGACGTGGCACGCCAGGCCATCGAGCTGGCGCGCATCCATGCGGGCAGCGAGGACGTGCGGCACGGTCACGTCGGCTTCTATTTGATCGGCAAGGGCGCGCTGCTGCTGGAGAAGAAGGCCGGCATGCGCCGCACCCCCGGCGAGGCGCTGCGCAAGACGCTGCGCGCGGCGCCCTTGACGTCCTACCTCGGTTCGATCGCCGCCCTGTCCGTGGTGCTGACGGCGCTGATGCTGGAACGGGCGCTGCGCGACGGCGTCGTCGGCTGGGCGCTGGTGGTGCTGGCCGTGCTCGGCCTGATGGGCAGCAGCCAGCTGGCACTCGCGCTGGTGAACTGGGTCGCCACCCTTGTCACGCGTCCGAACCCGCTGCCGCGCATGGACTTCAAGGAAGGCATTCCGTCCGACGCGCGGGCCGTGGTGGTGGTGCCGTCGCTGCTGTACAGCTTCGACAATGTCGACGAGCTGTGCGAGCAGCTGGAAGTGCGCTACCTGGCCAACCGCGACCCGAACCTGCGTTTCTGCCTGCTGACCGACTTCGCCGACGCGCCGTCGGAGACGCTGCCAGCCGACGGCCCGCTGCTCGAGCGCGCACGCGCCCATATCGAGGAATTGAACCGCAAATACGAGGCCACGGGCGACGGCCAGCCCTTCCTGCTGCTGCACCGCCCTCGCGTGTGGAACGAAGGCGAACACACGTGGATGGGCCATGAACGCAAGCGCGGCAAGCTCGGTGACCTGAATCGCTACCTGCGCGGCGGCGCGCGCGAGCGCTTCATGCTGGTGGTGGGCGATACGTCCGAACTGGAGACGATGAAGTACGTGATCACGCTCGACGCGGACACGCAGCTGGCACGCGATTCGGCGCGCCAGTTCGTCGCCACCATGCGCCATCCGCTGAATCAGCCGAAGGTCGACCCGCGCCGCAACTGCGTCGTCGAAGGCTACGGCATCCTGCAGCCGAGGGTCACCGTCAGCCTGCCCAGCGCCAACGCCTCGCTGTACGAAAAACTGTGCGGCGGCGAGCCGGGCATCGATCCCTACACCCGCACCGTCTCGGACGTCTACCAGGACGTCTTCGCCGAAGGCTCCTTCATCGGCAAGGGCATCTACGATATCGACGTGTTCGAACAGGTGCTGGGCGAGCGCTTCCCCGAGAACCGCGTGCTGAGCCACGACCTGCTGGAGGGCTGCTACCTGCGTGCCGGCCTGCTGTCGGACGCCCAGCTGTACGAACAATACCCGCAGCGCTACCGAGACGACGTGACCCGGCGCCAGCGCTGGACCCGCGGCGACTGGCAGCTGACCGGCTGGCTGGCCGGCAAGGTGCGCACGGCGGCGGGCACGCGCGAACGCAATCCGCTGTCCGCGCTGTCGCGCTGGAAGCTGTTCGACAACCTGCGCCGCAGCCTGGTAGCACCCGTGCTGACCCTGTCGCTGCTGCTGGCCTTCGCCGCGCTGCCGCATCCGTGGTTCTGGACCGCCGCCGTGCTGGCCATTATCTTCGTGCCGGCCATCGCCGCCGCGCTGTACGACCTGGCGCACAAGTCGCCCGATACGCTGTGGCGCCAGCACATCCCCAATTCGCTGCGCCGCAGCGGCATGCATTTCGCGCATGGCCTGCTGTCGCTGGTGTTCCTGCCGTACGAAGCGTGGTTCAGCCTCGACGCCATCGTCCGCACCCTGTGGCGCATGCTGGTCTCGCACCAGCACCTGCTGGAATGGCGCGCCTCGGCCCTGGCCCGCTCGAACGGTGGGCTGGGCAGCAGCTGGCGCACCATGTGGATCTCGCCGGCGCTGGCGCTGGGCGCCGGTGCCGCGCTGGCGACGTGGCGCATCCATGCCTTCGAGGCCGCCGCCCTGTTCCTGGTCGCCTGGTTCGCCGCACCCGTCGTGGCCTGGTGGATCAGCCGCCCGATCGAGCAGTTGCAGGCCCAGCTCTCCGGCGAGCAACGCCTGTTCCTGCACGCGCTGGCGCGCCGCACGTGGGCCTGGTTCGACACCTTTGTCGGTCCGGACGACCACTGGCTGCCGCCCGATAACGTGCAGGAGCACCCCAGCACCGTCATCGCCCACCGCACCTCGCCCACCAATATCGGCATGGCGCTGCTGGCCAACCTGACCGCCTACGACTTCGGTTACGTTACCAGCGCCCAGCTGATCGCCCGCACGGAAAAGACCTTGCAGACGATGGGCACGATGGAGCGTTACCAGGGGCATTTCTACAACTGGTACGACACGCAGACGACGAAACCGCTGATGCCGATGTACGTGTCGACGGTGGACAGCGGCAACCTGGCCGGCCACCTCTTGACGCTGCAGGCGGGCTTGCTGGGGCTGGCCGACCAGCCCGTGCTGGGACCGCAACTGCTGGACGGCATCGCCACTACCTGGCGCGTGCTGGGCGAGGAGGCCGCCAAGGCCGGCATCGAGGCGCCGTCGTTCACCCCGCTGCGCGACGCCGTGGCGCCGGTGCAGCCGGTCTATCCGACCAACCTGGTGCAACTGCGCGAGTGGCTGGAGCGCGCCGCCGGCGCGGCCGATACCTGCGCCAGCGATCCGGCCGTGGCCGGCGACGCCACGGTCAGCATGTGGGCCACCGCGCTGGCCGCCCAGTGCCATGCGGCGCTGGAAGAATTCAGGTTGCTGGCGCCCTGGGTGGGCACGGCCATCGGCACCGTGTTCGATGCCAGCCTGCTGCGCATCCCGACCCTGCGCGAGCTGGCCGGCTATCCGCTGGCTGGCGCCGCCCTGTCCGACCTGGCGCCGGACGAGCGTGAACGCCGTCAGCAGCTTTCCGTGCTGGTCGAGCAGGGCGCTGCCGTGGCGCGCGAACGCCTGGCGGCACTGGCCGCGCTGGCGGCGCAGGCGCGCGACTTCGCCCAGATCGACTACAGCTTCCTGTTCAACCGGACGACCAAGCTGCTGGCGATCGGCTACAACGTCACCGACCGCCGCCTGGACGCCAGCTATTACGACCTGCTGGCCTCCGAAGCGCGCCTGGCCAGCTTCATCGCCATCGCCCAGGGCCAGCTGCCGCAGGAGCACTGGTTCGCGCTGGGCCGCCAGCTCTGCATCGTACACGGGCAGCCCGTGCTGCTGTCGTGGAGCGGCTCGATGTTCGAGTACCTGATGCCGCTCCTGGTGATGCCGACCTATCCGCATACCTTGCTGGACCAGACCTACCGCTCCGTCATCGCCGCCCAGATCGAATACGCGCGCCAGCGCAATGTACCGTGGGGGATTTCCGAATCGGGCTACACGACGGTGGACGCGGCCATGAACTACCAGTACCGCGCCTTCGGCGTGCCGGGCATCGGCATGAAGCGGGGCCTGGCCGAGGACCTCGTCGTGGCGCCGTATGCGTCGATGATGGGCCTGATGGTGGAGCCGGAAGCGTCCTGCCAGAACCTGGAGAAGATGGCCGAACTGGGCTTCATGGGCCGCTACGGCTTCTACGAGGCGGTCGACTACACGCCGGCGCGCCTGCCGCGCGGCCAGGCCTTCGCCATCGTCAAGTCCTTCATGGTGCACCACCAGGGCATGGGTTTCCTGTCGCTGTCCTATTTGCTGCACGACCGCCCCATGCAGCGCCGCTTCGAATCCGATCCGATGCTGCAGTCGGCCCTGTTGATGCTGCAGGAACGCAGCCCGCAGCTGGGCGCCTTCTACTCGAACAGCTCCGAGCAGGCCGCCGCGCTGCGCGAGGCGGGCACGCAGGAACAGGCCAGCCCGATGCGCGTGCTGACCCAGCCCAATTCCGCCGTGCCGGAAACCCAGCTGCTGTCGAACGGACGCTATCACGTGATGGTCACGGCCGCCGGCGGTAGCTACAGCCGCTGGAAGGACCTGGCAGTGACGCGCTGGCGCGAAGACAGCACGCGCGACAACTGGGGCAACTTCTGCTACGTGCGCGATGTCGAGGATGGCCGCTACTGGTCCAACACCTACCAGCCCACCTTGGCCGAGCCGGAACGCTATGAAGTGATCTTCTCGGAAGGGCGGGCCGAGTTCCGCCGCAGCGACCATGGCATCGACCTGTACACGGAAATCGTCGTGTCGCCGGAAGACGATATCGAGATGCGTCGCCTGCGCGTGACGAACAAGTCGGACCGCCCCCGCACCATCGAGCTGACCAGCTTCGCCGAGGTCGTGATGGCGCCGGCCGCCGCCGATGCGGCCCACCCGGCCTTCTCGAAGCTGTTCGTGCAGACCGAGATCGTGCCGGACGAAAGCGCCATCCTGTGCACGCGCCGCCCTCGCGGCAAGGACGAGCACACGCCGTTCATGCTGCACCTGATGACGGTGCATGATGCCCGCGTGGTGGAAGTGTCGTACGAAACGGACCGGGCCCACTTCATCGGGCGCGGCAACTCGGTGCAGGCGCCGCGCGCGCTGCTGGAGAAGGGCGCGCTGGCCGGCGGCCAGGGTTCCGTGCTCGACCCCGTCGTCGCCATCCGCTACCAGATCACCCTGCAGCCGGACCAGGTGGCCACCGTCGATATCGCCACCGGCATGACCGATACGCGTGAGGCGGCCCAGCACCTGATCGACAAGTACCAGGACCGCCACATGGCCGACCGCGTGTTCGAACTGGCCTGGACCCACAGCCAGGTGATCCTGCGCCAGCTGAACGCCAGCGAGGCGGACGGCCAGTTGTACAGCCGCCTGGCGAACCACGTGATCTATCCGAACGCGGCGCTGCGGGCCGAGCCCTCGGTGCTGATCCGCAACCAGCGGGGCCAGTCCGGCCTGTGGCCGTATGCGATTTCCGGCGACCTGCCGATCGTGCTGCTGCAGGTGAAGGATTCGGCCAATATCGAGCTGGCCCGCCAGCTGGTGCAGGCCCACGCCTACTGGCGCCTGAAAGGGCTGGTGGTCGACCTGGTGATCCTGTTCGAGGACACCTCCGGCTACCGCCAGGCCCTGCACGACCAGATCATGGGCCTGATCGCCTCGGGCATCGAGGCGCAGTCGATCGACCGGCCCGGCGGCATCTTCGTGCGGCCGCTGGAACAGATCTCGACGGAAGACAGGGTACTGCTGCAGACGGTGGCGCGCGTCATCGTCGGCGACGGCCGCGGCACGCTGGCCGAGCAGATCAAGCGTTCCGGTCCGCCGCCGCTGCGCATGCCGCCGCTGCTGGCCGACAGCCGGGGCGAGTACGAGGATGCCGGTCCGGCCACTCACCTGCCGCACGACCTGATCCTGTCGAACGGCATCGGCGGCTTCACGCCGGACGGGCGCGAATACGTGATCGTCACGGGACCGCACCAGCGCACGCCGGCGCCGTGGTCGAATGTGCTCGCCAACGCGCAGTTCGGCAGCGTCATCTCGGAAAGCGGCCAGGCCTACACGTGGCACGAGAATGCCCATGAATTCCGCCTGACGCCATGGCACAACGATCCCGTCACGGATGCCAGCGGCGAAGCGTTCTACCTGCGCGACGAAAGCAGCGGCCACTTCTGGTCGCCCACGCCGCTGCCGGCGCGGGGCGCGGGCAACTACGTCACGCGCCACGGCTTCGGCTACAGCACGTTCGAGCACACGGAAGGGGGCATCACGTCGACGTTGACGACCTTTGTCGCCACCGACGCGCCGGTGAAATACCTCGTGCTGAAGGTACGCAACGACTCGCCCGTGGAGCGGCGCCTGTCCGCCACCGGCTACGTCGAATGGGTGCTGGCCGACCTGCGCGCCAAGTCCGGCATGCATATCGTGACGGAGCTCGATCCCGTCAGCGGCGCCCTGTTCGCGCGCAATGCCTACAACACGGAGTTCTCCGGCCGCGTGGCCTTCTTCAATGCCGACGCCACCACCCGCACCATGACGGGCGATCGCACGGAATTCATCGGCCGCAACGGCAGCCTGGCCAGTCCGGCGGCGATGCGCCGCCAGCGCCTGTCCGGCAAGGTCGGCACGGGCCTGGACAGCTGCGCGGCGCTGCAGGTGCCGTTCGAGCTGCTGCCGGGCCAGGAACGCGAAATCGTGTTCGTGCTGGGCCTGGGCGGGCGTCGCAATGCCGATGCCACCACGATGGTGCAGAAGCATGGCGGCCAGAATGCGGCGCACGAGGCCCTGGCCGCCGTGCGCGCGCACTGGGACGCTACCCTCGGCGCGGTGCAGATTGCCACGCCCGAGCCGGCGCTGGACGTCATCGCCAACGGCTGGCTGATGTACCAGACCATCGCCTGCCGCCTGTGGGCGCGCAGCGGCTACTACCAGTCCGGCGGCGCCTTCGGCTTCCGTGACCAGCTGCAGGATGCGATGGCGATGGTGCACACCGAGCCGCACCTGCTGCGTGAGCACCTGGTGCTGTGCGCGTCGCACCAGTTCGTCGAAGGCGACGTGCAGCACTGGTGGCATCCGCCGTCGGACCGGGGCGTGCGCACGCACTGCTCGGACGACTACCTGTGGCTGCCCCTGGCCGCCAGCCGCTACGTCCAGGTCACGGGCGACGCCACCGTGCTGGACGAACAGGCGCACTACATCGAGGGACGCCTGGTCAAGCCGGACGAGGATTCGTATTACGACATGCCGGCCCGCTCGCCGCAGTCGGGCGACCTGTACGAGCACTGCGTGCGCGCCATCCGCAACGGACTGAAGTTCGGCGTGCACGGCCTGCCCCTGATCGGCTCCTGCGACTGGAACGACGGCATGGACAAGGTGGGCGAGGAAGGCAAGGGCGAAAGCGTGTGGCTGGCCTGGTTCCTGATCGAGGTGCTGCGCCAGTTCGCGCCCGTGGCCGAGGCGCGTGGCGACGCCGACTTCGCCGCCCTGTGCCGCAGCGAAGCGGACAAGCTGGCCGCCAACGTCGAACAGAACGCGTGGGACGGCCAATGGTATCGCCGTGCCTACTTCGACGACGGCACGCCGCTGGGATCGCACGAGAACGAGGAATGCCAGATCGACTCGATTTCGCAGAGCTGGGGCGTGCTGTCCGGCGCGGCCGATCCGGAACGCGTCAAGGGCGCGATGGCGCAGGTCGACGCGCGGCTGGTACGGCGCGACTTCGGCCTGATCCAGCTGCTCGACCCGCCGTTCGACAAGGCCGACCTGAACCCCGGCTATATCCGCGGCTACGTGCCGGGCGTGCGCGAGAACGGCGGCCAGTACACCCACGCGGCCATCTGGACCGTGATGGCCTTCGCCCAGATGGGCGAGACGGACAAGGCGTGGGAGCTGATGCGCTTGATTAATCCGGTGCAGCACGCCAGCGATGCCGACAACGTCGCCGTTTATAAGGTCGAGCCGTACGTCGTCACGGCCGACATCTACGCCGTGGCGCCGCACGTGGGCCGGGGCGGGTGGAGCTGGTACACGGGTTCGTCCGGCTGGATGTACCGGCTGATCCTGGAATCGCTGCTGGGCGTGCGGCGCACCGGCGGCACCCTGGCCATGGCCCCGCGCCTGCCGGCCGACTGGGAGGGCTTCACCCTGAGCTACCGCTACGGCACTAGCCGCTACCTGATCCGCGTCACGCGCGGCGCCGCCGCACTGGTGGTGGACGGCCAGTTCCAGGCCGACGGGGTCATCACCCTGGTCGACGACGGCGCCGAACACGCTGTCGAACTGCGCGTCCCCGCCGACTGATGTTGCCTGAAAAATGGGGACAGACCCCATTTTTCATGCAATCTTTCCTGGAAAATGGGGTCTGTCCCCATTTTCTGAGCAATTTCTACAACCCCATCGCCTGCCCGGCTCCCATCAACGTGGCGATGCCCAACGCGACGAAAATCACGGCGGCGATGCCGTGCACCAGCTTCAGGTTGACGGCGGTGGCGGCGCGCTTGCCGATGTAGACGGCGGGGACGTTCGCCAGCATCATGCCCAGGGTCGTGCCCAGCACGACGGGAATCATCTGCTCGAAGCGGGCTGCCAGCGCGACGGTGGCGATCTGCGTCTTGTCGCCCATCTCGGCCAGGAAGAAGGCGATCACGGTGGCCGCGAAGACGCCGTAACGGCTGCTGTGCGGTTCGTTCTCGTCGATTTCGTCGGGCACCATGATCCAGGCGGCCATGGCGAGGAAGCCCAGGCCCAGCACCCAGCGCAGGATGTCCGGGCCCATCAGGTTCGTGATCCAGCTGCCGACGGCGGCGGCGCAGAAGTGATTGACGACGGTGGCGACGAAGATGCCGAAGACGATCGGCAGCGGACGGCGGAACTGGGTGGCGAGGACGAAGGCGAGCAGTTGCGTCTTGTCGCCGATTTCGGCGAGGGCGACGACGCCCGTTGAGACAAGGAAGGCTTCCATATGGGTGGCAAGGGCCGGACGTTAACCAAGGACCCATGGGCAGCCCCGGCCCAGATAACGGCCGCCCGTGGGTCATTGGTCTCGCCAGGCCTTGCGGCCATCTGCACCACGGCCTGCTTTCGGCCGATTGTGTTGACGCAGATACTTCCCGCGATGCGGGCAGGAGGCTACTCCCCAAGAACCTGCGCATCATATCAGACGCAACTGATGAGGCGCCAGCACGGCCGAAGGCGGCACGAAAACCTGTCTCTTCTATGCTATTCTCCACCGCGCCCGCCCCGCCACCCGGGGCCGGCCACCGTCAATTCGAAAGAGACTTCATGCGAACACCCATCACTTTGCGCTGGGCGGCGCCGGTCATCACGCTGGCGCTGCTCGGCCCCGGTTCCGCCTTCGCCCAGGACCCGCTGAGCTACGCGCGCTACAACGAAGTGCGCACCACGGCGTTGCACCTGGACCTGAAGGCCGATTTCGGCCGCAAGACGCTGTCCGGCTTCGCCGAACTCACCTTGAACTGGCTGGACAAGAATTCCCGCACCCTGGTGCTCGATACGCGCCAGCTCAGCATCGCCCGTGTGCAGGTACTGACGCCCGCCGGTGGCTGGGCGCCCGCCTCCTACATGCTGGACAAGGCCGATCCGAAGAAGGGCCAGGCCCTGCGCATCTCGCTGCAGAACCAGCCGCAGAAGGTTCGCATCTACTATCACACGGCGCCCACCGCCAACGCCCTGCAGTGGCTGACGCCCGCACAGACCCTGTCCGGCAAGCGGCCGTTCATGTTCAGCCAGTCCGAGCCCATCGATGCGCGCTCCTGGGTACCGGTGCAGGACACGCCGGCCGTGCGCTTCACGTACACGGCCAAGGTGGTGGCACCGGCCGGCATGCGCGTCGTCATGAGCGCCGAGAACGACCAGAAGGGCACGGGCAAGGGCGGTTGGAACTTCCGCATGCCGCAGCCGATTCCTTCCTACCTGCTGGCGATCGCCGTGGGCGAACTGGAACTGCGCAACCTCGGTCCCCGTACGGCCGTGTACGCAGAGCCGGGCCGCATCGAGGCGGCCGCGTTCGAGCTGGCCGATACGGAGAAGATGGTGACGGCGGCCGAATCGCTGTACGGGCCCTACCGGTGGGGCCGTTACGACATGGTCGTGCTGCCGCCTTCCTTCCCCATCGGCGGTATGGAAAACCCGCGCATGACCTTCCTGACGCCGACCATGATCGCGGGAGACCGCAGCCTGAACGACCTGATCGCCCATGAACTGGCGCACTCCTGGTCCGGCAACCTCGTCACCAACGCTTCGTGGAAGCACTGGTGGTTGAACGAAGGCTTCACCACCTACGTCACCACCCGCATCATCGAGAGCCTGTACGGCGCCGAAGTGGCGGAGATGAACCTGCAGGTCGAGCAGGAAGAAGCGCTGGCGTCGCTGAAGGACATGCCCGTGGCCAAGCAGTCCCTGCTCACGCGCGACCCCGACGTCAATCCCGAGACCTACACGGACGAAGGCCTGGCCTACCCGAAAGGCGCGTGGTTCCTGCGCACGCTGGAGCAGCGCGCCGGCCGCGAAGTGTTCGATCCGTTCCTGCGCGGCTGGTTCGACCAGCATGCGTTCCAGTCGGCGACGACGGAGCAGTTCCTGGTCTACCTGCGCGCCAACCTGCTGGACAAGCATCCGGAAGTGATGGGCCAGGCCGAACTGGACGAGTGGCTGTATGGCGCCGGCATTCCGGCCACGGCGCAGCGCGTCGTGTCGCGGCGCTTTGCCGCCGTCGATGCCCAGCGCGATGCGTGGCTCAAGGGCGAGCAGGCCACGGCCGACCTGACGGCGCGCGGCTGGACCGCCACCGAATGGATGCACTTCCTGAACGATATCGACCGCAAGGCCAATGCCGCGCAGTTGAAGGAACTGGACCAGACCTTCGCGCTGCGCACCAGTCGCAATAACGAGATCGCCTTCCGCTTCTACCTGGCCGCTGTGCATGCGAACTACGACGTGCGCGAACCGCTCAATGCCTTCCTGATGAGCGTGGGCCGCCAGAAGTTCGTCGTGCCGCTGTACACGGCGCTGCTGAAGAATCCGACCCAGGCCGCCTGGGCGCGCGAGCTGTATGGGAAGGCGCGGCCGCGCTACCATCCCGAGACGCAGGGCTCGGTGGACAAGCTGCTGAAGAAATAAGGAGACGCGACGATGCGATCGAATACACCGCTGGCGGCGTCGCTGCTGCTGGCCATGCTCGGTTTTGCCGCAGCCCGCACGCCCGTGCTGGCCGCCGATAAGGTGGCAGATAAGGCAGCCGATCCGGCCGCCGCCGTCGTCACCGCCGCGCCGCGGGCGGCCTTCGACCTCGGGGCCGACGTCAACCGCGTGCTGAAGACCTTCGACGTGCCCGGCATCGCCATCGCCATCGTCAAGGACGGCCAGGTCGTCGCCACGCAAGGCTTCGGCGTGCGCAAACTCGGCGACCCGGCGCCCGTGACGGGCAGGACGCTGTTCGAGGTGGCGTCCAATTCCAAGGCCTTCACGGCCGCCGCGCTGGCGCAGCTGGTCGACCAGGGCAAGTTGAACTGGGACGATCCCGTCACGAAGCACCTGCCGGACTTCCAGATGTATGACGCCTACGTCACGCATGAAATGACGGTGCGCGACCTGCTGACGCACCGCAGCGGCCTGGGACTGGGCGCCGGCGACCTGCTGTGGTGGCCGACCACCAATTTCAGCACGGATGAAATCATCCACCGTCTGCGTTACGTGAAGCCGGCGACGAGTTTTCGTGCCAGCTATGCCTACGACAACCTGCTGTATATCGTGGCGGGCCGCATCGTCGCCCAGAAGACCGGCAAGAGCTGGGGCGATGCCATCCGCGCCCAGATCCTGGCGCCATTGGGCATGAACGGCACCACCACCAGCGTGGCCGCGATGCTGCAGGCGCCGGACTTCGCCGCACCGCACAGCAAGATCGGCGAGAAGGTCACTGTCGTCAAGCCCATGCCGGTCGAGAACGCGGTGGGCGCTGTCGGCATCAATACCAGCGCCGAGGACATCGCCAAGTGGATGAACGCGCTGCTGGCCGGCGGCCAGTACGGCGAGGATGGCAAGGGCGATGGCAAGACCGAGGCCAAGCGCCTGTTCAGCGCGGCCCAGGCCCGGGAAATCTGGACGCCGCAAACTCCCGTCAAGATCGCCGAGCCCAAGCCCGCGCTGGCGGCCACCCGCGCCAACTTCAACTCGTATGGCCTGGGCTTCTATGTGCGCGATTACCGAGGCCGCAAGCTGGTGATGCATGGCGGCGCGCTGCAGGGCTTTTACTCGCGCATCGTCATGCTGCCGGACGAGAAACTGGGCGTGGCCATCTTCACCAATGCGGAAAACAGCGGCTCGATGGCGGCGCTGCAGTTGCGTATCCTCGACCATTACCTGGGCGTGGCGCCGACCGACTGGATCGGCATCATCGCCGCCCAGGAGCAGCAGACCCACCGCGAAGAACTGGCGCGCCAGGGCAAGGCGACGGCGGCGCGGGCCGCCTCGAAGCCTTCGCTGCCGCGCACCAGCTACGACGGCGAGTACAGCGACCCGTGGTACGGCAAAGTGGTGATCCGCCATGAAGGCAAGAAGCAGGTGATGGCCTTTACCCGCACGCCGGACCTGACGGGCGAGCTGGAGCACTTCCAGCACGACACCTTCATCGTGCGCTGGAAGGAGCGCAACTTCAACGCCGATGCCTATGTGACGTTCGCCCTGAACCCCGACGGCTCGATCGAGCGCATGAAGATGAAGGCTATCTCCGCCGAGACGGACTTCAGCTATGACTTCCACGACCTGGCGTTCACGCCGGTGAAGTAAGTTCCTGCTTCATGGGGAACCCCCGCCCCGAAAACCTGTCAAAAATGCCAGGATCGAGGTTGTTTACCCAACAATATTTGCAAATACAGGTGTAACAGTGGGTTTCAGTGAGTATCATTCATGTGCAAATGCAGCATAATCACGCCTCTTGTCAAAATATGAAAGTTGTATCCGCATGAACGAGCTGTTAGTGTCGATTGTTGTCGTAAGTGGCTCGATGGTCGCCGGCTTCGTGATTTTTTGTGGTCTCATGAGCCGGATCCAGCGCCGCTGATCAACAGCACCCCAATGCAAAGAGCCGCCGGAACGCCAGTTCCCGCGGCTCTTTCGTATTGCACGGTCCGTGATGCTTACTGCTTCACGAACTTCAAGGTCATGCGGTCGCTCTCGCCGATGGCGGCATACTTGGCGCGGTCCTCGTCCTTGTTGGCATAGGTGGGCGGCAGGGCCCACACGCCGCCTTTGTGGTCGGCCGTGTCCTTCGGATTGGCGTTCACCTCCGATTTCTCGGCCAGCTTGAAGCCCGCGCCTTCCACCAGCTTGATGACATACGCTTCATGCATATAGCCCGACGACGCCGTTGCATCCTGCGTTTTCGATGCCGGCAGGCGGTGTTCCACCACGCCGAACACGCCGCCCGGTTTCAGGGCCGTGTGCACGCTGGCCAGCAGGGCCTTCAGTTTCTCGTCGCCGCCGGCGGCCCAGTTGTGCAGGTTGCGGAAGGTGAGCACCATGTCCACGCTGCCCTTGGCCGCGTAATTGAACACGCCGTTGCTCGGCTCGAACGCGCCCAGCTGCACCTTGCCGTACAAGGCGGGATTGGCATCCAGCCGCGCCTTGAAGCGCTCGCCCGATCTCGCCACGATCGGCGTCTTCGACTCCGGCGTCGCACCCGCCGCGATCAGTTTGCCGTTGTCGCGCAAATAGGGCGCCAGGATCTCCGTATACCAGCCGCCGCCCGGCGCCAGTTCCACCACCGTCATGGTCGGCTTGATGCCGAAGAAGGTCAGCGTCTCGTACGGGTGGCGGTAGACGTCGCGCTTGACGTTGTCCGGCGTGCGGGCCGGGTTGGCGATGGCAGCCTTCAGTGCGGGATCGTTCGCCGCGGGCGCGTCGGCGGCGAGGGCGGGGGCGCTGCTGGCCGCGGCCAGGACGGCGACGGCGAGGAATCGTTTCATGCAGATCTCCTGTGGTGATGCGCGGCTCGGCATGGCCGCGCTCACTTGATGATCAGTCAAGATGCCGCCAGGGTCAAGTGTCCGCACCGGACGACCGCGGACAGTCGTGGACAGGGGCGCGGACACTGTCCGGCCGGCGCTGGCTCGTCCCTGCATGGCGCCGACACAACACTTTCAAAATGGCATGAAAATTGCGTCTATGCCACCTTGGTTTGCTGGTAAGGTTGCCGGTCAATCATGCGGTCTGTCTCACTCACCTGGAGATTTTATGGAACGACGTGCATTTCTCAATATCGGCGGTGCCGCCCTCGGCGCGATGCTGCTGCCGCCTTTCGGCCGGGCCATCGCGGCCGACGAGCTGCTGCGGCCAGTGGAAACCAAGTTCAAGAAGATGCTGGCCGATACCGCGCTGACGGCAGCCACGCAGGCCGGCGCCAGCTACTGCGACGTGCGGGTGGGCCGCTACCTGAACCAGTTCATCACGACGCGCGACCTGAATATCGAGAATGTCACGAACACGGAATCGGCCGGTGTCGGCGTGCGCGTCATCGCCGGCGGCGCCTACGGCTTTGCCGCCACCAACGACATGTCGCCGGACGGCGTGGCCGCGGCCGCGCGCCAAGCCGTGGCGATCGCCCGCGCCAATGCCAAGCTGCAGACCGAACCGGTGCAGCTTGCACCAACGCCGGGCGTGGGCGAAGTGGCCTGGGCCACGCCGTTCAAGAAGGACTGGCGCCTCGTCCCCATCAAGGAAAAGGCCGAGCTGCTCATCGCCGGCAACAAGGCCGGCATGGACGGCGGCGCCTCGTTCATGCAATCGCTGCTGTTCCAGGTGAACCAGCAAAAATACTTCGCCTCCACGGATGGCTCCTACATCGACCAGGACCTGCACCGCCTGTGGGTGCCGTTCTTCGCCACGGCGGTGGACAAGGCCAGCGGCAAGTTCCGCTCCCGTTCCGGCCTGTCCACGCCCGTCGGCATGGGCTACGAATACCTGGACGGCCGCAAGGAAGACAAGTTCCTGGCTGCCGGCGGCGTCACGACCCTGTACCGCAATTCGTATGACCTGGTGGAGGACGCGCGCGCGGCCGGCAAACAGGCCAAGCAGAAGCTGACGGCCAAGTCGGTCCAGCCGGGCAAATACGACCTGGTGCTGTCGCCCGAACACCTGTGGCTGACGATTCACGAATCCGTCGGCCACCCGACCGAGCTGGATCGCGTGCTGGGCTACGAGGCCAACTTCGCCGGCACCAGCTTCGCCACCCTGGATAAATGGCAGACGAAGAAATTCAAGTACGGCGCCGACATCGTCAATATCGTGGCCGACAAGACCACGCCCGGTTCGCTTGGCGCCGTCGGCTACGACGACGAAGGCGTCAAGTGCAAGCGCTGGGACATCATCAAGGACGGCGTGCTGGTGAACTACCAGGCCACGCGCGACCAGGCCCACATCATCGGCGAGAAGGAATCGCACGGCTGCTCGTACGCGGACAGCTGGAGCAGCGTGCAGTTCCAGCGCATGCCGAACGTGTCGCTGGCGGCCGGCAAGAAGCGCCTGACGCCGGACGAGATGGTCAAGGACGTCAAGAAGGGCATCTATATCGTCGGCGACGGCTCCTTCTCGATCGACCAGCAGCGCTACAACTTCCAGTTCGGCGGCCAGCTGTACTACGAGATCAAGGACGGCAAGATCGGCCAGCCGCTGGAAGACGTGGCCTACCAGGCCAACACCCAGGAATTCTGGAACGCCTGCAGTGCCCTGTGCGATGAACGCGACTGGCGCATGGGCGGCTCCTTCTTCGACGGCAAGGGCCAGCCGAGCCAGTCGAGCATCGTCTCGCACGGCGCTCCGACGACCCGCTTCAACGGCATCAACGTGATCAATACCGCCCGCAAGATCGGCTGAGAGAGGACATCAGAATGAAGAAGTTGAACCAGGAAGATACCAAGCGTCTCGCCGACAAGGTGCTGTCGCTGTCGAAGGCCGACGAATGCACCGTCACCATCGCCGGCAGCCGCACCGGCAATATCCGCTATGCCCGCAATGCCGTTTCGACGGCTGGCCTGGTCGAGGACACGCAACTGGCCGTCTCCGTCGCCTACGGCAAGAAGCAGGGCACGGCCACCGTGAATGAATTCGACGACAAGTCGCTCGAGCGGGCCGTGCGCCGCGCCGAGGACCTGGCCCGCCTGGCGCCGGAAAACCCGGAGTTCATGCCCACGCCTTCGGGCGCGCCGTTCAAGTCCTCGCCCACCTTCAGTGCCAAGACGGACGCGATCGATCCCGAGTTCCGCGCCCAGGTGGCCGCCTACAGCATCGAGGCCTGCCGCAAGAACAAGCTGGTGGCCGCCGGCTTCTTCTCGGACGAAAGCTCGTTCCAGACCATCGCCAATTCGCGCGGCGTGTTCGGCCACCAGCAGCGCACGAAGGTCGACTTCACCTGCACCGTGCGTACCGAGGACGGCCGGGGGTCGGGCTGGGTGCGCCGCGACGCCAGCGACGTGAGCAAGTTCGACGCGCGTGCCGCCGCCGATATCGCCATCGAAAAGGCCCTGCGTTCGGTCGAGGCCAAGGCGCTGGAACCGGGCCGCTACACCGTCATCCTGGAGCCGGCCGCCACGTCCGACCTGCTGGCCTATATGTTCAACAGCTTCGACGCGCGCAGCGCCGACGAGGGCCGCAGCTTCCTGGCCAAGAAGGGCGGCGCCAACCGCCTGGGCGACAAGCTGTTCGACGAGCGGGTCAACGTGTGGGCCGACCCGTGGAATCCGGACGTGCCGGTGCTGCCGTGGGATGCCGAGACCATGCTGCCACGCGAGAAGATGGACCTGATCAAGAACGGCAAGATCGCCGCGCTGAACTACTCGCCGTTCTGGGCGAAGAAGCAGGGCGCACGCGCCATCGGCGCACCGGGTAATATCGTCATGGCCGGTGGCGGCAAGTCCACCGAAGAGCTGATCGCCAGCACCAAGAAGGGCGTGCTCGTCACGCGCACCTGGTATATCCGCATGGTCGATCCGCAGACCGTGCTGCTGACCGGGCTGACGCGCGACGGCACCTTCTATATCGAGAATGGCAAGATCAAGCATCCGATCAAGAACTTCCGTTTCAACGAAAGCCCCGTCACGATGCTGAACAATATCGATGAGCTGGGCCGCCCGGAAATCCTGGCCGGCGACGAGAGCGATTTCCAGCTCCTGATTCCGGCCATGCGGGTGCGGGACTTCAACTTCACGTCCCTGTCGGACGCGGTTTGATCCGCGTCACCGGAGGCATCGGGGTCCATCCTTCCAGACCGGCCCCGGTGTTCATCGCTAACGTCAACCGTCGCGGATAAGAACCGGGGACAGTCCCCTGCGGGGACGGTCCCCATGCAGTCCCCAAGGAGCAGAAGTGGAACGACGTACCTTTCTAAAAGTCAGCGCGGCCGCCGGCGGCACCATGCTGGTGCCCGTATTCGGCCATGCCATCGCCGCCGAGGAGCTGCTCAGCCCCGTCGCGGTGGCGTTCAAGAAGTCGCTGGCCGACGCGGCGATGAATGCCGCCACCAAGGCCGGCGCCTCGTATTGCGACGTGCGCATCGGCCGTTACCTGAACCAGTTCATCACGACGCGCGACACCAACGTCGAGAACATCGTCAACACGGAATCCTCCGGCGTGGGCGTGCGCGTCATCGCCGGCGGCGCCTATGGCTTCGTCGCGACGAACGTGATGACGCCGGACTCGGTGGCCGAAGCGGCGCGCCAGGCCGTGGCGATCGCCCGCGCCAACGCGCGGCTGCAGGGCGAACCGGTGCAGCTGGCACCCGTCCAGGGCGTGGGCGAAGTGGCATGGGCCACGCCGTTCACGAAGGACTGGCGCACCGTGCCGGTCAAGGACAAGGCCGAGATGCTGATCGCGGCGAACAAGGCCGGCATGGCGGCCGGCGCCACGTTCATGACGTCGATGCTGTTCCAGGTGAACCAGCAGAAGTACTTTGCCTCCACCGACGGCTCGTATATCGACCAGGACATCCACCGCCTGTGGTCGCCCTTCACGGCCACGGCCGTCGACAAGGCCAGCGGCAAGTTCCGCACGCGCGACGGCCTGTCCTCGCCGGCCGGCATGGGCTATGAATTCTTCGACGCCAAGCCGCAGCACAAGATCCGCGCCGCCGGCGGCGTCACCACGCTGTACCGGGGCGCCTACGACATCGTCGAGGATGCCCGCGCGGCGGGTCGCCAGGCACGCGAGAAGCTGACGGCGAAAAGCGTCGAGCCGGGCAAGTACGATTTGGTGCTGTCGCCCGAACACCTGTTCCTGACCATCCACGAATCGGTCGGCCACGCCACCGAACTGGATCGGGTGCTGGGCTATGAAGCCAACTACGCCGGCACCAGCTTCGCCACCCTGGATAAATGGCAGACGAAGAAATTCAAGTACGGCTCCGACATCGTCAACTTCGTTGCCGACCGCACCACGCCAGGCTCGCTGGGCGCCGTCGGCTACGACGACGAAGGCGTGGCCGGCAAGCGCTGGGACATCATCAAGGACGGCGTGCTGGTGAACTACCAGGCCACACGCGACCAGGCCCACATCATCGGCGAGAAGGCGTCGCACGGCTGCTCGTTCGCGGACAGCTGGAGCAGCGTGCAGTTCCAGCGCATGCCGAACGTGTCGCTGGCCGCCGGCACCAAGCCGCTGACGCCGGACGAACTGGTGAAGGACGTCAAGAAGGGCATCTACATCCTGGGCCGCGGCTCGTATTCGATCGACCAGCAGCGCTACAACTTCCAGTTCGGCGGCCAGCTGTACTACGAAATCAAGGATGGCAAGATCACCCAGCCGCTGGGCGATGTGGCCTACCAGGCCAATACCCAGGAATTCTGGAACGCGTGCAGCGCCATGTGCGATGAGCGCGACTGGCGCATGGGCGGCTCCTTCTTCGACGGCAAGGGCCAGCCGAGCCAGATCAGCGCCGTATCGCACGGGTCCAGCACCACGCGCTTCAACGGAATCAACGTCATCAACACGGCACGCAAGATCGCCTAACCGGACAAGAAATTCGCATGAAATTACTGGACAAGGATGGGGCCCAGCGCATCGCGGCCAAGGTAATGGCGTTGACCAAGGCGGACGAGTGCCGCGTGGCGATTTCCGGCTCGCGCAAGGGCAATGTGCGCTATGCCCGCAACAGCGTGTCGACGGCGGGGCTGGTGGAAGACACCCAGCTGTCCGTGTCGGTCGCCTTCGGCAAGCGCCAGGGCACGGCGCAGATCAACGAGTTCGATGACAAGTCGCTGGAAAAGGCCGTGCGCCGCGCCGAGGAAGTGGCGCGGCTGGCGCCGGAAAATCCGGAATTCATGCCGGCGATCGGCAAGCAGGACTTCAAGCCCAGCGGCACCTTCAACGCCAATGCGAATGCCTTCACGCCCGAGTACCGCGCCGAGGTGGCATTCCAGAGCATCGACGCGGCCCGCAAGAAGGGGCTGGTGGCGGCTGGCTACTTCTCCGACAGCACCGGCTTCGAGTGCATCGCCAATTCGAACGGCGTGTTCGGCTACCAGGAACTGGCCAGCCTGAATTTCACCGTCACGACGCGCACCGAGGATGGCCGCGGCTCCGGCTGGGTCAACCGCGCCGCCTACGATCCGAACGGCTTCGACGCCCGCGCCGCCTCCGACATCGCCATCGAGAAAGCCCTGCGCTCGGTCGAAGCCAAGGCGCTGGAGCCGGGCCGCTACACGGTGGTACTGGAGCCGTCCGCCTCGTCCGATATGCTGAACTTCATGTTCGGCGCCTTCGATGCGCGCCAGGCCGACGAAGGCCGCAGCTTCCTCTCTAAAAAAGGCGGCGGCAACCGACTGGGCGACCGGCTGTTCGACGAGAAGGTCAATGTGTGGGCGGACCCGTGGGATGCCGGTGCGCCCGTGCTGCCGTGGGATGCCCAGTCGATGATGGCGCGCCAGCGCACGGACCTGATCAAGAACGGCCAGGTCGCCTCGCTCGACTATGACCGTTACTGGGCGCAGAAGACGGGCAAACCGGCCAGCGCGGATCACGGCAATATCATCATGGGCGGCGGCAGCAAGTCGACCGAGCAGCTGGTCGCGGAAACGAAGAAGGGCATCCTCGTCACGCGCACCTGGTATATCCGCATGGTCGATCCGCAGTCGCTGCTGCTGACCGGCCTGACCCGCGACGGCACCTTCTACATCGAGAACGGCAAGATCAAGCATCCCATCAAGAACTTCCGCTTCAACGAGAGCCCCGTCGTCATGCTGAACAATATCGACGAGCTGGGCAAGCCGATGCTGATCGGCGACGCCAGCTCGCGCTTCCGCATGATGATTCCGGCCATGCGCGTGCGCGACTTCAACTTCACGTCGCTGTCGGATGCAGTCTGAGACGGGACGCGGCACCGTGGCGGCATACGATTTCTACTTCACGCGCCTGACCTACGAGTCGGGCGACTGGGATGTCGACATCCGCATGCCGAGCAATGTCCTGAACTCGCTGGTCGAGTACACGACCTTGAAGGTGGACACGGTCGAGCGCATCGTCGCGCTGTCGGACCCGAAGATGCTGGAGGCGCCGTTCTGCTACCTGGCCGGCCACAAGCTGGTGCAGTTCACGGACGCGGAGCGCCGCAACTTCGAGCGCTACGTGAAGGGCGGCGGCTTCGTCTTCGTCGACGACTGCAATCACGATATCGACGGCCTGTTCGCCAAGTCCTTCGAGGCCGAGATGGCGCGCATCTTCGGCGCCAAGGCACTGCACCGGATACCGAACAGCCACCGCCTGTATTCCTGCTTCTTCCGCTTCGACGGGCCGCCCAACACGGGCATGGAGCTGAACGGCTGGGGCGACGACCTGGTGCACGAATACCTGCAGGCGATCGACGTAAAGGGGCGCATCGGCGTCCTGTACAGCAACAAGGACTATGGCTGCGAGTGGGATTACGACTTCCGCAACAAGCGCTGGCTGGCCGTCGACAACACGCGCTTCGCGGTCAATATCATTCAATACGCATTGGGGGCCTGAGGGCATGGCGGAAAGCGGTATGAACAATCAATGGAACGAGGCCGACATCGCGGCGCTGGGCGACAAGGTGCAGGCGCTGCGCGCCAGCATGAGCAGCGTCATCGTCGGCCAGCAGGACGTCATCGACTCGCTGATCATCAGCCTGCTGGCGGGCGGGCACGCGCTGGTCGAAGGGGTGCCGGGGCTGGGCAAGACCCTGCTGGTCAAATCGCTGGCCCAGGCCACCGACATGCAGTTCCGCCGCGTGCAGTTCACGCCGGACCTGATGCCTTCCGATATCGTCGGCACCGAGATCCTGGAAGAAGACACGGCCACGCGCCGCCGCGAATTCCGCTTCCAGCAGGGCCCCGTGTTCACCCAGGTGCTGTTGGCCGACGAGATCAACCGCGCGCCGCCGAAGACGCAGTCGGCGCTGCTCGAGGCGATGCAGGAGCGTGCCGTGACCTTCGCCGGCCACACGCACCCGCTGCCGCGGCCCTTCTTCGTGCTGGCCACGCAGAATCCCATCGAGCAGGCCGGTACCTATCCGCTGCCGGAAGCGCAGCTGGACCGTTTCCTGCTGCGCATCGACGTGGGCTACCCGAGCGAAGACGAAGAAATGGCGATGGTGTCGAACACCACCCACGGCGGGCTGAAAGATGCGCCGGCGGCGATGGACGTGGCGACCCTGCTGCGCCTGCAGGCGCTGGTGCGCGATATCGAGATCGGCGAACACCTGTTGCGTCATGCAACGCGGCTGGTGCGCGCCACCCGCCCGGCCGACAGCCACGTCGAGGCGGTGAAAAAACACGTGGGCTGGGGCGCCGGCCCCCGCGCCGGGCAGGCGCTGGTGCTGGCCTCCAAGGCACGCGCGCTGATGCACGGGCGTCTGGCCGTCACGCGCGAGGACATCTCGGCCATGCTGCTGCCCGTACTGGCGCACCGCGTGCTGCGCAACTTCGAGGCCGAGGCCGACGGCATCGCGATGGCCGACATCCTGGCGCAGCTGCTCGACCAGGTACGCCCCGCATAACACCTCCATGCTGCAGACGTCCGCCCTGGTGGCCCATGCCGCCAATCTCGACCTGGTGATCCGCCACGTGCTGGCGGGGCTCGGCCACGGCATCCACGCGGGCCGCGAGCGGGGCGCCGGCGTCGAGTTTTCCGAATACCGGGCCTATGCACCCGGCGACGAGTGGCGCCGTGTCGACTGGAAGCTGCTGGCGCGCGCGGACCGTTATTACGTGCGCGAAGCGGAGCGCGACAGCCACGTGGCCGTCTGGCTGTGGCTGGACGCCAGCGCATCGATGGGCGAACCCAGTTACGCCGTGCAGGACCTGGACAAGCTGTGGTTCGCGCGCACGGCGCTGGCCTGCGTGGCTGCCATTGCCCAGCGCCAGGGCGACGCCTTTGGTCTCGTCGTGTGCAGCGGCGGCAAGGTCGATGTCACGCCACCTTCGCGCGGGCCGCGCCAGTTGCAGCGCGTGTTCGCCGCGCTGGCGCGCACGGCGGCCACGGGCGAGCTGCCCGATGCGGCCGGCTTGAGGCCGGCCATGCAGCTGATGCAGATGGCGCCTGCCGCCGTGTTCGCGGCCAGCGATTGCCTGGACTGGCCGTCGCCGCTGGCCGAAGCCTTGCAGCGGCTGCGGGCGCAGCGCCACGACGTGCGGCTGCTGGCGCTGCGCACGCAGGCCGAAGTGGACGGCAGCTTCCCGTCGGGCGTGGCCTACCGCGACCGCGAGAGCGGCGAGGGCCTGCACCGACTGCTGGCGACGGACCGGGAAGCCTACCGGGCGAACGTCGCAGGCCACCATGCCGGCGTTGCCGCCCATTGCCGCCGGCACGATATCGCGCTGGCCCAGGCCATCATCGAGCAGCCGCTGGAAGCGACCTTGCGCCACTGGTTGCGCGTGCCGGGGGTGCGCGGATGACGAGCCTGCAACCGTGGTGGTGGGCAGCCCTGCCGCTGCTGTTGCTGCCCCTGTGGTGGCACCGGCAGAAGCGCCAGCGTACTGCGTCCGAGCTGCTGGCGACGGCGCGCTTCCTGCCGTCGACGGCGCCGCAAATGCGCCGCATCTGGCGCTGGACGGATATCGTGCTGCTGCTGGTGCGCCTGGCGCTCCTGCTGGCGCTGATCGCATGGCTGGCCGTGACGGTACTGCCGTGGCGGGGCGACACGGTGCTGGCCGATCCGGCGCTGGACCCGGCCTGGGTCAACCGTGAAATGCAGGCGGCAGGCATGCAGGACGCGGCGCGCATGCCGCTGCCCGCCGCCGTGCTGGACTGGCTGCGCCGCCATGAACACGAATGGCGCGACGGCACCCGCATCCTCGTGCTGGCCCGCGCCGGCGACGTGCCGATGCCCGCCCATCCACCGCGCCTGGCCCATGCCGTGGCGTTCCGGCTGGCGCCCGCAGCGCCGCCGGCGGTGCAGCGCCACCATGTCGTCGTCGCATCGACGCCTGAAAGGCTGCCGCGCTGGCAGGCATTGTTTGCTGCCTTCGGCACCGTCGCCGGGCCGTACACGGTGGCGGCCACGCCCGCCCCGCAAACGGAGCTGATCGTGTGGGACCGGCCCGAGTCGCCGCCGGCCGCCTGGCGCGCGCCGCACTGGTGGCGTGCCGACGGCAAGAGCGACCGGCGCGTCACGGCGGCCGGCATCCCGTTGACCTATACCGACACGCCACAGGGCCGCATCTGGCGCGGCATGCCGTGGCCGCCCGCCAGCGCGACCGATGCAGCCGCATTGCAGCAGGCCTGGCACGCCGTGGCGGCGATGCCGGCACCGTATGCCTTGCCGGCGCAAGAGTTTTCTGCCGCGCGGCCGCTGTCGCTGCCGGCACGGGACGGCGAATCGGCGCCATGGTGGGGCTGGCTGCTGCTGGCCCTGTTCATCCTCGAACGACTGCTTGCCCATGCACGCCGAAGCTGACTTGCGCGCCGCCATCGAGCGTCCCCTGTGGCGGGCCGTGCTGCGCCGCCGCGCGCCGTGGTGGCTCGCCGCGACGGTGCCCGCCCTGGCCGCGCTGCCCGCGCACGCGCCGGCGGCATTGGCCTTGCTGGCCCTGGGAGCCGGCTGGTCCGCCTGGGATGCGCGCCGCTGGCGCAGGCGTACTGCCGCCGAGTGGGCGCGCTGGCTGGACGATGCCGTGCCCGCGCTGGAGGACAGCAGCGGCCTGCTGGCGAGCGCGCCGGCGTCGCCGCTGGCACGCTTGCAGCGCGAGCGCCTGCTGGCGCGGCTGCCCCACGTGGTGGGGCCAAGCCAATACGACGCCATCGCACGTATAAAAACGCACGCCAGTTGGTGGCCTGCCGGCCTGGCCATGGTGGGTGCCGCTGCAATCTGGTTGTCGACGGCTTTGCACCAGCCGCCCGCCGCGTCGCCTGCCGGGCCGCTGGCGGCAAAGGCGGCCGCGCCGGCTGCGGCGCTGACACTGCATGTGACGCCCCCGGCCTATACAGGCGCGAAGCCGTACGATACGGCGCCGCGCGACCTGGTCGTGCCCCAGTACAGCCAGGTACGCTGGTGCGTCCGCACCGGCGACGTCACCGTCGAACTGGGCGACGGCACGATACTGCCCGTGGCGCGAGGCGCCTGCAGCGAGTGGCGCGCCGAGGACGCCGTTGCCTGGCGCAGCAGCGTACAGCGCGCGCTGCGCTACGATATCCGCGTCACGCCCGACCAGCCGCCCGTCGTGACGGTGGCCGCGCCGGTGCAGGCGCTGCAACTGCTGGCGCCCGGCACGGCGAACGTGCGCATCGCCGTGGCCGCGCAGGACGATCACGGTATCGCGCGCGCCACCTTGCACCTGACCCTGGCGCGCGGCAGCGGCGAGAACATCCGCTTCACGGACCGCGAAATGCCGCTGCCGCAAGGCCGCGACGGCAAGCGGCGCGACTGGCAGAAGGACTGGACTTTGGCCGAACTGGGCATGGAGCCGGGTGACGAGCTGTATTTCTTCGTGCGCGCCACCGACAACGATCCCCGCCATCCGCACACGGTGCAGTCGCCGACGCACACCTTGCGCCTGCCTGGGCCGGAAAGCGAGGCGCTGGACTCTTCCGCGCTGCCCAGCATGGTCAAGCCGGAAAACCTGCGCAGCCAGCGCCAGATCATCATCGACACGGAGCAGCTGGTCGCCGACATGCGCGGCAAGCTGGCCCCTAACGCCGTGCGCGAGCGCAGCGAAGGCATCGCCGCCGACCAGGCCCAGTTGCGCCGTCGCTACGGCCAGTTCCTGGGCGAGGAATCCACCCTGTTCGGCGACGAAGGACACGAAAAGCACGGGGGCCACGAGGAACATGAAGAGCACAAGCCGATGAACGGCAGCACCAACCTGGCCGCCCAGTTCGGCCACGCCCACGATATGGAAGACAACGCCACCATCTTCGATCCGCAGACGAAGGCCGTGCTGCGGCGCGCGCTGACGGCCATGTGGGAGGCCGAGAAGGCACTGCGCGCGATCGCGCCGAAGACGGCCCTGCCGCCCGAGTACAAGGCGCTGGCCGCGATCAAGGAATTGCAGCAGGCCGAGCGCGTGTACCTGCACCGCGCCGCCTTCGAGCCGCCAGCGATCCGCGAGGACAAGCGGTTGACGGGCGACGCCGCCGGTGCCGCCAGCACCCGGCGCGAGCAGGGCGCCGGCACCGATCCGCTGGCCGCGCGCGGCGCCGCCGAGGTGCGCATGCTGGTGCAGGCCTTGTCCGGCGACGCCGCGCTGCCCGCGCTGTGGCGCCGCACGGCGGGCGAGGCGATCGGCCGCCTGCCGGGCAGCGAACAAAAGCTGGCCGGCCAGCGCACCGTGCAGGACGTGGCGGACGGCTGCGTGCCGTGCCGGGGCGCCTTGCGTGCGTGGCTGCGCACGTCGCTGACGGAGGCACCGGTGGTGTTGCAGGCGCAGCCCCGGGCCGATACGGCCTTCGATCGCGCATGGCGGGAGGGCCGATGATCCTGGCGTCGATTGCCGCCGGCGCTGCCGGTACCGTCAGTGCTGCGTTGTACCTGCGCCGGCGCCGCTGGCCCGACGCGGCACTGGCTGCGGCGGCCGGTGGCGCGCTGGCGGCCATGTTGGCGCTGCCCGCCGGTACAGCGCCCGCCGGCGCGGGCGGCACGCTGGTCTTGACCGACAGCGTCCGTGAACTGGACGCCACCACCGTGGCCGAGGCGGGCCGCATCGAGCTGCGCGGCCATGGCCTGTTCGACGCCGAATGGCGCGATTTGCCGGCCCGTCCCGTGGCGTGGCAGGCGCCGCGCGAAGAATCGATCTTGCTCGACTTCCCCCGCACCGTCGCGCGAGGCCGCAATTTCGCGCTGACGGTCAAGCGCGCCGACGGGGCCGGGCCGTGGCGCCTGCAACTGCTGGCCGAGAACGGCGCCGTGCTGGACCAGGCCAGCGGCAGCGGCGCCCAATTGACGGTGCAGTGGCTGCCGCCGCTGGCCGAGCGCCTGGTGCTGCGCGCGCGCCTGCAGGACGGCGCCGGCAAGACGCTGCACGAAGGCCCGGTGCCGCTGGTCGTCACGGAACCGCAGCCCCTGCAGGTGATCGGCCGCTTCGGCGCCGCGTCCTTCGATACGCGCGTGCTGAACGAGCTGCTGACGGACAGCGGCGCCGTGCTGGATTGGCAGACCGTGCTGGGCGCGGCCGTGACGCGCACGGAGACTGCGCGCGCACCGCTGACAAGCCCGAATGCGACGGTGGTCGACGCGGCCTGGTTCGAGCGGCAGGGCGGTGCCGCCCGCGCCGCCTTGCTGGCCCAGGTGGCGCAGGGCATGCCGCTGCTCATCCTGGGTGGCAATGCCGCCGCGCCGGCCGTCTGGCAAGGCGCGCTGGGCGTGCGGCTCGTACCGCAATCGGCGACGACGGAAAAAGAAGATACGCGACACGTTACCGTCGGCGGCACGGCACTGGCGCTGGCACCGGCCGCGTACAACCCGGCGCGCGACGCCGGCACCGCCTGGCAGGTGGCGGCCGGCGACGACGACGGCAAGCCGTGGTTGTGGCAGCGCCCCTGGCGGCAGGGCCGCATCGCCTGGGTCGGCGTGGCGGACTGGCACCGCCATGCGATCACGGCGCCGCGCGCGCTGGCCGGATGGTGGCAACAGGTATTGGACCGGGGCGCGCAAGGCCATACGCAAGCGCTCACGTGGCTGCTGCCCGACCCGCTGCCGCTGCCGGGCTTGCGCACGGAACTGTGCGCCCATGGCGTCAAGCCCGGTGTCCCGGTGACGGTGTCCGGCCAGGCGCCGCTGGCCTGGCAGGCCCGCAGCGACCGCGCCGGCGCCGCCTGCGTGGCATTCTGGCCGCGCCAGCCGGGCTGGCTGACGGTGGGCAGCGGCACGGCGGCCGCTGCGATGTATGTCTACGCCGCTGGCGACTGGCCGGCCTGGCAGAACGGCTTGCGCCAGGCCGCCACGCAGCGGTATATCGTCCGGCCGCAGGCGCCGTCCGCCAAGGCCGACAGCGGCGCGGCCGGCCTGCCGCGCTGGCCGGCCGCCGTACTGCTGGCGGCCTCGCTGCTGGCGCTGTGGTGGCGCGAGCGGCGCTAGGGAATCACCCCTGCCAGGCGCGCACGTAGTCCGGCGCCGGCAGCGGGCAGCCGTCGTCGACGATGGGCGCGCCGCGCGATTGCCCCAGCGGCAGCACGCCGGCCCACACGGGAATATCCAGGTCCTCGCCGTCGTCCTTCGGCGGGCCGCTGCGGGTCTTGCAGGCGGCTTCGTTCAGCGCGATGCGCATCACGGTGGTGGCCGCGTATTCCTTGTCGTTGCCGGCGCGGACCTGGGCCTGCCGGCCCGGCACCATGTGCTCCATGAACGCTTCCATCGCCACCCGCTTGTGCGCCTCGTCCACCGCCTCGAAGCGGCCGTAGATCATGGCAGAGCGGTAGTTCATCGAATGATTGAAGGCCGAACGCGCCAGCACCAGGCCGTCCACGTGCGTGATCGTCACGCAGCTTTCCTGTTCCTGCAGGCGCTTGAGCATGCGGCTGCCGTTCGAGCCGTGGATATACAGGTAGTCGCCGATGCGCCAGCAGGCCGTCGGGATGCAATGGCTGCCATTGGCGTCGCCGAAGGCGATATGGCAGACCCAGGCGGTATCGACGATCTGGTGCAGCAGCGCGCTGTCGTAGGAAGCGTATTCGGCGACGCGTTTGACCTGCGTGCGCGGGGAGGGGGCGGAAGGCTTGTTCATGATCTCCATTCGGTTGGTTGAAGGCGCAATATAATGGCCAGGTTGGCCCCTGCAACAGGTCCAGGGGCGACCATTTACATGGAGCCACGAATGGATTACGCGCTGTTGTTGTCGAGCTTTGACCGGGAACATGGGCACCGCAGCTGGCCGCGCCAGCGCCTGCTGCACGAGTGCCTGCGCTGGGCCATCCGCGACGGCACCTTGGCGCCGGGCACGCGGCTGGTTGCCACGCGCACCCTGGCGGCCGACCTGGGCGTGGCGCGCAATACCGTGCTGTATGCCTACGAACAGCTGGCCAGCGAAGGCTTCGTGGTGCCGGACAAACGCGGCACCGTCGTCGCCGCGCTGGCTGCCGGCACGCCGCGGCGCAGGGCGGCGCCGGTCCCGCAGGCCGGCCTGGCGAGGCGCGCGCAGAACCTGCGCCACGTCAGCAACGGTGCCAGCGACGGCCTGCCATTCGTGCCGGGTGTGCCGGACCTGGCCAGCTTCCCGCTGGTGCTGTGGCGCCGGCTGCTGGACCGGGCCTGGCGGGCCCTCTCGCCTGCCCAGCTCAATTACAGCGACCCGTCCGGCGAGCCGGCGCTGCGTTCGGCCATCGCGGATCACCTGCGCGCCTCGCGCGGCGTCGTGTGCGAGGCGCACCAGGTCTTCATCACGGACGGCAGCCAGAGTACGCTGGACCTGTGCGCGCGTGCCTGTGCCGACGAAGGCGATACGGTGTGGATCGAGAATCCGGGCTACGGCGGTGCACTGGCTGCCTTCCGCGCGGCGGGCCTGGTCATCGAAGGCATCGCCGTCGACGAGGAAGGCATGGCACCCGCCGCCCACGACTGGCGCACGCGCCGGCCACGCCTGATCTACGCGACGCCTTCGCATCAGTACCCCGTGGGCACCGTGCTGTCGCTGGCGCGGCGCATGGCGCTGATCGACGGCGCCCGTGCCTGCGGCGCCCTGATCGTGGAAGACGACTACGACAGCGAATTCCGCCACGACGGTCCGCCGCTGGCGGCCATGCAGGGCCTGGCGCCCGACGCGCCCGTGCTGTACTGCGGCACCTTCAGCAAGACCATGTTCCCGGGCCTGCGCATCGGCTTTCTCGTGGTGCCGCCCGAGTTGGCCGCGCCGCTGGCGGCGATGCGGGCGCAGTCGGCGGCGGCGGGGCGCGTGGCCGAGCAGCTGGCGCTGGCCGAATTCCTGCGCAGCGGCCAGTTCGCGCTGCACCTGCGGCGCATGCGCCGGCTGTACCGCCAGCGCCGCGATGCGCTGGTGACGGCGCTGGACCGGCACCTGGGCCGCATCGCCACCGTGCACGGCGCGTCGGCCGGCATGCACCTGTCGCTGCGCTTCGCCGATGCGGCGCTGTCGGACGTGGCCATCGTGGAGCGGGCGCGCCAGGAAGGTATCGTCGTCAACGCGCTGTCCACGCACGCGGTGCAGGGCACGGCCGGATGGAACGGGCTGATGCTGGGCTATGCGCAGGTGCCGGCGGAGCAGATGGACGGCCTGGTGCGGCGCCTGGCGGCCGTCATCCACCTTGCGGCGTACGCGGCCGGCAGCCGCCCCGGCCCCGTGGCGCGCGCGCCAGGGCGGCGGACGGTCAGGCCGGCTGCTGGCTGAGGATCTGCCGGATCACGGCAATGACGTCGTCCTTGGCGTCGATCAGGCCGGCGATGGCCGTCTGGATGGTTTCCGCATCCGGGTGATCCGGCCAGTCCGTGCCCACCTGGCGGTTCAGGGCGTCGAGCGCGGCACCGATCGTGTCGAAGGCGCTTGAAAAGCTGCCCAGGTCGGTCTGGCCGGTGGCGGGGAGCCACTGGTCGGCGGCCGGCGCGTCGATGGCGATAGCATCGGGCTTGTCGCTGTGCGCCTTGAACTGGGCCGTGATGTCGTGCAGGGCCGTGTTCAGGCCGAACAAGGTGGCGATCAGGTCGCGCTTGAGCTGGCCATCGGTCACGGCGATGCGGCCGCTTTCGATCTGGCCGAACAGGGCCGTGGTGAGGGCGTTCATAACGACCAGGCCCCGATCCCAGCCCCGCCATGCGGCCAGCCGGGCCGCCGCGTTGACCGTGGCCGAGGCCGATGTTCCCGTCTGCGTGTGCGTGCTGCTCATCGCGCTGCTCCTCGAAAAAGCGAACCGAGCCGATACATTACCTGTGCCGGTCTGGTCAATTCGTCATGTCGCGCGGGATGATTGATTTACATCAAGTGCTTTGTTGAAAAATCGGCTTGACCTGTCCAGTCAAAAAAAAGGCGCTGTCACCCGGTCGCAGTGAACTGTCCAGCCGGCATCTTGCTGATACTCAGCTGCTCGCCGGGAACAATGCAGCCCGTAAAAATTGCTGTGGCGTGCTCAGGTGTCGACAGTCGAGCCCGTGAATCCAGCCCAGGTAATGGGGTAAATAGCGGCTGGCCACGCCGTGGAAG
>Ga0209913_1000198_pt1 | contig 61337 bp, 53 predicted proteins | sample PersoiDNA2013203_FD_185805 | JGI IMG/M metagenome (GOLD analysis project Ga0209913, IMG submission 185805) | Permafrost soil microbial communities from the Arctic, to analyse light accelerated degradation of dissolved organic matter (DOM) -... | ecosystem: Environmental > Terrestrial > Soil >...
CGGCCAGCGACTCAGCGCTGCAGGCAAGGCACCCAAACTGATCATCGGCGCCATGATGCGCAAGCTGGTGCATGTGGCATTCGGCGTGCTCAGGTCGGGGAAAATATTTGATCCGACCTTGCACGCCGCTTGACGGGGATAACAGTATCTACGCGAACATAAAAAAGCCGCGCGGTGCAGAGATGCACCGCGCGGCTTTTTTGCGTAGGTCGGATTAAGCCGAAGGCTGTAATCCGACATGTATCCGCTTACTTCTTCGTGTAGGTATTCAACCAGTCCAGCACCGTGTGATGCCACAGCAGCGAGTTCGCCGGCTTCAGCACCCAGTGGTTTTCGTCCGGGAAGACCAGCAGCTTGCTCGGGATGCCACGGCGCTGCAGCGCAGTGAAGGTGCCCAGACCTTGCGCGGTGGGGATGCGGAAGTCCAGGTCGCCCTGCACCACCAGCATCGGCGTCTTCCAGTTCTTCACGAAGTTGACGGGGTTGAACTGTTCGTGCTTGGCCGGCGCGTCGTAGTACGGGCCGCTGTTTTCCCACTCGGTGAACCACAGTTCTTCCGTCGCGTAAGCCATGCCGCGGTTGTCGAAGACGCCATCGTGGTTGACCAGGCATTTGAAGCCGTCCGGCCAGTTACCGGCGATCCAGTTCATCATGTAGCCACCGTATGACGCGCCCAGCGCGCAGCTGCGCTCGCGGTCCAGCCACGGGAACTTTTTGGTGGCCGCTTCCAGGCCCTTTTGCAAGTCGAGCAGCGGCTTGCCGCCCCAGTCGCCGCTGATGGAATCCGTGAACTGCTGGCCATAGCCGGTGGAGCCGTGGAAGTCGATGAAGATGGTGGCGTAGCCGGCGCCCGCATACACTTGCGGATTCCAGCGGTAGCTCCAGCTGTTGCCAAAGCTGCCTTGCGGGCCGCCGTGGACTAAAAAGGCGATCGGATACTTTTCACCGGCCTTGGCGTTCCATGGCTTCATCACGTGACCGTAGACGGTTTCGCCATTCGCGCCGGCGAACGAGAACTGTTCATATTCGCCGAAACGCACGTCCGCCAGCGCTGCCGCATTCTGCTTCGTCAGCTGGAGCATCGGCGCGCTTTCCGATTTCGCATCGAGTTTGCGCGTGTACAGCTGCGCGCCCGAGGCCAGGTTGGCTTGCGCCAGCACGATGGTATTGCCGCGCACGTCGAAGTCGCCCACGGCGCCCTTGCCCGTCAGCGCGTTGACCTTGCCGCTGGCCGCGTCGATGTGGAACAAGCGGTGCTGGCCCACGTCATCGGCGGCGACCAGGAAGGCCTTGCTGTCCGGCGTCCAGCGGAAATCGGCCACGGAACGGTCCCAGTCGTCGGCCAGGGTGCGCTTCTTGCCCGTGGCGACATCCATCAGCACCAGATGAAAACGGTCTGCCTCGAAGCCCGGGCGGGTCATGGCGACATAGGCCAGCGTGCGGCCATCGGGCGAATACGTGGCTTTCGCATCCCAGGCCGGATTGTCGGCGGTGAGATTGCGCGGCGCCTGGCCACCGGCGGCAGGGATCGTGTAGACGTCGAAGTTGGTCGACCACGCTTCCGTGCGGCCGGCCACGCGCACCGAGAAGGCCACCGTCTTGCCGTCCGGGCTGAAATGGTATTCACCGTTGTCGCCGAACGGTTTCGATGGCGCGTCGCCATCGAGGGTGCCGCTCAGGCTCACGGGCGCGGCGCTGACCTTGCCGGTGGCGTCGATGGGCGCCGAGTACAGCGCGTTGCGGCGGCCGTCGGCCCAGGTATCCCAGTGGCGCACGAACATCTGCTCGTAGACCATGCCGCTGGCCTTGTTCTTGGCTTTTTCATCCAGGCGCTTTTTCGTGCAGGCGATATCGGCGCAATCGAGGAAGACGCCCATGCTGAAGGCCAGGCGGTCGCCCTGCGGCGACAAGCGGTAGGTGTCCACGTCCAGCGCCAGGTCGGTGACCTTGGCCGCTTCGCCGCCGGTCAGGGGCAACTGCCACACTTGCGAGGAGCCGGAGCGGCCGGACAGGAAGTAGATGGCGTCGCCGTTCGGCGACCATTGCGGGTCGCTGGCGCTGGCTTCGCCGCGCGTGAGCTGGCGTGGCGCCGCGTTCGGCGCGCGCAGGTCGATCAGCCACAGCTGCGTGTTACCGCGGTTTTTGTCCAGGTTAGTCGTGCGCACCGTGTAGACCACGCGCGTGGCGTCCGGCGACAGCACGGGGCTGCCCACTCTTTCCATGGCGACCATGTCTTCCACGGTGAAACCGCGCGGCGCGGCCAATGCCGGCACGGCGGCAGTGGTGGCCATGGCGGCACTGAATGCTCCCAAGAGCAGCAGACGTAAACTCATTCAAACTCCCGATTCTGATGACGACGTTATTGATATGGTATTGACGTGGCCGGCTGTACCGCCGGCAGCCCGACATCATAGCAATAAAGATGCGCTTGCTGCGGGAGTTGACCGCCGGTTAGCCGGCTGGAAGTGCCAGTTGGTCGAGCGGGCGGGCGCGCAGATGTTTTCTTACAGAAACAGCTGTTTTTATGCACAATGCTAGACTGCCGGCCTTAGCTCACTACTCTGGATACCCATGCGCCTGACTTCCCTTGCCCTGACCGCCGCCGCCCTGTTCGCCGCCTTGCCGGCCCATGCGGCCAGCATGCCGACACTCGAACAAATCCACGCCGCCGTGCAGGCCGGCGTGGCCAGGACACAAGCCAGGATGCAATCATCGATACCGGTTCCCATTTCCGTCAAGGTCACCAGCCTGCAGGGTTGCCAGGATTCGCTGGAAGTGCCGGGCGAAGTGGTGTGCCTGGTGGCCATGAGCGCCGGCATGCGCGACGGTTTTAATGTATTGCCCCTGCGTAAAGAGGGCGATACCTGGATCGGCGTCGAGCGCAAGAACGCCAAGTTCGCGGGACCGTCGCCGGCCGAGGCGCAGGCGATGATACGCGCCTGGGCCAAGGAAGAAGTGGCGCGCAATCCGGACGCGGCCAAGGACGTGCAGATGCAGGAAGCGCAGAGCACCATGCAGGTCAAGGCCGTCAACGAGTGCGACGTCAAGCGCAAGACGGGTTACCTCGTGTGCGACACGGAATTGAGCGTGCCGAGCCGTCCGGATGGCATCAAGACGGAACTGACCTTCATGCTCGATAGCGGCAACTGGCGCTACGTGCCGCGCTAGGCCGCCAGCGGCCACGCCGCACGCACATCAGCCTGCTACTTCTCCCTGCATGGCGCCAGCATCGTTTCGCGACGCCTGGCGCTGGCGCTCGTCTTTCCTTTCCTGCACAGCATGCCCGTGTGGTGGCCCATGAGGCCGCCTGCAGGCATGCGGCTCCCTCCCTGGCAGGATGCCTGCAATTCCACGAAACCAATATGGATTAATTGATATATTTATTGTTTAATAACTTACTTCCAATGAAAACGATAGAATTGGTGATTATTGTTGCATTTCTTGTGATTTCGCTATATAAATCAATTTATTCGATTTAATCGTTATTTTTGGCGTATGATATTGATAATGCGCAAGTAAATGCCGCGATCTGAATGTGTGGAGAACCGCCGTGCTGAAAAAAATAACGAGTAGCGAACTCATGTTGGGAATGTATATCGAGCGCCTCGGCCGCTCCTGGCTTGAGAATCCGTTCTGGAAACGTTCCTTTTTGCTCGAATCGCCGGCTGACCTGGAGCGTATCCGGGCGGCCCGGCTGAATGAAGTGTGGATCGACACGGGGCGCGGACTGGCGCCGCCTGAACCTGTTGCCGTTGCCGCGCCGCCCGTTGCCGCAACCGACGCAGCCGGCACCGAAGCTGCAGTGCCGGCCGTCTCCATCCCCGTTGCGCCTGTGGCGCCTGCCCTGTCGCGCGAGGCGGAAATGGCGCACGCCCGGCGCCTGCTCGAACGCACGCGCCAGGCCGTGCAGACCATGTTCGACGAAGCGCGCATGGGCAAGGCCTTGGCCGTGGGGCAGGCCTACGAGCTGGTCGACGACATCGCCTCTTCGGTGCTGCGCGGCGGCGGCCTGCTGCTGGGCCTTGCACGCCTGAAAACGGCCGACAACTATACGTATATGCACTCGGTGGCCGTGTGTGCGCTGATGACGGCGCTGGCCAGGGAGCTGGAACTGGCGCCGGAGCAAGTGCGTTCGGCCGGCCTGGCGGGCTTGCTGCACGATATCGGCAAGATGGCCGTGCCATCGGCCATCCTGAACAAGCCTGGCAGCCTGAGCGATGCGGAATTTTCCTCCGTGCGTACCCATCCGGCGGCCGGCCATCGCATGCTGCTCGAGGTGGACGAGATCGATCCGGTGGCGCTGGACGTGTGCCTGCACCACCATGAAAAACTCGATGGCAGCGGCTATCCCAAGGGCTTGCGCGGCGAGGAAATCAGCCTGTATGCGCGCATGGGCGCCATCTGCGACGTGTACGACGCGATCACCTCGAACCGGCCGTACAAGCAGGGCTGGTGCCCGGCCGAGTCGCTGCGCCGCATGGCGGCCTGGCGCGGCGGGCATCTGGACGCGACATTGTTTGCCGCCTTCGTCAAATGCCTGGGCATTTATCCGCTGGGCACCCTGGTGCGGCTGCAATCGGAGCGCCTGGCCGTGGTGGTGGGGCAGGCGGCGGGCAAGACGCTGACCTCGCCCACGGTCCGCGTCTTTTTTTCCATCCGCGCCGGCACTTGTATCGCACCCTGCGTGATCGACCTGGCGGCGCCGGGTTGCCAGGAGCGCATTATTTCCACGGAAAGCGCGGCCCAATGGGGCTTGCTGGACGTCGACCGTTACTGGGTCGGCGAACCTGCCGTGGCATAGCGGCAGCCACGGCGGGAATAAAGTATATTTTGTTAATAATAAAATATTAAAATAATGGTGCCAGTGCCGCTCCGTTTTCCTGTCTGGCGACCGTTCCTTGTCCGCATACCCGTCACCGCACGGGCTACCACTGAGGATGTGACCATGCGACTCAATCTTCCCGTCAACGATACCGAGATCAATCTGAGCGATACCGAGACCATCGTCTCGACTACCGACTTGCAAGGCAATATCACGTATGCGAATCCGTATTTCATCGCCGTCAGCGGCTACAGTGCGGAAGAATTGATCGGCGCGCCGCAAAACATCCTCCGGCATCCGGACATGCCGGTCGAAGCCTTCGCCGATTTCTGGGCCACCATCCGTTCCGGGCGTTCGTGGAGCGGCATGGTGAAAAACCGCAGCAAGGATGGCGATTATTATTGGGTGCTGGCAAACGTGACGCCGGTGGTGGAAGACGGCGTGGCTGTCGGCTACATGTCCGTGCGCACCAAGCCCACGCGCCAGCAGGTGGCGCAGGCGTCCGCCCTGTACGCGCGCATCAAGGCGGGGCAGGCCGACGGCATTGCCCTCAGCCAGGGCGCGGCCGTGCGCACGGGCTGGCTGGCCACGCTGCTCAGCGTGCGCGACATGGCCATCGGCCGGCGCATCGGCTGGAACCTGGGGGCGCTGGTCGTGCTCTTGCTGCTGCAGCTGGCCTGGGATGCGGGCCTGTTGCCCGATGCGGCCCACGCCTGGCTGACGGGCCTGTCCGTGGCGGCCTTGTGCCTGACCCTGTATTTCTGGCATGCCCTGCACAAGGTGGTGCTGCAGCCGCTGCGGCGGGCGCGCCAGGCGTGCGACGTGATGGCGGGTGGCGACCTGACGGGCGAGCTCGATACCACGCGGCGTGACGAGATGGGGCAGCTGCTGCGCTCGCTGCGCCAGCTGCGCGTGAACTTGCACTCCATCGTCGGCGATGTGCGCGGCAATTTCCTGCGCATCAGCATGGCCAGCCAGGAAATCGCCGCCGGCAATATGGACTTGTCGGGCCGCACGGAAGCGCAGGCATCGGCCCTGGAGCAAACGGCATCGAGCATGGAGCAGCTGGCGGCCACGGTGCAGCAAAACAGCGGCAACGCCGTGCAAGCGAGCGACATGGCGGGCAAGGTGCATGGCCTGGCGGGGCGCGGCGGCGAGATCGTCGGCCAGATGGTGACGATGATGGCGGACATTAACGCCTCGTCAAAGAAGATCGGCGACATTACGGGCATCATCGAAGGCATCGCTTTCCAGACCAATATCCTCGCCCTGAACGCGGCAGTGGAAGCGGCGCGCGCGGGCGACCAGGGACGTGGCTTTGCCGTCGTGGCGGGCGAGGTACGCAGCCTGGCCCAGCGCAGCGCGGCGGCGGCCACGGAAATCAAGCAATTGATCACGGCATCGCTGGAGCAGGTGCAGGCGGGCGCGAAGCTGGCGCAGCAGGCGGGCGCCAGCAGCGCCGAGATGCTGGGCGCCGTGCAGGGCGTGCACGGCATCATGGCGGAGATCGCCTCGGCCTCGCGCGAACAGAGCCATGGCATCGGCCAGGTCAACATGGCCGTCACGCAGATGGATGAAGTGACGCAGCAGAACGCGGCGCTGGTGGAGGAATCGGCGGCCGCCTCCGCTTCGCTGCAAGACCAGGCTTTGCAGCTGGAGCAAGCCATGGCCTTGTTCAAGCTGGAACGGCGGCGCGGCGGCCCGGCCAAGCCCCCGCGTGCACCGGAGCGCCGCGCTACAGCAGGCGCTCTGACAGCGCCTTGAAGTCCACTTTTGGTACGAGAAAGGCAAACGGCCTGGATACGGGCGGCAGTTGCCTCAGCATGCCGCAGTCGGCGCGCCAGGCCGTCAGCGCTTGCACTTGATCCACATCAACGGGCAAGTCGATTTCGCCGAAGACCAGCTTGCCGTTGCGCGGCACGTGCGCGATGGCCGCATCCTGGCAAGCGAGGAAGGCGACGGCAGCGTGCCAGTTGCCGAACAGCGTATGCCAGTCGGCATCCAGATCATGCTCCGCGGTGATGTCCGCCTGCACATCGAGCGCAGGGGCGCTGCCGGTGCCGGATGCAATGCTGCAGCGGGCCTGCGTGGCACTGACTGCCAGCGTCATGTCGGCGGCCAGGTGCGTCGGCAGGATATCGCTGAACAGCCGCGTGCCCAGCGCATGGGGCAAGCTATCCATGATGTTTTTCAGAAAATACACGCAGGGCACGGCGGGTGCGCCCGGCGGCGTGTGCTCCAGATATAAACGCCAGTTGCTTTGCAGGGGCGATGGCAGCAGCCGGCGCAAGGGACCGGGCAGGGCAGGGCCGAAATGCCCGTGGCGGTAGCTCAGCACGGTAAACGGCGTCTTGCCGTCGCGCTGCCACAAGGCCACGCCTGGCGGCAGCAATTTCTGCGCGGCAGCGGCGTCGACCAGCCAGCTCACGTAGACGACGTCGCGCACGTCGCTGTGCAGGGTCAGGAAAGGCAGGCGCGCCAAGACAGCCTGGCGCACGTCGGCGAAACGCGTGCAATTGGCGAGCGCGGCAAACAGGCGCCCCGGCCAGCCCGCGCGCGGGTGACGGTAAGTGTTGTCTTGCAAGGGAAAAACTCTCGGGTGGAATACGGCAAGGTTGATACGCTGACGCTGCAACGCCCGTCCACATCATCGCGAGCGGCAGCGATGTGTGGCCGAGACGCGCAGCTGTGCTGGAGCACAGCGAGCATCGCAGGCCGCACAGGGCGCCGCGCAGCCGATGTGGGCGGGTGTCACCACTACTGCATGTGCCAGCCGTGGCTCACTACTATGGACTGGCCGCTCAGGGCGTTCGACGGGAAGGCCGCCAGGAAGATGGCCGTTTGCGCCACGTCTTGCGTGGTGGTGAATTCGCCGTCGATGGTTTCCTTCAGCATCACATTCTTGATCACTTCCTCTTCCGTGATCTTCAGCTGGGCTGCCTGTTCGGGGATTTGCTTGTCGACCAGCGGCGTGCGCACGAAGCCGGGGCAGATGACGTTGGCGCGGATGCCATCCTTGGCGCCTTCCTTGGCCACCACCTTGGCCAGACCCAGCAAACCATGCTTGGCGGCCACGTAGGCGCTCTTGAACGGCGAGCCTTCGTGCGAGTGCACCGAACCCATGTAGATGATGGCGCCGCCGCGGCCGGCCTTGATCATTTCGCGCATGCAGGCGCGCGTGGTGAGGAAGGCGCCGTCCAGGTGGATGGCCAGCATCTTTTTCCACTGCTCGAACGGGTAGTCAACGACGGGACTGATGATCTGGATGCCCGCGTTGCTGATCAGGATATCGATGCCGCCGAAGTGGGCCACGGCATCGGCCACGCCCTGGTCGACCTGCGCTTCGCTGGAGACATCCATGGCGACGGCAAACGCCTGGCCACCCGATTGCTTGATTTCATCGGCCGTCTTGCTGGCCGCTTCCAGGGCCAGGTCGGCGATGACCACCTTGGCGCCTTGTTTCGCGTATTCAATGGCCATTTCCTTGCCGATACCACTGGCGGCGCCGGTAATCAGTGCGACCTTGTCTTTGAGTTGCATATTAATCCTTTGCATTGCGGGTTGGAGTGATCGTGGGAGGTCAGACTATGCCAGTATAGCCAGAAAACGCGTCAGGCATGACCCGCGCACGCCTGCAATCCGGCTTGCTTCTCCTGTAATTGCTGCAGGCGCCAAGCGCCGGGATTGGTGCCCGCCCAGACGCGGAACGCGTGGTTGAACGCGCTTTGTTCCTGGTAGCCCAGCAGAAAGGCGATGTCGACCAGCGACAAGTCCGGCTCGCGCAAATAATCGCGCGCCAGGCCGTAGCGGGCCTGGTCCAGCAGGGCCTGGAAGCTGGTGCCCGCGTCGGCCAGCTTGCGCTGCAAGGTGCGCGGCGTGACGGCCAGGGTCGCGGCAACGCTGGCCAGCCGCGCCGAACCCTGGCGCAAGCCTGCCACGATGGCCGCGTGCACTTGCGCCTCGATGCCGCCGCCGTTCGTCTGCGCTGCGGCCTGGCGCTGTGCCAGCAGCTGTTCCGCGTGTTGGCACAGCACGGGGTACAGGCTGACGTCGGCGTTTGGCACGGGCCAGTCCAGCACTTGCGCGTCGAAGGTGGCCGTGTTGGTGCTGGCGCCAAAGGCGGGCAGGCTGCCCAGCACGCGCACGTATTCGTCGCGGTGCGTGGCGTGGCGCAGCAGCTCGCCGCCGCCATCATGGGTAAACGCCAGCCGGGCCGGCGGCAGCGGCATGCCCGCCAGCCAGTCGCCGCACACTTTGACACCGGCAAAGACGCTGTCGACCAGGTGCCGGCTGGCGCCCGGGTAATTGCTGGCCCAGCGGTAATGCGCGACGGCGCCGTCGCGCTGCAGCGTCGAGCGGCCCAGGTCGTGCGCCAGCCGTTCATAGCGGGCCGTCTGTTCCAGCGCCTGGCCCACGTTCTTGCAACTGAGCAAAATCAAGCCGTAGGCGCTGTACGTGCCCATGCGTACGCGCTGGCCCACGTGCAGGCCGAAATGCGCGTCGCCCGCCAGCTTTGCTGCCGCATCGAGCAGGCGCACGTAGTCGCGCGCGGCCAGGCTGGCCGCTGATGCTGCCAGGCTGTGCGGCGGCACGCCGGCCGCTTGCGCCAGCGTGGCTGCTGCGATGCCGTGCGCGCCGGCCGCTTCGAGCAGCGGCAGCAGATAGGCGCCGGCGACACGGCCGTCAGTACTTGTCATGATGGAACAATGCGATTGTCATGAAAAACCAATACCCTTCGTTGGTGGCGGCATATGCTATTGATCTGGCAAGAAAATAAGGCAAGGACAGTATAGCAAGCCGCCGTGGCGCGCAACTGGCCAAATACAGGGGATGTCAATGCAACGCTGGAATGGCTGGGGGGACGAGAGCGTCACGTACGCGCTGAGCGAGGAGGCGCTGGCATACCTGGGAGAGCGCCTGGGGCCGGGCAGCGGCATGCTCGATGCCACATTGGACGAGGCTTGCGCGCAAGTGCCCGCGTCGCGCCTGGCGCCGCATCCGCTGATCGATACCGTGCCTGCCACGCGCGTGCGCCATGCGCTCGGTCAAAGCCTGCCCGACTGGTTCAAATTGCGCCACGGCCGCATCGGTGTTGTTCCCGATGGGGTGGCGTTTCCCGACAGCCCACTGCAGGTGCGCCAGCTGCTCGACTACGCGCGCCAGGCTTGCGTGGCCGTGATACCGCACGGTGGCGGCACCAGCGTGGCCGGGCACCTGACGGTGGCGGCGGGGTCGCGCCCCGTGCTGGCGCTGAGCCTGCGGCGTTTGTCTGCGCTGGGCCACCTGGACCGCGAAGCGCAGCTGGCCACGTTTGGCGCGGGCGTGTATGGCCCCGACCTGGAAGCGCAGCTGCGCGCGCATGGCTATACCCTGGGCCACTATCCGCAGTCGTTCGAATATTCCACCCTGGGCGGCTGGATCGCCACGCGCTCGTCGGGCCAGCAGTCGCTGCGCTATGGCCGCATCGAGCAGCTGTTCGCGGGCGGCGAGGTGGAAACGCCGTCCGGCACCTTGAGCATTCCCACGTTTCCCGCTTCGGCGGCCGGCATCGACCTGCGCGAAATGGTGCTCGGTTCCGAAGGGCGGCTGGGCATCCTGACGCAGGCCACGGTGCGCATCTCGCCTTTGCCGCCCTACGAAGCGTTCCACGCCGTGTTTTTCGCCGACTGGGGCCAGGCACAGGCTGCCGTGCGTGCGCTGGCCCAGTCGCGCCTGCCCCTGTGCATGCTGCGCCTGTCGAACGCGCTCGAGACGCAAACCATGCTGACCCTGGCCGGCCACAAGAAACTGGTGGGACTGCTGGAGCGCTACCTGTCCCTGCGCGGCTGCGCGCAAGGCAAGTGCATGCTGATGCTGGGCGTCAGCGGCGAAGCGAAACCGGCGCGCGCGGCCCTGCGCGGCGCGCTGGCGCTGGCGCGGCGGCACAAGGGCGTGCACGTGGGACGCCACATGGGCGACAAGTGGAAGCAGGGGAGATTTCGCAACGTCTACCTGCGCAATGGCGCCTGGGAACACGGCTATGTCATCGACACGGTGGAAACGGCCGTCGACTGGCCCCGCGTGACGGCCATGATGGCGGCGCTGGAGCAGGCGGGCACGAATGCGCTGGCCGCGCACGGCGAGCGGGTGCACGTGTACACGCACCTGTCGCACGTGTATGCGCAGGGCGCCAGCGTCTACACCACGTATGTGTACCGGCTGGCGCCCACGTATGAAGACAACATGGCGCGCTGGCGCACCTTGAAAGACGCGGCCTGCGCCGCCATCGTGGCCAATGGCGGCACTATCAGCCACCAGCATGGCGTGGGCACGGACCACGCGCCGTGGCTGGCCGCCGAAAAGGGCGAGCTGGGTATCGCGGCCATGCGCGCACTGTTCCGCCAGGTCGACCCGCAGGGCATGATGAACCCCGGCAAACTGCTGCCCGATACCGGGGGCGGCTTGTGAACCGGGCGCAGTTGCCTGGCGTGCTGGCGCGTGAGTGGGACATCTTGATCGTCGGCGGCGGCATCACGGGCGCCGGCATCCTGCTGGAAGCAGCGCGGCGCGGCTTGACGGCGCTGCTGGTGGAACAGCGCGATTTCGCCTGGGGCACGTCGAGCCGCTCCTCGAAGCTGGTGCACGGCGGCTTGCGCTACCTCAAGCAGGGCCAGTTCGCGCTGACGCGCGAATCGGTGCATGAGCGGCAAGCCTTGCTGACGGATGCGGCGGGCCTGGTCGAGCCGCAGGGCTTTGCCTTTGGCGACTATACGGGCAGGAAGCCGGGGCGGCGCCAGTTCATGCTGGGCCTGGCCATCTATGACGTGATGGCGGGCCGGCGCGCGCGCCGCTATGTCGACGCGGCGGACTTTGCCATGCTGGCGCCGCACATCCGGCGCGACGGCCTGCAGGGCGGCATGCTGTACCAGGACGCCAAAACGGACGACGCGCGCCTGGTGCTGCGCGTGCTGCAGGAAGCGCGCCGCCATGGCGGCGTGGCCGTCAATTACCTGGGCGTGGAAGCGCTGCTGCGTGAAGATGGCAAGGTCGTCGGCGCCACGTTGAACGATGTGGTCGATGGCATGGCATGCACCGTGCGCGCGCGCCTGGTGATCAGCGCCACGGGCGCCTGGGCCGACGGCTTGCGCGGCCAGGTGGGAGAGCCGCCGAAACTGCGACCGCTGCGCGGCAGCCATCTGCTGCTGCCGGCCTGGCGCCTGCCGCTGGCGCAAGCCGTCAGCCTGATGCATCCGCACGATGGCCGTCCCGTGTTTGCGTATCCGTGGGAGGGCGTGACGCTGGTGGGCACCACCGATGTCGACCACGGCGCCAGCCTGGACCTGGAGCCTGCCATCACGCGCGGCGAACTTGATTATCTGATGACCGCATTGCGCTGGCAGTTCCCGCAGCTGGCGCTGGGTGAAGACGATGTGCTGGCCACGTTTGCCGGCGTGCGTCCCGTCATCGACAGCGGCCAGCTTGACCCGTCGAAGGAAGCGCGCGAACATGCGTTATGGCTGGAAAACGGCTTGCTGACGGTGGCGGGCGGCAAGCTGACGACGTTCCGCGTGATTGCCCTCGACGCATTGCGCCGCGCCGCGCCACTGCTGCCGGGCTGGCAGGCGGATTTGCGTCCCTTGCCGATTTTCGACGCAACGCCGCCCCTGTCGGGCAAGGCCTTGCTGCTCGACGGCGAACAGCGCGCGCGCCTGCTGGGCCGTCATGGCGCGGCCGCGCAGGCGCTGTGCGATGCGGCGCGCGAGGGCGAACTGTCGCCGATTCCAGGCACGCAGACCCTGTGGGCGCAGCTGCGCTGGGGCGCGCGCAACGAGGACGTGCAGCACCTGGACGACCTGCTGCTGCGGCGCACGCGCCTCGGTTTGCAGCTGGCCGGCGGCGCGCTTGCTATCATGCCGCGCCTGCGCGCCATCTGCCAGCATGAACTGGGCTGGGATGATGTACGCTGGGATGCGGAGCAGGCGCGCTACCTGGCCCTGTGGCGCAGCCATTACAGCGTGCCGCAAGGCGAATGACGCAATGATAAAAACAGCGATAAAAATATAAAAGAGGAGAGCATCATCGAGACCACCCTGTTTGGCCAGCCCCTGGCGCTGGGCGACGCCCGCATCACCTATGACAGCCTGTCGCCGCTGGACCTGCGCCAGAGCGTGGAGCTTCTCGTCGACGACCTGGGCGAAGACCTGCTGCAAATCACGTGCGCGAATGGCGACATCGTCGACGTGGGCTGGTATCCGGCCTGGAACGAACAGGGCCGCTTGCGCGTGGTGGCCGTGCGCGGGCAGGACTGGGAAGCGCCCGTGTTCAGCGCGCAGCCGGAAAAAGATCCGCAGGCGCTGCTGGCCGCGCTGCGTGCCGCGCTGGCCAGCGTGGCATAAGCGATGGCCTGCGCAGCGGGCAATGGCCCGTATATCCTTTCCATCGACAATGGCACGCAAAGCGTGCGCGCGCTGCTGTTCGACCGCGACGGCAACTTGGCGGCCAAGGCGCAAGTGTTCCTCGAAGCGTATTACTCCGAGCACCCCGGCTGGGCCGAGCATGACGCCGACGGTTACTGGCAAGCCGTGTGTGAAGCGTGCCAGCAGCTGTGGCGCAGCACGGACATAGCCAAGTCCTCGGTGGCCGGCGTGGCCGTGACCACGCAGCGCGGCACGGTGGTCAATGTGGATGAACATGGCGTCCCCCTGCGCCCCGCCATCACCTGGCTGGACCAGCGCAGCACGCGCGACATTCCGCCACTGGCGCCGTGGTGGCGCGCCGCCTTCCGCGCCATGCGCCTCGATGGCACGATCGCCTACTTCCGCCGCGAGGCCGAGATCAACTGGATCAGCGCGCAGCAGCCCGACATCTGGCGCCGCACGCATAAATTCCTGCTGCTGTCGGGTTTTCTGAATCACCGCCTCTGCGGAAAGTATATCGATTCGACGGGTTCGCAAGTGGCGTATATTCCGTTCGACTACAAGCGCCACGCCTGGGCCGGGCGCTTCGACTGGAAGTGGCAGGCACTGGCGATCCAGCGCTCCATGCTGCCCGAGCTGGTGACGCCGGGCACGCGCATGGGTGCCATCACGGCCGCAGCGGCGGCAGCGACTGGCATCCTGGAAGGCACGCCCTTGCTGGCGGCCGCCGCCGACAAGGCCTGCGAGGTGCTGGGCGCGGGCTGCGTCGAACCGCATGTGGCGTGCCTGAGCTACGGCACCACGGCCACCATCAACACGACCAACCGCAAGTACGTGGAAGTGACGCGCTTCATTCCGCCGTATCCGGCCGCCATGCCGGGCGCCTACAGCACGGAAGTGCAGATTTTTCGCGGCTACTGGATGGTCAACTGGTTCAAGGAGCAGTTCGGCGACCGCGAACGGGCGGCGGCCGCCGAAGATGGCACGGGTTTGTCTGCCGAAGCGCTGTTCGACCGCCTGGTCGACGCCGTGCCGCCCGGCTCGATGGGCTTGATGCTGCAGCCGTACTGGAGTCCCGGCATCAAGGTGCCTGGTCCGGAAGCGAAAGGCGCCATGATCGGCTTTGGCGACGTGCACACGCGCGCGCATATGTACCGCGCCATCCTCGAAGGCCTCGCGTATGCGCTGCGCGAAGGCAAGGAGCGCATCGAGCGGCGCAGCGGCATGGCCATTACGGAGCTGCGCATCGCGGGCGGCGGCTCGCAAAGCGACGCGGCCATGCAGCTGACGGCCGACATCTTCGGCTTGCCTGCCGCGCGCGCCCACGTGTATGAGAGTTCGGGCCTGGGCGCGGCCATCGCCGCCAGCGTGGGCCTGGGCTGGCATGCGGATTTCCCCGCCGCCGTGCAGGCGATGACGCGCAAGGGCAAGGTATTCCAGCCGCATCCCGAGCACCGCAAAATCTACGAACAGCTGTACCGGCGCGTGTACCAGAAAATGTATGCGCGGCTGCAGCCCCTGTACCGCGAGATCGCCGACATCACAGGCTATCCGGAATAAAACGCATTAAATCGTATTGCGAATCATTCGCATTCGATATATGATATGTTCCGCATTTCACTAAGGCAACTTATCCCGGTGACTGCAGTGCGCCGCCGGCCATGCGCCGGCGGCGTGTCCGCGCGGGCAGAGTTCCGCCGCGACGCTTCCGTCAACGCCGCCGCTTGATCGTGCACCGCCTGTCCTCTGCCCAGCATTTTCATTTCGAACCCGTGTCGACGATCGCACCGGACAAACTGATGGCGGGCGCTGGCCCGACCTGGGTGCCAGCATCGGCTGGCAGGGCCGCTTCATGGCGAAGCAGGAGCGCGTGCTGCCGGTGGGCAGCGTGTACCGCCTGCCGCCATCGAAAGGCTATGCGCTGCATATCTTGTTCGCGTCGTGGAATGGCAAGCAGGGCGTGTGGCGCGGCACGGAAGTGCGCCTGACGGTCGATAATGTCTTCAACCGCAACTATATGCCGTATTTGAGCGAGGCGGTTACCGGCCTGGGGCGCAATGCGAAGTTGAGCGTGTCACGTAAGTTTTGATTAATTTTAAGAATGGCGGGCCGGAGACGCGGGCCTGAGAAAATGCCGATGGCGGCGTTGCAGCTCCTTGCCGTACATGCGTACTGTCTGCGTCGCTGCGCCTTGCCCTCGCCATTTTTCAGGCCCGCTTGGCCCGGGGTGCCTTTTTTTGTGACTTGGGCCTACTCTATGTTCGCTGCGTGTTGCGCTGAATTTCAAGCCTTAACGTAACACTAATGCCTTGACCGTTTTCCATGCCGTGCTGCCTGACTGCGTGACGCGCACCTGGTTGCGTCCCCCTTCCTTGGCCACGTACAGGGCGCGGTCGGCGGCGACGAACAGCGCTTCGCGGTCGTCCAGCTGGTGCGGGATGATGGTCGCCACGCCGATGCTGACGGTGATCCACGGCGAGGTGGCGGAACGCGGGTGCGGCAGTTGCAGTGCTTCGATGTGCATGCGGATGGCTTCGGCCAGATGCAGGGCGCCGTCGGCATCCGTATCGGCGCACAGCATGACGAATTCCTCGCCGCCGTAGCGGGCCGCCAGGTCGCCCGGGCGGGCGGCGTGCGAGGCGATGGCTTGCGCCACCTGCTGCAGGCAGCTGTCACCGGCCGGATGGCCCAGGCTGTCGTTGTACAGCTTGAAATGGTCGACGTCGAGCACCACCAGCGACAGGGGGCCACCGCCGCGCACGGCGCGCTGCCACTCTTTTTCCAGGAAACTGTCGAAATGCCGGCGGTTGGCTATTTTGGTCAGCGGGTCGAGATAGGCGGCGCGCTGCAGCGCGTCTTCCGACTGCTTGTGGTGCGTGATGTCGTGCAGCAGGCCGATATACAGGGGCTGGCGCAGATACATGGGCGTCAGCGTCAGGTCCATGCTCAGCGCCGCGCCGTTGCGGTGGCGGATCACCACTTCGCGCGTGCCGTGGTTGTGCGCCGTCTCCGGATTGGCTGCGTACATGCTGAAGTAATCGAGGTATTCCTGCGTCACCAAGGGGCTGAGCAGTTCAGCGATCGAGCGTCCGGCCAGTTCGTTTTCGCGGTAGCCCAGATACTGGTCGCAGGCCGGGTTGGTGTACTGGATGCGCCCGTCCGCCTCGATGATCAGCAAGCCCTCGGCCATGTTGTTGACGATGGTGCGCAGGCGCTCGGCCTGTTCCTGCTGGGTTTCATTGCTGCTGCGGATGTGCAGCTGGGTGCGCACGCGTGCACACACTTCGGCCATGCGCAGCGGTTTGCTGATGTAGTCGACGGCGCCGCAGTCGAAACCGGCCACCACGTCTTCCGTCTCCGTCCTGGCGCTCATGAAGATGACGGGAATGCCCTGCGTCAGCGGATGCTGCTTGAGGCGGCGGCAGGTTTCGATGCCATCCATGTCCGGCATCAGCACGTCGAGCAGGATCAGGTCGGGATGGGCGCGCTGGGCGATGGCCAGCGCCCGCTCGCCGGACGTGGCGACATAGGTTTGATAACCCTGTTCGCTCATCAGCTTGCGCAGCAGCTCAAGGCTGGCCGGCGCATCGTCGACAATCAAAATGGCGGCGTCGCGCCGCTGGGAATGCTCCACACTGCCTGGACTCATTGCTTCCGGCCTTCTCGATGTACTCTGCGCTGCCAGCGTTTGCTGCAGTTTCCGTGATGCTGACCGGGTTCAAATTGGATACAGCGGTCAAATCATACCGCTTTGCCAATTTTTTGGGTGGAAAAATCGATGCTGTGGGAGGTGGTGAAATATTATTATTATGGCATTTTTAAGAATAAATACATGCAGTCGCTGCCGTGAAGGTGGTTTTTAGAGCCTATCCCAGTAGGGGCGCCAGCAGGGGATGTATTCATCTACTGGGATAGGCTCTTAGGTGGAGAGAGGCGTGCCCGTTGGCGCTGGGGCAGCAATGACACGCCCCGCGGCAGGCGGGGCGTGAAGAGTGCAATTACATTTTTGCGGCGATCAGTTTGCCCAGGATGGCGATGCCCTCGCGGATGCGTTCCGGCGGCACCGTCACGAACGACAGGCGCAGCGTGTGCGTGTCCGGCGTGTTCGCATAGAATGGCGCGCCCGGCACGAAGGCGACCTTGTTGGCGATGGCTTCATCGAGCAGTTTCATCGCGTCGATGTGCTTCGGCAGGGTGACCCAGATGAACATGCCGCCTTCCGGCTTCGTCCACGTGACGCCGGCCGGGAAGTGCTCTTCCAGCGCAGACAGCATGGCCTGGCACTGGTTGCCGTACAGGCTGCGGATGCTGGGGATATGGCGCTCCAGGAAGCCATCCTTGATGACTTCATGCACCACCATCTGCGTCAGCTGCGAAGTATGCAGGTCGGCCGCCTGCTTGGCCAGTTCCAGGCGGCGCACCAGTGGCGTCGGCGCCACCACGTAGCCGAGGCGGATGCCGGGCGTGAGCACTTTCGAGAACGAACCCATGTAGATCACGCCATCCGGATTCATGTTGATCATCTTCGGATATGGCTCGCCGCTGTAGCTCAGGGCGCCGTACGGATCATCCTCGATCAGCGGCAGGCCGTGGCGGGCGCAGGTTTCCACCAGTTCCACGCGGCGCGCCACGGACAGGCTGCGGCCCGTCGGGTTCTGGAAGTTCGGCAGCGCGTACAAGAGGCGCGCGCCATCGGCGACAGGGTCGATCGACGACGGCACCAGGCCTTCGTCATCGGTGTCGACGGAAACGAATTGGGGACGGTAGACGGAAAACGCCTGCAGGGCGCCCAGGTAGCTGGGGGTCTCCACCAATACGCGGCTGCCTTCGTCGATCAGGACCTTGCCCAGCAAGTCGAGCGCTTGCTGCGAGCCGGACGTCATCAGCACTTGCTCGGGCAGGATGGTGCTGCCATTGATCGAGAGCGAGTCGGCGATCCACTGGCGCAGTGGCAGGTAGCCGTCGGTGGGGCCGTATTGCAGGGCCACCTTGCCATTGGTCGACAGGACCTTGTCGAAGGCGGTTTTCATTTCTTCCACGGGGAAGGTGGCGGGCGAGGGCAGGCCGCCGGCAAACGAGATGATCTCGGGACGCTGCGTGATCTTCAGGATTTCGCGGATGAACGAGCTTTGCAGCTGTTCCGCGCGTTCGGCAAAGCGCCATTGGATCGGATTCGGATTTTCAATTTTCATACGAGTCTCACAGAAGATGCCGAGCTGCGCCGGCTGGATTTGTTGGCCCGCTTGTGGCGGTGCGTGCGCAAGCGGCGCCGGATAGGCGTCGCCATGGTGCTGCGGTATTGTACGGCTTGCACGCCGCTCTGCCCATCCGCACGCGCAAGGACGTTGCAAATGGGCGTCAAGCAGCCTTACTTCAGCTTGCGTCCGATGGCCACCACGGCGATCACGGCGCCGGCAAACAGCAGGCTTTCGCCCGTCAGTGGCTCGTGCAGCAGCGCGGCCGCGCCCAGCAGCGTGAGGAAAGGCTGCAGCAACTGCGTCTGTCCCACGCGCGCCACGCCGCCCAGCGCCATGCCCCGGTACCAGAAAAAGAAGCCGATAAACATGGAAAACACGGAGATGTAGGCAAAGCCCAGCCAGGCCGCGCCGCTGGCCTGCGCCATCAGCGCGCGCTGCGGCCAGGCGTTCCACAGCACCACGGGCAGCACGAACGGCATGGCCAGCAGCAGCGCCCAGGAAATCACATGCTGGCCCGGCATGGCTTGCGCCAGGCGTCCGCCTTCCGCATAGCCGAGCGCGCCCAGCAGCACGGCGGCGAACATCAGCCAGTCGGCCAGGTGGAAGCTGCCGCCGCCCTGGCGCAGCGCGAACGCCACCACCAGCGCCGTGCCGAGCAGGGCCATCAGCCAGAATCCCGGGGAAGGGCGCTCCTTGCCGCGCAGCACGGCAAATACGGCCGTGGCCAGCGGCAAAATCCCCACCAGCACGGCGCCGTGCGAGGCGGGCAGGCTGCGCATGGCGATCGATGTCAGCCAGGGGAAACCCAGCACGCAGCCCAGCGAGACGAGCGCCAGCGGCAGCCATTGCTCGCGCCGTGGCAACGGTGCGCGCTGCTGCCACAGCCACAGGCCTGCCAGGCAGGCGGCGACCAGGGCGCGGCCCAGGGCGACAAAGGTGGGGTCGAGTTCGGCCACCGCCAGTCGCGTAAAGGGCAGGGTCAGGCTGAAGAGGGCGACGGCGATCAGGCCCAGCAACAGGCCTGTGCGGTCGGCGCCGAGGCGCGGGAGGGAACTGGGGGAAGTGGTGGCGGGCGATGGCATGGCTGTCCTGGTGCGGGTGGTGTGGAATAAAGACGGGCAGATGTGGAACTATCCGCCCGGTACTGCTATCCTAGGGCTCAATAGCAATACAGTACAAATACACTTCTGCGCATAATTTCACATACTGTCATGGTCATATGAGCAATACACTCGACTCTCCGTCCCTACCCTTGCTGTCGCGCGCCTCGGGCGAAACACTGATCGACCAGATCGTGCGCTCGCTGGCGGCGCGCATCGACGACAAGCTGCTGCGCGGCGGCGCGCGCATGCCGTCGATCCGCCAGTGCGCCGCCAGTTTGAGCGTGTCGTGCGCCACGGTGGTGGCCAGCTACGACAAGCTGGTGGCGCGCGGCTACCTCGAATCGCGGCGCGGCGCCGGCTTTTTCGTGCGCGAACGTTCGCCGCTGAACGCGCCGGCGCCGCCCGCTGGCGCGCAGGACGCGGCGGCGCAGACTATGGACGTGGTTTGGCTGATCCGTAACATGTTCCGCCAGACGCCGGTCATCCCCGCGCCAGGTTCCGGGATGCTGCCCGCCGAATGGCTCGATGGCGACCTGGTGGCGCGCGCCTTGCGCGACGTCAGCCGCCAGCCCGGCAGTTTGCTGCTGGGCTATGGCGCGCCGCAGGGATTCCTGCCGCTGCGCCAGCAGTTGCAACTGAAACTGGCGGGGCTGGAAATCGCCTGTCCGCCCGAGCAGATCGTCACCACGGTGGGCGTGATGCAGGCGCTGGACCTGGTGGCGCGCGAGTTTGTCCGGCCCGGCGAGACCATTTTTGTCGACGATCCCGCCTACTGGCTGATGTTCGGCGCCTTTGCCGCCATGGGCATGCACGTCATCGGCATCCCGCGCCTGGGGGACGGCCCCGATATCGCCGTGCTGGCCGAGCTGGCGGCCTTGCACCGTCCCAAGCTGTACGTGATCAACTCGGTGCTGCACAACCCCAGCTCGACGTCGCTGTCGGCGGCCAAGGCGTTCCAGGTGCTGCGCCTGGCCGAACAGCACGATTTCCTCGTCGTCGAAGACGATATCTATTGCGACATGCATCCCGGCGGCGAGGTGCAGCCGGCTACGCGCCTGGCCGCGCTGGACCAGCTGCGCCGCGTGATTTACCTGGGCGGCTTTTCCAAGAGCCTGGCGGCGAACCTGCGCGTGGGCTTCATCGCCACGTCCAGCGAGCGGGCGCAGCGCCTGGCCGACCGCAAGATGCTGGCCACCTTGACCACCAGCGACATCGGCGAGCGTGTGGTGTATAAAATCCTCTCGCAGGGCCTGTATCGCAAGCATGCGGAGCGCCTGCGCGCGCGGCTCGACAAGGTGCGCGAGGGCACCTACCGCAAGGTCGAGCAGGCGGGTTTGCGCTTCGATCCTGCACCGGCCGGCATGTTTGTGTGGGTCGATGCGCTCTGCGACACGAACTTGCTGGCCGAAAAGGCGCTGGCCGAGGGGCTGGTACTGGCGCCGGGTAGTCTGTTCTCCCCGCGCCAGCTGCCGTCGACCCGCATGCGCCTGAACCTGGCCACGGTGCAGGACCAGCGCGTCTGGGATTTTTTGGGCCGCGCACTGGGATAAGGAGCTGCGTGAAGGCACCGCGTGAAACGGGGCCCTTGAAATCGCTTATATAATCCCCAACTCCGTAGCATCCGTCCCATCCACAAGACTATGAGGTAAAAATGGCTGTCTCCGAAAAGCAAACCCTGGGTTTTCAGACCGAAGTGAAGCAAATGCTGCACCTGATGATCCATTCCCTGTACTCGAACAAGGAAATCTTCCTGCGCGAACTGATCTCGAACGCGTCCGACGCGGCCGACAGATTGCGCTTCGAAGCAATCGATAACGACGCCCTGTACGGCAACGATCACGAATTGAAGATCAAGGTCAGCTTCGACAAGGATGCGCGCACCATCACCATTTCCGACAACGGCATCGGCATGACCCGCGACGAGGCGATCTCGCACCTGGGCACCATCGCCAAGTCGGGCACCAAGGAATTCTTCGGCAAGCTGTCGGGCGACCAGCAGCAGGACGCGGCCCTGATCGGCCAGTTCGGCGTGGGCTTTTATTCGGGCTTCATCGTCGCCGACAAGATCACCGTCGAAACGCGCCGCGCCGGCGCGGACGCGTCCGAAGGCGTGGGCTGGGAATCGGCCGGCGAAGGCGATTACAGCATCGAAACCATCGACAAGCCGTCGCGCGGCACGGACATTATCCTGCACCTGCGCGAAGGCGAGGACGAATTGCTGTCGAGCTGGAAGATCAAGTCCATCATCCGCAAGTACTCGGACCATATTTCGCTGCCGATCGTGATGCAGAAGGAAGAGTGGGACGAAGAGAAAAAAGAAACCGTCCTGAAAGACGAATTCGAAACCGTCAACCAGGCCAGCGCCCTGTGGGCCCGCAACAAGGCCGACATCACGCCGGAACAGTACGACGAGTTCTACAAGCACGTGTCGCACGACTTCCAGTCGCCGCTCACGCACACGCACAACCGCGTGGAAGGGCGCAGCGAATACACGCAACTGCTGTACATCCCGGCCAAGGCGCCGTTCGACATGTGGGACCGCAACAAGCGCGGCGGCATCAAGTTGTACGTCAAGCGCGTCTTCATCATGGACGATGCCGAGCAGCTGATGCCGACCTATCTGCGCTTCGTGCGCGGGGTGATCGACTCGGCCGACCTGCCGCTGAACGTGTCGCGTGAAATCCTGCAGGAGTCGCGCGACGTCAAGGTGATCCGCGAAGGCTCGACCAAGCGCGTGCTGGGCATGCTGGAAGAGCTGGCGAATGCGGACGAGCAGGACAAGAAGGACAAATACGCCGTCTTCTGGAAGGAATTCGGCCAGGTGCTGAAGGAAGGCATCGGCGAAGACGCGGCCAACAAGGAACGCCTGGCCAAGCTGCTGCGCTTTGCCTCGACCGCCAACGACAGCGATGAGCAAATCACCTCGTTCGCCGACTACGTGGCGCGCATGAAGGAAGGCCAGGACAAGATCTATTACGTCACGGCCGACAATTACGCCGCCGCCAAGAACAGCCCGCACCTGGAAATCTTCCGCAAGAAGGGCGTCGAAGTGCTGCTGCTGACGGACCGCGTCGATGAATGGATGCTGTCGTTTATCCAGGACTTCGAAGGCAAGGAACTGGTTTCCGTCGCCAAGGGTGGCCTGGACCTGGGCGCGCTGGAAGACGAAGCGGAAAAGAAAGAGCACGAAGAAACGCAAACCTCGTACGCCGACCTGGTGGGCAAGATGAAGGCCGTGCTGACCGATAAGGCCAAGGACGTGCGCGTGACGTTCCGCCTGACCGATTCGCCAGCCTGCCTGGTGGCCGATGAAAATGAATTGTCGGGCAACCTGCTGCGCATGCTCAAAGCGGCTGGCCAGAGCGCACCGGAATCGAAGCCGATCCTGGAAATCAATCCGAACCACCCGCTGGTGGCGCGCCTGAAATACGAAGATGCGCAAGGCGGCAAATTCGGCGACTGGGCCAACATCCTGTTCGACCAGGCCATGCTGGCCGAAGGCGGTTCGCTGGCCGACCCGGCCAGTTTTGTGAAGCGCCTCAACGAATTGCTGCTCAATACGGCGAAGTAATTCAGAGGCGTGTAGGTCGGATTAGCGTAAGCGTAATCCGACACAGCGGCTAATGCATCAAGGCCGGCCCTTTCCTCGTGAAAGGGCCGGCTTTTTCTTTAAGGAGCTTCATGAAAATCCGCTGGATGGCGGGCCTGGGCGCGCATGCGCTGGGCTGCCTGCTGTTTATTGTGTTGAGCTGGCTGGGGTTTTACCTGTACACGCAGTTGTTCGGCAGCCTCGGTTCGCGCGGCGTGGCCGGTGGCCTGGCCCTGCTGCTGGTGTTTTATGTGTATGCGGGCACGAATCTGCTGCTGGCGCTGCTGCCACCGGGCTGGTGGAAACCTGCGCTGTGTGGCTTGCTGGGCGCGGCGGTACTCATCTACCTGCTGCCCCAGCATCCGCTGCGGGCCATCTACTTCAGCGTGCTGTCGGGCGGCTTGAGCTGGCTGGCCGTGCTGGCCAGCGCGCGCTTAATCCGATTCCTGCGCGGCTGACAGGCGCGTGAGAAATGCGGCGACCGCATCGGCGGCTGCTGCCGGCGCCGCCTGCAGCAGCATGTGCGGCGCGTCGATATCGACCAGCTGCGTACCTGGCGCCTGCCGCAGTATCTGCAAGGCGTTTGCCGGCGGCACCAGGCGGTCGTGGCGGGCGCGCAGATACAGGATGGGCAGGCTACCGCGCGCCAAGCTGTGCGAGGCGTCCGTTTCCCGTATTTCCAGCACGGCGCGCAGGCGCTGGCGCAGCACGCTGGGCGGCACTTGCGCCAGCGCCGCAGCCAGTTCCGCCTGCAGTGGCGGCGTGGCGTAGGGCGTCAGCAATGCCTGGCGCAGGACGAAGCCGGGCAGGGCGCCAAAGGGGATCAAGTCCAACAGGTGGCGCAGTGGCGCCAGCAGCGGGCGCGGATTGCGCACGAACGCACAACACAGTATCAGCGCGCGCATGCCGGGCGGCGGATTGGCGCGCAAAGCTGCCCCCAGCGGGCCCGAAAACGATTCGGCCAGCACGACGAAGGGGCGATCCTGCGGCAAGCGCTCGCGCACGAACGCTTCGAGTGCAGCGTAATCGAGTGGTGCGGCCGGATAGGCGATGGCCTGGGTGTCGATGGTCGTTTGCGCGCGCAAGGCGGCGTCAAAACGCTGGAATAGCCGGGCAGTGCCATCCATGCCGGGCAGGAGGATAAGCAGTGTTGGGGCGGGGGAAGAGATCGTCATTGCGGCCATCATAACAGCGGCCTTGGCGCACACGCCGTCCGCCAGCCGCACCGCATGGGGGCTGGCGCCATGCTAGAATCGCCAGCGCGCCATGCGTGGCCGTGATAGCGGCCAAATCCCCGACAGACAGAATCATGCATACCATCTTTTCGAATTACCGCACCCTGGGCGGCGCCTTGCTGGCAGCGGCCTGCGTCCTTTCCCAGCCCGCCCGCGCCACGGCGGCACCCTCGGCACCGGCCGGGAAAAGCCTGTCTTCCCTGCTGGCTGGCGGCCCTTTGCCGCGCCTGAGCGACGATGCGCAGGTGCGTGCGGCCCTGTTCGATTTCTTCGGTTACGCGCGCGGCAGCTACACGGAAGACGATGAATTGCTGCTGGCGCAGGCGCTCGAAGCGATCAGCGAAAAGCGCGACGCCACGCGCACCGCGCTGGCCGATGGCCGCCAGTTGCTGGCGTCGATGAATGACCGCAAGCAGGGCCGTGAACGGGGCGCCATGCTGCTCGACAAGCGCGGCGCCATCCTCGCCTTTGGCCTGGTCAACGGGCATTGCCGCCTGGAGGGCCAGCCGCTGGCGAAAGTCTGCAATCCCGATCCGAATGCGGTGCTGACGGTGTTCCACCGCAAGGGCATGCTGGTCGGCGAAGCGGCGCCCCTGCTGGCCTGGGCCAGGCAATTGCCGCCCATGCTGGCGCTGATTGCGGGCGACAAGGAAGCGGGCGCCGATGGACAGAAGATCGCCAGCGTGGAATATGTGCTGGCACAGCCGGCCCTGCCGGGCTGGAACCGGGCCCAGCTGCCACCCGCGTATCCGCCGGCGCTGCTGCCGCTGCTGCTCGATAAATCCACGGTGCTGACGTCGGCCGGCGCCGGCGTGTTTGCCTATCCGCTCACGCTCAAGGGCAAGAAACAGAACAATGTGCTGGACCATGCCGAAGGCCGCCCGCCGCGCGACCTGGAAGTGGCGTTGCGCAGCTATGCCAGTTTCGATGCGGTGGTCGAGCGCTACCGCCAGCTGGCCAAGGGCGCCAGGCTGCAGCGCAATGAGCGCACGGCTTACCTCGATGGCGACTTGGGGCAGGGCAGCTACCGCGTCTACATCCGCAACACGGGTGCGGATGGGGTGATGATCGACGTGGCGCTATGGCAGCGCAAGCTGGCGGCCGGCCGCTGATGTTAGCCAGGGCGCGCTTGTTCGTAGCCCAGTTGCACCAGCTGCGCGGCGATGGCGTCGTCGCGTGTTTTCCTGCCGCTGCGCAGACGCGCATGCGTCAGGGACGCGGGCAAGCCGTGCGCCAGCAACGCGTCGATGTCGAGCATGGTCCCGGATGCCGACAGCTGGCGCAGGGCGGGCAAGGTGGCCAGGCCGGGCAGGCTGTCGAGCGTCTTGCAGGTGTGCAGGTCCAGGCGTTCGAGTACGGGATTGGGGCCCAGCGCGATGTGCCGCAGCTTGATCTGGTCTTCCACCCATAGCGCCTGCAGCAGCGGGAAGCGGCCGATATCGCCCAGCGTTTCCAGGCCGCGCACGCGTAGTACTTCCAGTTTCCTCAGCAGCGGCGCTTCGAGGTGCGCCAGCGATTCGCGGCCGCCCAGCTGCAACAGCAGCCTGTCCAGGCGGGCCATCGCCGAAATGAAATCCAGCGCTACCTTGTTCTTGATGCGGTACAGCGACAGCGCATGCAGCGCCGGCAGGCTGGCCAGGGTGTCGATGTGCTGGCTGTGGCCTTCGATGGCCAGGCTGGCCAGGTGCGCATAGTGGCGCAGGGGCGCCAGGTCGATATTGTTCCTGGCCGACTCGCCCAGGTGCAGGTATTCGAGGCCGCGCAAATTGTCCAGCTGCAGGATGTCGGCCTGCGCCAGCTCGTACACGCCCAGGCTCAGGCGCTTCAGGTGGCGCAGTTCGCCCAACGCTTCCAGGTGGATGGCTTGCCGGTGGCAGTCGATGGACAGGCTGGCCACATGCGGCAGCGCGCGCAGGATGCGGGCATCGAACACCCTCGGATCGTAACCGTAGATTCGGATGGTCAGCGCCGTGCCGCAGCTGGCGGCCAGGGCGTCGAGGTCGGCCAGCAGCGGCCCCGGCTCGCCCAGGGTATTGAACTGCACCAGCACCTGCTGGCCGCTGGCGATGGCGGCGCGGACCGCCCCGGCGTCGATGCGCTCGGGGTTCTGGATGCATTGCGGCTGTCTGGCTTGCGTCATCGTCACAGTCCGATGGGGTAGTCCACCTGCCTTGGTGGAGGGCAGCCTTCCGGCCCCGGGAACGTCTGCTTGCCCGTGTCGTCGTAGCGCTTGCCGCAAGCGACAAGCACGCGTTTGCGGAAGGTGTAGATGCTGGCCACCTTGCCGTTCGGGTGGTAGCAGATATTGTCGCCATCGCGGTCGGCCGAGCCGTAACTGATCATCGATTCGCCATTCACCGTGCGCGTGCTGTGGCCGCTGCGCGGCTCCGTGCATTTCAGCTGGCCGCTTGCATAATAGGCGTTGAAGACGGAGGTGTCGGCGGCGCGGTCGACCAGCAGTTCGTCCTTGCGCTTGCCGTCCGGGTAGTTCGAATAGCCTTCCTGGCGCTGGCCGTACTGGAAGGCGTAGTAATACTGCGGCTTGCCGTCCGGGTAGTACATGTGATGGTACTCGCACACGTCGTCGCGCGTGCTGCCGTACTCCTTGAAGGTGCAGCGGTGGATGTCGTTGAGCAGCTGGCCGTCTTCATAGTATTCGCGCAGGTGCGTGAGCAGGCGGCCCTGGTCGATGACGGCCAGGCGTTCCGGCTTGCCGTTCGGGTAGTAGCGCGCGTCCAGGCCCTGCTTCTTGCCCTTGTCCCACAGCGTATCGAGGCGCAGGATCTTGCCGCTGTCGTCGAACGCCTGTTCGCGCCCGTCCAGCTGACCATTGCGGTAGGTGGCCGTGTAGATCATGTATTCCTTGCCGGCAGGGCCCAGGTAGCGCGTGCGGCTGCCATCGAGCACGCCCGCCTGGTAGTGGTCGCGGACGCGCAGTGCGCCTTGCGCGTCCGTGTCGAGGGCCTCGCCCTGTTTTTTGCCTTGCACGAAAGTGACGCTTTGCGTGACCTGGTCCTTGAGCTTGAGTTTCCACGGCCCGTCGCGCAAGCCGTCGATGAAGCTGCCGTCGCCGTCTTCCGTGATCCATGCGCCATGGCGCGTGCCGTTGACGTAGTTGCCGCGCGTTTGCAGCTTGCCGCCCATGCTGCGCTCATGCGGGCCGTTCAGCTGGCCGCCCGCGTAGGTGTCGAAACCCCTCACTTCCTCTTCATCGGCATAGTTGACGACCGTCCAGCGGCCTTCGCGCTTGCCGGCCCGGTACATGCCGCTCTCGCTTTGCTTGGGATAGTTGAAGGACCACAGGCCTTCCTGCAGGCCGTCGACGAAATGGCCTTTTTCGCTGCCTTCATGCATGCCTTCGCGGACCCACAGTCCCTGGCGCTTGCCTTTCACGTACTGGCCCCGCTCGACGACTGAGCCGTCGTCCCAGGCCAGGCTGTAGATGACGGACGGGCCGTCTTCGCTGCCCGTGAACTGCTTTGGCGCCGTTTCCCACGTCACTTGCCACAGGCGGTAATTGGGCAGGATGCCGGCGCCCGCATCGCTGTACAGGGTGTAGCTGGCGGTGAGAAAACGCTCGCCTTTTTTCTGGAAGGTTTTCTTGTAGGTGATGGCGTCCTTGCCGCCTGCCGCCACGGGTTTGCCGTCATCGCTGTAGTAGCCGACGATGGTGCCTTGCGTATGGTCGATGGCGTCGACCTCCGCATTGCCGCTCTTGCCCCGCGCGACGCTGTAGTCCATGGGCGCCAGTTTCGCCAGCGCCGCCTTGACCTGGCCCGCATTGGGGGCGGCGCCTTGCGCCACGATGCGGTTCAGGGCCGGCTGGAGGCCGTCCAGGCGCCGGTACTTGCCGGAGCTGCGGTGGTAGCGGTAGGCGCGCAAGCCATTGTTGTCACCCTGGCGGAACAGTACCAGCATGGTTTGCACGCTGTCGTCCGTTTCCTTGTCCAGCGAGGCGTAGAAGACGGAGCGGATGACGGCGTTGCCGAACTGGTCGAGCAAAATGGGTTTCGCGCTGCTGCTCTTGCACTCGCAGTAATAGCCGTTGACGCCCTCTTTTTCCTTGAGAAAGGCGACGTCAGCCCCGCTGTCCTGCGATGCATTGATCGCGGGATGGGCGAGACTCTTGCCTTCATAAAAGGGCGCACCGTGGGCGAGGGCGGAGCAAAGCAGCAAGGGCAAAAGCAGACGTTTCATCGTGGGGCTGGCGCCGGAGCGCCGCTATGGAAAGGCCACGATTCTGCCTGTGTTCTTACTTGTGGGCAAATGCACGCGCTTCTATCGTGTGCGCGTGCACGCCCTTGTTCAGGGCTGGTGCGCGGCGCAAAAATCGAGCAGCAGCTGTTCGCCGTCCGGCCAGGGACCGTAGCCGGCGTCGCCATTGATATGGCCGGCGTCGCCGATCATGGTGAAATCGCTGCCCCAGGCGCTGGCAAACGCGCGTGCCCGCGCGAAGCTGACGTAGGGATCGTCGCCGCTGGCCACCACCAGGCTGGGAAACGGCAAGGCGTGCAGCGGCATGGGAGAAAAACCCGTGGTGCCGGACGGGTAGGAGGGCGCTTCCACATCGCTGGGGGCGACCAGGAAGGCGCCGGCGATCCTGTGCGGCGAACCGCTGGCCGCCCAATGGGCCACCAGCGCGCAGGCCAGGCTGTGCGCGGCCAGCACGGGAGGGCGCTCGCAGGCAGCGATGGCGCGGTCGAGCTCCGCCACCCATTCGTCCTTGTCCGGCGACTGCCATTCCCTGTGCGGCACGCGCGACCATTGCGGCTGGCGCGCTTCCCAATGGGTTTGCCAATGATGCGGCCCGGAATTCCACAGGCCGGCCAGGGTCAGGACGAGAGGCGACATCGATGCTCCTTAAAGTTATAACTCCGTGCGCAGGGCAAACAGTTCAGGAAACAATACCACGTCGAGCATCTTGCGCAAATAGCTCACGCCCGCCGTGCCGCCCGTGCCCGTCTTGAAGCCGATGATGCGCTCGACCGTCGTCACGTGGCGGAAGCGCCAAAAGCGGAAGGCTGTCTCCAGGTCGACCAGCTTTTCGGCAAGCTCGTACAGGGCCCAGTGTTTCGACGGGTCGCGGTAGACTTCCAGCCAGGCCGCCTTGACCGAGGCGTCGGAGGCGGTCGGCAGGGTCCAGTCGGCGTCCAGGCGCTCGGGCGCGATGGGCAGGCCGCTGCGCGCCAGCAGCTTGATGGCTTCATCGTAGACGGACGGCGTGCGCAGGGCGGCGTCGAGCACCGCATAGGTGTCCGGTGCCGTCGTGTGCACGTTCAGCAGGGCGGCGTTCTTGTTGCCTAAAATGAATTCGATCTCGCGGTACTGGAAGGACTGGAAGCCGGACGAGGCGCCCAGGTAGGGCCGGATGGCCGTGTATTCGGGCGGCGTCATGGTGGCCAGCACGTCCCAGGCATGCACCAACTGGTCCATGATGCGCGCCACGCGGGCCAGCATTTTAAAGGCGGGCGCCAGGTCGCCGCTTTGCAGGTTGGCGCGCACGGCGTGCATTTCGTGCAGCATCAGCTTCATCCACAATTCGCTGGTCTGGTGCTGCACGATGAACAGCATTTCGTTGTGGTTCGGCGACAGCGGATGCTGCGCCGTCAGGATGCGGTCCAGCGCCAGGTAGTTACCGTAGCTCATCGATTCGCTGAAATCCATCTGCGCGCCATGCCACTGCGCGTCCTGGCCGCCGGCATGCATGGGGCAGCCGCTGGTGTTTTTCTCGTTCATATTCTTGTCGTCGCTCATGGGATGGCTCAGGTGACCGCATCGCGCTTGGCGGCGATGTCGTAGGCTAGTGTGTCGAGGATGTCGCGCAGGATCTCCACGGCATCCCAGACGTCGGCAAAGCTGGTGTACAGGGGCGTGAAGCCGAAGCGCATGATGGCCGGCTCGCGGTAGTCGCCGATCACGCCGCGCGCGATCAGCGCCTGCATCACGGCATAGCCGTGCGGATGCGTGAAGCTGACCTGGCTGCCGCGCCGCGCATGTTCGCGCGGCGTGACGAGGCCCAGCGGATGGCTGGCGCAGCGCTGTTCCACCAGCGCGATGAACAAATCGGTCAGGGCCAGCGACTTGCGGCGGATCGCTTCCATGCTCGTTTGCGCAAAGATATCGAGGCCGCATTCGACCAGGGCCAGCGAGAGTATCGGCTGCGTGCCGCACAGGGCGCGGGCGATGCCGTCGGCTGGCGCAAAGCCCGGGTCCATGGCGAACGGCGTGGCGTGCCCCCACCAGCCGGACAGCGGCTGGCGGAAGCGCGCCTGGTGTTTTTCCGGTACCCAGATGAAGGCGGGCGAGCCGGGACCGCCGTTCAGGTATTTATAGGTGCAGCCGACAGCCAGGTCGGCGCCGGCGCCGTTCAGGTCCAGCGGCACGGCGCCGGCCGAATGGGCCAGGTCCCACAGTGCCAGCGCGCCTTGCGCGTGGCAATGGCTGCTGATGGCGGCCATGTCGTGCTGGTAGCCGGTGCGGTAGTTGACGTGCGTGAGCATGGCGACGGCGCAATCGGCGGCGATGGCTTGCGCCAGTTCCTCGGGGCTGTCGACCAGGCGCAGCTGGTAGCCGCGGTCGAGCCAGGCGGCCAGGCCTTGCACCATGTACAGGTCGGTGGGAAAGTTGCTGCGTTCGCTGACGATGATGCGCCGGGCGGCACGGGCGGGATCGCTGGCCTGCATCTGCAGGGCGGCGGCCAGCGCCTTGAACAGGTTGACGGAGGTGGTGTCGGTGACCACCACTTCGCCAGTCTGCGCGCCGAGCAGCGGCGCCAGGCGGTCGCCCAGGCGCTTGGGCAGGTCGAACCAGCCGGCCGTATTCCAGCTGCGGATCAGGTCCGTGCCCCATTCGGCAGTGATGACGTGCTGGGCCCGGGCCAGGGCCGCTTTCGGCCGGGCGCCCAGGGAGTTGCCGTCGAGATAAATCACGCCCTGCGGCAAGTCGAATTGCTGGCGCAGTGGCGCCAGGGGGTCGTCGAGATCGCGCGCGCTGCAGTCATGTCGAGAAATCATGGTGGCTTTCATGTTGGGACTTGCATTAATGGCACGATATTGTTTGAGGTCTAAAGTATCGCGCGTAAGCCGGCAGTGTAGCAAATCCCCGCTAATAAGCGGCATTTTCGCCTGGGATGAGGGGCGGAAAGTGCCGCCCTGTGGGGCGTCAACGAAAAAAATCACGATTTTCAAAAAATATTTTCAAATTGCCCTAAAGTTCTGCGATTCGCCGCCGTCAACGATTACATGAACGGTGTCAAGCCGCCAAAAAGAATGCGGGTCTTTTAAATATTTTTCGAAAAAGCCCTAAAGTTCCTGTCACGGCAGCCGTTATCTAGGTATGCAGACTTGATTCTGATCAAGTTGTTGTAAAAAAGTGATATTTTTTACAGGCCTGAAGCCGGGTAAAACCCCTTCAATGCCCACCTTCCACATCCGCGCCGTTACTGGCGTGCGACCATGATCGAGTCGTGTTTGTCAGACAAACACCTACGGTCCTGCCCGCCATTTCCCGACCAAAAATACAGTCCTTCGCCTCTGTTGCGTTTGATGTTGCTCCTGCAGAATGTATCTCACTGGCAACAGACAACGCCAGCTGAATTCAACGGATTGAGGAGATGGAAATGACTGCTAACGACATGATGGCTGAGATTCGCGACGCTAACCTGAGCTACCTGATGCTGGCCCAGCAAATGATTCGTGCGGACAAGGTAACGGCCATCTTCCGTTTGGGCATCGCCGCCGAAATCGCCGAATTGATCGAAGGCATGAGCAATGCGCAGATCCTGAAGCTCGCTGGCGGCAACATGATGCTGGCCCGTTTCCGCTTCGACGACAGCGCCATCCTGGGCATGTTGACGAACTACAATAAAGACCGCTCGCTGGCCCAGTCGCACGCCGCTATTCTGATGGCCGGCCAGGGCGTCGAAGAAATCGCTTGATTCAGCAACCTTATTAGTCAGTATCAGTCGCCGGTATCAGTCAGTAGTGGAGTACACAGCATGGCCAAGAAAAGTGTCGTATCGGAAGCGCAGGAAATCCAGCTGGCCATCGAATTGATACAGCTGGGCGCGCGCCTGCAACTGCTGGAGACGGAAGTGTCGCTGTCGCGCGAACGCCTGCTCAATCTGTACAAGGAATTGAAGGGCGTCTCGCCGCCCAAGGGCATGCTGCCCTTTTCCACCGACTGGTTCCTCACCTGGCAGCCGAATATCCATTCCTCGCTGTTCATTAATATCCACAAATTTCTCGTCGACCACGCCGGCGCCACCGGCATCGAAGCCGTGATGAAGGCGTATAAACTGTATCTGGAGCAGATGCCGCCCGAAGCGGGGGAAGAGCCGCTGCTGTCGCTGACGCGGGCCTGGACCCTGGTGCGCTTTTTCAGCAGCAAGATGCTCAATATGGCGCCCTGCGGCAAGTGCGGCGGCAAGTTTGTCGTCAACTGCCTCGACCTGAATGCCGATTATGTCTGCGGCCTGTGCCATATGCCTTCGCGTGCCGGCAAGACCAAGAAGGCGCGCGATGAAGCGGCCGCGGTCGCGTCGCCGCGTGTGACCGCCTGATACTGCCCCCCCATCGTTCAAGCCGGAGCCGGTCGCCAGACCGGACTCCGGTTTTTTCATGGTGCTTTCGCTTACACTGGCGTTTTCCTCCTTTGACTACCCCATGCTGCAACAAATCCTGCGCGCGCCCGCGCTCAAGGCCACCCTGATCCAAGTGCTGGCCTTTCCCTTGATGTTGCTATTGGTGTATGGCCTGGCGCGCGCAGGCGTGGCCATATCGTTGCCGGTCGTGGCCTTGCTGCAGGGTGTGCTGGCGGCGCTCATCACGTGGCGCGCGGGCCTGGCGCGCTGGTGGTGCGCCATCGGCCTGCTGTTCGCGCCCGCGCTGCTGGCGGCCAGCCTGCTGCACTGGCCCCCGGCCGTGTTCCTGGCGGCCTTTGTTTTCCTGTTGAGCCTGTATTGGTCCACGTTTCGCACGCAAGTGCCGTTTTACCCGTCGGGGCCGAAAGTGTGGCAGGCGGTGGCCGAGCTGATCGCGGACCGTCCCGGCGTGCGCCTGATCGATATCGGCAGCGGCCTGGGTGGCCTGGTACTGGACCTGGCGCGGCGCCGTCCCGATGGGCAGTTTTCCGGCATCGAACTGGCGCCGCTGCCGTGGCTGGCAAGCCGCCTGCGCGCGCGGCTGTCTGGGAGCCGCGCGCGCTTCCTGCGCGGCGACTACGAAGCGCTCGATTTCAGCCGCTACGATGCGGTCTTTGCCTACCTGTCTCCAGCGGCGATGGCGGCCCTGTGGCGCAAGGCGGAAAGGGAAATGTTGCCCGGCAGCATGCTTCTTAGTTACGAATTCCAGATTGCTGCACGCGAACCCGATAAGACCATCGCCGCCACAGAGGGTGGCCCTTTACTTTACATATGGTGCTTTTAAGCAATTGTCTGCGTTATTTGCTTGCCCGGAGGGCAATCTCACGTTATTGTAGTTCCACACGGCATTTTCTTGGTTTTGCATTGAAAAGCATCACATTTCAATTAACTCCCGGTTACTATTTTTGCCGCTGTCTTCGTCGGCGGCGCAGCCGCCAGAAGGCAGGAACAAGTTTGAACATGCCGGGCACGCAGCCCCGGCCATTATTGGGAGTCAGGGCACTTTGTTAGTCATAATCGGATACATCATCGTCTGCGCCTCGGTCTTTGGCGGCTTCGCGCTGGCCGGCGGCCATCTTGCGGCGCTGTTCCAGCCGCTGGAGTTGCTGATGATCGGCGGCGCCGCCCTGGGCGCCTTCCTTGTTGGTAACAATAACAAGGCGATCAAGGCGACGATCGCCGCCTTGCCCAGCCTGTTCAAAGGTTCGCGCTATACCAAAGAGTTGTACATGGAACTGATGTCGCTGCTGTTCGAAGTGCTCAGCAAGGTGCGCAAGGAAGGCTTGATGTCGATCGAAGGCGATATCGACAAGCCTGAAGAAAGCCCCCTGTTTTCCAAGTATCCGGCCGTGCTGGCCGATCACCACATCGTCGAATTCATGACCGATTACCTGCGCCTGATGGTGTCGGGCAATATGGATGCGTTCCAGATCGAAAACCTGATGGACAACGAAATCGAGACGCACCATCACGAAGGCGCCGTGCCGGCCCACGTGATCGCCAAGGTGGGCGACGGCTTGCCCGCTTTCGGTATCGTCGCCGCGGTGATGGGCGTGGTGCACACGATGGAATCGGTGGGCATACCGCCAGCCGAGCTGGGCATGCTGATCGCGCACGCGCTGGTCGGCACCTTCCTCGGCATCTTGCTGGCGTATGGCTTTGTCGGCCCGCTGGCCAGCCTGCTGGAGCAGAAGCTGGAAGAGTCGAGCAAGATGTTCCAGTGCGTGAAAGTCACCCTGCTGGCCAGCCTGAACGGGTATGCGCCGGCGCTGGCCGTGGAGTTCGGCCGCAAGGTCCTGTTCTCGACCGAGCGCCCGACGTTCAACGAGCTGGAAGACCACATCAAGAAATCGAAAACGAAGTAAGCAGTGAACAGACGCCTGGACACCATGATTCATTTGCAGCACACGGAAGGGGGACGCCATGGCCGATGAAGGCATGCGCCCGATTATCGTCAAGCGTATCAAGAAGACGGCTGGCGGCCACCATGGCGGGGCGTGGAAAATCGCCTACGCCGACTTTGTCACGGCCATGATGGCCTTCTTCCTGCTGATGTGGCTGTTGGGTTCCACCTCGAAGGGGGACTTGAACGGCATTTCCGAATTCTTCAAGACACCGCTGAAAGTGGCGATGGCGGGCGGTTCCGGCAGCGGCGAGAGCAATTCCGTGATCCAGGGCGGCGGCCAGGACCTGTCACGCCAGGATGGACAAGTGCGCAAGGCGCAGGAAGAGCCGCAGCGCAAGTCGTTCGACCTCAATTCCGCCAAGGCCGCGCTCGAACGCGAGGAAGGCAAGCGCCTGCAGGCGCTCAAGGCGCGCATCGAAGCGACCATCGACGCCGACCCCCTGCTGAAAAAATACAAGAACCAGTTGCTGCTCGATATCACCAGCGAAGGCTTGCGCATCCAGATCGTCGACGAGCAGAATCGTCCGATGTTTGCGCTCGCCAATGCGAATCTGCAACCCTATACCAAGGAAATCCTGCACGCCATCGGCTTCGTGCTCAACGAAGTGCCGAACCGCATCGGCCTGTCCGGGCACACGGATTCGACGCCCTACATGAGTGATGCCGGCTACAGCAACTGGGAATTGTCGGCTGACCGCGCGAATGCGTCGCGGCGCGAACTGGTGATTGGCGGCATGAAGGAAGAAAAAGTATTGCGCGTGGTGGGACTGGGCTCGGCCGCCCACCTGGACAAGCTCGATCCCTTCAATCCGATCAACCGGCGCATCAGCATCATCGTCATGAACAAACGCACGGAAGAAAATGTCTTGCGCGATGGGTCGGCGATAGAGTTGCCGGTGACCGATGCCGCTTCCGCCGCTGTCGCTTTGGGGCTGGCGGCCGGTGCGCCGCCAGCGGCGGCGCCAGTTCCGGGCCCGGCAGCGGCGAAAAAATAACACGCAAGGCTGTCAACGCGTAGTGTACTGAAACAATGAGACCTTTATGACAAGAAAGAAAATACTTGGCTCGCATGTAAAACGCCTGCTCTCTGGCGTGTCGGACCATGGCCGCAAGCACTTGACGGAGGTGGAAACCGACCTGGTGCAGACCGGCATCTTGCTGGAAGAGGCGATCGAGAAGCTGTCCTTCAATTTCATGGCGATACACGCAGCCGTCGCTGCGCAGCAAGATACCATCGCCATGCTGCTCGCAGGCGGTATTCCGGCCGAGCAGCAGCGGGAAAAACTGCTGGCATTGCAGGACGAAGTGGGGGGCTACGTGAATGCCGCCATCACCAGCCTGCAGTTCCAGGACATGACCAGTCAGCTGATCGAGCGCACCCTGAAGCGCGTGACGGGCTTGCGCGAGTTCCTCGGTACCTTGGGTTCGCATGGCGCGGAGATGTTGCCTGAGAGCGACAATGAAGAAATTGTCGCCTTGCTGGGGCGGGTCAGCATGGCGCTGGCAATTCAAAGCCTGGAGTTGCGCAGCGTGCTGCGCAAGGCTGTCAGTCAACAGCATTTGGAAAGCGGCGACATCGAGCTGTTCTAGCATGCCAGTGTGGAACGCTTGCGGTTGCATGGATTGATTAATCAAATACTCGGGCAGGATGCCCGGAATAAGTGGGAGCAAAGATGGCCAAAACGATACTTGCAGTGGACGATTCCAGCTCATTGCGCCAGATGGTGGCGTTCAGCCTGAAAGCCGCCGGTTACCAGGTGGTGGAGGCCGTCGACGGCCAGGATGGGCTGGAAAAAGCCAAGCTGCAAACCGTGGACCTGGTATTGACGGACCAGAACATGCCGCGCATGGATGGCCTGGAGCTGATCAAGCTGCTGCGCGAACTGCCGACCTACCAAAAGGTGCCGATTCTGATGCTGACGACGGAGTCGTCGGACGAAATGAAGTCGAAAGGACGTGCCGCCGGCGCCAATGGCTGGCTGGTCAAGCCCTTCGATCCGCAACGCCTGATTGAAGTGGTCAAGAAGGTGATCGGCTGATGCCAGCCGCGCAGCGCAACGATGCAAATGACGGAGTCACCCTATGACCATCGATATTAGCCAGTTTTTCCAGGTCTTTTTCGATGAGGCCGAAGAACTGCTGGCTGAAAAAGAACGGCTGCTGCTGGCCGTCGATATTGCGGCGCCCGACGCCGAAGACCTGAATGCCATTTTCCGCACCGCCCATTCGATCAAGGGCGGCGCATCGACGTTCGGCCTGTCCGACATGAGCGAGGTGACGCACATCCTCGAGTCGCTGCTCGACCGCATCCGCCAGGGCCAGATGGCCCTGACGGCGGAACACGTCGATGCCTTTTTGGCCGCCAAGGATATCCTCAAGATGCAGCTCGACGGTCATCGTCTGGGCAGCGCCGTCGACCAGGATGCCGTGGCCAATGTGCGCATGATGCTGCAGTCATTCTCGCAGGACGTGCCCGTGGCCGCGCTCACGCCCGTCGCGCCAGCGTTCCATACGGCGGAAAAGGCTGCCGTCAGCCATGCCGGCGGCCATCGCATCCGCCTGGAGCTGCCGAAGATGGAAGAGCGCGAAGTCGATGCGCTGGCGGCCGAACTGGGCTTGCTGGGCGACGTCGCCGTGTCCACCCTGGCCGACGCGCGCAAGGTGCTGGAAGTGACGACACATGAAAGCCTGGACGATATCCTGGCCATCTGCTCGTTCGTGCTCAATCCCGACGACATGGTCATTACGCAGGCGCCGCCACTGGCGCCAGGCGAAGCCGAAGCGGCCCGCGCGGCACAGGAAAAAGCCCAGGGTTACGGCTTCTTCGACCCGCTGCCAGGCGCGCCTGGCGCGGCCGATCCCGGCTATGGCTTCTTCCAGCCGATCGAGGACATCCGCGCCGCCGCCGGCGTGCAGAGCGACGCCGAACAGGGTTACGGCTTCTTCCAGCCGCTCGAACAGATTCGCGCCGACGCGGCGAGGGCGGGCAACGCCGGCGCTGCTGCCGTGCCGGCCGTGGCGAGCGCCGTGACCGAGGTGGAGCAGGAAAAGAAACCGGCCAGGAAAGAGGGCGAGAAGGCCGGTACCGAATCGTCGTCGATTCGCGTCTCGATTGAAAAAGTCGACCAGCTGATCAACCTGGTGGGCGAGCTGGTGATCACGCAGGCGATGATCGAGCAGCGCGCCGGCGCGCTCGACCCGATGCTGCACGAGAAACTGCTCGACAGCGTCAGCCACCTGACGCGCAATACGCGCGACTTGCAGGAAGCGGTGATGTCGATCCGCATGATGCCGATGGATTTCGTCTTTTCGCGTTTCCCGCGCATGGTGCGCGACCTGGCGACCAAGTTGGGCAAGAAGGTCGACTTCATCACCAATGGCGCCGCGACGGAACTGGACAAGGGCCTCATCGAGCGCATCGTCGATCCGCTGACGCACCTGGTGCGCAACAGTATCGACCACGGCGTGGAAATGCCGGCCACCCGCGTGGCCGCCGGCAAGACCGAGGCCGGGCGTTTGTTCCTCTCTGCCAGCCACCAGGGTGGCAATATCATTATCGAAGTATCCGATGATGGCGCGGGATTGAACCGCGAGCGCATCCTGGCCAAGGCGCTGCAGCAGGGACTGGACGTGTCCGAGACGATGAGCGACGCCGACGTGTGGCAGCTGATCTTCGCGCCCGGCTTTTCCACCGCCGAGGCGGTCACCGACGTGTCGGGCCGCGGCGTGGGCATGGATGTCGTCAAGCGCAATATCAGCGCCATGGGCGGGGTGGTCGACATCCGTTCGGCGAAGGGCTTCGGCACGACGATTTCGATCTCGCTGCCGCTGACCCTGGCCATCCTGGACGGCATGTCGATCCGAGTCGGCGACGAAGTGTATATTTTACCGCTGGGCTTTGTCATCGAATCGCTGCAGCCAGCCGTTGAGGATATCAAGGACATCAGTGGCAAGGGGCAAGTGGTGAAAGTGCGCGGCGAATACCTGCCGCTGATTCCCTTGTACCAGATGTTCGACATCGCGCCGCGCTTTACCAGTCCTTCGGAAGGCATCTGCGTGATCCTCGAGACGGAAGGGCGCAAGGCGGCCCTGTTTGTCGACGACCTGGTGGGACAACAGCAGGTCGTGGTGAAAAACCTCGAATCGAACTACCGCAAGGTAGTGGGCATTTCTGGCGCCACCATCCTGGGCGATGGCGGTGTGTCGCTGATTCTCGATGTCGCCGCCCTGATCCGCTCCTCTCGCCAGCTGGCCGACGAGTCCATTTTTTCGTAATACCGATAGATAAAAGATAGGAAAACGCACCATGTCAGATACTCAACAAACATCCGGAAGCAATACGGGCGACGGCAAGGACATCGCCGGACGTGAATTCCTGGCCTTCACCCTGGGCTCCGAAGAGTATGGCATCGATATCCTGAAGGTCCAGGAAATCCGTGGTTACGAAGCGGTTACCCGCATCGCCAACGCGCCTGAATTCATCAAGGGCGTGATCAACCTGCGCGGCATCATCATTCCCGTGGTCGACATGCGCATCAAGTTCAACCTGGGTACGCCCGTGTACGACCAGTTCACGGTGGTGATCATCCTGAACATCGGCGGGCGCATCGTCGGCATGGTGGTCGACAGCGTTTCCGACGTCACCACCCTGACGCCGGAGCAGGTCAAGCCGGCGCCGGAAATGGGCACCGCCTTCTCGACCGACTACATGATCGGCCTGGGCACCATCGACGAGCGCATGCTGATCCTGGTCGATATCGACAAGCTGATGTCGAGCAGCGAGATGGGCCTGATCGACAAGCTGGCGGCGTAAGCGGCCCGATGGCAACACGGCGGCGCCAGGTGCGCCGCCGTGTTGCCACGCAAAGTATCACTACAGATATGCATGTACCGGCGCGGCCAGAGGCGCGCCGGCAGGCTGCAAGGTCCGACAGAGACCAGGCCACAACACGGCGCCGTCCGGTTGAACGGGCGCCGTTCACATAAATATTGGAGACTGTAATGAGTTTGCGCGATTTCAAGATAGGCACCCGGCTGGGGATAGGTTTCGGCAGCATCCTCGCCATCCTGGTGGTGGTGATCGTTTCGGCGAATGCACTGAATTATCGTAACAAGGCCCAGTTGCTCACGGGCCTGGCACTGGCCAGCGAAAAGAATACACAGGCGTCGCTGATGAAAAGCGCGATGCTGGAAACCGGTATCGCCATGCGCAATATCGGCCTGCAGGGCGATGTGGGCCTGATGCAGGTGGAAGAGGGCAAGGTGCGCGAGCAGCGCAAGCTGTACGACGGCGCGCGCGGCAAGCTGGCCACCTTGGGCCTGTCCGAGGGCGAGAAGACGCTGCTGGCCAATATCGCCAGGGTCGACGGCGAAGTCGATGCCGCCTTCAAGGAAGCGATGGGGCAGGTGCTGGCGTTTAACAGCGAGGGCGCGGCGAAGGTGATTGCCACCCGCATCGACCCATTGAACAAGACGACCCTGGCCGATATCAACAAGCTGCTCGACTTGCAGCATGTGGCGCAGCAAAGCTTCATGGACGATTCGCTGGCGGCCGATGCGCGCCTGATGACGGTATTGTTCATCCTGGGCGGCGCGGCGGTGGCGATCGGCGCCTGGTGCGCCATCTTCATCACGCGCTCGATCACGGTGCCGCTGTCGGGCGCACTGGCGGTGGCGCAGAAGGTGGCAGCGGGCGAGCTGACGTCGCGCGTGGTGGTCGAGGGCAAGGATGAAACGAGCGCGCTGCAGCAGGCGCTCAAGGACATGAACGAGAGCCTGGTGCAGACGGTCAGCGACGTGCGCACCGGGACGGACACCATCACCGTGGCGTCGCGCGAGATCGCCAGCGGCAATGCGGACCTGTCGGCGCGCACGGAAACGCAGGCCAGTTCGCTCGAAGAGACGGCGTCGTCGATGGAAGAGCTGACGTCGACCGTGAAGCAGAACGCGGACAACGCGCGCCAGGCCAACCAGCTGGCCGTGTCGGCATCGTCGGTGGCGGAGCAGGGCGGCAAGGTGGTGGCGCAAGTGGTCGATACCATGGGTTCCATCAAGGACAGTTCGCGCAAGATCGTCGATATTATCGGCGTCATCGACGGCATCGCGTTCCAGACGAATATCCTGGCGCTGAATGCGGCCGTCGAAGCGGCGCGCGCAGGCGAGCAGGGACGCGGTTTTGCGGTGGTGGCGTCGGAAGTGCGCAATCTGGCGCAACGATCCGCTGGCGCAGCGAAAGAGATCAAGGGCCTGATCGGCGACTCGGTCGACAAGGTCGATGCGGGCAGCCGTCTGGTGGACGAGGCGGGACAGACCATGGGCCTGATCGTCACGTCGATCCGGCAGGTGGCCGACATCATGGGCGAGATCACGGCGGCAACGCAGGAACAGAGCCATGGCATCGAAGAAGTCAACCAGGCCATCGCGCAGATGGACCAGATGACGCAGCAAAATGCGGCGCTGGTCGAGGAAGCGGCGGCGGCCGCCGAAAGCATGCAGGAGCAGGCGCAGAAACTGGCCGACGCCGTCAGCATCTTCAAGCTCGATGGCGAGAGCACGGCGCAGGCGGCCGTGCAAGCGTCCGCGCCGGCGAGAGCGCCGGCACGGCCTGCGCCCGCAGTGGCGGCAACGACACGGCGGGTGGCAAAGACGGCGCAGGCCGGCGCGCCACCGACTGCGAAAAAGCTGGCGGCGGCCGGCGGCGACGATTGGGAAGAGTTCTGACGCCAACCCGGTCCCGCTAGTTATACTTGCAAAGGCATTGGTCAGAGTAGTCATAGAGAGGTAAAAACAAAATGCCGCAAACTAAAACGGATTCGGTCAAGGAATTTGATTTCACTGGCAAGGACTTCGAGCGGGTCCGCGCCATGATTTACAAGCGGGCCGGCATCGCGCTGGCCGACAGCAAGCAGGAGATGGTCTACAGCCGCCTGGCCAGGCGCCTGCGCGCGACTGGCATTTCCTCGTTCGTTCGCTACCTGGACGACCTGGAAGCGGGCCGCATGGGCGACGAGTGGGAAGCGTTCACGAATGCGCTGACGACCAACCTGACGTCGTTCTTCCGCGAGGCGCATCACTTCCCGCTGCTGGCCGAGCATGTGAAAAAACTGAGCGGGCCGATCACCATCTGGTGTTCGGCCAGTTCCACCGGCGAGGAGCCGTACTCGATCGCCATGACGGTGTGCGAGGCGTTCAATACGCTCACGCCGCCGGTCAGCATCATCGCCACGGATATCGACACGAATGTGCTGGCCACGGCCGCCAATGGCGTCTATAACCTGGACCGGCTCGAGAAGATGCCGGCCGACCGTGCGCGGCGCTTTTTCTTGCGCGGCAAGGGCGACCGCGAGGGGCAGGTGCGGGTGCGCCCGGAACTGCGCCAGATGATCACCTTCAAGCCGCTCAACCTGCTGGCCGACAGCTGGCCCCTGACGGGTCAGTTCGACGTCATCTTTTGCCGTAACGTGATGATTTATTTTGACAAGGCGACGCAGCGCAAGATCCTGTCGCGCTTTGTGCCGTTGATGAAGCCGGATGCCCTGCTGTTTGCGGGCCACTCGGAGAATTTTCTGTACGTGTCGGATTCATTGAAGCTGCGCGGTAAAACAGTCTATGAGCTCGACCAGCCGCGGGGCGCCGCGCCCAAGGCATCGTCGCATCGTACATGAGAGTGAAATATGAGCCTGGAATCCAAAGAGCAATTTGCCACTAACGTCTATTACGACAGGACGTTCAATTGTGACGCCGCCAAGATCTTGCCTGGTGAGTATTACTTTACCAACAAGGACATGCTGATCGTCACCGTGCTCGGCTCCTGTGTCTCGGCCTGCATCCGCGACCGCGTCACGGGCCTGGGCGGCATGAACCATTTCATGCTGCCCGACGGCGGCAGCGATCCGAATAGCCCGATTTCCGCGTCGATGCGCTATGGCACATACGCCATGGAGATATTGATCAACGATCTGCTGAAGGCGGGCGCGCGGCGCGAGAACATGGAAGCGAAGGTGTTTGGCGGCGGCGCCGTGCTGCGTGGCTTCACGGCGATCAACGTCGGTGAACGCAATGCGGCTTTCGTCATCAATTACCTGAAGGCGGAAAAGATGCGCGTGGTGGCCGAGGACTTGAACGACATCCACCCGCGCAAGGTGTATTTTTTCCCCCGTAGCGGCAAGGTGCTGGTGAAAAAGCTGATGCAGACGCATAACGACACCCTGGTGCGCCGCGAACTCGATTACGCAAGCCGTCTCAAGGTTGCGCCCGTGGGTGGCGAGATCGAGCTGTTCTAGTAACACCAGACCAAAGCTGCTGCGCGTCGTGCTTTGCGCGGCCAGCGGCGGTTTTGTCCGGTGTACTAATTTAATAAAGAATAAGGGCCGCAAGGCCTGGAAGGATAACTATGAAGATCAAAGTATTGATCGTGGATGATTCGGCGCTCATTCGCAGCGTCATGACGGAAATCGTGAATAGCCAGCCCGACATGGAAGTGGTGGGGGCGGCGCCCGATCCGCTGGTGGCGCGCGAGATGATCAAGCAGACCAACCCCGACGTGCTGACCCTCGACGTCGAAATGCCGAAGATGGATGGCCTCGACTTCCTGGAAAAACTGATGCGCTTGCGTCCGATGCCGGTGCTGATGGTATCGTCGCTGACCGAGCGCGGTTCGGAAATCACCATGCGCGCGCTGGAGCTGGGCGCCGTCGATTTCGTCACCAAGCCAAAGATTTCCATCCAGAGCGGCATGCGCGAGTATACCGACATGATCGCCGACAAGATCCGCGCCGCCTCGAAGGCGCGCATCCGTGCGCGCACGCTGCCGTCGGCGGGCGACCGGGTAGCCGCACCGCTGCCTGCGTTGCGCAGCCCCTTGACGTCGAGCGAAAAGCTGATCATCGTGGGTGCTTCCACGGGCGGCACGGAAGCGATCCGCGAATTTTTGATGCAGATGCCGTCCGATTGCCCCGGCATCCTGATCACGCAGCACATGCCGGAAGGATTTACGCGCTCGTTTGCGCGCCGCCTCGATTCGCTGTGCAAGATCTCGGTGCAGGAAGCGGCAGGTGGCGAAAGGGTGCTGCCTGGCCACGCCTACATCGCGCCCGGCCATTCGCACCTGACCCTGACGCGCAGCGGCGCCAACTACATGACCAAGATCGACCAGGGCGAACCGGTCAACCGCCACCGCCCGTCGGTCGATGTGCTGTTCCGTTCGGCCGCGCAATCGGCGGGTAAAAATGCCGTCGGCGTGATCCTGACCGGCATGGGCAAGGATGGCGCACAAGGCATGTTGGAGATGAAGGCTGCAGGAGCGTATAATTTTGCGCAGGATGAAGCCAGTTGCGTGGTATTCGGCATGCCGCGCGAGGCGATCGCCATCGGTGCTACGCATGAGGTCGGCGCTCTGACGGCGCTGCCCGGCATGGTGTTGGGGCATCTGGCTGCGCATGGCATGCGTGCTTTGCGCGTGTAAGCCACGTTTTGTATGATCTGGGGCAAGTTTGTTCGCCTAAAAGCAACGAAAATGCTATCCTACAACTTGCTGCCGTAGTGTCGACCATAATGTCGGCATTCATGTCGATATTATTAACAAACCGCTACAGAAACAACGGAGTTATTCATGGCTGATCCAAAGATGAAATTTTTAGTCGTTGACGATTTTTCGACGATGCGCCGCATTGTCCGGAATCTGTTGAAGGAACTGGGTTATGCCAACGTCGATGAGGCGGAAGACGGCGTGATGGGCCTGGCCAAGCTGCGCGCGGAATCCTACGATTTCGTCGTCTCGGACTGGAACATGCCTAATATGGATGGCCTGACGATGCTGCAGCATATCCGCGCCGATCCCGCACTGGCCAAGCTGCCCGTGCTGATGGTGACGGCCGAAGCGAAAAAAGAAAACATCATCGCCGCCGCGCAAGCTGGCGCCAGCGGTTATGTTGTCAAGCCGTTCACGGCCGCGACCCTCGATGAAAAGCTGAACAAGATTTTCGAGAAGCTGGAAAAAGCCGGCGCCTGATCACGGTTTGAACCGCTTCAAAAAAACGCTGCCAGTGTGAACTGGCAGCGTTTTTTTCGTCGACTCGCGCCTTGCTTACACCAGGCCGCCATTCGCGCGCAGGGTCTGGCCATTCACCCAGCGGCCGTCGGGGCCAGCCAAAAAGGCCACGGCGGCGGCGATGTCGTCCGGCGTGCCCAGGCGTTCCAGGGGCGCCATCTTGCTCATGCGTTCTATCATTTCCGCCGTCTTGCCGTTCAAGAACAGCGCCGTGGCCGTGGGGCCGGGGGCGATGGCGTTGACGGTGATGTTCTTGCCGCGCAATTCCTTGGCGAAGATAGTCGTCATCGTCTCGATGGCCGCCTTGCTGGCGCCATAGATGCTGTAGCCGGGCAGGGCCAGGCCAATCACGCTGCTCGAGAAGTTCACCACGCTGCCGCCGTGGCGCAAGCGCGTCGCCGCCTGGCGCATGGTGTGGAAGCTGCCCTTGACGTTGATGGCGAGCAGGCTGTCGAAGGTGGCGTCGTCCGTGTCGGCCAGGGCTGGCAGCGCGGGCGGCATGATGCCGGCGTTGTTGACCAGCACGTCGACGCCGCCGAAGGCCGTTTCGGCCGCATCGAACAGTGCTTGCACGTCGCCCGCATCGGCCACGTTGGCCTTGACTGCGATGGCGGCGCCGCCGTCGGCAAGCATGCTTGCCACCAGTTCGTCTGCCGCTGCCTTGCCGCTGGCGTAATTGACGACGACCTGCATGCCGTCGCGCGCCAGGCGCCGGGCGATGGCCGCGCCGATGCCGCGCGAGGCGCCCGTGACGATGGCGACCCTGGCTGGGGTGAGTATGGCATTCATGCTGCTTCTCCTGTCATGGTGGGAGGCCCGCGCGGTGTGTCTGCGAGCCGGTATGGCGATTGTGATCTTTATTGTTGCGTGGATAAAGACTGGTTTGATGGTTTTAGTGTGCAATCCAGATCAACAATCCTGCATCAATCACGGCGCCAGGCGCCGGGCAAAAGCTGCCATGTAGCTGGTTGCTACGTGGAATGAAACATTTCCCAAAGTTAACTTTACACGTCAACTAAAGTGGCTCATGATCGCTGCACTATTCCACCTCTGTCCCCGACCCCGACAAGAAGGAGCGCCACATGCGCCGAGCACCCGTATTATTCTTTGCCCTGAGCACGGCCTTGCTGGCAGCTTGCGGCGTGAGCCTTGAACAAACCAGCGTCGCCCCTATCGCTCCTGCCGTCGTCGAGGCGCCGGAGCCGGCCGCGCAGTTGCCTGCCGACGGCGATGGCCGGCATGCCTATCTGCACCGCGTGGGTGGTCATGATTATGTCAGCCTGAACCAGCATGGCCCGCAGGGCGGCTTGCCGATACGCACAGGGGCGCAGCGCGGTGCGCACGCCATCCGCCTGCTGGCAGCCGATCCGGCCCAGGCACGGGCCATCCTGCGCAGCCTGAGGCTGCCTGCGAACCAGCGCAAGCTATGGGCGGGCGAAGAAATCGTGCTCGATGCGGCCAGCTATGACATGCTGCAGGCGGCGCGCGGCCACAACAAGCCGCTGTTTGCCGAACTCAAGCTGGTAGGGATGGAGAAGTAAAAAAAGAAACGGGGCCGAATGGCCCCGTTGTGACAATGCCTAAATTTCCAGGTTGTCGATCAAGCGGGTCTGGCCCAGCTTGGCGGCGGCCAGCACCACCAGCGGTTCGCCGGCGGCCAGTTCGGCGGCGCTCGGCGCTTGCAGGTTGGCGCGCTTGCGCACGGCGATGTAGTCCGATTTCCAGCCGCGGCCGTCGAGCAGTTGCATGGCAGCGCGTTCCAGTTCACCCACGGCGAGGTTACCCTTGCGCACTTCCTCAGCCACGAAATTAAGTCCCTTGTACAGTTCCGGCGCTTCCGCGCGTTCGCTTTCCGACAGGTACATATTGCGCGACGACAAAGCCAGGCCATCGTCGGCCCGGTACGTTTCGGCGGCGATGATTTCCGTCGGCAGCGCGAATTGGCGCGCCATGTTGCGGATGATCATCAGTTGCTGGTAATCCTTCTTGCCGAACACGGCCACTCGTGGGCCCACGCATGAAAACAGCTTGGTGACGACCGTGCACACGCCTTCGAAGAAGCCGGGACGGAATTCGCCTTCCAGGGTATTGCCCAGGTCATCGGGCGGGCGCACGCGGTATTCCTGCGGTTCCGGGTACAGTTCCTTTTCCGTCGGCGCGAACAGCACGTAGACGCCTTCCTTTTCCAGCTTGGCGACGTCGGCCGCCATGGTGCGCGGATATTTTTCGAAGTCTTCGTTCGGGCCGAATTGCAGGCGGTTCACGAAGATCGAGGCGACGACGGGGTCGCCATGCTTGCGCGCCAGGCGCATCAGCGACAAATGGCCTTCGTGCAGGTTGCCCATGGTGGGGACGAACGCCGTGCGCAGCTGTCCGCTGAGCTGGTCGCGCAATTCTTCGATGTCGGAAATAATTTTCATGGATTGCTTTCGCTAAAACCCCGTTGTACGGTGGTCAGTGACAAAGGGAGGGGATCAGGCGGGCGAATACGCCAGCCGGACGTAGATGGGGGCAAACGGTTCTGCCTGCGTGATTTCGATCAGGGTTTCCTTGGCCAGTTCCAGCAGGGCCACGAAGTTGACCACTACCACGGGCACGCCGCCGGCAATGTCGAACAGCTCGCTGAACTCGACGAAGCGCGACGACTGCAAATGGCGCAGGATGCTCGACATGTGCTCGCGCACGGACAGTTCCTGGCGGCTGATGCGGTGGTGCTGGGTCAATTTGGCGCGTTTCAGCACGTCGAGCCAGGCCTGCTGCAAGTCCACCGGTTCCACATCGGGCCAGGTGGGCGTCAGGCTTTGTTCGATGAAAATCTGCGTGCGCACGAAATCGCGCTCGAACTGGGGAATGGTGTTCAGGTCGTAGGCGGCCAGCTTGATCTGCTCGTACTCGAGCAGGCGGCGCACCAGTTCGGCACGGGGATCGCCGCCGTCTTCCTCGACATCGCTCTTGCGCGAAGGCAAAAGCATGCGCGACTTGATCTCGATCAACATGGCCGCCATCAGCAGGTACTCGGCGGCCAGTTCCAGGTTGCTCACGCGGATCTGGTCCACGTATTTCAGATATTGCAGGGTCACCTGCGCCATCGGAATATCGAGAATGTTGAAGTTTTGCTTGCGGATCAGGTAGAGCAGCAAGTCGAGCGGGCCTTCGAAGGCTTCGAGGAAGATTTCCAGCGCGTCCGGCGGGATGTACAAATCCGTCGGCATGCGCAGCATCGGTTCGCCATACAGGCGGACGATGCCTGGCGGCTCGGCGGCAGGCGCCGCGTCCGTGAGCGCTGTTGCAGATGCTGCAGGGTCGCCGCTGCCGTCGCCGCCAGTGGCGGGTTCGGGCGACTCGATGACTGCGCCGGCACCGGAAGCGTCAGCTTCCGGCGTGACTACAGACTCTTCAGGCAGCATCGTGCCGGTTCCAGATCTTAGTTCTTGTTCTGGTAAACGTAAGCCTGTTGCTTGACGGCCGATGCCAGCTGGCGCTCCTGCTCATCGATGCTGACGGCTGGCTTGTCCCACAGCAGGGCGCGGCCCGCTTGCTGGCCCGCTTCCATGCCAGGATTCTTGGCCTTCAGTTCGGCGATGAACAAGGTGTGGTCGGATACGTAGTTGTTGTGTTTTGCAGGCAGTTTCATATTCTCTTCTGAATGTCTTATAAGTAAGGTCAGCCGGCCGTATTTTACCGCGCCGTGCCGCCTGGCGGGTTGTCATATCGGCTAGGCCGGGGCGAAATTGCTAAAAATCAATAACGCAACAAACGCCGCATCACCATCGGCGCCGGTTCGGCGGGGTTGGCGTGCGAATATTCCAGTTCTTCGGCCAGGTCGAATTCAAAGGCCGCATAAAAATCGATCAGTTTGCGCTGGTCGCGCCGCACGGCCAGGCGCAATTCCTCGGCCTGGCACGACAGGCCGTGATGAATGATTGCTTCCAGCAAGTGCTGCGAGACGTGGCTGCCCCGGTAGGCGGGCAGCACGCCCATGCGTGAAATCTTCCAGATGGCAGGGTCGCTGTCGAGCGGCATCCAGCGCAGCGAACCGGCTGGAATGTCGTCGATCAGCAACAAAAAACCGCCGCCGTGGCGCAATTGTGCTTGCACCTGCTGCGTCGTCTCGTGGTGCCCACTGGACGAGGCGGCCACCTTGCCGGCCCACGCGGCGCGGGTCAGCTCGGCCATCAGTTGTGCATCGGCATTTGTTGCTTCGCGCACCACGATATTCATCATCGGTCCTTGTGGGGGCTTAGCGGATGCGCATGCCAGGTTCGGCGCCCGGCCACGGGTTCAGGATGTAGATGCCCGGATTGGCCTTCTCGTCGGCGGCGGACGCTGCCATGACCATGCCTTCCGAAATGCCGAACTTCATCTTGCGCGGCGCCAGGTTGGCCACCAGTACCGTCAGCTTGCCGACCAGCTCTTCCGGCTGGTACGCCGAGCGGATACCCGAGAAGACATTGCGCAAACGGCCTTCGCCCGCGTCCAAGGTCAGGCGCAGCAGCTTGTCGGAGCCGTCCACCAGTTCGCAGTTGACGATCTTGGCGATGCGCAAGTCGACCTTGAGGAAGTCGTCGATCTTGATTTCGGGCGCCAGTTCCTCGATGGCGGCAGCGGCTGGCGCAGCCGGCGCAGCGTCATTCGCGGCGTCGCCAGCCGGAGCGGCAATGGCGGCGGCTGCTTGCGGCGCGTCAAACAGCGCTTCGATCATCTTCGCATCCATGCGCGTCATCAAGTGGCTGTAGGCGCCGATGGTGCGGCCCAGCATGCTGTTCGCGACGGCGTCGCCGAACACTTGCGTATCCGCCCAGCTGAACTCGGCGTCGTTGAGGAAGGACGCCACGTTCTTCGCCACGCCTGGCAATACCGGCGAGAGCAGAATCGTCAGTTGGCGGAACAGGATCAGGGCCGTGGTGCACACGTCGTGCAGCTCGGCCGTCTTTTCGGCGTCCTTGGCCAGGATCCACGGTTTGTTTTCATCGACATACTGGTTGGTGATGTCGGCGATTTCCATGATTTCGCGCAAGGCCTTGCCGAATTCACGGTTCTCGAAGTGCGCAGCGATGCTGGCCTGGCGCTCGACGATGACGCCGTTGACGTCCACCGTCAGCGCGCGGTTGATCCAGCTTTGCGCACCTTCCGACAGCGTCGATGCCAGCTTGCCGTCGAAACGCTTGGCGATGAAGCCGGCGCAGCGGCTGGCGATGTTCACGTACTTGCCGATCAGGTCGCTGTTCACGCGGGCGACAAAATCTTCGCCGTTGAAGTCCAGGTCTTCCACTTTCGAGTTCAGCTTGAAGGCGATGTAGTAGCGCAGCCATTCCGGGTTCATGCCCAGGTCCAGGTAGCGCAGCGGCGAAATGCCCGTGCCGCGCGACTTCGACATCTTTTCGTTGTTGACCGTCAGGAAGCCGTGGACGTTGACTTTCAGTTTGTCGATCACCGGGTGATTGGCGAACTTCAGCATGGCGGGCCAGAACAGCAAATGGAAGGAGACAATGTCCTTGCCGATGAAGTGGATCTGTTCCGTCGACGGGTCATTCAGGAAGGCGTCGAAATCGATGCCTTTCTTGTCGCAATAGTTTTTCAGGCTGGCCAGGTAGCCGACGGGCGCATCCATCCACACATAGAAGAACTTGCCCGGCGCATCGGGAATCGGAATGCCGAAGTAGGGCGCATCGCGCGAAATATCCCAGTCGGCCAGCTTTTCGCCCGCTTCGCCCAGCCATTCGCTGACCTTGTTGACCATCTCCGGCTGCAAGCGGCCTGGCGTATTGAGCCAGCTTTTCAGGAATTCGAAGCAGCGCGGGTCGGACAGCTTGAAGAAATACTGTTCCGACGGCTTCATCACGGGCGTCGCGTTGGTAAACACGGAGAACGGATTGACCAGGTCGGTCGGCTGGTAGGCCGCGCCGCACACTTCGCAATTGTCGCCGTACTGGTTCTTGGCGCCGCATTTCGGGCATTCGCCCTTGATGTTGCGGTCGGCCAGGAACATGCCTTTGACCGGGTCGAAGAAGCGGTCGACGGTTTTCGTGACGATCAGGCCCGTATCGCGCAGCTTGCGGTAGATAGCTTGCGACAGGTCGACGTTTTCCGGCGAATCGGTCGAATACCAGTTGTCGAAGGCGATATGGAAGCCATCGAGGTACTGGGCGCGGCCGGCGGCGATGTTGGCGACGAATTGCTGCGGCGTGATGCCTTCCTTTTCGGCGGCGATCATGATGGGCGTGCCATGCGTATCGTCGGCGCCCACAAAGTGCACTTCACGGCCGGCTGCGCCATCGCGTTGCATTCGCTGGAACCGGACCCAGATATCAGCCTGGATGTATTCCATGATGTGGCCAATGTGAAAAGCGGCGTTTGCGTAAGGCAGGGCAGTGGTGACGAACAGCTTGCGAGTCATGATTGATGCACTTTTGGGATGGATAATAGGGCATTTTAACAGCGGAAAGGCAATATGAGCAGATGCAGCGCCGGCAAGTGATGCTTTTGCCGCCATCGCGCCATGCAAATTTGCGCTAGACTGCGCGTATTGCACATATGTAGTACACACGGAGATTTACATGAGCATCACAGTAGAAGACGTCAAGGCCGCGCTGGCCCAGGTTGTTGATCCAAATACACATAAAGATTTCGTTTCCAGTAAAACCGTCAAGAATCTGAAGGTCGATGGCAATGATATTTCGCTCGACATCGAGCTGGGCTACCCCGCCAAAAGCCAAATCGACCTGATCCGCAAGTCCGTGCTGGCCGCGCTGCGCGTGCTGCCGGGCGTGGGCAACGTCAGCGTGGGCGTGTCGTCGAAAATCATTTCGCACACGGTGCAGCGCGGCTTGAAGCCGATGAGCAATGTGAAAAACATCATTGCCGTCGCTTCCGGCAAGGGCGGCGTGGGTAAATCGACCACGGCCGTCAACCTGGCCCTGGCCCTGGCGGCCGAAGGCGCCACCGTCGGCATGCTCGACGCCGATATCTATGGCCCGTCGCAACCGATGATGCTGGGTGTCAAAGGCCAGCCGAAGACCCTCGATGGCAAGAGCATGGAGCCGATGGAAAACCACGGCCTGCAAGTGTCGTCGATCGGCTTCATGATCGATCCGGACGAACCGATGGTGTGGCGCGGCCCGATGGTCACGCAAGCCTTGCAGCAACTGCTGGACCAGACCAATTGGCGCGACCTTGATTATTTGATCGTCGACATGCCGCCAGGCACGGGTGACATTCAGCTGACCCTGTCGCAAAAAGTGCCCGTCACGGGCGCCGTGATCGTCACGACGCCACAGGACATCGCGCTGCTGGACGCGCGCAAGGGCCTCAAAATGTTCGAGAAGGTCGGCATTCCGATTTTGGGCGTGGTGGAAAACATGAGCACGCATATCTGCTCGAACTGCGGCCATGCGGAAGAAATCTTCGGTGCCGGCGGCGGCGCGAAGATGTGCGCGGACTTTGGCGTGGAATTCCTCGGCGCCTTGCCGCTGACCATGGCGATCCGCCAGCAGACCGATTCGGGCACGCCCACCGTCGTGGCCGAGCCCGATGGCCCCGTCGCCGCGATCTACAAGCAGATCGCCCGCACCATCGCCATCAAGGTGGCGGAAAAGGCGAAGGATATGACCAGCAAGTTCCCGTCGATCGTCATCAAGAACGACTAACGATTGGATTTGGCGCTCCCGGGCGCCAGCGCTGGCGGGAATATGGTTTCATGCAGTCCGTGTTGTTATTAAACAAGAGGAGACATCATGCACCTGAACACTGTATTCCTGCGCCAAGCCGCAGCCGTGGTGGTTGGCAGCCTGCTGGCCGCCAGCGCCTTTGCCCAATCCGTATCATTTGTCGAGCCTGTTGATGGCGCGACGGTGACCAGCCCGTTCAAGGTCAAGTTCGCCGTCAGTGGCATGGACGTCAAGCCGGCCGGCGACATGACGGCCAAGACGGGCCATCATCATTTGCTCATCAATATGGGGCCGATGAAGGCGGGCGAAATGATACCGATGGATGATAAACATTTGCATTTCGGCAAAGGACAGACGGAAACGGACGTCACCTTGCCACCGGGCCAGTACACGCTGACCATGCAGTTCGCCAACGGCGCGCACCAGTCGTATGGGCCGGAGTTGAGTAAAAGCATCAAGGTGACGGTCAAGTAATCGCGCATATTGATTCATGTCGGCATCTGGCCGGGTACCAGCGATGGTGTCCGGCCTTTTTCATGGTCGTGCTTCTTGTCATCATTGCGTCATACAGTTTGCGTATGCTGCCCGGTGGCCTAACTTTGGATGAGTGCATATGAGCAAGAATTTCTCCCTTTCCCGACAACTGGCGCAGGCGCTGCTGCTGGTCGCTGGCGTGGCGGCGTGCCAGGCGCACGCGGCCAAAGTGCTTCCCACGTCTGCGACGCAGCCGAAGCTGGTGCTGGTGCTGGTGGTGGATGGCTTGCCGCAAGAGCAGGTGACGCGCTACCGCGAGCAGTTCGGCCAGGGCGGTTTCCGCCGCCTGCTGGAGCAGGGCGCGTGGTTCAGCGATGCGCACCAGGCGCATGGCATCACGGTCACCGCCATCGGCCACTCGGCCGTGCTGTCGGGCGCCTATCCTTACCAGCATGGCGTGATCGGCAATAACTGGATCGATCCCGTGACGAAAAAATCCGTGTACTGCACCGAGGATGGCAATTTCCATTACATCGGCGAAGACACGCAGCCGGACGACGGCACGGCGCCGACCAGGCTGCGCGTGAGCACCCTGGGCGACGAGCTGCGCTATGCCACTGGCGACAAGGCCAAGGTCGTCACGGTGTCGGGCAAGGACCGCGGCGCCATCCTGCTGGCGGGGAAGACGGGCACGGCCTATATGTACATGGAAAAGACGGGCAATTTCGCCAGCAGCAGCTATTACATGCAGCAGCATCCGCAATGGGTGCAGCGCTACCAGACAGCCAAGCCGCAGGACCGCTATTACGGCAAGAGCTGGACGCCGCTGCTGGCCGATGCGGCCTATGCGCGCGACGCCCGTGATGATCTGGTGCCGGCCAAGCCGGGCACGCGCAACACCTTCCCGTTTGCCTACTACAGCGACAGCGGCAAGCTCGATGGCGAGTACTACAGCCGTTTGAAGTCCGGTCCCTTCCTCGATGAGCTGACCCTGGAATTTGCGCGCGCCGCCGTCGATGGCGAGAACCTGGGCCATAATCCGGCCGGCGTGCCCGATATCCTCGGTGTGAGCCTGTCCGCGCACGACTACGTGAACCACGCCTATGGCCCGGAAAGCAAGATGTCGCACGACCACCTGCAGCGCCTGGACCGCATGCTGGCCGGCTTCTTTGCCGACCTGGATAAAAAAGTCGGCATGGATAATGTGCTGGTGGTGCTGACGGCCGACCATGGCTTTGCCAACGTGCCGGAATTTGCTGAAACCCGGGGCTTCTCCGCCAAGCGTATCGACGGCGCCAAACTGGTCGATGGCTTGAACCAGCACCTGGCAACGACCCTGGGCATCGATAAGCTGGTGACGACGTCGTCGCTGCCGAATATCTACCTCGATTACGCGCTGGCGGAAAAGAGCGGCGTCCAGCGCGCCGCGCTGGAAGACGCGGCGGCCCGCTTCCTGCTGCAGCAGGACGGTCTGGCGCAGGTCTACACGCGCACGCAGATGGAAACGGGCGCCGTCGCCACGCGCATGGACACGCTGATGCGCCGTGCCTGGAACCGCCAGCTGTCGGGCGACCTGATGGTCGTTACAAAGCCGGCCTGGTACTTCGGCAAGGGCGTTGGGGGCACCTCGCACGGCACGCCGTACACGTATGACACCAATGTGCCGCTGATGGTCTTCGGCCCCCGCTGGATCAAGCCGGGCGCCTATGGCCAATATGCGGAAGTGGTCGACATCGCGCCTACGCTGGCCCATCTGCTGCGCATACGCCAGCCGTCCGCGTCGGAAGGGCGGGTGTTGACGGAGGTGGTACGCTAAAACTCTTGCGCTGTGGTGTTGTCGGCTTACGCGCTGCGCGCTAAGCCGACCTACGATGACCTTGCGAAGAGCGTAGGTCGGATTAGCGGGGCAAAGCCCCGCGTAATCCGACGACAACGTTGGCAAAGCCGCTTACAACAGCCAGTCGATCGGCAGCACCGACAAAATCGCCACTCCCATGCGTTTCCACACGCTGGTGCCCGGCTCCGTGTCGTAGCGCGTGGTGGTGCCGCTGGCGTCGCGGGCGATCCAGTACGGCGCGCCGTCGTCGCCCAGCAGCACCTGGTAGGCGCGCTGCGGGATGGTGGTGCGCATGGCCAGGCCCAGCTGGCTGGCCAGCGCGGGGCTGTCGATGACGAGGCCCATTTCCGTATTCAGTTCGATCGAGCGCGGGTCGAAGTTGAACGAGCCGACAAAGATGCGCCGGTCATCGACGGCAAAGGTCTTCGCATGCAGGCTCGATGCGGAGCTGCCCAGGTGGCCTGGCTGCGCGCGCGCGTCGCCCCGCTCCCACGAGCGGCGCGATTCATACAGCAGCACGCCCGCTTCCAGCAGCGGTTTGCGCCATTTCGCATAGCCCGCATGCACGGCCGCCACGTCGGTCGCTTCCAGCGCATTCGTCAGGATGCGCACGCCCACGCCTTTTTTTGCCAGGTCGGCAAAGGCTTGCGTACCGGACTTGCCGGGCACGAAATACGGCGACACCAGGTCCACTTCCTTTTCCGGCACGCCCAGCAGATTTTGCAGGTTTTCCGCCACGCCCGTGCCGGGCCGGGCCTTGTCCAGCACCTTGGCCGGATCGTCGCTGACCATGCGCGTGTGCGCCCATTCGAAGGGCAGGGTGCGTTCCATCATTTGCCTGACGAAGGGTGAGGTGCGCAGTGCCTGCACGTATTCCCCGGCCGCCCTGGTGTCGTCGATGCGGTCCGCTTCGGCGGCGATGGTGGCCGCGTCGCCGTCGACTGGGCTGGTCAGCAGCAGGCTGGCGGGGTAGGCCGAGGCGCTGTTCCAGTAGCGGTCGAAATCCTGCGAGACCTCGTCGACGACGGGGCCGACGGCCAGCACGTCCAGGTCGGCAAACAGCACGTCGCCGGCCGCGCCAAAATATTCATCGCCCACATTGCGCCCGCCCACGATGGTGGCCTGGTTATCGGCCGTGAACGATTTGTTGTGCATGCGCCGGTTGAGGCGAGAAAAATCCGTGGCAAAGGCGAGAGCGCGCGGCGCGCGGGGCACGAAGGGATTGAACAGGCGGATCTCCAGATGCTGCTGCTTGCCCAGCATGGTCAGGGTCTGGTCCAGGCCCGCCGTGTTGTTATCGTCGAGCAGCAGGCGCACGCGCACGCCCCGTTCGGCCGCCTGGCGCAGGGCGTCGAACAGCAGCGTGCCGGTGATGTCCTTGTGCCAGATGTAGTACTGCACGTCCAGGCTGCGCTGGGCGGCGGCGGCCAGCAGGGCGCGCGCGGCAAACGCGTCGCGCCCGTCGACCAGCGGATAAATGCCGGACACGCCGGGATGCTGCGCCACCATGGGCGCGATGGCCGTGGCCAGTTGGGTGTGCTTTGTGTCGGCCATGACGGTCGACGCGCTGCGCCCTTCCAGCGAAGGCAGCGCGGCGCAGCCGGCAAGGACGGCGGACAGCAGCAGAGGCAGCAGAAAAACGCCGCTGCGGCGGGCAAGGGTGGTGGCGGGCATGGCAGGCTTTCATCGAGTTGCCCCGATGTTAGCAGATGCGCATGCCCGCACGCGGGCGCGGTTTTACAGTTGTTCCAGCGCGATCAGCTCGGCTACCGTCTGGCGGCGGCGGATCAAACGGGATTGCTCCCCGTCGACCAGGTATTCGGCCGCATGGGGGCGGCTGTTGTAGTTCGACGACATCGACGCGCCATACGCGCCCGCGCCTTCGAACACGACGTAGTCGCCCACCTGCGCTGCGGGCAACAAACGGGTTTCCACCACGCCGCCATCGCGCTGGGTAAACACGTCGCCCGATTCGCACAGCGGGCCGCCGACCACGGTGGCGTGTTGCGTGTCCAGTGCCCGGCCGTCATGCGCGATGACCGACATTTCATGGTAGCTGCCGTACATGGCGGGGCGCATCAGTTCATTGAAGCCTGTGTCGAGCAGGGTGAAGTGGTTGCCGCCCATTTGCTTGGTGGCGCGCACTTCGGCCACCAGCAGGCCCGCGTCGGCCACCAGGAAGCGGCCCGGTTCGATTTCCAGGTGCACGGCGTGGCCCAGGTGTGCCTCGATCTGCTTGCGCGCCGCATCCCACAGCTGGAAGTAGTGGTCCGTGTCGACCGGCTGCTCGCCTTCGCGGTAAGGCACGGACAGGCCGCCGCCCGTGGAAATGGCTTCAATATCATGAGCCATGTTTTTCACCAGGTCGACCATGGTGCCGCAGACGGTTTCCAGGTGGCTGTAGTCGACGCCCGAGCCGATGTGCATGTGCAGGCCCACCAGGTGCAGGCCATGTGCGCGGATGACGGCCAGCGCCGCCGGCAGTTCTTCGTGCCAGATGCCGTGCTTGCTGTTTTCGCCGCCCGTGTTGGTCTTGTTGCTGTGGCCATGGCCATAGCCGGGATTGATGCGCAGCCAGACGCGGTGGCCGGGCGACACGGGGCCCAGTTGGCGCAGCATGTCGACGGAACCGCAATTGACTTCGATCTTCGCCGCCGCCACGCGCGCCAGGGTGGCGCGGTCGAACAGGTCGCAGGTAAATACCACGCCGGCGGCGCCATTCGTTTGCGCTGGCGTAAAGCCTGCCTGCAGCGCGCGCTCGATCTCGCCCAGCGAGACGGCATCCACGTGCACGCCCGCTTCGCGCATCAGGGTGAGCAGATGGATGTTCGAGTTGGCCTTTTGCGCGAAGCGCACGGTGTCGAACTGCGCCAGTTGGGCCACGCGCGCGCGGATGGTGGCCGCGTCATATACCCACAGGGGCGTGCCGTGTTCCTGGGCGAGTTGGGCGAGGGTGGCGTCTGGCACTGGTTTCATGGTGGTTGTCTTTGTCGTGTGATGGGTGGTGTCGGAGGTGGTGTCGGATTACGCGCTTTGCGCTAATCCTACCTACGTGCCGATCATGATGCGGGTTTTCTTTGTAAACATAAAATATCTATTTAGGGCTACCTTATTCATTTATGATATGGTCATGACTATCTCCCTGCGCCATATCGAGGTCTTTCGCGCCATCATGACGACGGGCAGCGTGACGGCCGCCGCCGCCATGCTGCACACCTCGCAGCCCACCGTCAGCCGCGAGCTGGCGCGCCTCGAACACTTGACGGGCCTCACCCTGTTCGAGCGCGAGCGGGGGCGGCTGCGCCCGACGGCGCAGGCGCTGCAGCTGTTCGAGGAAGTGCAGCGCGCGTATTTCGGCCTGGAGCGCATCGTCAGCACGGCGGCGGCCCTGCGCCAGTTCGACCAGGGCCAGTTGTCGATCGCCTGCCTGCCCGTGTTTTCCCAGTCCCTGCTGCCGCAGGCGTGCAAGCGCTTCGTCGCCGATTTTCCGAACGTGAGCATCAGCATCACGCCGCAGGAGTCGCCGCTGCTGGAAGAATGGTTGTCGGCGCAGCGCCACGATATCGGCCTGACGGAAGTGGGCAATGCGCCGCCGGGCACCGCGCTCGACACCCTGATGTCCGTCGATGAAGTGTGCGTGCTGCCAGATGGCCATGCGCTCGCAAGTAAAACCGTGCTGCAGCCGGCGGATTTCGCTGGCCAGCCTTTCATCAGCCTGGCCGCCGTCGATCCCTACCGCCAGCAGATCGACGCCATTTTTGCGCAAGCCGGCGTGGAGCGGCGCATGGCGCTCGACACGCACAGCGCCGCCTCCGTCTGCGCCATGGTGCGCGAAGGCGTGGGGCTGGCCATCGTCAATCCGCTCACGGCGCTCGATTTTGCCGGGCAGGGCTTGCAGATCCTCCGCTTTGGCGTGTCCTTGCCGTTCACGGTGAATCTCGTGAAACCTTTGCACCGGCCCTTGTCGCAACTGGTCGCCCTGTTCGAGCAGGCGCTGCATGCCCAGGCAGACGAGGTGAAAAGGCGCTTGCTGCAGCTGTGACGGTGCTTGTGGAACGGCGGCGGTCAACAGAGTAAAATGGCGTTTTACTTATTCAAGCCTGATTACCTCGATGACCACAACCGCTACTCCTGTCCGTACCCGTTTCGCTCCCAGCCCGACCGGCTATCTGCACCTGGGCGGCGCCCGCACCGCTTTATACAGCTGGGCGTATGCCCGCCACTTCGGTGGCACCTTCGTGCTGCGCATCGAAGACACGGACGTGGAGCGCTCCACGCCGGAAGCCGTGCAAGCCATCATCGAAGGCATGAAGTGGCTGGGCCTGGACCACGACGAAGGCCCGTTCTACCAGATGGCCCGCATGGACCGCTACCGCGAAGTGGTGGCAAAGATGCTGGCCGAAGGTACGGCATACCACTGCTACTCGTCGCCGGAAGAAGTCGAGGCGATGCGCGAGCGCATGCGCGCCGCCGGCGAAAAGCCGCGCTACGACGGCACCTGGCGTCCGGAGCCGGGCAAGACCCTGCCTGCCGTCCCCGTCGACCGCAAGCCCGTCGTGCGCTTCAAGAATCCGCTCGATGGCGACGTGACGTGGGACGACGTGGTCAAGGGCACGATCACGATTTCCAATCGCGAGCTGGACGACCTGGTGATCGCCCGTCCGGACGGCACGCCGACGTATAACTTCTGCGTGGCCGTTGATGACTGGGACATGCAGATCACCCACGTGATCCGCGGCGACGACCATGTCAACAACACCCCGCGCCAGATCAACATCCTGCGCGCCATCGGCGCTCCGCTGCCGCTGTATGGCCATCTGCCAATGATTTTGGGTGCGGACGGCGAGAAGCTGTCGAAGCGCCACGGCGCCGTCAGCGTGATGGATTATCCGGCGCAGGGCTTCCTGCCGGAAGCGATGCTGAACTACCTGGCGCGCCTGGGCTGGAGCCATGGCGACGATGAAGTGTTCTCGACCGAGCAGTTCTGCGAGTGGTTCAACCTGAACCACCTGTCGAAATCGGCGGCCCAGTTCAATAATGAAAAACTGGCATGGCTGAACAATCACTATATCAAGCAGGCCGACAACACCCGTCTGGCTGACCTGGCGCGTCCGCAAATGGTCGCTGCCGGCGCCGTCTTCGAAGGTGCGCCGGACCTGGCGCAAGTGCTGGGCATGATGAAAGAGCGCGCCAATACGGTCAATGAACTGGCTGCCGCTTCGATGCTGTTCTTCCGCGCGCCGCAGCCGGAAGCGGAACTGGTAACGCAGCACATCACGGATGCCATCAAGCCCGTGCTGGCGCAGTTTGCAGAGCGCATCGCCACGGTGGAGTGGAGCAAGGAAGCCGTGGCCGCCATGATCAAGGAAGTACTGGCGGCCAACACCATCAAGATGCCGCTGCTGGCCATGCCCTTGCGCCTGATTTTGACGGGCCAGTTGCAGACGCCGGCCATCGACCAGGTGGTGGTGATCTTCGGCCGCGAGACCGTGCTGGCGCGCCTGGCAAAGTGGCTGTAATCGCCGCGCGGAATTGAGCGTGTAAATGCAGTGCAGAAACCGCCCCTATGAAAAGTTGCTCATAGACGAAAAAGGGTATTTGCAGAGTGAAACTTCTTTGCTATACTCTTGTTTCTGCACCAACGGGGGTATAGCTCAGCTGGGAGAGCGCTTGCATGGCATGCAAGAGGTCAGCGGTTCGATCCCGCTTACCTCCACCAGCAGCAAAATCGCAGTCAGGTTTTGTTAGTCGTTGAAGTGGTGCAGATGTTGTTTGGAAGTTCCGCGGTCCCCATCGTCTAGAGGCCTAGGACATCACCCTTTCACGGTGAGTACAGGGGTTCGAATCCCCTTGGGGACGCCAGGTAGTTGTGATATAGTAGTGGCAGTTGTTTGTACTGATTGTTGTAAGTTCAGGCCCGTAAAAAACAGGTTTTGGATGGAAAGCAAGTAGTGGAACAAAGTCGCCAAGTGCGGCTTTTATTATTTCTGCGCCCGGGGGGTATAGCTCAGCTGGGAGAGCGCTTGCATGGCATGCAAGAGGTCAGCGGTTCGATCCCGCTTACCTCCACCAACAGCGCAGAAGTAAGGTAGCAAACTGTAGTTCCGTGGTCCCCATCGTCTAGAGGCCTAGGACATCACCCTTTCACGGTGAGTACAGGGGTTCGAATCCCCTTGGGGACGCCAGTTCAGTCTGGTGTTGTGGTTGTAAAGAAGTAGCAGTGTTTCTGCGCCCGGGGGGTATAGCTCAGCTGGGAGAGCGCTTGCATGGCATGCAAGAGGTCAGCGGTTCGATCCCGCTTACCTCCACCAATAGCGCAGAATTCACATGATAATTAAAGTCGCCTTGAGCGGCTTTTTTTATTTGCGTCAGCGATTTCTTCGCTCGGGGGAATATGGCCAAGCTGTTAGCGTGCTTGCAT
>Ga0209913_1000199_pt1 | contig 61295 bp, 53 predicted proteins | sample PersoiDNA2013203_FD_185805 | JGI IMG/M metagenome (GOLD analysis project Ga0209913, IMG submission 185805) | Permafrost soil microbial communities from the Arctic, to analyse light accelerated degradation of dissolved organic matter (DOM) -... | ecosystem: Environmental > Terrestrial > Soil >...
TTTATGAAAAATCAGGCTGTAGCCCCCGTCAAATAAGCACATACTGCTATTATATATATAGCATAACAGGCTTTGATGAAGAACTCGATACAGGCTGTCGTTGGCAGCTGACGCCACTGTCACCGTCGGTTTAAGCGGCTGACGTCGATTAAGCTGCCATGGGACTGGCTGCTATCGGTCGCTCCAACTCTTCCAGCAGCAATGGGACCACAAAGCAGCTATGCGGGGCCAGTCCAGTCCAAGGCAGCGGCTGGCCGGGGTGCAGCAGTTGTGCCATCAAGGGCGCACATATTGACGCCGTCATTTCCAGCGCGACGCGGGCGCTGGCACGCACCAGGATGAAACGCATGGTGCGGCCGTCGCGAACCAGCGTCAGCTCGGCCTGTTGCCAATCTGAAGGCAGGCAAGGTGTGAAAATCAAATCGTGCGGCCCTTGCTGCAAACCAAAAATCGACTCGATGGCGGCACGATGCAGCCAGGCCGCAGCACCCGTGTACCAGCTCCAGCCACCACGCCCGACATAAGGTGGGTGGGTGTAGACGTCACCGGCCATCACATAAGGCTCGATGCCGTACAGCGGGCCGCGCACCGGGTGGCTGGCGCGGTGGGCCGGGCTCAGGTAGGTGAAGTAGCGGTAGGGAATATCAGAGCCCTTGCGCGCGTCCGGTTGGCTCTTGGCCATTTCAGCCTGCGCCATCAACGCCCAGACGCCCGCATGCGAATACTGGCCGCCATTTTCACGCACGCCCGGCGGGTAAGCCTGAATGTAGCCCGCGCTCGGCACAGCGTGCACCAGTGGCGGGTCAAGCAACTTGATCAGCCCGGCCTCCGGGTCCACCAGATACTCATCCAGCGCCGCCAACGCCTGGCGCTGCAATTCTGGCGCTGCGGCCCTGGACAGCACCGCCCAGGCTTGTGCGATCGAATCGATGCGGGCCTCGGGATTAGCCTGCGAACCCAGCGCCTGGCCATCGTCAAAGAAGGCGCGTTTGAACCATTGCCCGTCCCATGCCGTGCTATTCAAGGCCACCACCCAGCCCAGCGCGGCGTTCTCCCAGCGCAGCGCCCGCGCCACGTCACCCCGCGCGCGCGCCAAGGGCGCGAAGTCGGCCACCAACTGGCACAAAAACCAGCCCAGCCAGACCGACTCACCACGGCCCTCAATGCCGACACGGTTCATACCGTCGTTCCAGTCACCACTGCCCATCAAGGGCAAGCCGTGTGCGCCCACCGCCAAGCTGCGATCAATCGCCCGGGCGCCATGCTCGTAGACCGACGCTTGCTCGCTGCTGACCGTTGGCGTGTAGTAGGCGTCTTCGGCGCCCACCGCAATAGCCGCCCCTTCGAGAAACGGGACGCTCTCATCGAGCAACGTAGCGTCACCGGTCGCGCGCAGGTAGTGCTGGGTCGCATGGGGCAGCCACAAGAGGTCGTCGGAGAAATGGGTGCGCACGCCAGCGCCCAGCGGCGCATGCCACCAGTGCTGCACGTCGCCCTCGGGAAACTGACGTGACGCGGCCAGCACGATCTGCTGGCGCAGCGTCTTGGGCTGTGCCCAGGCCAGCGCCATCGCGTCCTGCAATTGGTCGCGAAAGCCGGTGGCACCCCCGGCCTGGTAAAAACCAGCTTTGGCCCACAAGCGGCACGTTACCGCCTGGTACAGCAGCCAGCGGTTCACCATCGCATCAAACAAGGGATCGGGCGTCTTCACCGTGGTGGCACCCAGCAATTCATCCCAAGTGCTGCGCACCTGCCCCATGCGTTGCGCGGCAGGCATCGCTGCGGCCCGGGTGGCGATCTGCCGGGCGGCATCTGCGTTTTCGCCGTAGCCCAGCAGGAACACATGTTGCGCCGATTCACCAGCGCCCAGCAGCACGCGCGTCGATAGCGCTGCGCAGGGATCGAGACCGTCACCCTGGGTCAAGCCGAAATAATCGGGCAGCACCAGACGGCCACGCGCGTCAAAAAGCTCGCGCCGATCGCAGGTCCAGTCTTCGGCCTCGTCGGCGGAGCTGGCCAGACCGAAGAATGCCGTGCCATCGCCGAACCCGGCTGAACGCTCCGGCTGCGTGCAAAGCAATGCGGTCAGCTTTTGCTCTGGCAGGCGCTGGCGGTACAGTGCCGTGCGCACGGTGCTGCGATCGGATCGATTCGCACCCATCATCCACTCGGCGATGCCGATCACACGCAGATGCAGGGTCTGGCGGCCGTGGTTGACAATTTCGAGCTGCACTTGCTTGACGGACGTCTGTGCATCGACACACCATGACGCGCTCACCGCCAGGTCGTCGCGCTGATGGCTGATGCGGCTGTAGCCCTGCCCATGCGACACCTGGTAGGCCACGCGCTCATCACCCCAGGCACTGGGCGCCACGCTCCAGACCTGCCGGGTCTTGAGGTCCTGCAGCAAGAACCATTCGGCCGGCGGGTCAGCCACCGGATCGTTCGACCAGGCGGTGAGCTGGTTCAAACGGCTGTTCAGCGCCCAGGTGTAGCCACCACCCGCCTCCGAAATCTGGGCGCCAAAGGTCGGGTTGGACAGTACATTGATCCAGGGTCGCACCGGGCGCAACCGGGAACTGACGTCGAAACGAAACTCGCCCGAAGCCAAATCAAACTCGCCCACCGATGCCGGTACATCGGCAACAGGACCCAAGGCGACGGCGACGGCGAAAGTTGACGTGTCATGGCGTTGCTCGAAGGCTTGCTCATGCATCTCTACCCATTCCTGCACATGATTCACCAGCGGGCGGCCGTCGGCGTGCAGACGCACGCGCGCGCAGGCTCGCAAGGTGCTCAGTTCTTCCGGTGAGAGCTCGTCAGCCCGCAGCACGTAGAACCCCGTGGCGCAGGGGCCGATTCGGGTCGATTTTTCACCACTGTCACTCACGTAGCGCTCGCGCAGCGCCACGATCTCGCGCTGCAACGCCATCAGATACGAGGCCGGCTCGGTGTTCACCACCACCAGGTCACAACCGATGCCACCCCAAGACCAGAGGCTCAGGGCCTGGGCCAGCGAACGCAGCAGGCCCTGGCCCTGGATCACACCAGCCGACACCAGGACGATAGGACGATCGCCCGAGATGCCAAAGCGCCACAGCAGTCGCCGGTCACAAACCTCGATCGTCGCGCCGTCAAAGCGGACCACTTCGGCCTGGGCGCGCGTCAAGCTGAACACCAACGCCGTCGTCAGGGTCTGGATGGCCGCGAAGTTCTCAGCGCTGATACGCAGGGCACGTAAACGGATGCTGCTCAGCGTGGCCGACATCAGTGAGGCGCGCTCAATATGGCTAGGTTGCACATATTTGTCGATCACGGCGCGCAAGGTGCCGCCATTGTCGGACGCCGCCGTAGCGAAGGTCAGGCGCGCCTTGCCGTGGGGCGCAATGCGAAGCTGCACGGACAGGGCGCAGACCGGGTCGAGACCGGTGTTGAGCTCGACAGCCTGATCGGACGAGGCCTGCGGCAAGGCATCGACCGAGGCCAGCGCCTGACTCGCGCTCTGGTTGCGGCCCAGCCAGCGTTGCCGGTCCGTTTGGACGCGCACACCCCGCACTTGCGGATCGCTATCGGCGAGAAAGTGCGCGGCCTGCAATCCCTGCTCGGTGGGCAGACGGGGCTTGCGCTCGAACAGCAGCGCCTGGTGCTCAGCCTGCCACTGGGCGCGCACGAACAGGTTCGTGAACGCGGGGTGAGCTTCATCGGCGCGCGGATCGGACAGCGTGACGTCGAAGGCTGACATCAGTTCGATGTCGAGGCTTTGATCACTGAGGTTACGCAGTTCGACCTGACGGAACTCGATGTCGTCTTCCGGACTGACCCAGACCGTGATGTGAGCCTCCAACTCGGGCCAGGCCGCATCAAAGCACACGCGGTCGGCGTGGTAGACGCTGCGATAGTGCGCGGCCGGATCGGGTGCCGGGTGCTGGGTGATGGAGACCGGCCGCTGTGGCCCGGCCTCGCGCGCCGGATCCAGCCAGCGCAAGTAAAAGAAGCTGCCATAAGCATCGCGTAGCGCATCGTCACGCCAGCGTGTGATACCGGTCTGACCCCAACTGCTCCAGCCGGCGCCGTTGGCGCGCAGCGACACGCTGTAGCGCCCGTTCGACAAGACATGCGTGGGCTGCAGCGCAGTCGAGCCTGGCAACACCTCGCGCAGGAGCCCCGGCGCGCGCCTTCGCTCCAGCGCTTGCAGTGGCGGAACCGAGGGCGGGGCATACAGTATCGACAGCTCGCGCGGCACGCGCTCATGGAGCAGTGAGGCCACCGCCTCGATGTGTGCATTGGCCATGCCCCAGCGCTGCGCTGGGCCGCCAAGCAGCACGTTGGCCAGCGCCACAATGCTCATGCCCTGGTGATGCGACATGAAGGTGCTCACCGGCGTGACTAGCTCGCCACCGGCCTGCCGCGCGGGGGAAAAGTCAAGTGCCTCAATGAAGCCATAGCGTGCACGTGCCGCCAGCTTTTCCAGCGCCGCAAAATTGGCAGAGGCGCGGTGGGGTGCAATTTGCGCTGCCAGCGCCGTGGCGTAAGGCGCGATCACCAACTCGTCAATCGGTGTGCGCCGCAGTGCCAGCCTCGGCACCCCTTGTGGCGCGTACTGGTAGGCCAGTGTGTAGTCGCTGCCGGCATAGGCGGATTCCGAAATACCCCAGGGCAGGTTTTGCGCTTGCGCGAAATCGATTTGCTCTCGAAGCGCTGCATGGCAGGCCTGACACAACACGCTGCCATGCGGCTCATCGAGCACCAGGGTGGGCATCAGGTATTCGAACATCGAGCCTGCCCACGAACGCAAGCCCGCATCCGCACCGACGGCGTAGAACAGCCGGCCAAGAGACGCCCAATGGCTCACGGGCACATCACCCTTGGCGACGGCCAGCAGGCTGGTCAGCCGCGACTCCGACGCCAGCAAGTCATAAAAACCCGCATCGAGCTCCTGCTCTGCAACCCGGTAACCAATGTGAAACAGATGCCGCTTGCGGTGGTAAAGAAAGCTGAAGTCGGCTTCTCCTGCCAGTCGCTCACACGCAACGGCCAGCGCCAGCAAGCGCCGGGTGGCCTCAGAGCCCCCTTGCGAGGCCAGCGCCTGCGCGTCGAGTGCTGCTGAGCCTTGTGTGGCACGGTGATCAGCCAGGCACCACCTCAGTTCGGCGCGCCTCGCTGGCGTCAGTGTGGACCGCATCGCCAGCAGCGGTGCGAGTCGTTGCTTTGAAGCTTCGATGGCACGTTGCGCCGCGCCACCGTCATGTGGTGCGCCCGCCAGCTCCAGGCAGGCCTGGGCCACCGCGAGCAGGTGGCCGCTGAGGTTGCCGCTGTCCACGCTGGACACATACATGGGCAGTAGTGGCGAGCGTGTTTGCGTGTCGTACCAGTTCAGAAAGTGGCCGCGGTGGCGCTGCAGGGTAGCAAGTGTGGCCAGCGTGGCCTCCATCCTTGTCAGCATCTCTTGCGTGCCGATCCAGCCGAACTGCCGGGCGCAAGCCACGCTCAGCAGGTACAGACCAATATTGGTGGGTGAGGTTCGGTGCGCCACCATGTCGTGTGGCATGGTCTGCAAGTTGTCGGGCGGCAGGTGGTTGTCGTCGGCGACGACGCAGCGCTCAAAAAAACGCCAGGTGTCGCGCGCGATGCCTTGCAGATAGGCTTGATCCTGGGGCGGCAACGCCGCATCTTTGCCGGCAGGGCGCGGCCGACTGACCCACCAAATCCATACCGGCGACGCAGCCCACAACAGGCATAGCATCAGCGCCAGTAGCGGGTAGGGTGTGGCTGAGGCGAGCAGAGCACCGAGCAGCAACAGCGCCACCACCGGCAAGCTCCAATGCGCACGCGCCAGAGATTTTAGGTCGGTCTTTGCCTGCGCCTGCGCGGTTGCGGCCGTGGTCCATTGCAGCAGGTGGCGGTGGCTGATGGTCATGCGGTAGAGCGCGCGCACGAGGGCGTCCACCGCCATCAGCGCCTGCTGCAGCAACAAGGCCAGATGCCACAAACCGCCCCACAGAGCACGTGCCAGGTCCATGCCGGCCAGACGGTAGAAGTGGCGTTTGGCAACGTCGTCGCGACTGGGGGCAAAGCCCGCCACCGCACCCAGCAGCGGCCCGGCTGAAAACGCCGCCATCACCAGCGCCAAGGCAGCCCACGGCGAGACGACGAAACCTCCCAGCGCCAGTAGCAGCAGCACCAATGACATGGGCGCCACGATCGATCTGCGCAAGTTGTCGACCATTTTCCAGCAGTTGATAACGCGAAAACGATAGCGCGTGGGGCTTAGCAGGAACGGCAGCAGCTGCCAGTCGCCGCGCGTCCAGCGGTGCACGCGCGAGGCCGCCACATCGGCATGAAACGGCGCATCCTCAATCACCGTGATGTCGGTCACCGCCGCGCAGCGTGCCATGGATCCTTCGAGCAAATCGTGGCTCAGCACCTGGCCATCTGGCAGGCGACCGGACAGCACCGTGTACATCGCCCGCACGTTGAGCAGACCCTTGCCGGTAAAGGTACCTTCGCCGAACAGGTCCTGATAAACCTCCGAGCTCGCGGCACTGTAGGGGTCAATACCGCACTGCCCGGCAAACAGCCAGTGATAGAGCGTGAAGTTCTTGGTTGCGGGCAGCGGCGTCACCACGCGCGGTTGCAAGATGCCGTAGCCGCCCACCACCACGCGCCCGCTGGCGTCAAGCCGCGGCTGGTTATGGGGGTGCGCGGCCACACCCACCAGTTCGCGCAGCCGACCGGGCGGCAACTGGGTGTCGCTGTCGAGCGTCACGATGTACTGTGTGTCAGCGGCGATGCGTGACTCGGCGCCCAAGTCCAGGAACGCGGCGGCCGAGCCCTCTGCCAATGCAGCGACGAGCAGTTCGAGCTTGCCGCGCTTGCGTTCCCAACCAATCCAGCGCTGCTCGGTCGCGCTGAAGCGGCGCTCTCGGTGCAGCACGATGAAACGCGGCGCAGCGCCAGTCTCCTCGGCCTCGTTGGGATAGCGCACGTTGAGTTCGCGGATCTGCTGCGTTGCGCTCGCCAGCAAGGCGTCGTCTGGCGCCACCTGCGCCGCATCGGCATCGGCCCAGTCGGTCAGCAGTGCAAACTGGGCGTGGCGTTCCGGGTTGGCAAGATAGTGCAGTTGCAGCCGGTACACCAGGTCGCGGGTTGACGCGGTGCCGGTCAGCATGCCCGGGATCACCACCATCACCCGGTGCTCCGGCGGTATGCCATCGCCCAAGGCCAGGCGGGGCAGGTGTTGGGGCCGGGCCGACTCGCTGATCAGCCGGTTGATCACCGCGACCACCGCCTCGGACGCCGGAAACATCATCAGCGCCGCGCCCAGCAGGGTCAACCACGGGGGAGCATCTGCGCCAGTCAAGTCGGCGCCGTGGCGTAGCAACAGCCACGCCACCAGGCCCAAAGTGCCCAGCAGCAGCGTGCCCAGATAAACGGGCAAGGTCATGCGGCGCGCAACGGCGCGCCAGAAAAAGGCCGCGCGCTCATGCAGGCCGAGCGCACGCAGCAGCGCTGGACTGCCTGCGCCGCGCAGCCAGTGGCTAGCCGCCCCGGTGGCGCTATTGGCGCCCTCGCCGGCATACATCAGATCGAGCAGTGTTTGCGCCACCGACAATTCACTGCGACCACTGCGCCTGGCCAACAGCTCAATGCCATGCAGCGTCTGGTCGCGCGTGACGGCCTGCTCCGCTTTGAACATCGTCGAGGTGAGCATCAGCCGCATCAGTGGACTGGTGCGGGCGACAATTTCAGGCCAATCGGCGGCGCCGATGGCGCGCAGCGACGTGACGGCATTGCTCACACTCAGGTTGTCAGCGGCCTGGTCGGCGCTTTGCTGCGTCTGCATGGCGGCCAGATCCGGCAGCGCGTTGTGCAGCCAGTCTTGCAGTTGAGCGGGATAGCTGGCGTCACCAGTGGTGCGGCGACCTTGCAGACGCTGCGCCATCTGCACCAGAAAGACGCGGCCCACGCCGCGCTGATCCAGCAGGCTTAACAACTGGTCAAGCACTGGCACGGTATAGGCATCGATGTGATCGCAGCACAGATTGGCGACCCCGCGTGCTGCTTTGTTCGTGGCCACGCGCTCGGCCAGACGACGCAGGTTTTCAATCAGCACCACCCGCAAGGTGGTAGGCAGCGCCCACATCTCACTCAGGTTCAGTTCACGAGTTTCCTGGTAGGCGCTCAAAAATTGCATCAGCAGTTCTTCGTCGAACGCGCCATCAGTGTGGGCTACGAAGGCCCAGGCGACACCGTAAACGCGCGGCAGACCGGCCAAGGGCTCGTCCAGCAGCATTGGCAGGGTGCGAAAGTAACTGCGCGGCAGTCCCTCGTGAATTTCCTTGAGCTGCGCTTCGATCAGGTGAAAGTTGTCGAGCAGCCACTCAGCCGCCGGACTGATGTCGTATCCGCTGCTCTCTTGCACCCCGATGTAACGATGCGCCTCGCGCAACGCTTGAATGTTGCTCCGCAAGCGAGGAAAAAAAGTCGGCGCGCGCTTGCTCGCCCTGGCGGCGCGATGGGTAAGTCCAAGACTGCGGCCATGCTGGGCAAAACGCTGCAGACCAAATATCTCGGAACGTATCGGGGGCAGCACCGGGCCGCGCGCACCGTCCAGCATATCGCGCAACGCTTGTGGAGCGTCCGGTAGCAGGCGCTGCAATTCGCGTTGCGCCATCGCCTACAACGCCAGTGAAAGGACACCGACCAACAGCGCGACCGCCACCAAGGTGGTTACAAACCTCCCGATCACAAAGCCGTGAATGTTCTGTGCGACACATTGCAGGAAAAACAGGCGACCATGCGCCCTCTGGCATAGTTCCAGATGTGCACCCAGAGCCGACAACTCCACTGGGGAGGTATCGGCGGTGTCGCCGAAAGATGCGGTACTCCAGCGCGATTTGAAAATAATATTTGCGTTCATATAAAGCTCCCCGCACATTAGAAAAAAGGATCTCAACCATAAAGAATTTGTTACGCACTGGGGGCTTTGCATGGCACCCCAGTGCAAGTTAAAGATCAAAAAGGCGCGAGGTATTGAGTTGTCTCCTCGCGCCACAGTCATCGTTAACGTGTACCGACAACTTCTACTTCGACACGGCGATCAGGCTGCAAACAGGCAATCAGCGCTTTGCTGACTTTTTTTCCTTGGCACTCACCCGGCTTCGTCACCGGTTCAGCGCCGTCGACGCCTTTGGTCACAATCTTGTCGCCTGCAATCCCGGTCGACGTCTTCAGGTAGCCCTTGACGGCCTCAGCGCGGCGCTCCGAGAGTTTCTGGTTGTAGGCATGAGAACCGATCCGGTCGGTATGCCCGGTGACCTTGATAACATCAAATTGAGTGTTCTTGAGCTCTGCCGCGAACTTGTCCAGGTCTTGTTGGCCCGTCGGCTTGATGCTTGCCTTGTCGAAGTCAAACAGAGAATCCGCCGAGAAGGACACCTTCTTTGGAGCCGGTGGCGGCACGACCACTGGCACTGGTGCTGGTGGCGCCACGTACACCGGCGGCGGCGCCTGGGCAATCACCGGTGGCGCAGCGTAGGCAACGGGCACGGGAGTTGGTGTCTTTGCACCAAAGCGATAGATCAGGCCAAGCGAGACCAGATCAATGTTGCCCTTATTGCCCACGGCATCATTGATGCGGTAGCGTTCAACCTCGGCACGCATGGCCAGAGCGTCAGTGAAGGCATACTGCAGCCCCACGCCCACTTTAAGGTTGGTGTCACGCTTGCTGGGGTTGGGGTTGAGCACACTGACCGCTCCGGTTCCAGCGAAGGAATCGGAGGCATCCGCGTAGTTCGCACCAATGCGGCCCAAAACAGAAAACTTTTCTGAAATAGGCAAGGTGCCGACGAGGTCAAGATTGAGACCTTTGAGTTTGATGTTGCCACTCAAGGTTCCAGTTGGCACCGTGGTGGCATGAAAGCCAAAATTGCCCAGATCGAAATAGCCGCCTTCAACAGCGAAATACTGATTGAACTGGTAGCCGCCAAAAATCTTGTAGCCGGAGGAACGGTTGTCATCGGTTATCGAGGTCGTCGTAAAGCCGCTGCCCAATAGGCCACTGGTGATGCGCGCGTCATCAATGGTCGCGCTGGACCGGCCCCCATTGGCCCCGGCGTACCAGCCTGAATCGTCCGCCAATGCGAACGGGCTGGCGAGGATGGCAAGTGCGATCAAGCTCAACTTGCCTGAGGCGCTTGCCGATTTGGTTCTAGCTAATTTCATATTTTTCTCCAGAAGGGAATTAAAACTTTTTCACTCTGATTTGGTTAGACAACAACGGTCGACCGAAATGACTCTGACGCCCGTTGTCTTTGGTCTAAAAAAATTAGGGCTTGGTAACGCGAGCAGCATCCAGCGTGACCGCAGTCTGTGCCAACATCCTGCCAGTCACCACCGCGCCGGTACCCAAGGAAATCAGAGTTTGACTTAATAGATTTCCCTTGAAGTCAGCTGCCGTTCCAAGGGTCGCTTTGCCGGACACTTGCCAGAAGATGTTCTTGGCCTGTGCACCACCGCTCAGGGTAACAATGGCGCTGTTGCTCACGGTCAGGTCTTGACCAATCTGCAAGATCCAGACGTCATTCGGTCCGCCCGAAAGGGTAACGCCGGCACTTGTCACCAAAACTCCGGTACCCCATTTGTAGAGGCCAGGAGCGAGCGTCAATCCGCTGATATCGCCTGCACCCAACTCAGTGGCATCAGGCGTTGCTCTTCCGGCGGCGTCAGTGAACGCGGTTTCCATGTCACTGACAGCCGTTGTCATGGTGGTAGGTGTCGGCACGGCATAGTTGGCTGCATATACTTTTCCAGTCACCAGAGACGATGTTGAAAAGGTATTGGTGGAATCCGCAATCAGGCCAAAGCCCGTGATGAAACTCGCAGCGGCTGGACTGACTCCAATATCTCCAACAATCGCGGTGGTGCCAATGGTTGAGATGGCTGATTTTGCCAAGACAACAAAGTTTCCGGCCGTTCCAAGATTGACCGCGGCAGGGCCTTTCGGAGCCTGCACAGTCAAGGTGGCCGAGCCGGACTTGCCGCCGGACGTTGCAGTGATCAGTGCCGAACCGGCTGACACGCCGGTGGCGACGCCGGTGCTCGACAGAACTGTCGCAACCAGAGGGCTGGCTGAAGCCCAAGCCACGGTCTTACTGATGTCAAAGATGCTGCCGTCAGAGTAGGTGCCCATTGCAACAAAGGGCTGTGTGAGACCAACTGGTACGGTGGCCAATGCGGGTGTCACTGCGATCGAAGCCAACGTTGCAGCAGTCACGGTCAAGTTGGTTGAGTTGGTTTTTCCCAAAAAATTGGCAGTGACGACCGATGTGCCGCTAGCGACGCCGGTAACGACGCCCGTGGTCTGCAAGACCGTAGCCACGCTGGGGGTGCCTGACGTCCAGTTGGAGTATGCCGTTACGTCTCGGCTTGACCCATCGCTGTAGGTCGCCGTCGAAATCAATGGTTGGATACTGCCAATCGGCATTGAGGCCACTGCAGGCGTCACTGCCATCGATATCAATGTGGCAGAAGTTACGGTCAAGACGGCTGAGCCGGACTTGCCACCAAAATCAGCCGATATGACCGACGTGCCACTAGCGACGCCGGTGGCAACGCCACTGGCCTGCAGGACAGTGGCCACACTTGTGGTGCCTGAAGCCCAGCTGGAGGTTGCGGTCACATCAAGGCTTGACCCATCACTGTAGGTCGCAGTCGCCGTAAATGGTTGGATACCGCCTGTCGGCATTGAGGCCGTTGCAGGCGCCACTGAGACGGAAACCACGCCTAAAGCCGGACTACCCAGTATCGGATCTCGTCCGCCGCCACAGGCCGCGACCAAAACGCTCAGAAATAATGCCATGAACCACGGCAAGACTCTGGCATAGCTGTCATATTTTTTCATTTGCTTTCCTCTGTATTTATCCAGAAACCCATTGATGTAATTGCCCGACCTCGTCTGGCGCTCACGCTGCTGTTTTGCACCATCGCTTGAGCGCCGTGCATCGCGTGGGCAGTATTGCCCCTAGCTGCTCGGGCGTCTGTGCGATGACGCACACAGGCAGACGCGACGGGCTAAAAAAGATATGACACGTGTGTTCGCCAACGCACAGAACTGTGCGATTTAAGCGCTTAAGCTGAAAACCTGCTGAGCGCGACAACCAGGTCGTGCCGGTCTGGATGCGGACGTCTTCTTCAAGCCGACCGCTGCAATTTCCATATTTTTAAAGGATTTCTCATGAAACGCATGATGCTCATTTCAGCGCTACTTGCCACACTAGGTTTGGCCGCCTGTGACCGACCCGCCGTGGTCACTGTCCCCGCAACGCCCGTGGCCGTACCCGGCCCCGCAGGTCCGCAGGGTGAAACCGGCAGCGTTGGTAACACCGGCAGCACAGGCAACACTGGCGCAACCGGTGACACTGGTGCTACTGGTTCTACTGGTTCTACTGGCAAGGCCGCTAACGGCACCACGATCATCGTGACGCCCCCGGCTTCAGCGCCAGCGAACTAAATTCGCCAACTCACGTCAAGGAGAAACACATGAGCTTGGGAACCATACTGCTGATTGTTCTGATCTTTATGCTGATTGGCGCCATTCCGACTTGGCCTCACAGCCGGAACTGGGGCTACGGACCCAGTGGTGGCTTGGGACTGGTGGTGATCATCATCATTGTGCTGCTGTTGATGGGCCGCATATAACTGTCGTTCCTGGCGCGGCATAATGCCGCGCCCATCAGCGCGTCGGGGCATCAGCTCGGGTTGGCGACAGGCCGGCCGCTTGGGCTGGTTCCTGTGGCTGGCGCGGCTGTCTCAGCAATTCTGTCAGCGCTTCCATCCAGGACTGCGTTGGTAACTGGGCCACGGCCTTGGACAACAGTTGTGGCAACAGTCCGGCAAACAGCGAAGACGTGAGGATGAGACGCCACGGGCGCGCCCGGGCCAGCACACCACCCAACAGCAAAGCGCCGACTACCAGCCCCAGCGGATGACGCTGTGCCATAGGTTGCACCACAGTTTTCACGGCTTCGCTGACCAGTAAACTGCTGATACGCCACGGGTGTTGCGCCCACCAACTGCGCACGGCCTCGATCACGATACCGACAGCGGGAATTGATTTCAGGCTGTCGAGCCAGGCCAGCCCAACAGCGCTGGCGCGCGCACTGGAGGCGCCGCCCGCCGGGGCCGAAATGTCACGCAGGGCAAGGCGCAAGCGCTCGCGCGACAGGGTCAGCCGCTCGGATGGAGTCAGCAGTGCCGCACTCATGACGTGCTCGCTTCGCGCAACATGGCCAGATCGGCTTTCATTTGCTGTCGAATGTTGTCAAAACCACTGGCATCGCCCCCCGACCGGACCGCCAGCAAACACCCTGCAGCCACGGCCATCGGCAACAACGGCGCCACAATCAACGCCCACGGTGCTTGCATGCTGGGCGCAGGAGTCACGGCCCAAAGCATGAGCGCAACCCCCGCCAACACCGCGCCCACCGCCAGAGAACACAAGGTCACCGCGTAGAGCAGTGCACGTCGCCTCCAGGCGACCGAGACATGACCAAGCTCCGCGGCTACCAGCTCGGCGTAGGCCTCGGCGTGGTCCGCCAGCAACTGCGGTCGGGTCGCGATCAGGAGAAACAGGGGGTGAATCATGGTGGTCAAGCTCCAGAATCGAAAAATCAATGCCTGACCAGAGCCGCCCGGGGCAGCGCAAGGTCTACTTAACAGGCTTTGCGGCAGTGGCGACCGCCGAGGCTGCGCACGCCTGATGAAAAGCAGTTAGCGTCGATCCCGCGAACTTACCATCATACTGATCAACGCCATCAGCGCAGCACCGGTCGCAGCGGCGATCAGCACCGACTTGATGGGTTCGTCCTTGATATAGTTCAGCGTGTTGTCCGAGGCGCGCAGCGCCTTGTCACGCAACTGTTGGGACGTGTCGCGCACGCTGTCCACACCACGATGCGCCAACGCGCTGGCTTGCTGACGCAAGTCCTGCACACTTCCGGCCAAGCTATCGAGCGCCTCATGGGTCACACGCTGGGTTGACTTGATGGCCTGGGTAGCCGACTCGGCAGCTTGGTCAGTCAGGCTCGATGGTTCTGGGGCTTTTTTAATAAACATGAAGGTTCCTTTAGGAAAGTCTGGGGTTAAATGGAAACTGTGGTGATCAAGCGTCGATCCAGGCGGTTCGCCTGGCAGCTTTGCCAGCCCGGCGTCAGCGCTTTTTGATGAGCCCGAACAGGAAGCTGGCCACAGCCAGGATCGCAAACACAATGAATAGAATTTTTCCGATGCTGACGGCGCTGGCGGCAATGCCACCAAAGCCGAATAAAGCAGCAATCAAGGCAATGACAAAAAATACAACGGCGTAATGCAGCATATCCAGACTCCTGGTTTGAAAAGCGGCCAACCGCTTAGGGTAATTAAAACGAAAAGCCCGCAAACTGTGTCGCGGCAAGTATCAAGTGTGATCTTGATTGCAGGTGGCGGCGATAGGCTGGCCCGCCGCAGCCTTGTCGGGTGGATACACCTATTTGCGTAGGACGTGACTGACAATGCCCTGGAAGAGGCGCGGATCAGCTTGGCCGAGTGTTGTTTCTACGGTCGTGCCGCCCGCACACTGGAGTCAGTTTCACTTGAATCAACGTGCCCTGCCCCGGCGCCGACACCAAGGCCAGGGTTCCGCCTTCGGCTTCAACCCGAAAACGCATACCCACCAAGCCATACGCAGAACGCGGCTGCACGCTGGCATCAAAGCCAACCCCATCGTCACGAACCGAGACTTCCACCTGGCCATTGTCTGTGGCCAAGCGCACCCAAACATGCTGTGCCCGTGCATACTTTGTGATATTGGTAATGGCCTCTTGCACCAGACGATAGACCATCAGCTCGGCACTTACTTCAAGCTCCACCGGCTCCAGCGCGCAATGAACTTCGACACCTGAATTTTCAGCAAACTCACGCGTCAGAATTTCGAGCGTCGCAACCAAGCCCAGGTTGCTCAGTGCGGACGGGCGCAAGTCTTCAATGATGCTGCGCCCGAGTGCAATGCCGCTATTGAGCGTGCTGACCAGGTGTGCCAACAGTTCCAGCGCCTCAGGTGCCCTATCGGCCAAGCGTGACTTGATGCGGGCCGCATCAAGCTTGGCCGATGTCAGCAATGCGCCCAGATCGTCGTGCAAGTTACGCGCCAGGCGATGACGCTCGTCTTCTCGCGCAGTCTGCAGATGGTGGGTTAACTCAGTCAGCTGCACTGTGCGCAGCAAGACCTCGGTTTCGAGTTGCGCACGTCCTGCCTGGACGGTGCGCTGCAACTCCTGTTGCAACTTATCGATCATTGAACGCTGGCGCCAATACATGAAGAGCGCTAACAGGCTGATAATCATCAACACTGCGACGGCGAGACCAGCCAGCAGCAGGACAGAGTTGCCGTGCTTGGCAACGTTCAGTACATCCATCTTCAGCCCCTGCCCCAAAATGTGGGATCATGCAACAAAAAATGCTGCCACACACCATGATTCGAATTGCCATTGTTGACGACCACGCGATGGTCCGCGCCGGATTGCGCCAATTTTTTTCCGACCAGATCGACTTCGCCGTGGTCGCCGAAGCGGCCAATGGCCGCGGGGCGCTTGACATCGTGCGCAAGGGTGAGGTCGACGTGATCCTGCTCGACATCTCCATGCCGGACCAAAGCGGTGTTGATGCACTGATCGCCATCCGGGCCCGTGCACCCGATTTGCCGGTACTGATTTTGAGTGGTTTTGCGGAAGAACATTACGCCACCACCTTGCTGCGCCAGGGTGCCAGTGGCTATTTGAACAAAGACTGCGACCCGGAGGAAATTGTTAAAGCGATCCGCACGGTGTATCGCGGGCGCAAGTACATCACGGCAGGTGTTGCCGAGCTTCTGGCGGACGGTTTGAGCGGGGACGCTGATAAGCCGCTTCATGAGAATCTGTCGGAGCGTGAGTTACAGGTTTTTTTGCGTCTGGCCAAGGGAGAGGCGATCGGCCACATGGCGGTCAGTATGTCGCTGAGCGTTAAGACGGTCAGCACCTACAGAACCCGGGTGATGGAAAAAATGAAACTCGAAACCAACAGCGACCTGACCTATTACGCGTTGAAAAACGGCTTGATCCAGTAGCCACATACTCAGGTCAACGTTCCGTGGCCCGATGGGCTGCTGTCGTCACTTGGGTCCACTGGCAGCTGAGCTGCAGTACTCGATAAGCGCATCGATCTCGTTGGACTTGTCAAAAACCCGGTCGGCACCGAGTTCAAGGCATTTGCGCCGAATATCCGCAGTGGCATAGTTACTCAGTACCACCAACCTCTGCCGCCGCGCCAACCCACTCGCTGCCCTGAGCACACCCAGGCCGGAACCGGCCTTCAGAAAAATATCAACAATCACCAAGTCGGCATGATTGCCTGGCTGCGTCATCCACTGCACTGCCGTGAATTCATCGACGGCCGTGCCCACCACCTTGACAGGTGCAAGCTCTTCCAGAGTGACGATCAGGCTCTCGCGGATGACCGGGTTGTCTTCGACGATGTAAGTCTTGAGCTGTTGCATGGCCTGTAGCGTTACTTCCGTGAAGTCGAAAAAAATTCATTCAACTATGCCTATGTAAACCCAAATAGACCATCGGGCGCCAACCCACCTCGCTGTCAGAAAATTCCTACAACATCAACTTCTAATGCGAAGCGCTGGACGACCCGCTCTGAGATCACCAGCAGGGCTAAGATAAGGCGTTGGCGTACTAATATGCTTATTTTTTCGTTTTATCTACCGGAGATCGTCCATGTCACGTGAAGTCGTAATCGTCAGCGGTGTGCGCAGCGCTATTGGTACCTATGGCGGCAGCCTGAAAGACATTGCCCCAACCGAACTGGCAGCGCAGGTGGTACGTGAGGCGCTCAAGCGTGCGAACACAGACGGCCAGGATGTCGGCCATGTGGTTTTTGGCCACGTCGTCAACACCGAACCCAAAGACATGTATCTCGCGCGCGTAGCAGCCATCAACGGCGGATGCGCGCAGGGCACACCGGCGTTCAACGTTAACCGCCTGTGCGGTTCGGGTCTGCAGGCCATCGTTTCTGCCAGCCAGAGCATCCTGCTGGGTGACTGTGACATTGCACTCGGTGGCGGCGCCGAATGCATGAGCCGTGCGCCCTACGCCAGCCTGAATATGCGCTGGGGTGCGCGCATGGGTGACACCAAAATGGTTGACATGGTGGTCGGTGCGCTGAACGATCCGTTTGACACCGTCCACATGGGGGTCACCGCCGAAAACATTGCGGCCAAATGGGGCATTTCACGTGCCGACCAGGATGCGCTGGCGGTTGAAAGCCACAACCGGGCGCAACGCGCGATTGAAGCCGGCTACTTCAAGAGCCAGATCCTGCCCATCATGCTGAAAAGCAGAAAGGGCGAAGTGGCTTTCGACACCGACGAACACTATCGTCCCAACTGCACACTGGCTGATCTGGCCAAGCTCAAGCCCGCGTTCATCAAGGAAAACGGCACCGTCACTGCGGGTAATGCTTCAGGCATCAACGACGCCGCCGCTGCAGTGGTGCTGATGGAAGCCGCCACCGCCAACGCGCGTGGCTTGAAACCACTGGCCCGACTGGTGGCTTACGCACATGCTGGCGTGGACCCCAAATACATGGGCATCGGCCCGGTACCGGCCAGTCAGATGGCCCTGAAAAAGGCGGGTTTGACCGTGAACGATCTGGACGTGATTGAGGCCAATGAAGCTTTTGCTGCGCAGGCCTGCGCCGTCAGTCGCGATTTGGGTCTGGACCCGGCCAAGGTCAACCCCAATGGTTCCGGCATTTCGCTGGGTCACCCGATTGGCGCTACCGGTGCCCTGATCACTGTCAAGGCCCTGTACGAACTGGAGCGCATTGGTGGCCGCTACGCACTGGTCACCATGTGCATTGGTGGCGGCCAGGGCATTGCAGCTGTTTTCGAGCGCGTATCCTGACCGACAGACGCGCAGCAGGCAACGTCATATGACACAGGTAAGGCATTGGAGTCTGGGCGCCAAGTTGATGCTGGTGGGGGCGCCCTTTCTGCTGCTGGTTTTTATTTCTACCGTGGCAACGCTGTGGGTATCCTGGCAGCTTGATGGTGGCGCTGCCGCAGTCAATGAAGCCGGCCGCATGCGAATGCAGTCTTACCGCATGTCTTTGGCCATTGGCACCGGCGAAACCAGTGAGCTGACCGCGCTAGCCAGGGAATTTGACCGCAGTCTGGCCACCTTGCGCCATGGTGACCCCGATCGACCTTTGTTTGTGTCATGGGACGACACCTCGACAGCGCGGTTTGCCGTTATCGAGCAAGACTGGTCCCAGTATCAAGCCAGTTGGATTGCAGGCCAACCACGCGTCTTGACTGACTTGCGGGCGCAGACCGTGGCCTTTGCCTCCCACATTGATGCCTTTGTGAGCAGCATCGAGGCGCACATTGCCAAATGGACTGCCCTGCTGCATTTGCTACAGATCAGCATGCTGACACTGGTGATCTTGGGAGCGGCGGTGTTGCTTTACACCGGTTATCTTTTCGTACTGGAACCAGTAAGCCAACTCAAACAGGCGATTGAAAAAATCCAGTCTGGTAATTTTGACGCCCGGGTTGAGCGCGTTACCAGTGACGAGTTTGGCACCCTGGCCGATGGTTTCAATGGCATGGCTGCACATCTGCAGTCCATGTACCAAAACCTGGAAAGCAAAGTTGCTGAAAAGACCGCCCAGTTGCAAGAGAAAACTGCACGACTGGAGAGCCTCTATGAAGTCACTGCTCTGGTGAGCAACGCCACTTCACTGGAGGCGCTTGCACAAGAATTTACCAAAAGTCTGGCACGAATTGCCCGCGCCGATGGGGTTGCCCTGCGCTGGTCAAATCAGGCCAACCAGCGCCACCTGATACTGGCTGCCCACGGCCTGCCGGTCTCCATGGTGGATGCTGAGCAATGCATCTACACCGGCGACTGCCATTGTGGTGCCGCCAACGCTGAAGCGGGGCTGAACGTGATTCCAATCCGCAATATCGCCGGATCATCGCTGCAACATTGCGCCAAGGCTGGCTTTGAGACCTTGGTCACACTTCCCGTGCGTCTGCATGAACGTTTGATGGGAGAGGTCGATTTGTTTTTCCACGCGCGCGTCAATCCGACTTTGCCGGAGCGGTCACTGCTGGAAGCACTGAGCAGCCATCTGGCCAGCGGTATGGAAAACCTGCGTCTCAATGCCCTTGAAATGGAAGCGGCTGTATCGCAGGAACGCCACCTGCTGGCCCGGGAACTGCATGACTCGATTGCCCAGTCGCTGGCTTTTCTGAAAATTCAGGTGCAACTGATGCGCGATGCCATCAAGTCCAGCGACCCGGTAGAAATTGCAAAAGTACTGGAAGAAATTGATATTGGCGTGCGTGAAAGTTACGGAGATGTGCGTGAATTGCTGCTGCATTTCAGAACCCGAACCAATGCCGAGGATATTGAGCCAGCACTGGCCACCACCCTGCGCAAGTTTGAGCATCAGAGTGGAATCAAGGCGACGCTTGCAATGCAGGGCCAGGGCATGCCGCTATCACCCGACCTGCAAATACAGGTGCTGCACATTATTCAGGAGGCACTCTCCAACGTGCGCAAGCACGCCCACGCATCACAAGTCTGGCTCGATGTGCAGCAACTCCCCGCCTGGCGTTTTGAAGTGCGTGACAACGGCATTGGCTTTGCCCCAGGCAATGACCCCCTCGACGAGACACATGTGGGCCTGCGTATCATGTCGGAGCGCTCGCAGCGCATTGGTGCTGAACTTGATGTCATTTCTACGCCATCGCACGGCAGCTCGGTCATTTTGACATTGCCGCTGCCTGCACACCCTATCGCCAAAGTCAAACCAGTGGCTTCGACCGAGGCTTGAAACCAGCCATGCAAATAGTCTCTCCCCAACCGATTCGCATTTTGGTCGTTGACGATCACACCTTGTTTCGCCGGGGCCTGACAGCGCTTCTGGCGCGCGATCCCCAGTTATGTGTCATTGGGGATGCGGCGGATGCCGGTCAGGCGCTACGCAAGGCGCAGGAAATGCAACCAGACCTGATCCTGCTTGACAACCACTTGCCAGGTGTCAACGGCGTGGACGCCCTGCCCGCGCTGCGTGAAGCCGCACCCAACACCGTTATCCTGATGCTAACCGTCAGCGAAGATGAAAACGACCTGGCGGCGGCCCTGCGCGGCGGCGCTGCCGGGTATCTCCTTAAAACCATCGAAGGCGATGCCCTGACTGCCGCCATCGTGCGTGCAATACAGGGCGACAGCGTGGTGGCGCCCGAGATGATGAACAAGCTGATTGCAGCCTATCGAGGGACAAGCAAAGAAGTCCTCGGGATCGGCACAGCGCTGCCCCCGGCCGTCAGTGCCGGCCCTGCCATGGCCAGCCTTTCACCGCGCGAACGCGACATATTGCGTGGCATTGCGCGCGGCGCCAGCAACAAAGAAATTGGCCGCGAGCACGGTATTGCAGAAACCACCGTCAAGATTCATGTGCAGCACATTTTGCGCAAACTCGACGTCAGTTCGCGCGTACACGCTGCTGTCATTGCCACAGAGCAAGGCCTGCTCTGAGTTCATGGAAACCTCTTACTTGTTGGTCTGATTTTGAAATTCGTTGTCTGGCTCGACTAGCGAATCTTCCGGCTTGTGATCGTGGTGGTGGTTATCTCCCCAAGCCAGCCAGTCCTCGCCAAAAAGTTCCACCGGGTGCGGTGAACGCTCGTTCGAGCATGCCATCGAATCGATTGAGCAGTATTGGTCGCAGCCCCAGCAAACACGTTCCGGTTTAGCGGGATGTATCGGAAATTTTTTGTTCATCGTTTGGCCAAAGAATATTCACCGCGGTCAATACAGAATACGACAACGGATCGTTTCCGGCACCGCGCAGAGTTCATCCAGCGCCGCTTGGCTCGCCGCGCTGTCCACGTCGATCACCACATAACCGACCTCCTCGTTGGTGCTCAGGTACTGTGCCGCGATGTTGATACCCGCCGCTGACAGCCGCTCGTTGACATGCGCCAGCACGCCGGGCACGTTGCGGTGAATGTGCAGCAGCCGACTGCGCCCGGTGTGCGCGGGCAGCGCCACTTCGGGAAAGTTGACGGCTGACGTGGTGGAGCCATTGCTGCCGTAACGAATCAGCTTGGCGGCGACTTCCGTGCCGATGTTGATCTGCGCCTCAAGCGTTGAGCCGCCAATGTGCGGCGTCAGGATCACGTTGTCAAAGCGTGTCAGTGGTGAAGCAAAGGCTGAATCATTTCCTTGCGGTTCGACCGGAAAGACGTCAATCGCCGCGCCGTGCAGATGTCGGCTCTCCAGCGCCGCGGTAAGCGCCTCAATATCGACCACGCTGCCGCGCGACGCATTGATCAGGTGACTGCCCGGCTTCATGGCCGCCAGTTGCGCCGCGCCGATCATGAGGGTCGTCTGCGGCGTTTCAGGCACATGCAGACTGACCACATCGGCGACGCTCAGCAGCGCGTCCAGGCTGGCCATCGCAAGCGCATTGCCCAGCGGCAGCTTGGCCTCAATGTCGGTAAATATCACGCGCATGCCGAGCTGCTCGGCCAGCACGCCAATTTGTGTGCCGATGTGGCCATAGCCGATGATGCCCAGCGTTTTGCCGCGCACCTCAAAGGAATCGGCCGCGCTCTTGACCCAGCCGCCGCGGTGCAGGATGGCGTTCTTTTCGGGAATGCCGCGCATAAGCATGATGATCTGCGCCAGCACCAGCTCGGCCACGCTGCGGGTATTGGAAAACGGTGCATTGAAGACGGGAATCCCCAGGTGCATGGCTTCTTTCAGGTCAACCTGGTTGGTGCCAATGCAAAAGCAGCCGATGGCAACCAGCCGCCGCGCGTGCTGCAGAACTTCGGCGGTGAGATGGGTACGTGAGCGCACACCCACGAAGTGCGCATCGGCAATGGCGGCCAGCAGCTCGTCACCGGACAGTGCCTTGGCATGCGTCACGATGCGCGTGTAGCCAGCCTGCTGCAGCGCCTCGACTGCAGATGGATGAATACCCTCGAACAGCACGGCTTGAAGTTCGCTTTTCGCGGCGGATGAATCGATGGATTTCTGGATCATGGCAGGCTCGGTGGGGGCAAATGATGGGGATGAAGCGTAAACGCAGGGCGTCAACCTGTCGCAACGGTTGAACGCTTGTGGAAGGTCAGGGGCCGGACCCTGACGCTGCCCTCGGTGCCTGGCGCCAGCAGGTCAGCCAGCGTGTAGCGGTCAAGGTACTGCATGAAACTTTGCAGCGCGCCGCTGATGATGCTGGTCAACTCGCAGTTGCCGGTTAACAAACACCCGGTGTCGCTGGCGAGGCAGTCCACCAGAAAGAAATCGGACTCGATGCTGCACACCACGGCACCCAGGTTGATGTTGGCCGGGGCCGCGGCGAGCCGCATGCCGCCGCCCTTGCCGCGCACGGTTTCCAGCCAGCCCGCCAGGGCCAATTGGTGCGTTATTTTTGTGAGGTGCGCTTCAGAAATTTCATAAGCGCGCGCCACCTCCGAGATGGTGCACAGGCGCTCTGGATGCTGCCCGACATACATCAGCAGGCGCATCGCGTAGTCGCTCATGGTGGTCAGGCGCATGTTGTACTTCCGTTGGGATGTTGGGTAGCGTTGCCGTCCTAAGCGGCGATCACTTCGATGTCGGGCTCAAGACTGCGAAGCCGACTCTCAATCCCCTGCAGGGTGCCAGAAATGGCACTCGGGCAGGTGCCGCACGCGCCCTGGTAATGCACGATGAGCTGGTTGCCGCTCAGGCCAAGAACGTGCAGGTCACCACCGTCACTTTGCAGGTAAGGCCTGATTTCCTGGTCCAGCACCAGCTCAATGTCGTCCAGACGCTGTCGGTCTTCTGCGCTCAAATCCGCCACGCTGGCCCGCGCTTCAAAAACGGCTGCAGCCGATTGTTCACTGGCTGCGGGTGCAGCCCGCAAGGGAACCGCAATTTCGCGCACCAACGCGTCCCAGTTGGCCTGGCCGTCCTGCGTCACGGTAAGCCAACGGTCAATATAGAAAACGTTGGTCACATGATCAATGGCGAACAGCGCGCTGGCCAGTGCATCGCCCTGGGCCTGCTCGGCGTTTTCATACGAATGCGCTATGCCCCAGGTGAGTGGCTCGCGCAAGACAAATTTCCTCGCGTTCGGGTTCGGTGTGTCTTCAATTTCGGCGATTTTTGGCATGTTTTTGTCCTGTCGGTTAGACCGCTTGCCTCAAGCGTCGCCCAGCGGCGCGTGCATCGGGTCAGCCTCAGCTTCGGTGGACGCGCTGGGCTCAGCATTGAACGCGGCCTGCAGCGTGTGCCACGGCAAAATGGCGCACTTCACGCGCATGGGCAGCTCGCTGATGCCAGAGAACACTGCCAACCTGCCGATGTGGGGGCCGTCTTTCGCGGCGATGCGGCCGGTGGCCATATCGACAAACTCGTGAATCAACGTCTTGGCCTCAATCGCACTCTTGCCCTTGACGGCCACCGTCATCATGGACGCTGACGCCTTGCAAATGGCGCACGATTCGCCGTGAAAGGCGATGCGTTTGATGGTGTCACCCGCCAGATCAAGCGCGACATGAATGTGGTCGCCGCAAAGCGGATTGACCCCTTCGGCATGGTGGCTGGGGTGGTCGAGCTCGCCGTAGTTGCGCGGCTTGCGGTTGTGGTCCAGGATCACTTCCTGGTACAGGGCTTTGGGATCTGCGCTCATGCGAATACCTTTTGAACACTGCGAATGCCAGCGACCAGCGCGTCCACATCGGCCAGCGTGTTGTAAAACGCAAACGAAGCGCGCGAGGTGGCCACCACGCCCAAGCGCGCCATCAAGGGCTGCGCGCAGTGGTGGCCGGTGCGCACCGCAACGCCTTCCTGATTGAGCAAGGTTCCCACGTCGTGCGGGTGAATGCCCTGGACGGCAAACGACAGCACCGCAGCCTTGTCTTGCGCGGTGCCTATCAGGTGCACACCCGGCAACGCACTTAAGTGTTCAGTCGCATAGCGCAGTAATTCATGCTCGTGCGCCGCGATGGCCGGCATGCCGATGCCGCAGAGGTAATCCACAGCGGCGCCCAGGCCAATGGCGGCGGCGATGGGTGGCGTTCCGGCCTCGAACTTGTTCGGAATGGTGTTGTAAGTTGTTTTTTCAAAAGTGACGGTGTGGATCATGTCACCCCCACCCTTGAACGGCTGCATCGCTTCAAGCAGCGCGGCGCGGCCATACAGAATGCCGATACCGGTGGGGCCGCACATCTTATGGCCCGAGAAAGCATAAAAATCACAGTCCAGATCCTGCACGTCCACCGCCAGGTGCGGCGCGGCCTGCGCGCCATCGACCAGCACCGGCACACCGCGCGCGTGCGCAAAAGCGATCATCTGCTTGACCGGGTTGATGCTGCCCAGCGCGTTCGAGACGTGGCCGACGCTCACCAAACGGGTGCGCTCGTTAAAGAGCGCCTCGTACTCGTCAACAAGCAACTCACCGGCGTCGTTGATGGGCACCACGCGAAGGATTGCGCCTTTCTCGGTCGCGAGCATTTGCCATGGCACGATGTTCGAGTGGTGTTCCAGCACGGTCAAAATTATTTCGTCGCCAGCGTTGATGTTCTTGCGGCCCCAGCCGTGCATGACGAGGTTGATGCCCTCAGTGGTGCCACTGGTGAAGATCACCTCGCGCGCTTCACGCGCATTGATAAAGCGCTGCAGCCTGGCACGCGCCGCCTCGTAGGCGGTGGTGGCGGTTTCGGACAGGTAATGCACCGCGCGGTGAATGTTGGCGTGCTCCGTGGTCTGGTAGCGCACTAGGCGGTCAATCACCGGCTGCGGCATCTGGCTCGATGCGGCGTTATCCAGATAGACCAGCGGCTTGCCCGCCACCGTGAGGCCAAGAATAGGAAAATCAGCGCGAATGCGGGCCACATCAAAGGCCGGTGGCGTAGTGACAGCGGGTGTGTTGCTCATGGCTGGCCTGTGGTCTGTTCGAGCACCGTCTGCTCAAGCTGGCGCCGCAGTGACGCGACGGGAATGCGGTTGATGACTTCAGCACCGAAGGCGTAGGTCAGCAGCTTGCGCGCCACAGCCTCTGGCAGGCCGCGGCTTTGCAGGTAGAAAACCTCCTCGCTGTCGAGCTGGCCGACGGTGGCGCCGTGCGTGCATTTCACGTCATCGGCAAAAATCTCGAGTTGCGGCTGGGTATCAACCAGCGCCTTGTTTGTGAGCAGCAGGTTGCGGCTCGATTGCGCCGAGTCTGTTTTTTGAGCGCCGGGGCGAACCATCACCTTGCCGTTAAAAACCGCATGCGCGGCGCCGCCGACGATGCATTTGTGCAACTGGCGGCTGACGCCGTGCGGCTTGGCGTGGTCGATGAAAGTGTGCGTATCGGCAAGCTGCTGGCCGCCAATCAGCGCCAATCCGTCAAGCGCGCATTCCGCCGCATCGGCGGTCTGCAGCACTTTGAGGTCGAGTCGGGAAATCTGCCCGCCCAGGGCGATGCTGGCCGAGTGGTAGCGGCTTGCAGCTCCGAGCGACACCGCGCAACTGGCCATGTGAAAGGCTTGTTGGCTTTCGCGCTGGATGCGAACATGCGCGACCTGCGCGTTCGCGCCCAAGGCCACCTCGGCGACTGAATTGGTGAAATATGCGCCTGGGTGCAAGGCCACATAGTCTTCAATCAAAGTCACTTTGCTGCCTGCGCCGGCCACCAGCAGAAGACGTGGGTGGCTGGCCACATCGGGCTGGGTCGAAATAAAGAGCACATGCACCGGTGTGGCAAGCACGGTATCGTGCGGCACGATGAGCACGGCCGCATCAATCAGAAAAGCGGTGTTGAGTGCCGCAAACAATGCATCATGAAATGCAGCGTGCTGGCCCAGATGCTGCTCAATGCTTGACGCCTGCGTGGCAAGCCTGGATGCCAAGGCGCCCACGACCAGACTGGCATCTGAGCTGACGCTGGAGAGTTGTGGCGCATGAACGCCGTCCACAAAAACCAGCCGCGTCGTCGCCTCTTCAATGTGCAGGTGCTCTATATCGCCCGGCTGCAAGGCAGTCGGCGTACGCAGTGGATGAAACGACTGCCGGGCAAGCGCTGCCAGACTGGTGAAACGCCAGGCTTCGTCGTGCGTGGTGGGCAGCGTGAGTGCGCCCACACGCTCCAGTGCCTGGGCGCGCAGCGTTTTGAGCCATTGCGACTGCGTTGGCACCACGTGGCCCGGGGTTTGCGCCAGGCTGGCAAGCAGGCTGTCCAGAACCCCTCGCTCAGGGACAAGCGCAGTCCCGGTGCTCATGACACAGCCCCCGTGGCCTCGGCTTCGGCCTCAATCCAGTCGTAGCCGCGTTCCTCAAGTTCGAGTGCCAGCTCCTTGCCGCCGGTGCGGATAATGCGCCCGGCGCTCATCACATGCACGTAGTCGGGAACGATGTAGTTCAGCAGGCGCTGGTAGTGCGTGACCAGCACAATGGCGTTGTCCTTGTTGGCCAGGTGATTGACACCTTGCGACACCACGCGCAGCGCGTCAATGTCGAGGCCGGAGTCGGTCTCATCGAGGATGGCCAGGCTGGGCTCAAGCAGCGCCATCTGCAAAATCTCGTTGCGCTTTTTCTCGCCGCCTGAAAAGCCTTCGTTGACACTGCGCTCCAGAAACTCGGGGCTCATCTCCAAGAGCTTCATCTTCTCGCGCACCAGGTCGTCAAACTCCAACGGGTCCAGTTCGTCATGGCCACGTTCAGCCTGCACGGTGTTGTAGGCCAGACGCAAAAACTGGCTGTTGCCCACGCCGGGGATTTCGATCGGGTACTGAAAGGCCAGAAAAACACCGGCACGGGCGCGCATTTCAGGGACCAGCTCCAGCAGATTCTTGCCCTCAAACAGCACCTCGCCGCCCGTGACTTGATACGCCGTGTGGCCCGCCAGTACCTTGGCGAAGGTGCTCTTGCCCGAGCCGTTCGGCCCCATGATAGCGTGAACCTCGCCGCGCTTGACGGTGAAGTTCAGACCTTTGAGAATTTCGATCCCGTTGACGCTGGCGCACAAGCCGCGCACCTCCAGCAGTGTCTGGCTATTTTGAACGATCATCCTACGCTCCCTTCAAGCTTGAACCCGAGTAATTTGGTGGCTTCGACCGCGAACTCCATCGGCAACTGGCGAAACACGTCCTTGCAAAAACCGTTGATGATCATCGAGACGGCTTCCTCGGCACCGATGCCGCGTTGCGCAAAATAGAACATCTGGTCTTCACCAATTTTTGAGGTGGACGCTTCGTGCTCCACCTGGGCGCTTTGGTTGCGCACCTGGATGTACGGGAAGGTGTTGGCGCTGCACTTGTCCCCGACCAGCATCGAGTCGCACTGCGAATAGTTGCGCGCGCCGCCGGCTGTCGGCATCACCTTGACCAGGCCGCGGTAACTGTTGCTCGACTGGCCAGCCGAAATGCCCTTGCTGACGATGGTGCTGCGGGTGTTCTTGCCGATGTGGATCATCTTGGTGCCGGTATCGGCCTGCTGGTGATGGTTGGTCACGGCGACCGAGTAAAACTCGCCCACCGAGTTGTCGCCCAGCAGAATGCACGACGGATACTTCCAGGTGATGGCCGACCCGGTTTCCACCTGGGTCCATGAAATGCGCGAGTTGACGCCCCGGCACATGCCGCGCTTGGTGACGAAGTTGTAAATGCCTCCCACGCCGTTTTCGTCGCCTGCGTACCAGTTTTGCACCGTTGAGTATTTGATGTCGGCATTGTCCAGCGCCACCAGTTCAACCACGGCTGCGTGCAGCTGGTTGGTGTCAAACTGGGGCGCGGTGCAGCCTTCGAGGTATGACACTGAAGCGCCTTCTTCGGCCACGATCAGGGTGCGTTCAAACTGCCCGGTGTCCTGGGTGTTGATGCGAAAGTAGGTGGACAGGTCCATCGGGCACTTGACGCCTTTGGGGATGAAGCAAAAAGAGCCATCGGTAAACACCGCCGAATTGAGCGCAGCGTAGTAGTTGTCGGCGGCTGGCACCACGCTGCCGAGGTATTGCTTAACCAGCTCGGGGTGGTTTTGCACCGCCTCGGAGATCGATCCGAAAATGATGCCGACCTCGGCCAGCTTGGCCTTGTAGGTGGTGGTCACCGAGACGCTGTCAAAAATAACATCAACCGCCACGCCCGCCAGTGCCGCGCGCTCGTGCATCGGCACGCCGAGTTTTTCAAAGGTGCGCAGCAGTTCGGGATCGACTTCGTCCATGCTTTTTAGCTTGGCCTTCGGCTTGGGTGCCGAGTAGTAGCTGATGGCCTGAAAATCGATCTTCGGATATTTGACGTTGGCCCATTCCGGCTCGGTCATCGTCAGCCAGTGGCGAAACGCCTTCAAGCGAAATTCAAGCAGCCACTCGGGCTCGTTCTTCTTGGCAGAGATCAACCGGATGGTGTCTTCACTCAAGCCCTTGGCCACCACATCGGACGCGATGTCGGTGACAAAGCCATGCTTGTAGGGCTGGTTGACCAGGTTTTGCAGTACCGCACTCATGCAACACCTCCTTTGCCGGTGCCCGCCTTCAGGCTGAAACTCTCGCCACAGCCGCAGGTGTTGCCGACGTTGGGGTTGTCAAACTGAAAGCTCTGCTTGAGCCCCTCGGTGACAAAGTCAAGGCATGCGCCATCGAGCGTGTCCAGGCTTTGCGGGGCGATCAGCAGCGTGGCGCCGTGGCCTTCAAAGCTTTGCTCGTCGGCCCGCAGTTCGTCGGCCAGTTCATAGGTGTAGGCAAAGCCCGAGCAGCCGACGCTTTTGACGCCGACGCGAAGCCCAAGGCCACTGCCGCGCTTGGCAATTTGCGAGCGGATCTGCTTGGCCGCCGCTTCAGTGAGGGTGATGGTCATGGTCATGATTCAAGTCCTGTTGGGCCGCCGAAACGCCGCGCGCCGAGCTGACCCAAGCTTGAAGAGCAGGTTTTGAATTTCATTTTTTGGAACTCCTTTGATGCTCAAATCCTAAAGGTCTATATATTCTATACCTTATAGACGAGGAATGGTTTGGCAGAGCGTGACAGTGGGTCGGTTGCGCAATACGGCAGTCGCGGACCGCCTGCTTTCCATGACCTACAAGCACTTAAGGTAGGTCTGAATAGCCCACCGCCAAGTGAGCTTGCCAGCCCTTGCTTTTCAAAGCGTGAGACTTCACAAGAAATCTCGATGAAATCTTGAGTTTTTGCCGATGAGATGAATGGCCGTCCACGCAAGACCTTGGACTTGGCTACTCCCTTTGAGGTCTACAGCCAGTGGCCTGCTCGCCTTGAACAAGACCCTGGCGCCATCCAATAAACTAACCCAGTGTTGCACTTGGATTTGAGACTGCCCCCGTAGAACAAGCACAAGCAGCTATACAAACAATAGCAAAATTGCACCCCCAAAGCTGACAAGACAGATGTGCAACCCTGTAGGAGCACCAGAAGGCGCGAATTCGCGGCTCCTGCCGTCCCCACGGGTGCCAATCACCCCATCGGTCTGACTGTCCATGCGGGGCAGAAACCTACTTCGCGGTCGGCATCACAAACTCAGCGCCTTTGGGCGTGCTCTCTGGCCAGCGCTGCATGATGGATTTCTGCTTGGTGTAAAAGCGCACGCCCTCCTCGCCATAGGCGTGCATGTCGCCGAACAGACTGCGCTTCCAGCCGCCAAAGCCGTGCCAGGCCATGGGCACCGGAATCGGCACGTTGATGCCGACCATGCCGACCTGGATGCGGCGGCTGAATTCACGCGCCACGTTGCCGTCGCGCGTGAAGCAGGCCACGCCGTTGCCGAACTCGTGCTCGTTGACGAGCTTGACCGCCGTGGCAAAGTCCGGCACCCGCACGCAGGCCAGCACCGGGCCGAAGATTTCTTCCTTGTAGATGCGCATCTCGGGCGTGACATGGTCAAACAGCGTGCCGCCCAGCCAGAAGCCTTGCTCGCAGCCCTCGCCAGCAGTTGCGCCGCTGAAACCACGGCCATCCACCAGCAGCTGGGCGCCTTCATTGATGCCCTGCTCAATGTAGCCGGTGATGCGCGCATGGGCCGCGGGCGTCACGATCGGGCCCATTTCGGCCGCCAGGTTGCTGCCGTTGAGCACCTTGAGGGACTGGGTGCGCGCAATCAGCTTGGGCAGCACCTTGTCCGCCACCTCGCCCACCAGCACCGCCACCGAGATCGCCATGCAGCGCTCGCCGGCCGAGCCGTAACCGGCACCAATCAGCGCATCCACCACCTGGTCGATGTCGGCATCGGGCATCACCACCATGTGGTTCTTGGCGCCGCCCAGCGCCTGCACGCGTTTGCCGTGGTGGGCGCCGGTCTCGTAGATGTAGTTGGCAATCGGGGTGGAGCCGACGAAGCTCACCGCTTTCACGTCCGGGTGGGTCAGCAAGGCATCGACCGCTTCCTTGTCGCCTTGCACCACGTTGAACACGCCGTCCGGCAAACCGGCCTGTTTCAGTAGATCCGCCATGAACAGGCTGGCGCTGGGGTCGATCGGGCTGGGCTTGAGGACGAAGGTGTTGCCGGCGGCGATCGCCACCGGGAACATCCACATCGGCACCATGACGGGGAAGTTGAACGGTGTGATGCCGGCCACCACACCGAGGGGCTGGCGCAGCGTCCAGTTGTCGATGCCGGTGCTGACCTGGTCGGTGAAGTCACCCTTGAGCAACTGGGGGATGCCGCAGGCAAATTCGACGATGTCGATGCCGCGCGCCACCTCGCCCTGCGCGTCGGTGAACACCTTGCCGTGCTCGGCGGTGATCAGACGCGCCAGCTCGTCCTTGTGGCGGTTGAGCAGTTCCAGAAACCTGAACAGCACGCGGGCGCGCCGGATCGGCGGAGTGTCGGACCACGCCGGGAACGCCGCCTGCGCTGCTGCCACGGCGGCATTCACATCGTCTCCGTTACCCAGCCGCACCTGGCGCGCCACCGCGCCGGTAGCCGGGTTGTAAACCGGTTGCGTGCGCGTGCCAGCGCCAGTGGTACGTGCGCCCTGGATGTACTGGGCGACTTCGGTGGTATCTGTGGAGTGTTGCATGGCGCGTCCTGGTAGTTGAAAGATGACGGGGGGTGCTGTTTGTGCTCGTAGTTTAGGGACGCCACATCCGCGCGACAAGACCCGACCGCTGAATTGATTGTTCAAAATAGTGAACAATAGATGCATGAATGAGAAAAAAATAAGCGAAGTCTGGAGCCACCTGCATTGGCTCGCCGTGCTGGCGCAACAAGGCAGCTACACCGCCGCCGCCGCGCGGCTGGGCGTAAGCAAGGCGGCCATGAGCCAGCGCATCGCGGATCTGGAGCGAGCAGCCGGCTTGAGCCTGGTGCAGCGCACCACCCGTAGCGTGCGGCTGACCGAAGCCGGTCAGCGCCTGGTGGACGACACGCGCGCTTCCTTCGAGCAGATCGCCCAGAGCTTTGCCCAGGTGCGCGATCTGGCGGGCGTGCCGCGTGGCTTGCTGCGGGTCACTGCGCCGGTGGCGTTTGCGCGCCAACAGCTGGTGCCCCGCCTGGCCGACTTTCTGCGCGATTACCCCGAGGTGCGGCTGGAACTGGATTTGTCCGACCGCCTCTCATCGCTGGCTACGGAGGGTTTTGACCTAGCGATTCGCCACACGTCCGCCCCGCCCGATACCCATGTGGCCTGGACCCTGTGCAAAACGCACTCGGTGCTGGTGGCCAGCCGCAGCTACCTGCGCAAACGCGGCGTCCCGGCCGCGCCGGAAGATTTGCTCACGCACAACTGCCTGCACTACCCGCGTGCGCGGGACACACCGGCCTGGACCTTCGAGCCGCTCGGCCCTGAGAGCACTACGAAACGTGTCAAGGCGCACGTCGCAGAGCGCGTGACCGTACCGGTATCGGGCTCGCTGTCCGCCAACAACAGCGAGGCCCTGCGCGGCGCAGCGCTGACGGGCCTGGGCATCGCGCTGCTACCCGACTTCAGCGCCCAGGCCAGCCTGCAATCTGGCAAGCTGGTGCAGGTGCTACCGCAATGGAAGCCGGTGGGCGCTTTTGCCGAGCAGCTCTATGCGATTCGCCCTTATTCAGCCCACGTGCCGCGCGCCGTCACGGCGTTTGTGGCGTATTTGCGAGAAGCATTTGCAGGTGGGTTTGGGGAGGAGATTGGAGTGTCTGAGCGAATGGGGTGAGATGAGTGCCCGGGGCAGGATATGCAGGGGCTCAGAGCTTGCCGTGGAGCGATGCCGCACTTGTCAGCGCCTAGGCCTCACAGCTTTCCCGCAAGTGGATGCCGATCTGGGTGTTTGTGCGGATGTCTTTTTCATCGTTGCGGCCAAAATGCCGGACCAGCAGCTTCATCCCGCCCCGTGCCGCAAGGCGGCTCGGGGTATGGCGCCAAGGCGAACGACAACGCCCAGCATGCTCGCGTCGAGAATGAAGACCAGATCCAGTGCCTGGTGCGCTTCGCTTCCGGCGCCGGCGGCACCATCGAGGCATCGCGCATCGCCGCTGGCAAGGTTTTCGGGGTGTATTGGGAGGTTTCCGGCACCGAAGGCACCATCATCATGGATGGCGAGCGTTTCAACGAACTGAAAATTCCCCGCTTTACCGATCCCAAGCCGGATCGCGGTTTCAAGACTATTCTGGCCGGCTCTCAAATACCTCAATTCTCAGGATTCTTCGGGTTCGATTTTGCTGGCGGCGGTTTGGGCTACTTCGATGTGAAAGTCATTGAGGTGCACGATTTGATCATGGGTATCGCCGGGGCCAGCGACTGCTTTCCTGACTTCAAGTTTGGCGTTGCCAACCAGAGGATCATGGCGGCCATGGAGCGCTCGCTGGCAACGCGCGCCTGGGAAGCCGTGAAAGCCTGACCCCGTTCTTTGACGATCAGCCCGCCTTCAGCATCCACTCATGCGCCGGGTCATTCTTGAACACCCAGAAGCGGTTCGGACCCGCCATCACGTTGAGGTAATACAGGTCGTAGCCGTGCGGTGCCACCACCGGATGGTAGCCGCGCGGCACCATCACCACGTCGTGGTTTTCCACGGCGCAGGCTTCGTCCAGACTGCGATCATCGGTATAGACACGCTGAAACGCAAAGCCTTGCGGCGGGTTGAGGCGGTGGTAGTAGGTTTCTTCCAGCTGTGTTTCAACCGGTGGCTGTTCGATGTCATGCTTGTGCGGTGGGTAACTTGACGAGTGGCTGGCGGGCGTCACCACTTCCACCACCAGCAGGTGGGCGGCCATGGGGTCGTCGTGCGGCAGGATGTCGCACACATAGCGAGTGTTGGTGCCATGGCCGCGCACGCTGCGGCGCATGGCCGCAGCGTCGATGACGCGAACCTGGCGCACCTCTTTGCCGCCGGGTGCTGTGCACAGCGCGACCTCCGCATCGCGCTCGGCGCGCACCACCACGGTTTTCCCCGCCGGTACATACACAGCCGCCGGCGACACCTCTTCAAACACGCTGTTGCGGGTGCCAAAATGTGTGAAGGTCTGACCATCCACCGTCACCTCGACCGTGCCGGTGAGCACCACCAGGCACAGCTCGCGGCTACCGGTTTGCACGGTTTCGGTTTCGTCCGTCGTCAGACGCACGGCGCGAAAGCCGACATGGGTCCAGCCTGCACGCTCGGGCGTGACGTTGACAATTTCGCGCCCGGCAGGCGCTGCCTTGGCAAGCAGAGGGCTGACCATCTCAGGCGCCCTGGCTCAAGCGATCGACAATGCCACGCAGGGTGTCGTAACCCTTCTTGGCATACTCATAACTTGGGGCCACGGCCGGGTCTTGTTCGGCCTCAACCACCAGCCAGCCTTCGTACCCGGCGTTTTTGAGGGTGCTCAGCACTGCCTCGTAATCGATGACGCCATCGCCCGGAACAGTGAAGGTGCCGTTGATGACGCCATTCAAGAAGCTCCAGCTGTCGTTGCGCGCCTGCGCAATCACCTTGGCTCGCACATCTTTGCAGTGCACATGCACCACACGCTTGACGTGCTTTTGGAGCAGTTCCACCGGATCGGTCGCGCCGCCAAAGTAGGCATGGCCGGTGTCAAACAGCAGGAATACTTTGTTAGGGTCAGTTAGCTCCATCAGCTTGTCCACATCGGCGGGCGACTCAACGTAAGCGCCCATGTGGTGGTGGTAGGCCAGCTTGATGCCGTAGGTTTTGATGAGGTGCTCGCCGAACGCGTTCAGGCGCTCGGCGTACGCTTTCCATAACGCGTCACTGGCAAAGTGCGGGCGCTTGGATACGGGCGTTTCAATCTGGCCCTGCACCGTGCCTGCGCATTCGCCGTACACCACCACCTTGACACCGTTGTATTGCAGCTTGCTCATGTGGGCCTTGCAGCGCTCGATCTCAGCCGCCACGGCTTGTGCGTTGTTTTGGCCTGGCTCCAGTTCCGCCAGAAAGCCGGAGTACCAGCCCGACACGCAGGCCAGGCCAAATTCGTTGAGCTTGGCTTTCAGGCCAGGGCCATCCTTGGGGAACTTGTTGCCCAGCTCAAAGCCAGCATAGCCAATTTCATTGCCCTCACGCAAAGCCGTTTCCAGCGGGGTTTCGCCGCCCAGCGAGGGCAGGTCGTCGTTCATCCAGGACAGGGGGTTGATACCGATTTGTACATTCCAGGTCATGACAGTGGTTCTTTCGTGGGCAGGTTAAATGAAGAATTTAAAGGCGTTGATCTTGTTTGGCGGCGACGTAACGCGCATGTGCGTCATTCACTTCGCGGCGCTCGGAGACTTCAGGGATCGCCACTTCCCACCAGCAGCAGCCGTCTTCGGTAGTGCGGGTGTGGGTGGTGTCAATCACCAGCACCTGCGTGCCCGTGGCAGCCCGGGCGCGGGCCATGGCGGCTTTCAGTTCAGTCACATCGCCGACATGCACGGCATCAGCGCCCAGGCTGCGGGCGTGCATGGCGAAATCAATGGTGGACAAGTTGCCACCCTCGGGCACGCAGTCGTCCAGCAGGTTGTTGAAGCGCGGGCTTCCCGAGGCCAGTTGCAGGCGCTGGATGCAGCCGTAGCCCCGGTTGTCGAGCACCACGATGATGAGCTTTTTGCCCAGCATGACGGAGGTGGCAATCTCGGAGTTCATCATCATGTAGGAACCATCACCCACCATGACGATGACTTCTTGATCGGGCCGGGCCATCTTCACACCCAGGCCACCGGCGATTTCGTAACCCATACACGAGTAGCCGTATTCCACGTGGTAGTTGCCCGGCTTCGTTGCGCGCCAGAGTTTGTGCAGTTCGGCTGGCAAAGTGCCGGCGGCGCACACCATCACATCGTGCGTGCCGCTATTGCCTCCCGCGTCATTGAGCGAATCGCGCACGGCACCGATGACTTCCGCGTCATAAGGCAGCACGTCTTTGGGGACGGTCGTGGTCAGCTCCGTGACGCGATTCACCCACGCGGCGGCCTGGGTTTTGGCGCGCGCCGTCCAACCCGCATCAGCCCGCCAGTCGCCTAGCGCCGCACTGAGCTGGCCCAAACCGACGCGAGCGTCGGCCACCAAAGAGGTGCTGTGCCACTTGGCGGCATCCACACTTTGCACGTTGAGGCTCAGCATCCGGGCTTTGGCAAACAGGCTGTGCGAGCCAGTGGTGAAGTCCTGCAAACGGGTGCCAATGCCCAGCACCACGTCGGCATCGACCGCCAGCGCGTTGGCGGCGGGTGAACCGGTCACACCGACCGCACCCAGGTTGAGCGGATGATCCCAGGGCAGGCTACTTTTGCCCGCCTGTGACTCAGCCACCGGCACGCCATGGCTTTCGGCAAACGCAAGCAAGGCCTCCCAGGCCTGGCTGTACAACACCCCGCCACCGGCGACGATAAGCGGTTGTTTGGCGCTGCGCAGCATGGCGGCAGCACAGGCCAGCTCATACGCATCGACGGGCGGGCGGCGAAAGTGGATCAGCTCGGGGTGCAGAAAATCTTCAGGGCAGTCGAAGGCCTGGGTTTGCACGTCTTGCGGCAAAGCCAGACAGACCGGGCCGCAGTTGGCCGGGTCGGTCATGACCTGGATGGCGCGGGGCAGCGCCGTCAGGATTTGCCGCGCATCGGTGATACGGTCAAAGTAGCGCGTCACCGGCCGGAACGCATCGTTGACGCTCAGGTCGCCCTGGGCAAAGTCTTCAAGTTGCTGCAGCACCGGGTCAGGCGCACGAGAGGTAAACGTGTCGCCCGGCAGCAGCAGCACCGGCAGGCGGTTCACATGGGCCAGTGCGGCGGCGGTGATCAGGTTGGTGGCACCGGGGCCGATGCTGCTGGTCACCGCCATGATGCGCTGGCGAAACTGAGCCTTGCTGAAGGCAATCGCGGCATGCGCCATAGCCTGCTCGTTGTGCGCGCGGTAAGTGTGCAGTTCGTCGCGGCTGGCCCACAAGGCCTCGCCCAGACCAGCCACATTGCCGTGACCGAAGATGGAGAACACGCCTGCGCAATAGGGCTGCACAGAGCCGTCATTCATTTCAATCCGCAGCGCGGCCAGGTGGCGCACCAGCGCCTGGGTCATGGTGAGTTTTTGAGTTTTCATGCGGCATGTGTCCGGTTGCGCCAGGCATCTACAAGGCAAGCAAAGTTATGAGCGACCTCCATTACAAAGGCCGCATCGTCGATCTCGTTTTTCAACCAGCGCAGGGATGCCGAGGCCCACAAAGTGCGCCCCACCATGAAGCCTTTGACGATGGGGTTAGTGGCCAGCGCAAAGCTGTCGGCCAGCACCTGCAAGGGCTGGTTCAGGCCCAGGATGACGGCACCCCGGCAATGCGGGTCGCGCTCGACCACCAGCGCCGCCAGTGCCGCCCAGCCTTGTTGCTGCATGGGCGCGAGCTTCCACCACTCGGGCTTGATGCCCAGGTTATAGAAGCGCTTGATGGCGCGCAGCACAGCCGCGTCTTCGGTACCGGCAGGTGTCATGGCAGATGGACAGATAATTTCCAGCAGCAGCTCGTTGCCACTTTCGCGCGTGGCTTCCCACAGCTCCAGTACTTTTTGCTCCTGCTCCAGGCGCAGCTCAAACGGGTCGTCCGGGTGGTAGTGCACCAGGCACTTGACCACCTGCTCGGTGGGCCAGTGGATGAGGGCACTGCCGATGGAACGCGTGCCATCAAAACGCAAAGGCCGCGAGCCGGGCAGCTCGACTGGTCGCCCCACCCACCAGCCACGCCCGGTGGCGCTGGCCAGCGCGTCGGCACCATAGTCGCCACCGTCGATCAGCACACCGGTGTGGCCTTGCAATTGGTGGCTGCGCTCCACCTGCTCGGCGGTTTTAACCAGCAGCTTCTTGAGCGCCGGGATGCGAGACTCGCTGGCCCCAGCCTCGCGCACCTTGTCGAAGAATTGGCTGCGGTGGTCAAAGGCCATCACGCACAGCTCGCGCCAATCGGGCCGCGCCGCCGTCACACGGTGCAGGTGAGCCAGTTGGCTGTCAGCATCGACCTTGGGGTTGCGACTGCCACCGAACCAGTGGGCCAATTCAGCGGGTGTCGGCATGGCGGCTGAACAAGCATGGCGCGACACCACAATGGCGCCGCAGGCGTTGGCCACCTGGGTCGATGCTGCCCAGTCTTTACCCTGTAGCAGGCTGGCCATCAGGCCGGACAAGAACGCATCACCCGCACCCAGCACGTTTAGCACTTCGACCCGCTCACCGCAAAACAGGGGTGCGTCGTCAATCGCAGCAGGAATCGCGCCTTCAATGACGCTGCAGCCCAGAGCGCCGCGCTTGACCACCAGGGTGGCGGCGCTCACGGCGCGCACCGCACGCAGGCAAGCCATCAAATCACCGGCCACGCCGCCCGCAATGAAAAACTCTTCTTCGGTGCCGACCAGAAGATCGAACTCGGGCAACATCTCCTGCAGTTGTTGCGTGACACGGGCATCGGCCACGTAGCGGTTTTCACCGGCACCGCGCGAGGTTAAGCCCCACAGCACCGGGCGGTAGTCGATGTCCAGCACGCGAACCACGTCATGGCGCTTCGCAAACGCCAGCGCCGTCTGCGAGGCCCGGCGCGTGCCCGGCGTGGACAAGTGTGTGCCGGTGATGGCCAGCGCGCGGCATTGCGCAATAAAGTTTTCTTCAATCTGGTCAGCATCCACAGCCATGTCGGCGCAATTTTCGCGCACAAACAGCAAGGGAAAGGTGTCGCGGTCTTTCAGGCCGAGCAGCACCAAAGCGGTCAGACGTTCAGGGTCAACCTGCACCTGGCTGGTGTCGCAACCGGCCTGCTGCAGCGCCTCGGTAAGGAAGCGCCCCATCTGCTCATTGCCGACGCGCGAGATCATGGCGCTCTTGAGCCCGAGGCGCGCCACGCCAAAAGCCAGGTTGGCCGAACTGCCGCCCAGGTACATGGCCATGCTGCGCGCGTCTTCAAGGTGGCTACCGAACTGTTGGGCATAAAGGTCAACTGCCAGGCGGCCCAGGCAGGCCAGGTCGATCCGTCGATCAGAGGGGAATTTCAACGTTGTCATGTGGGCCTTAAATGGTGATGCCGTCCAGGTCAGCCATGAGTTTTTGCATCTCTTCGCCCCCGGCCATCATGTCCAGCACTTCGTCTTTGCTCACGTCTTTTTTCAGATAGGTTCCCAGTGACTTACCGCGATTGAGCAGGGTGAAGCTGTCACCAATCGGGTAGGCATGGTTCACATTGTGGGTGATGAAAATCACCGAGATGCCGCGTGCACGTGCCTTGGCAATCAGCCTGAGCACATTGGCCGACTGTTTGACACCCAGCGCCGCAGTGGGCTCGTCCAGAATCAGCACCTTGGCACCAAAATAGATGGCACGCGCAATGGCCAGGCATTGCTTTTCACCGCCGGACATGGTACCGATCATCTGGTTCGCATCGCGAATGCGAATACCCATTTCAGTCAGCTTTTCAGCGGCGGTCTGGGCGGCCAGGGCATGGTCCATGACGGAAAACAAACCCAGTATTTTTTTGATGGGTTCACGCCCCATGAAGAAGTTGCGCGCCACACTCATCAGCGGCACCAGTGCCAGATCCTGGTAGACCGTGCCAATGCCCAGATCAAGCGCCTGGCGGGGTGAGGTAAAGCGCACCGGTTTGCCTTCCAGCAGATACTTGCCTTTGTCCGGCGCGTGCACACCGGCCAGGGTTTTGATCAAGGTGGATTTACCGGCCCCGTTGTCGCCCAGCAGGCAATGCACTTCGCCGCGGCGCAGACGCAGGGTCACACCACCCAGAGCAATCACCGGGCCAAAAAACTTGCTAATGTCTTCGAGCTGAAGAATGTAGTCACTCATGCTGTGTGTCCCAAAATGGTTTAGCGGCGACCCAGGGCAAAGCGGGTGCGAATGTAGTTGTTGAATAGCACGGCAATCAGCAGCATCAGGCCCAGAAAAACGCGGTACCAGTTGTTGTCGATGCTGGTGTAGCCAATGCCGATTTGCACCATGCCAAAAATCAATGCGCCAAATGCAGCACCGATCACCGAGCCGTAGCCGCCGGTAAGCAAGCAGCCGCCAATCACGGCTGCGATGATGGCCTCAAATTCCTTCTGCAGGCCACGATCAGCGGCGGCTGACCCGGCGTCGGCCACCTGCAGTACCGCAAATACGGTGGAGCAAAAAGCCATGAATACAAACAGGCTAATCTTGACCCGCGCCACCGGAATGCCGACGTTTTTGGCGGCATTGGCATCACCGCCCACCGCTTGAACCCAGTTGCCCAGGCGGGTGCGGGCCAGCACAAAAGCACCCCAACCGGTCAGGGCAAACCACCAGATCACGGCTTTGGGCAGGCCGGTGGCCAGCGCGCTGCCATCGTCACGCGCGGCAATGATGCCGGCATGGGCCAGGGCATCAAACAGACCGGTCAGCGTGTAGCCCTGGAACAAGAACGAGATCACCGGGTCCTGGGCAAACATGTCGCGCAAGACCAGGTCGCCATTGCTGCTGAGGATGGTCTTGCCGGTAAAAATCACCGAGACCGCAAGCGACAGGCCGCGCAGGATGAAGAAGAAGGCCAGGGTCACGATGAACGATGGCAGTCCGGTGCGTACCACCAGCCAGCCATTCATCCAGCCCAGCCCCATGGCCACGGCGAAGGCAAACAGGGTCGCCAGCCAAATCGGCCAGCCCCAGTACAGGGCCGGAATGGCCAGCAACATGCCGGCAAAGCCGATCATGGAACCGACCGACAGGTCAAATTCACCGGCAATCATCAACAAGGCTGCGCCGACCGCCAGCACGCCCAGGTAGGCGGCGACCGTGCTCCAGTTGATGATGCCTTCGGCGTTGAACATGCCGGAGCCCCCGGCACTGAAGCCAAACATCGCGATCACCAGCAGGGTACCGGCCAGCGCCCCAAATTCAGGGCGCGACATCAGCATACGCAAGGGGCTGACCGCCCGCACCCGGTCGTCTTTAAGCACGGCGGGGGCTTGTTTTATGGCTTGTGAGTTCATGAAATCAAATCAGTCAAACAGGGGGTGGCAATTCAAAGCAGGAGCCAAGACCCGGCAAAGGCCTTGGCTCTCCCGGGGGGACAGATCAGCGGTATTGCCCCGCGTATTTTTCAACCTTGCCAATGTTGTCCTTGGTCACAAAGCCGGGGCCGGAGCCAATGTGGCGCGGACCGTAGGCCGGTGCCAGGCCATATTCGGTAAAGCGGGCGGTGGTCTTCTTGTTGGCCTTGACGGCGGCAGACACCTTGGCCAGGTCAGTGGTGTTGAGCGACTTCATCGTCGCCAACACGGCGACCGGAATGTAGCCCTGCAAGTAAGGCTGCTGGTCAATCCCGAACTTCACCGAACCATCCTTGATGCCCTTGGAGATTTCATCCGACAGGTCAAACGTGGCCATCCACATCTTGCCCTTTTGGCCGCTCTTTTCCAGCGCCTTCAGGGTGGGGTGGGCTGACGTGGGGCCCAGCGTCAACACCGCGCCGGTGCTGGGGTTTTGGCGCAGGTAGGCCGACACCTTGGCTTCAATGCCGGTGGGATCGTCGCCGGAGTCAATCGTGCTCTTCTTGAAGTCGGCACCAATCGCCTCGGCAAAACCACGGCAACGCTCAAACGAAGCCGGGTTGGTGGCGTAGTGGTTCACGCACAGGAACGATTTCACGCCGTCGGCCTTGGCCCGCAGACCTGCACCTTTGCCGGCCTCGTACTCAGGCTGGCCCACATGCATGACCGCACCCAGCTTCTCACTTTGTTCCGTGGTGCCTGAGTTGATGGTGATGACGGGGATTTTCTTGTCAGTGAGCTTTTTGATCGAGCTTTGCAGCACGTTGAAGTCGGCAATGGTGACGATGACACCATCGTAATTCTGCGCTGCCGCCTGCTCAATCAGACGCGCCATGTCGGCCAAATCGCCGTTGGGTGGATTGCGGTAGTCCACTTGAACCCCATAGTCTTCGCCCGCTTGCTTGACGGAATTCTTGATGGTGTTCCACCATGAGTCGGAATCAGGTGCATGGCTGATCAGGGCTATTTTTCCTGCGGCTGCGGCGAATCCACTGGCCGCGACCAATGCAGTGAGCAGCAGCGTTTTGGCAAAGGTCTTGCGGGATAACTTCAGGCTTTTCATACAGTCTCCAAATTTTTAGGTGAACAAGCAGTCGATGGACATTGAGCTGAAAGACAGCAGACGCTGAGTTGCTAGCGTCTGCAACAAAGTTTATCCAAGTTTCTCCAATTTAGAAAATTATTTCTAATAGGGATAAACCCTAGAATAAATATTCTTTCTATGCAGATGGTTTCATGGATAATTTGTTCTACATCTTGACCAACCCCCTGTCCTGCTCTGCCATGAAAAAACCGCAACAAATTTCAGCTCCCATAACGGAAGCAGCGCTTATCCAGGCGATTTCGAACGAGTTTGATGCCTTAAGCAAACAGCTCAGGGTGATTGCCAAATACGTCGAACAGCACCGCGGCGAGATCGGCATCCAGTCCATTCAGCAGGTTGCAGAAAGCTGCCAGGTGCAGCCCTCTGCCATTATTCGGTTTGCCAAGCACTTTGGATTTAGCGGTTATTCGGCGCTACAAAAACTGCTTCGCGAGAGCCTGGCCCGGCACATCTCCCCAAGCCGTGACTACCAGTCGCGCATTCGTGGGGCCATCGAGTCCGGTGCCCTGAATCTGAAAAGCGCCGACATTGCCCACGCGCTCATCGGCGGCAGCATTGCCGGCATGGAAGAGTTGCAGCACAGCCTGCAGGAGCCCGCGTTTGAAGAAGCCGTAGCGCTGCTGTTTGAGACAGACACGGTGTGGCTCATGGCCACCCGGCGCTCCTTTGCCGTGAGCACCTATCTGGCCTATGCGTTGCAGCACACCGAAAAACGGGTGCAGCACATCACCGCCGCAGGCAGCATGCAAGACGGGCAACTGCGCGGCATGCGCGCAGACGACGTGCTGGTGGCGATTTCATTTGCACCGTATGCCGAAGAAACCGAAAGCATCGTGCGCATGGCCCACGAACGCGGGGCAAAAATTATCTCGATATCGGACAGCAGTCTGAGCCCCTTGGCTCGGCTGGCAAACGCGTCCTTGTTGGTCAATGAGACCAGCGTGTTTGGCTTTCGGGCCTTAACCAACACCATGACCGTGGCTCAAAGTCTTTTTATGGCACTGGCCTACCGTTTGGAACTCCAGTACGAGCCCACCAGCAGCATTTCCCTGCCCTCTTCCTTAACCTAAAAACCTCAAATCAACCATGAAAAAAGTAGCACTCTTTGGCGCTGGCCGCATTGGCCGCATCCACGCATCCAACCTGGCTGCCATGCCCGGCATTGAACTCGTCGCGGTCAGCGACCCCGTGGCCGATTCGGCCGCGTCGCTGGCCCAGGCGCATGGGGCCCGCATCGACAGCATCGAGAACATCTTTGCCGACAAATCGATTGATGCCGTGGTGATCGGCAGCCCCACCACCACCCACAGTGACTTGATTGGTCGAGCGGCACAGGCGGGCAAACACATTTTTTGTGAGAAACCGGTCGATTTGTCAGCAGAGCGCGCCCAACACTGCGCCAGTCTGGTCGCCACCGCGGGTGTCGCCTGCATGATTGGTTTTCAGCGCCGGTTCGATCCCACCTTCAACGAAGCCAAGACACGCCTGGACCGTGGCGATATCGGCAACCCCGAAATGCTCATCATCACCAGCCGCGATCCAGGGGCACCACCGGTGGAATACATCCAGCAGTCCGGCGGGATTTTTCGGGACATGCTGATCCACGACTTCGACGTCTTCCGCTGGATATTGTGCGGTGATGGGGACAAGGCCGCCTGGCTGAGCGCCACCGGTTCGTGCCTGACGGACCCGGCCATTGGACAAGCGGGCGACTTCGATTGCACCGCCGTCACCATCAAAACCGTCAAGGGTCGTTTGTGCCAAATCAACACCACGCGCCGCGCCGCCTATGGCTACGACCAGCGCTTTGAAGTCATCGGCTCCACCGGCATGCTTCAATGTGGCAACCATCGCCCCAGCGAAGTAACCCAGGCCACCGCCAAGGGCACGCAGCAAGACAATCCAGAGGCGTTTTTCCTGCAACGCTACGCGGCAGCCTACCGCCTGGAGATCGAGCACTTTTTCACCCAGTTGCAAAACGGTGGCGCATTCCGCACCACGGTTCAAGACGGCGTGGATGCACAGGTGTTAGCGGATGCCGCCGCAAAAAGTGCGGCCACCAACCAAATCATTACTTTCAACTAGGTCACGACATGAACAAAAACCTTCGCATTGGCATTGCTGGCCTGGGCCGCCTGGGCAAGCGGCACGCAGAAGCCTTGGCCTTTCGCACGCGCCATTGCAAACTGGTGGCGGCATGCAGCCCGGTTGCGGATGAACGGAAGTACGCCAGTGAACAACTGGGTGTTGCGCGTTTGTATGAGGACTTTGATGCCTTCGTGGCCGACCCGGAGCTGGACGCAGTAGTCTTGGTGACACCAACCTCGCTGCACGCTGATCAAACCATCGCCGCCTTGAAAAGCGGCAAACACGTATTCGTGGAAAAACCGTTGGCCTTGAATGTCGAAGACTGTGAGCGGGTGCTGGCCGTTGCCGATCGACACCCGGCGCAGGTTGCCATGGTGGGGTTTGTACGGCGCTTTGATCCAAGCTATTTGAACGCCTACACAAGCGTCGCAGCGGGCGAGATCGGGCGGCCGTTCCTGGTGCGCTCGCAGACCTGCGACCAGAATGATTCCGAAGGTTTTTTTGTTCGTTTTGCGCCCACCTCCGGCGGCATCTTCATGGACTGCAGCGTGCACGACATTGACCTGGCGCGCTGGATGCTGGGCCACCCCAAGGCCTTGCGGGCCTTTGCCAGCGGCACCATTGCCTTGCACCCGGCGCTGGCCGAGTTTGGCGATGTGGACAACGGCATGGCGGTGGTGGAGTTTGAAGGCGGTGCGCGGGCGGTGTTGTACGCCTCCCGAACCATGGCGCATGGACACGAGACCAGCACCGAGGTAATTGGCACCGCAGGCAAGCTGACGGTGGGTGAACATGCGGCGCGTGATCGGGTGATCCAAAGTGACCGCAGTGGTGTGCACCATGCGGTGGTGAAAGATTTTTACGAACGGTTTGAGACCGCCTTTGGCGCTGAGATGGCCGCCTTCGTGGCCGCGTGTCGCGGTGAGCAAGCCTTGAGTCTGACCCTGGCCGACGCGCTGGACGCCACCCGCATCGGCCTGGCGATCACCCGATCCCTGCACAGCGGCTTGCCCGAGAAAGTCTAAATGAAACTCCCGTACCCCTCGCGGCTCGCCCACCAGTTGGGACTGGGTTACGGCGTTGTGTTGGCACTGTTGCTGGCTTTATTGGTCACCGCACTGTTTACCCAACAACAGTTGGTGAATCGCATGCGCCACACCCTTGAGGCTGATGGGGTCAAGGCCGAAAAGGTCGTCGATGTCACGCAACATGTGTACGCCAGCGCGCTGTCCATGCGCAATCTGAGTGTCATCAACAACCCCAGTGAACTGGGCGACGAATACACCCGCCTGGTGGCACACATCAAGGCCTATGAGGATGCCTTTGCAGACTTCACAGCACTCCTCTCTCAGTCTGGCGGTTCAGACGAGGAACAAGCCCAGCTTGCCAAGGTGCGTGACGCGGCTGCGGCGGCGCGCGAAATCATGAAACTGGCCACCGCCAGCGCCCAAGGCAGCGCGGCGGACGACTTTGCCATCGGCATACGCACCGAATTGCGACGCGATTTGACCCGCTGGAATGGCGCACTCGGCCAATGGATTGCGTCCATGAACGCACTGCGCCAGATTGAAGTCAACCGCACCAAAGCCAGCGTGGTTGCCATGAACAGCGAGGTCACCACATCACGGGTCGCCTTGATCAGCATGGCGGCAGCGGCACTCCTGATGGGTTTGTTTGCCGCCTGGTCTGTCACACGTTCGGTCAGCGGTGGTGTCTCCACCGCCGTGGTGGCCGCCAACAGAATCGCCAGCGGCGATCTGGCGCACCCGGTTGAGGTGGTCGGACGCGGCGAAATCGCCGAACTGCTGGGCGCGTTGAAAGGCATGCAAAACGGCTTGGTCGCGGTGGTGTCTACCGTGCGCCAGGGCTCAGAAGGAGTCGCTACGGCCAGCACAGAAATTGCCCAGGGCAACCATGACCTGAGCAACCGCACCGAGCAGCAAGCCAGTGTGCTGGAAGAAACGACGGCCTCCATGGAAGACCTCAGCACCAACGTCAGGCACAACGCCGACAGTGCCGCCCAAGCCAATCAACTCGCCATGAGTGCGTCGAGCGTTGCCACACGTGGCGGAGAGGTCGTAGGCCGCGTGGTGGAGACCATGAAAGGCATCAACGAGTCCTCGCGCAAGATCTCGGACATCATCAGCGTGATTGACGGCATCGCCTTTCAGACCAACATCCTGGCGCTCAACGCGGCGGTGGAAGCGGCACGGGCCGGTGAACAAGGACGCGGTTTTGCCGTAGTGGCCAGCGAAGTGCGCAGTCTGGCCGGGCGTTCCGCCGAAGCGGCCAAAGAGATCAAGAGCCTGATCAATGCCAGTGTCGGACGGGTAGAGCAAGGCACCGCCCTGGTTGACCAGGCTGGCACCACGATGACCGAGGTGGTGAGCGCCATTCGGCGGGTCACCGACATCATGGGCGAGATCACCGCCGCCAGCCACGAGCAGTCTTCGGGCGTTTCTCAAATGGGGCAAGCCATCGCGCAAATGGACCGTGTCACGCAACAAAACGCCGCCTTGGTGGAGCAAATGGCGGCGGCCGCCAGCAGCCTGAAAGCGCAGGCGCAAGACCTGGTGGGCACGGTGGCGGTGTTCAAGCTGTCACCGGGTGCAGCGCAGCGAGTTGGAGAACATCAACCCCAGTTCATGCCTGCGCTGCCATCATTTTCCACCGCGCCATCCACAAGTTCGATAGTGCAAACATAGCAAACGATGGCCCTACCCTTTTCAGGATGACTCTTCCGACTGCCAGCGTCCCAGCCGCTGCGCCAGCCTTTCAAAGGCCAGGTCGGTCACCACCGCCAGCAAACCCACCAGCACTGCGCCCTGAAGCACATACGCGGTATTAAAACCGCTCAGGCCCACAATGATCGGCAAGCCCAGTGTCTTGGCGCCGACGGTCGAGGCAATGGCGGCGGTGCCGATGTTGATGATGACCGAGGTGCGCACGCCCGCCAGAATCACCGGGGCCGCCAGTGGCAGCTCAATGCGCAGCAAGCGCTGCCAGGGGCTCAGTCCCAACCCTTCGGCAGCTTCGCGCGCCGCCGCGGGCACCGATGCGATTCCGGCCAGGGTGCTTTGCAGCACCGGCAGCAAACCATACAGGGCGAGCGCGATCAGGGCCGGCGCTTCGCCAAAACCCACCACGGGAACCGCCACGGCCAAGACCGCCACCGGCGGAAACGTCTGCCCGGCGGCCACCACGGTTTCAATCAGCGGGCGAAACTCGCGTCCGCCGGCCCGTGTGGCAAAAATCCCTGCGGCCACACCGGCGATGACGGCAAAGCCGCTGGACAGACCGACGATTTTCAGGTGCGCCAGCGTGAGCCCCAGAAAGCTGTCCTGCGCGTACACCGGCCGCTCCAGCGCCGGAAACAGCGCGGCAAACAGGGGCTTCAGCCACGCCATGCCAAAAACCAGCAGCAGCAAGGCAGCCAAGGCCCACGGCAAGGGATCGCGCACCCAGGCACGGCGGGTGGCGTTGACAGGCGCTGCGCCGCTCATGGCCGCAGGTCCAGCAGGTCAGAAAAGTCAATCACGCCCAAGGCCTGGCCGTCGCCGTCCACCACCGGCAACCGGTCCACCCGGCGCGACAAAAACATCGACAAGGCCTCACGCAAGCTCGAACTCGCCAACACCGGCTCGCCTGCGGCGTACTCACCCGCCCGCAGGCGCGTGGCCACGCTCTGCAGGCCCAGCAGCTTGATGCCGACATCGCTGCGGCCAAAAAAGTCGGTCACAAAGCCGTTGGCCGGTGCCGAGAGCATCTGCAGCGGCGTGCCGCTTTGCACGATGCGCCCCTGGTCGAGCAAAACGATGCGCGTGGCCAGGCTGAGTGCTTCGTCAATGTCATGCGTGACCAGCACAATGGTCTTGTTAAAGGCCTTGTGAATGCGCGCAATCTCCAGTTGCAGCGCGGCGCGCGTGACCGGGTCGAGTGCACCAAAAGGCTCATCCATCAGCAGCACTTCGGGGTTTCCCGCCAGCGCCCGCGCCACGCCCACGCGCTGCTGCTGGCCGCCCGAGAGCTGGTGCGGATAGCGCTTGCGATACAGCTCGGGCGCGAGTTGCAGCAGCGTCATCAGTTCCGTCACGCGCGCGTGGATGCGGTCTGACGGCCATTTGAGCAGGGTCGGCACCGTGGCAATATTTTTCTCGACGCTCCAGTGCGGAAACAGCCCGACCGACTGGATGGCGTAACCCATGCGGCGTCGAATGTCTTCGGGGCGAAAGCTGCGAATCTCGTCGCCGGCAAACATGATGCGGCCGCTGTCGTGCTCCAGCAGCCGGTTGATCATCTTGAGCAAGGTGGACTTACCCGAGCCCGAGCTGCCCAGAATCACAGTGAACTCGCCGCGCGCAATGTGCAGGCAGAGGTCGTCGATGACCGTCACGCCGTTGAAGCCTTTGGAGACATGCTGCAGTTCAATCATTGACGTCGGGCTCCAGCGCCAGGGCAAGGGCCTTGAGCAGGGCGTCCACCGCCACGGCCATGGCCACCACGGGCAGCACGCCGAGCAGCACCAGATCGAGCGCACCGCTGAGCAAACCCTGAAACACGATGGCGCCGAAACCGCCCGCGCCAATCAAGGCCGCCACCACCGCCATGCCAATGGTCTGGACCGTGGCCACGCGCAGCCCCGACAGAAAAATCGGCAAGGCAAGGGGCAGCTCGACGTGCCAGAAAATCTGCTGCGTCGTCAAGCCCATGCCCTGTGCCGCCTCAATCACCGGCAGCGACACTTGGCTCAGCCCGGCGGCGGTGCTGCGCACGACCGGCAGCAGGGCGTACAGCGTCAGGGCAATCACGGCCGGGGCCATGCCTATGCCCTTGATGCCCAGTTGGGCCAGCACCGGCACGCTGGCTGCCAGCAGCGCCAGCGGCGCCATCAGCAAGCCAAACAGCGCAATCGACGGCACGGTTTGAATCACGTTGAGCACAGCAAACAAGGGTGGGCGCAGCGCGCGCGACCTGCTTGACGCCAGACCCAGCGGCACGCCAATCAGCAACGCGGGCAGCAGGCTGGCCAGCACAATTTGCACATGCTGCCACAGCGCCGTATTGAAGACATCCTGCCGGTTGGCGTATTCCTTGAGCAGCGACAAATCCTTGAACGCCCCGCCGCCAAGCAGCAGCCCCAGCGGCACGATGACGACGCCAGCGCCAAGCAGGCGCCAACTCGGCTTCAAGGCCAGCCGCTGCATCGCGTCGGCCGCCGCCAGCCAGCTAAAAGCGGCCAGCAGCCAGAACGCGCCGCCCAGGGACGTGCGGGCGATAGCGCCCGACTGGCCTGCCAGCTGCGTTGCGTGGTCCGCCGCCAGCCCCGCCAGGCCCGTCAGCAGCAACGTTGCCGCCAGGTAAACAAGGATCTGTGTGCTGCGTGCCGGGCGCGTGAAAACGGCCGCCACCAGCAACAGGGCGGGCAGCAAGACCAGCCAGACCAACCAGGAGCCGATGGGTTGGCCCGCTGTGTCGCTGACAAGTTGCGCCAGCGGTATACCGGTGCCAGCGGCCAGTCGATTTGGCGCGTGCGTCAAAAATGGCAAACCCAGCGCCGCAACAAGGCCTGCCAGGACCAGCACTGCCACTACGCGGTTTTGGACCAGGCCCATCAATCGAGTGGCTTTACAGCGCTGCAACGCCGCCGCATCTCACTTGATAAAGCCCTTGGCCCGCAGGTAATCGGCGGACACTTTTTTGGCGTCTTGCCCTTCCACCGCGATTTTTGCGTTAAGCGCTTGCAGCGTCGGGCCGTCCAGTGTCTTGAAAACCGGCGCGAGCAGGTCCCTGATCTTCGGATAGCGTGCCAGCGTTTCAGCCCGGATCAGCGGTGCTGGCGCGTAGATCGGCTGAATGCCTTTGGGGTCGTCAAGCACCACCAGTCCCAAAGCGGCAATGGCGCCGTCAGTGCCATAGGCCATGGCGGCGTTGACGCCCGAGGTCTGCTGGGCGGCCGCCTTGATGGTCACGGTGGTGTCGCCGCCGGCCAGCGTCAGGAGCTGGTCTTGCTTGAGCTTGAAGTCATAGGCCGTCTGGAACGCGGGCAACGCGTCGGTGCGCTCGATAAATTCGGCTGAAGCGGCCAGCTTGAATTGGCCGCCTTTGGCCAGCCACGGCCCCAGGTCGGCGAGCGACTTGACTTTGTTGCTGGTGGCAACATCCTGGCGCAGCGCAATGGCCCAGGTGTTGTTGGCCGGGGCCGGCTCCAGCCAGACGATCTTGTTTTTATCGGCATCGAGCTTTTTCACCAGCTCGTAACCCGCCTTGGCATTTTTCCAGGCCGGGTTTTTTTCATCGGAAAAGAAAAACGCACCGTTCCCGGTGTACTCCGGATACAGGTCAATCTCGCCCGCGGTGATGGCGCCGCGCACGATCTTGGTGGCACCCAGTTGCACCCTGTTTTCAGTTTTGATTCCGTTGGCCTCCAGCACCTGAATCATCATGTTGCCCAGCAAGGAGCCCTCGGTGTCAATTTTTGACGCGACGCGAACAGGGGCCTGGGCAAATACCGAGGCCGAGGCAAAAAGCAGGATGGGAGTACAGCGGATCAGCCAGCGACGTGACAACAGCGTGTTCATACAAAAGCCTTTCAGAAGAGGTGGAGCGCGCAGGGCAAGCAACAGTAGCGAAGGTTTGTACTGCGTTACAAACGCATGGGCGGCAGTTTTCAGTTTATAGCGTGAATCGGCAGACGGCGCTATGGCGCCAAGTCAGCGCATTAAAAAACGGCCTTTCGACTCACTGGGTACTCTCGAAAAATGCTATCAAATAAATAGCTACTAATGTAGATTACACGGGGGCTAGAGGCCAAAAAAGCTGCAATCAACCTTCAGAATTCATGGTGACGGCGGCAGCGCCAAATGAGAAATTCAACACTTGCCCAGCTTGGCAAGATTGGCTACGCTCTCTCCTGCCGTCTGGTACCTGTTCAAAATTGATCATTTCATGCGCCACTGAGGCGTTCAATGAGGGAGGCAACATGCTTGAGGGAATTTCCACCAACCGCCTCTGCGGTAGCTCGGCCACCTGCCTGGTGGCGGCTGGCAAGGCTTTTGTGATCCGTTACTACTCGCGCACCACGAAGCAGCCGGAAAAGCAACTTCGCCCGAAGGAGGCCGCCGAGATGACGCGCGCCGGGTTGCAGATTGCAGTCGTCTACCAGGACCGTGCCCGGCTCACCGAAGATTTCAACCTGGCGCGCGGCCAGCTTGATGGTGCCAGCGCCTTTGCCAGCGCCGGGCAGATCGGCCAGCCAGCCAGCAGCGCAATCTACTTCGCGGTCGATGTCGATTTCAGCGCGGCGCAGATCAAAACGTTCGTGCTGCCGTATTTCAAGGGCGTGCGCGCTGCGCTGGACGCGGCTTCGGGTGGGGTTTCACACTACAGGCTGGGCGTCTATGGGTCGGGTTTGACGTGCCGACTACTGAAGAAAGCCGGCCTGGTTGAGTTCACCTGGCTCGCCGAAGCGACCGGATGGGCCGAATCGAAAACGTATACGGCCTGGGATATCAAACAATTCATCACCAACCAGGACCTTTGCAGCATCGGCAACGGCTGGCAGCGTTGCACCGCGCAGCCAGAGTTCGGTCAGTTCCAGCCAGCGGGTTTTGAGGTCAAGGCAGGAGAAGGCGAACTGATGAAAGTCAGCGCAACCCAGTTGAACCTGCGCTTTGTGCCGACCGCCGACTCCAACACCCCACTCGCGACCTTGCCGCATGGGACGCTGTTGCGGGTGCTCGGTGTATCGGCGCCGGGGTGGGTGCGCATGCGTGTGACGCTGAATGGTGCCACCTTCATCGGTCACGCCAAGGCGAGTTTCCTTGAGGCAGCACCTGGGCTGCCTCCGGCGCCGGCGCAGAACCCCCAAATTCCGGCCGTGCATTGGAAGGAAGACAACCGCTCGGCCACGCGCCAATCGACCGGCGGCTTGGCCTCGCCGATCGGCGAGGCCGGGCGGCCGACACGCGATCCGAATGCAGTTGCCGCCTTGCGAAAGCAGCAGCTTGCCGCGATTGGTGATTGGCTGGACGTTGAACACAGCGCTCGCTATGCGCGCCGGGACGGCGTGACCTTCTGTAATGTCTACGCGGCCGACTACTGCTATCTTGCGGCTGCTTACCTGCCACGCGTGTGGTGGACCAGCCCCGCCATCGCGAGGATCGCTGCCGGCCAGGCCGTCGCAGCTGCCTACGCAGAGACGGTGCGCGAGATGCGTGCCGACGACCTGTACCGCTGGCTGCTCGATTACGGCGCGATGTTCGGCTGGCGCCGTGTGGCAGACGCGACGGCACTACAGAGCACGGCGAACGGCGGCGGGATAGGCATCATTTGCGCTGACCGCGCCGCCGAGGGCCACCCGGGTCACATCACCGTCGTCGTGCCTGAAGGCGCAGGCAACATCGCTCAACGCGACGCCGCGGGCAATGTCGATCAACCGCTGCAGAGCCAAGCCGGCGCCGTCAACAAGCGCTTTGGAAGTGCGGGACGCAACTGGTGGCTTGGAGCTGCCTTCATTGACCACGTGTTCTTCGTGCACGACTGAAGGCCGTGGCGTTTCTTTCCTATCCCGATTGAGCGTCGGGCAAGGCCGTCCTTTCAGCTGTCGCCAGGGTTATTGAATCAGCTCGGGCGCGTAGCCCCTGATGCGCGATTCCACGAGGGCACCGCCATGGCGAATCAGTACGGCTCTTTGCGCTGCATTGAGCGCCATGAGATTTGTCGCAATGGAACTGGCAAACTGCGCATCACCGTCTTGCGCTTGCCCGTCATGATGTCGAGCGCCGCCTTCAAAACCATGGCGCCGGACTCGGTAGGCTGTGCATCAGTGGCAAAGGGCTTTCCGCCGTCGCTGACGATCAGGTAGTCGAGCGCGTTGCGCGCACGCAGGGTCGGATTCACGCCCATATTGTCGTAAACACCACCATCCGTTAGCGTGACATAGTCGACTTGAGAGGCCGGGATGTATTCCGGGGACTCAAGTCGCAGCGGTGGAAACACAGGAGGAAACGCAGACGATGCGGCAACCGCTCTTGCCAGGCTGAAGTCGGCGCCCGGCACGAAGCGCGCTCAACCTGGCCCCCTTGAAGAGGTCGCGGTCATAGGTGCCGGCCAGCTTGTCCAGGCGACTCTCGAACGGATCAAGAATGCCGCCGATGACGGAGCTGACGGCGATGGAGCGGGTGACCAGGCGAGACATGGCTTGAGTTGGCCAGCGAAGGCCAGCCCGCGCCACCCAGGCGCTCACCGGCACACTACCTGTGGGCGGTTTTGATCGCCCGCATCTACGTGGTTTTCCCTCTCCTGTGTCCGATGTGTGGTGGGCAGATGCGGCTCATCGCTTTTATTACCGAGGGCGCACAGATCAAGAGAATTCTGGAGCACATCGGTGAGGCCTGCGAGCCCCCGCACATCGCCCCGGCACGCGGACCACCGCTGTGGGACGATTGTGATTCGCAGATGGAGGAAGGGGCGCAAATCGAGCCGGACTGGGATCTGGCGGCGCAACCGGCGAACCGGGAATCACCCTCCTGGACAGGACTGTGGGGGGAGAACCTGCCAGGCAAGGCGTTGCTGCGTGCAAATTGAGGGTTCTTAGGCGGATCGAGGGCAGCTCCAAGGTGCGATACTTGGTCTCGTGTGGTTCAATTTCCTATCCGTATTTCACTATACATTTAATAGCTGCCTACGCACGCATAAGCTGTGCTAGAGGCAACATCTCTTACAAACCAGGTCACCAGGTCCGCAGCTACCCCGATGGGCAGCGCGCACCACTTGGCACTCAAAGGTACCCGTTCAGCAAGTTCTCCACCTTCTCCTGGCGGCCCGAGACCGGGCGGGTGTCGGTGTTGTGGGCCAGCACGTGGGCGGCAAGTGCGTCCAGGCCCAGCTTGCCGCCCATCACTTCCTGACCAAATGATTCGTTCCAGCCTGCATATCGCTGTTCGGTCACCTGGGCCAACTTGCCGTCCTGGATCATCTTCTCGGCGATCAGCAGGGCGCGGGCGGTGACATCCATGCCGCCGATGTGACCATGGAACAGGTCTTCGGGGTCAATGGACTGGCGGCGCACCTTGGCATCAAAGTTGACTCCGCCGCTGGTAAAGCCGCCGCCTTGCATGATCAGGTACATGGCCAGTGCGGTGTCGGCCACGCTGTTGGGAAACTGGTCGGTGTCCCAGCCGCATTGCGCATCACCCCGGTTCATGTCGATGGAGCCAAAGATGCCCAGGTCCAGCGCGGTGGCAATCTCGTGCTCGAAGCTGTGGCCGGCCAGGGTGGCGTGGTTGGCTTCGATGTTGACCTTGATTTCTTTCTCCAGCCCATGGCGGCACAGGAAGCCGTAAACCGTGGCGGTGTCAAAGTCGTATTGGTGCTTGGACGGTTCGCGTGGCTTGGGTTCGATCAGGATGCTGCCCTTGAAGCCGATCTTGTGCTTGTACTCCACCACCAGGTTCAGGAAGCGGCCCATCTGATTCAGCTCTTGGCCCATGCGGGTGTTGAGCAGGGTCTCGTAGCCTTCACGGCCGCCCCACAGCACGTAGTTCTCGCCACCGAGTTTGAGTGTGGCATCCATGGCTTCCTTGACCTGCAAGGCAGCCAGGGCAAAGATTTCCGGGTTCGGGTTGGTGGCGGTCCCGGCCATGAAACGGCGGTGGCTGAACAGGTTGGCGGTGCCCCACAGCAGCTTCATGCCGGTAGCGGCTTGTTTGGCTGCCAGCACGTCCACCATCTCGCGCAGGTGGTTCACGCTGTCACGCGGGGTGGCACCTTCGGGGGCGACATCGCGGTCATGAAAACAGTAGTAAGGCGCGCCCAGCTTGGCAAAGAATTCAAACGCGGCATCGGCCTTGGCTTTGGCCCCGGCCATCGGGTCGGCCATGCGCTGCCAGGGGCGCTCAAAGCTGTCGCCACCAAACGGGTCTGAGCCGTCACCACAAAAGCTGTGCCAGTAGCACACGGCAAAACGCAGCTGGTCCTGCATGCGCTTGCCCAGCACCAGACGGTCTTTGTCATACCACTTGAAGGCCAGCGGGTTGCTGCTGCTGGGGCCTTCAAAGGCAACAGGGGCGATGTTGGAAAAATAAGATGTCATGGTGGTTCCTCAAAAGTACGGTGGGTAATCAGGCCTTGGCGGCGGCTGGGGTGGTGTACAGGCTGCGAAAGTGGGCATATCGCTCGGTCAGCAGGGCTTGCTCGGCCGGGTCGGGGTGGTAGCGGGCTTCAACCTCTGGGCTCAGGCACACCGCGTCGGGCGCAGCCCCGGTAGCCAGCCATGCCAGGCGTGCTGCACCCAGTGCGCCACCCACCGCAGAGCTGCCGTGGGTGAGCACCTCGGTGTTCAAGGCGGATGCCAATTGCTGCGCCCAGAAGGCACTGCGTGCACCGCCCCCAACCAGCGAGAGGCGTTGCACGCTGCTGCCTGCGGCGTTGAGCGCAGCCAGGCCGTCTTTCAGGCCAAAGCTCACACCCTCAATCACGGCATAGCCCAGGCGGTGGGCATCGGTGTCAAAGCTCAGTTCGTGAAAGCTGCCACGCACCTTGGCATCGTTGTGCGGGGTACGTTCACCACTCAGGTAGGGCAAAAACAAAGGCGATGCGGCGCGCTCGGCCAGCGTCAGCGCGGCAGCTTGCGTGACCACGGCACCAGCCGAGCCCGCGCCCAACAGGTCGGTGACCCATTGCAGGCAACTGGCCGCCGAGAGCATCACACTCATCTGGTGCCAGCGCTGTGGCAAGGCGTGGCAAAACGCGTGGGTGGCACTGGCCGCATTGGGCTGGTAGCTGGGCGTGACCACAAACAACACCCCGCTGGTGCCCAGCGACAAGAAGCCCTGGCCCGCATCCACCGCGCCCATGCCCACCGCGCTGGCGGCGTTGTCACCGGCACCACCGGCCACCACGATGCCTGCCGGCAGGCCCAGGGCTTGCGCCACGTCGGGCTTCAAAAAGCCACCGGGTGCGCTGCCTTCCACCAGGCGCGGCATGTGGGCCTGGGTCAGGCCGGTGAGCGCCAGCAGGTCGTCAGACCAGGCACGTTTTTGCACATCCAGCCACAGCGTGCCGCTGGCGTCGGACATGTCGCTCACGTACTCGCCGGTGAGCATCAGGCGCACATAGTCTTTGGGCAGCAGCACCTTGCCCACGCGCTTGAAAATGTCCGGCTCATGCTTGGTCACCCAGCGCAGCTTGGGCGCGGTAAAACCGGGCATGGCCAGGGTGCCCGCCAGCGCGAGCAGGCGGGGCAGTTCGGCCATCATCTCGGCGCATTCAGTGGCGCAGCGGGTGTCGTTCCACAGAATAGCCGGGCGCAGCACCTGGTCTTGTGCGTCCAGCAGCACCGCCCCGTGCATCTGGCCCGACAGGCCGATGCCCTGCACGGCAGCAAATTCTTTTGGGTGGGCGGCACGCAGTTGGGCCAGCGCCGATTGGGTGGCAGCCCACCAGTCGTGCGGGTTTTGCTCGCTGTGGCCAGGGTGGGGCCGCGACACGTTGAGGGCCGTGCCCGCAGAGCCCAGCACCTGGTGGCCGGGGGTTAAAAGCAGCACCTTCACTTCGGAGGTGCCAATGTCAATGCCTATGAACATGATGGTGTGATCACGGTAGTGGTTAAAGAACGGGGGTGCATCGGGCGCAGCTCGTGGTGCAGCACCAGCGCAGCAGCACCCACAGCTGAGGCCAGCAGGCCATAGTGCGCGGATCGCACGGTGGGTGCGGCCATGTCACTGCTGGCGGCGTAACTTTGCAGCGTGTCTTGCGCCACTTGCACGATGCCGGGGTAGCGCTCACACGACGGGCCGCCCACCACCAGCACACTGGGGTTGAAGGTGGTCCACAAGTTTTGTAGCACTACCCCCAGGTAGCGTCCGCCTTGCGTGGGGTCAGGCAGTTGGGCCAGCGCGCGGGCCCCAAAAAAGGTTTCGGCACAGCCCTGGCGACCGCACGAACAACGTGGCCCGTCGATCTGCAAGATACTGTGGCCAATCTCACCGGCCATGCCCTGTGTGCCGGTGAACAGGCGGTCATTGAGCACAATGCCCGCGCCCACACCGGCACCGCAGGTGACAAAAATCAGCGAGTCACGGGCATCGGTGGGCAAAAATTCGTATTCACTCAAGGCCGCCGTGTCGGCTTCGTTCTGCACATGAACGGCCACACTGGGTACCCCGGCTTGCGCCAGGGCCAGGGTGATTTGCGGCACAAAGTCCACATTGCGCCAGCCCAGGTTGGGGGCAAAACGCACCACGCCGGTGGCTTCGTCAAACGCACCCGGCAGGCCCACACCGATGCCCGCCAGTTGCACGCCGCGCTGTGTCAGCTCTGCGTGAACACGGGCCACCAGGCGGGCAGCTTGCTGGCACACAGCCTCAAGCGCGGGGCTGTTCAAGGGTTCTTCCAGCGCACACAGCACCTGGCCCAGCAGCGACACGCCCACCACACGCAGGGCCTCCACCGCCACTTCCACGCCGATCAGGCCACGGGTGTGCCCATCAATCTGCAACGGGGTGGAAGGGCGGCCCAGGCCTTTGGCGGCGGTGACCCCCATCTCGCTCAACCAGCCTTCGTCCATCAACTCTCGCACCAGCAGGCTGACGGTGGATTTGGTCAGCCCGCTTTGCTGCGCCAGTTGCGCGCGCGACAGGCCGGCGTGCTGGCGCAGCAGGCGCAGCAGCACGCTACGGTTGATGCGTTTGACAAGTTGTTGGTCTCCGGTGGTTTTCATGGGTATTGCAAGCCGCGTTGACCTCACAGGCTGTGGGTCTGCGCTTTTCCTTCGGGTTGTTTGCCAGCGATGATCATGCCAAGCACTTCGTCTTCGGTGACATCGCTGGTGCGGTAGGTACCCACCAATTTCCCGTTTTTCATCACCGCCAAGCGGTCACTCAGGCCAAACACGTCAGGCATGTCGTGGGTGATCAGAAAAATGCCCACGCCCTCGGCCTTCAGTTGGCGCACCAGATTACCGACCATGGCGGTTTCCTCCGGGCCAAGCGCGGCGGTGGGCTCGTCCATGATCAAAATTCTGGCGTTGAAATAAATCGCCCGTGAGATCGCCACCACCTGGCGCTGCCCACCCGAGAGGCGGCGCACCGGCGTGCGCACGTTTTTGAAGTTCTTGTTCAGCCGGGTGAACACCTTGCGGGCTTCGGCATCCATGCGGCGGTCGTCCAGCGTGTTCCAGCGGGTCAGCAGTTCACGCCCCAGAAACAGGTTGGCCACGGCATCCAGGTTGTCAGCCAGCGCCAGCGTCTGGTAGATCGACTCGATGCCGCAGTGCTGTGCATCCACCGGGCTGTGGATGTGCGCTTTCTGCCCGCTGATGATGACCTCACCGCTGTCTATCGGATAGGCCCCGGCCAGCATTTTCATCAGTGTCGATTTGCCCGCACCGTTGTGCCCCAGCAAGGCCACCACCTCACCGGCATACAGGTTCAGGCTGACCTCGTCCACGGCTTGCACGCCGCCAAAGGCCTTGCCGATGTGGTGCAGCTCCACCAGCGACGGCTTGGTGTTCACGGCGCTCATGTTGTGGCCCCCACGCTCGGCACGGTCGTGTCCTCGCTGCCCCCCGAGGGGGTGTTCGCTTGCTTGGGAACGGCCCGGCGCGGCGCTCATACGCTGTCTCCTGTCACACGGCGGTAAATCACATCAAACACCACGGCAACAATCAGCACCTGGCCAATGATCACGTAGCGCATGCCAATCGACACATCCAGCAGCAGCATGCCACTGTCAATCGACTGCATGATGAGCGCCCCCAGCACCGAGCCCGAGATCGAGCCGCTGCCCCCGGCCAGCGCCGTGCCACCAATCACCGCAGCGGCAATCACATACAGCTCCAGCCCGGTGCCCAGCGAATTGGTGCCCGCATTCAGCCGGGCAATCGATACGATGGCGGCAATGGTGATCAGCACGCCCATCAGGGCAAACAGCATCAGCGTGACGCGGCGCACCGGAATGCCCACCAGCGCCGCCGCCTCCGGGTTGCCGCCCATGGCAAACACATAGCGGCCAAAGCGCGTGCGGTGCACGATGAAGGACAGCACCAGCGCCACGCTGGCCCAGATCAGCACCGGCACCGGAATGCCCTGGGGCGCGTCTTTGCTGGGGATCTGGTAGCTGGTCATGGCCGCCACAAAAGCCAGCACGATACCCACCGGCACCAACACGATGACGGCATCCAGCCACAGCGGGTTGTTGGGCAGTTCATAGGCTGTGTTGGCGCGCCGCCGAGCCCAGGTTTGGGCCATCAGGGCCAGCACAATCAGCCCCGCCAGCAGCCAGCTCGGGGTGACACCAATGGCCCCGTCATAGCCGCCGCCCAGGCGCTGGAAAAAAGCATCGTTGACTGGCTGCGTCTTGCCGTCAGCCACCAGAAAAGCCGCGCCGCGAAACGACATCAACCCGCCCAGCGTGACCACAAACGAGGGCACGCCCAGCATGGCCGTCAGCGCCCCCTGGTACAGCGACACGGCGATGCCCACCGCCAGACCGGCCAGCGCGGCTGGCACCCAGTGCCAGCCTGCGGTGTACATCAGGGTGGCAATCAGCACGCCCACAAAACCCATGACGGAGCCGACTGACAAATCAATGTGCCGCGCCACGATGACCAGCACCACGATGGTGGCCACCACACCGACCACAGCCGTTTGTTGGGCAATGTTGTACAGATTCTCGGCCGACAAAAACAGCCCGCCCGTGAGCACATTGAACACCAGGGCAATCACGGCCAGTACCGTGCCCATCATCACCAGCCGCCAGTCGATGGCGGCCTGTCTAAGCGAATTCAAAACGGGATTCATGCGCTCTCCGCAGGACATAAAAAAACCGCAGGCTGATGCCAGCCCGCGGTTCGAGGGCTTGATTAACTCAGGGAAAAATGCAGATCACTTGCAAGCAGCTGGACCCTTGGCCGCATCCACACCCTTGCATAGATCGGCTTTCGTGATCCAGCCCGCCTTGACCACCAAATCCAGGTTCTTTGCCGTCACCGGAACGGGTTTCAGGAACTGGGCCTGCAGTGCCACTTTCTTCTCACCACCGTCCCAGGTCTGGGCCCCGGCAACCTTTTGCTCTTTGGCCAACGCCACCGCGGCAGCGGCGGCATCGCGGCCCAGGTCGCGTGCGTCTTTCCACACCGACACGGTTTGTGTACCCAGCGCCACGCGGTTCAGCGCGGCATGGTCGCCGTCCTGGCCCGACACCGGAATGCCCTTGAGACCCTTGGCGGTAAGTGCTGCCACCACACCCCCGGCGGTGCCGTCGTTGGAGGCCACCACCGCATCCACCTTGCCACCTGTCTTGGTGAGGATTTGCTCCATGTTTTTCTGTGCCACTTCAGGCTTCCAGCCGTCGGTGTATTCCTCACCCACGATCTTGATGTCGCCCTTTTTCACGGCAGCATCAATGATTTCCTGCTGGCCTTCGCGCAGGAAGTTGGCATTCGGGTCAGTGGGGGAACCCTTGATCATCACGTAGTTGCCCTTGGGTTTGGCGGCAAACACGGCACGCGCCTGCATGCGACCGACCTCCTTGTTGTCAAAGGTGATGTAGAACACGCCAGGCGCTTCGATCAGGCGGTCATAAGCCACCACCGGAATTTTTTGCTGGTTGGCCTTGTTCACGGCGGGCAGGATGGCATCCTTGTCCATGGCCAGAATGATCAGCGCTTTGGCCCCCTTGGCGATCAAGCTGTCAATGTCGCCCAACTGTTTTTCTGGAGAACCGCCGGCATCGGCACTGATGTAACTGGCACCGGCTTTGGCCAACTGGGCCTTGATGGCGGCTTCGTCCGTTTTCCAGCGCTCTTCCTGAAAGTTGGACCAGCTCACACCCACGACTTGGGCGAACGCGCCAGCGGCGGCCATGCTCAGTGCAAAGGCAGTCAGTGTTGTCTTCAGTTTCATCAATGTCTCCGGTTATGCGGCCTGTTTCAGACCTGTGGTTTGTGACGGGCTCTTGAAAGCCATCGTGCCGTTCTAAATGCAATAAGGTGAATTTAGTTTGGCCGACAAACTAATTATGCGAAGGCTTGAAATGAATGCGTATAGGGATAAACCCGACATAGTTCAGTGCTCAAACTAAATTGAAACATCCACGACTACCTACTGTGACCATGCAGCTTCGGTCACACCAAAAATGCAACCGCTTGGGCCTTGAACAAAACAACTTCACCCAACAACCAGTGGCGAAACGCCCGCACCTGAGGTTTGTGCAGGGTTTCAGGCAGGCAGGCCAGGTAGTAGTCCCAGGGACTCATTACCGCCACGTCAAACAGACGCAGCAACTCACCCGAGGCAATTTCCTGCGTCACCACCACGTGGCGCACCAGGTCGTGCAACTGACCGCTGGTCTGCAAGACCAGCTCGGTGTCCGGGTTCTGGTCAATGAATTTGCCAAGGCGCGGGGCCAGCCAACGGGCGGCAAACGCTTACCGTGGCGGGTGAACAGCGCCACGCCCAGGTCATTGACCACGTGTTCTTCGTGCACGACTGAAGGCCGTGGCGTTTCTTTCCTATCCCGATTGAGCGTCGGGCAAGGCCGTCCTTTCAGCTGTCGCCAGGGTTATTGAATCAGCTCGGGCGCGTAGC